>LULW01000683.1_pt1 | contig 14865 bp, 17 predicted proteins | sample 729531 | NCBI WGS metagenome assembly LULW01 (sample SAMN03860279, study PRJNA289734) | marine metagenome | biome: seawater column; feature: ocean; material: water; isolation source: Red Sea water column Station 108 - depth 10m | place: Saudi Arabia: Red Sea | collected 2011-10-15 | depth 10 m | reverse complement strand
TTTTACGAGATTAAGTAATAATGGAGTAGTGGCAGCAACGCTAGCAATGAGAGCAGTGCTAACAAGCTGTGGAGGATTCGGTATGTATTGCTCGATGAATTTAGTACTTTCATACAAGGTTATACATTCAGTACCATCTTCGCTTCTTTCATGCCCAATGACACGCTCCAGTTTAAATTCGTTACGATAATCTCCAACTCTTTGATCTTTTTTGCCAGGACAAGCAACAAAAAGCGGATCATCTTTCTTTTTCTTTGGCTCGTATTTTGGAGGTTCTACTGTAGGTTGGACAAATTCTTGTTCCTGATTTTGGGGGGTTTCTGATTGTGTATATACAAATTCGTTGGGGTTGTACTGTAAAGGTTCAAAACTAGGAATACTAAAGTTACCGCACTCTGTATATGTGCCATATTCATCTTTATCACTATCAATAAGACTTGTTAAATTATTCCTATGTACTCTTACACAACCAGGAATATCAACTATAGGTTTACTTATGTTATTTATTACTGGTACGTTAGTTTTCCATATTGGTATTTCATGTATTTCAATCTTATTTATTTTTATATTTGGTATGTCAATCGTAGGCATCTCTTCGTTTATAGACTTCTACATATGAGTCGCATTTAGGACAGCTAAGATTTGTAACTATTGAGTACTCTTGGTATAGCACAGGTTGGAAATCCTCTTCAATATCATGGTCTCCACCCCAGATCAATTCAGTTTTACAATGCCAACAGTTCATTTAATAATTGGCATAGATGGACCTGTCATCTTAGGTAAACCATTATCTAATAATTTAGGCATCATGCCTTGTACATTAGCGAGAATCTCATTCATAACTTGAGACTTAAAATTTTCAGATGTTACATATTTGTAGCCAAGGTACGCTCCACCACTCATGGAAGCTACCATAACAAATGAGATGATACTCAAAATTTGACAAACACGATTTAGCATATGATTAAGGAAATACTTAATAAAATGGTAGCACCACTTACTCTGATGGTGCTGTTACTTCTTGTGGGGTTGATGCCTCTGTATCTGATGGCTGGCTTGCTTCGGGTTCAGCTTCAAGAATCTGCTGCTCAAGAATCTTCATCGCACCGCTAACTTCATACAAAGCAATTTGTAAGTTTTGCCTTTCAATAGCTAGCTGTTGTAGTTTTTCTTTAAGATTCATAATTTAGTAGAGTTTTTTACCAGCAGTGATAGCAGCATCTATGTCTGTAAAATCTTCAGATGTCCAAATAGAAGTCGTTTCATCTAGTTTTTTGTAGGCCTTGATAATTTCAAGATGCTCTACATTTCTTTGAATCATTGTTTTCCATTCAGCTTCAGTATCAAGAGATGCTGTTCTTGTTACATAAGCTGAATAGTTTGCATCTGCATTAATCACAGTTACGCTATCGCCAGCAGCAGAAAAAATTGCTGCGATTTCATCTGAGGTTCTTTCTACCATAATTAAAAATTGGTTACTTTAATTTTACCCTGCTTCGAGGGCTGTGACTTTAGTTGATAACTCTTTGATAGCATTTACAAGCATTGGTACAAGTCGTTCATAACCTATTCCATAACCCATGCCATCATTATTAAGAGTAACTAAAAGAGAATTATCATTATTATCACCGTAGCCGTTTGCTTTTTCTATTTCTAAAACTTCTTGTGCTAAAAATCCAACATGAGTCCGACTTTGTTTTTTTGATCCGTCTGGAGTTCCATAAGGTTCTTCCTTTGTTCCATACCAGCTTCTTCTATCCCATTTATAGGTTACAGGTCTTAAGGAGTTTATCCAACTTAGACCTTGACTAAAATCTTGAACATCTGTTTTGTCTCTTGCATCAGAAGTAGTAATTGTACTGGTGGCTGCACATAAAAACTGAACATTATTATCTCCTAAACAAACAACATTACTACCTGTTACTTGATTTCCTGACGGTGAATTAGCTGTACCAGCATCATGCCCTATTAAAGTGTTGTTATCTCCTGTCGTAAGATTATATCCAGCCTCATGTCCAATAACAGTATTTATTGTTCCACTGGTCAAACTCCTCGCAGCATTATCTCCAACGGCAGTATTATTACTTCCAGTAATAGTTCCATTTCCCATACAGAAATTACCAATCGCTGTATTTCTATTTGCTGTTGTTAATCCATCTGCTGCATTAGCTCCTACAGCAACATTTTTTTCTCCAGTTGTGTTTGCATATAAGGCTTGATATCCAACTCCAACATTATCTATAGCAGTTGTATTAAGATGCAAAGTCTGATATCCGACTGCTGTATTCTTACTAGCTGTGGTGGCGGTAGTTAAAGATCCATATCCAATCCCAATATTATAATCACCAGTTGTGTTTGCATCTAACGCAAAAGGTGCTATACCAACATTTCGTGTTCCTGTAGTGTTCGCACCCATAGCAAAACGACCAATAGCTGTGTTGTAATCTGCTGTAGTGTTTGCTGTGAGTGCCTTATGACCTAGTGCTGTGTTTGAGTCTCCAGTTGTATTAGTTAATAGTGCTTGCATCCCAACAGCCACATTATCATTGCCTTCTGTATTTGCAGATAAAGCTTGATAACCTAATCCTACAAGACTTGTACCAGTTGTATTTGCATCTACGGATAAAGAACCAACAGCTACATTTTTTTCTCCAGTTGTGTTTGCCCCTAGTGCTGACTTACCTACTGCTGTATTATTTGCACCAGATGTAGTATTTACTAACGTAAAAGATCCTACGCCTGTATTGTTTGCAGCAGTATTTACTAAAAGAGAAGCATATCCCACTGCTGTATTGTCATTAGATGAAGTGTTATCTTCTAAAGCTCTTGTTCCTACGGAAGTATTTTGTGTTCCAGTTATATTATCTGCTTGAGAATTGATACCCACTGCGGTATTGTTTGACGCAGTAGTATTCGCACCTAAAGCACTATTACCTACAGCAAGATTACTACCACCAGTAGTATTGGCATCTAAAGCATTTGATCCTAAAGCGGTATTTGTTGATCCAGTTGTGTTTGATTTTAGTGCATCAAATCCAAAAGCACTAATATTAGAAGCAGTTGTATTACTTTGTAAAGCTTGTTTACCAACAGCCGTATTGCTTCCTCCTGTTGAGTTTGAGATTAAGGCATTTGATCCCATAGCAGTATTATCTGATCCAGTTGTATTTCCATTCATACAATCGAAACCAATTCCTGTATTATTTGTACCTGTCGTGTTACTGCGGACAGTACCTTTACCTAGTGCAGTATTACTTGATCCTGTGGTATTAGCTGCTAAAGAAAAATATCCAATTCCTGTATTACTGTCTGCTGTGGTATTTGCAGCTAAAGAACTTCCACCTACCGCAGTGTTGTTAGCACCAGTTGTGTTCAGTGTCAGTGCAGCTTTTCCTACAGCAGTATTATTACTAGCTGTTGTATTTTCCCTTAAACAGTCCGATCCAACTGCGGTATTAGATGCTCCAGTCGTATTTTTTTCTAAACCATGATGGCCTACCGCAGTATTAAAACTTGCTGTAGTGTTACTTTGTAAGGATTCATTACCAATAGCTGTGTTACTTGCTCCAGTTGTGTTGAGCTTTAAAGCTACATTTCCAACAGCCGTATTTTGACTAGCAGTCGTATTAGCGTCTAAAGCATTAAGACCAACTGCTACGTTTGAACCACCAGTTGTGTTTGCTTGTAAAGCTGCTGCACCTACAGCCGTATTGCTACTAGCGGTGGTGTTTGCTGTTAAGGCTAAATAACCCACTGCTACGTTTTGACTACCTTCCGTATTAGCGTCTAGTGATTGTCTGCCTAAAGCTGTATTATTGCTACCTGTTGTGACTGACGCCATTGCATTAGAGCCTAAACCACTATTACCAGCACCAGAAGTAAGTGCCGTCAAAACAGAATTACCTATCGCTGTGTTATGTCCACCAGATAAAGAACCTGAATCTAAAGCACTTTCTCCAAGAACAGTAAGTGTTCTTAAATCAATCCAGCCATCATTTGCTGAATTACGCATTTTTAATAAATTATTTCCTGTATCTGCCCAAAATGTATATGCTTTTCTATATGCTGGCTCGGCAGCACCACTATTCATTGTTAATATTGCATCTAATATATTATTTAAATCTCCACGGACATTGGCTCCTGTAGAATTTTCTACATCATAATCTGCATTACTAGGGCTGGTATTAGGTACTTGAGACATCGCTTAGTCCATTTTTTATTTAAGTATATCTTAATTCAACTCTAACTACCACGCCCAAATCCCGTTGCAGCATATTTGAAATTTCTATTAACAAAAGTCTCATTTCCAGAGGTATCTCTATTTTTTACATTAATAGTAAAACCTGTTGATGTAATACTTGGAATCGTAAAGAAATCACCAGCTTGTGCATTCTCAATAGTAATTCCAACAGAAGGTAATACACTATCTGCTGCAATATCTGTATTTGCTTGACCTGTAAAGAAACTATTAGTAAAAGTAACAGACTTAGTAGACGTTCCAGATGCTATTAAACCTCCAGTAGCTCCTGCATTACCAAGACTTGTTTCAGTTCTACTTTCAAGTTGTGCATTATAACCTAATTGATCTATTTCAATAGATTGTGCAGGATCATCGGAATCCATTTCACATCTAAATCTAAATCCTCTACCAATAAATGTTCCATTAACAAAAGTACTGAATTTAGTAAATCCTGCCCCAAGAGTACAGTTACTACTTGATATTGTTGCACTAGATGATGCTGTGACGGTAAATGTACTGTCAGTTGGCACTGATTGAACCTCAAAATATCCATCAGTTGCACCACCACTTGTAAAATCAATATCTACAAACGTACCAACAGCAAATCCGTGGCTAGTTTTTGTTACTGTTATTGTTGTTCCAGATTGCGTGTAGGTTGCTGAATCAGATGTGGCTGGATCGCTGTCAGTAGTTGCTACTAACAGTTTTGCGTTAACATCGAAAGCAGTAGCACCATCAAAGTCTTTCCAAGTATCTATATTTGCAGTCCGTTTATCTACTAAATCATTAGGATAAAAACCTTGACTTACAAGATGTCTCGTCAATCTCAATGGTTGTTTACCACCTAAATCCAGCTTGGAGGCAAAATCATAATGACCACCTGTAATATCAACAGCACCAAGAAAGTCAAAGTCAGCAATAGCATCAAAATCAGTTACACCATCTAATAGTTCAAGAGATCCAAGAACAAGTCCATTAACATCATCAGAGAAAAAACAATCTACTTTTTCGCCAGCAAAAGGAGTTGCATCAGTATCTTCTCTATCTGTAAATACAGTTAATTTAGGGAATGGATCTGGAGTGTTAACTATAACTGAAGTTTCTCCAGGGCTTAATCTGCCACCATCATCTCTAAACTTAAGAATATACTCTCCGTTAACTGCTGGCACAAGCGTTTCGCTAACCGATCCTGGCAATGCAGGGATAGCGTCAGTGGAGTTTGTAAATGTAGCCGTTCCATCGCTAATATTACTATGTCTAACGACTACGTTTCCACCATGCGTTACATCAATATCTGTAGCTTTATCAAAACGTAATCTAATAAACTGATCTGATACTGGTTCGACAACTAAATTAGAAACATTTTGTGGTAACGCAGTTTTTCCCTTTGCTTCAAATGTAATATTCGTTGATCTGGACGATATTACATTTTGAACATTGTATGACAATACTTGAATTGTATAAGTTCCTTTTCTGCTATTTACTATTTCAAAATCAGGTCTTGCTACTCTTTCACTAATGAAGTTGTCATTTTCAAATCTATAGTTAACCTGATATTCAGTAACACCAACTATAGGCTGCCAACTAATAATAATCTTTGATACAGCCTGATTATTAATAGGAAATATTCTTTCAACAGCAGTCAAACCGGTAGGTGGCTCTGCTGGTTCGTTTAGTTTGGAAACAACTCTAGCTGGTAACGCCTCGCCATCTTCAATAAACGCATATTTACCTTCAACATAAGATAAAGCTGTAATTGCATAATTTATTCCATCTTGCTCTTCTACTGTTATTACTCTAAATAGTTGAGATTGAGTAGTAACGTTAGATATAAGAAAAGGCGTATTAGCATTTGGAACGGAAGTAAAAGTGGATTGAGTGGTTTGAGTTCCGTCTGGATTGTTTTTTACAACACTATCAACAGTAATATTGGCTCCGGATACAGCAGAAATATCTCCTACCTCCATCGTTCCATCAGGCATAATAATAGATATTTTTGCATCTCCAGTTGGGTTGCCATTTGTATCTACAGCAAGATCTGTTGCAGAAGTATCATCAACAGTGACAACAGTTGTAGAAGCAGCACTTTTTAACCTACCTCCTCTTCTTACTCCTGCTCTTACTGGATCTTGAATTTCAATAATTGCACCTGGTCTTACTACCGCACCAGATTCAATAGAAGTTGCAAATGCAACAACTTCCGATTCGTTTTCTTCAGCGAATAGTATTGCTTTACCTAGTCTTTTAGCTTGACCTCTTGAAGTACATGCAAATGCTTTTACTTGTTTTATGACAGTACCTAGTTTTGCTCTTCTTGCTACATCTGTAGCACTATCACTATCTCCAACTACTTCAAAGTCAACTTCTTGACTATCCATGTTGAAATATGAAACAGACACAACACTATGTCTTGTTTTTAAACTGCTACCAGAGTATGAAAAACCTTCTTCAGTAACATTAGATAAATTAAATAAATAACTAGGATCTGTAGGTTTATCTTGTGTAATTGTTATTGAACCAGCAGACCATATCGGCATACATCTCATTACACCTGATAAATCATTTATTAACTGGAACGCTTCTTTTGGACTTTGAATATTTACATTACAGCTAAATCTAGGTTCAGATGCTCCTTGTCCATCATCAACGAGAGTACTCGAAAATTTACTAGCATTTACAAAACTAAAAAGATCAAGTGAAGCATCTGTTATATGATCTCCAAATCCATATCTGCTTGTAGTTAAAAGATCAAGCAACACCATCGCAGGATCAGAACACCAAGTAGCTGCTCCCATTACTCCATTAAATATATAACCATCTGGATAATGAATAAAACCAAAACTACTTACAGTTCCAAGTCCTAGAGAATCTGCAACTGCTTGATTTGTAACAACAGTTGGAGTACCAGAACTATTAGCTCCTGCTCCTGGAATCCTTACTTTTATTCCTCTAATTCTAAATTTTCTATCAGGAATCGAACTAAATTGCATTGAATCCAAACGTAAAGCAGTGTAAGCACTGTTGTTATAAGTACGAGATTCTTCAATTATTTCGCTAAAACTTGTCCACTGAAAACTATCTTGAACGCTAGTGCTCGTAGCATCATCTGTAACTCTGCTTACTCTAATGTCTACTGGAAACTCCCCAGTTAACTGTACTCCGTAATCTCTTTGGTAAGCATCTCCACTTCTACCCGTAATTGTGTCAAATGTTTCTCCATTACTTCCTATAGCTAAATCAGTAAAACCTCCAGAATTATATTGAACAGCTATTTTTAACTGAACAGAAGTACCTAACAGGTCTCCCTCATCAGTTGCTCTTTGTAATTGAGGGAAAGTAATTGTTACCCTTACCTTATCAACATTTGTATTAGTAATCTGTCTAGTTACTGGAATATCTTTTGTTACTTCAACACCAACACTTTTTGTTGATACACTGCTATCTATATTTGGTATAGCAGTTTGACTATCCGTACCAAATCTAGGGTTAAAGGTTACATTTTGAAAGTTTCTATCTACATCTTGAATATCTGTAGAATCTGCTGAAGCTCTTATAACAGGAGTATCGTTTAAAAATACAGTTTAAAAATACATCTTTAAGTGCAGCATTATTGTAGGCATCTGTACCTTTTGTTCTACCCTCTTTAGATGCAGTAGCAAAACCTTCTATTTCTCCTTCCGATATTAAATCTAAAAAAGTAGCATACTGTCTACTATGAAGATTATCAGGATCTCTAGTAGGTTTTGGAGGTGGATTGTTACCGCCTTTTGCACCTCTAATAATACGTTTAATGTCTGTCATGCTTGTACCTGTTCAGTATCTACAGAGGCACTGATTACAACCGATCCAGTGAATATTTCTCCGTAAACTATCGGTACTGGTGTGCCAGCCCTGTTTGTTTGTTGAATACCGTTAAAACTAAATGATAATCTAGGATCTTGTTCTGAATCAAAATCATCAAACTTTGGCAATGGAAACAATATATCACTTACACCAGATAAAGTTAAAGCTGCACCTACTCCAAACAAACCTTTTTGGATAAGACCTACTTTTGCAAGTCCTTTAGAAAAAGCAACACCCATTCCTGCCGAAGTTCCAAAAGACAAAAATGATAGACCAATTAATGCAGCACCTAAAAATATTTTTCCAAAACCTCTACCAGCACCACTAATGACAGGTATGAAATGTATATCTTCTTTACCTATAGGATGGCTTACCTCTGATTCATCTATCGCATAATTACCAACTTTTACTTGATAATATTTAGGGTTCATAAATTTATCTATCCCTTCAAAATTATTAACCAAAAAACTGACTGCACTAGCTAAAGTATCAGCCTTTACCTCAAACTCTTTATGCCCTACAAATTCTGCAAGTTCTCCATATAATTTTATTTTACGAAGCATAACGATACCTCTTTCCCGTACATTTTAGTAACCAAGAAGAATATGGTTCTCTACAAGATAGTCTATCGGTTAAATGATGTAATACTTCATCTCCAAGAAAAATAGCTACATGATTTAAAGTTGAATCTAAAATACTCATCAACAAAACATCTCCAGATTGTAGCTTTTCATCTGGCCTTAATTCTCTAAAACCTGTTCGCCAAGCATAGCTTTCAAACAGAGGATCTTTCATAAACTCTTCTGGAGTGATTGGTCTTTCGTAATCTTTTAACTCTATACCTTTTTCTTGTTTGTAATAATCCCTTACCAAACTCCAACAATCTGTAATACCCCATACCCATTGCCTACCAAGTAAAGGTGCTTCATAACCTTGTGGTTCGTAGTATCCCCATTTTTTTGTTTTTGGATTAACAATATGCCACGGAAGTTTACTTTGTTCACACGCAACCATGTCTGCCTGACTTGCAACAGGCGGTGTTGTTGGATGGCTATGAACAACAGCAGTAACTTCTCCTATATTTGTAGCTTTTACATAATCTTCTGGATCAAGAATAAAACATTGATGTGCTGTCATTGAAAGATTACGACAGGGATAATATCTTTCTTTACCTCTTACATTTAGCAAAAGACCAACAGATTCTTTTGGATCTTCTGTCTCAGCATGATTAAGTGCAGCTTCTTTCCAATTCATCCTATAGCCGTACCAATAGAAGGAAACTCTGATCTAGTGCACTGCCTACCAGCACGAATACCAGCAAGATCAAATACAGATGCTAATTCAAATTGAACTGTCTCTCTATTTTCTGCTGCTTTTCTATCTATTTTATATATTTCTTGTGGAAACTCTGCTGTAGGATCTGGTGTTCCATAAGGATTTACATTACTAGGAAAGTTGGCAGCATCAACAAATCTTGCAAGAGTTCTTATTCGAGTTACAGTTGCACCTGTTAAATCATTACCAACGCTTGCTTCATTTACTGATAATAAAATAGACGTAATTGTTCCTAATGCGTTTGATACTGTGAGAGTTGGTCGAGGTAACATCCCTTTTTGAAAAGCAAAACCTTCAGCTTTTACAGGAAATCTTTGATAACTATTACCAGCCCATACAATTTCTCCATTATCTTTTAAAGAAGAACCAGCATGAAATCTATATACAGTGGTAACACTATCTGGATTTCCCGTGGCATAATTTAGTCCTTCTTTCAAAGTAAGTACAAATAGTTCAATTATTGCTGACGGATTTATAACCTGTAAGTCGCTTGCAACACTACTGAATGAAACGTATCTAACATTATTATCGTAAACAGTTTCGCCAAGAACAGTAGCCCAATTAGGCTCGCTGCTTCCTGTTGTTCCTGCTTGTGTAACTCTAAAAAATAATCCACTACTGGCAGAAGTTGGTGCAATAATATCTCCTACTGATAAACTAGCACTTGCACTCCAAACAGTTGCAGCACTCATGGTTCAAACACCTCTCTAAATGTTGCTTGAATTGTTGCTCTATTGTTATATGGTATAGATTTTGTCCAGTTTTCGCAAACATATTGTCCAGCACCAGATAAAGTAATCGAAACATTTCCACTATTAGTAGCACTTGCAGCAGCAGTGACAGTAAATACATTGGAGTCAGTTACAGAAGCAACAAGAAATGTACCATCAGTTGCAGATCCAGAAGTGTAATCAATAGTAAGTTCATCTCCTACCGCTACACCATGACTTGTGATCGTAATTGTTACTGTAGTTCCTGATTGAGAGTAAGTTCCTGTTTTTGTAAAACCTTCTCCTGGTGGAGTAAAAGTAAAGCTGGCACTATCATTTGCACGACTATCAAGGAAGCCTTCTATGGTATCTGCATCCGTTTCCGATACGTTAAAAGTAAAATTATATATTTTTGGATTTTGATGAGCAGCAAGTCCAAACAATATTCTATGTTCATAGCCATCAGCAAAACGAACTGTTCTAGTATTTGGTGCGGATCTTTTCTGTTGTCCGTATGTTGGTGTGATTGATGGAAAAGTAGCCATTATGCAAGTAAACCTCCAGGTCGTTTTTGCTTAAGTAATTCTGCCTCTATCGCTGCTGATAATGCAACCCCTAAAGCTCTGCCTTCATCTTCATCTCCTTCCACATTAGAACCAGAAGCATCTACATTAACAACCACATTTGTAGATCCTCCACCCATTTCGTGATTAGGAGTAACTCTTCCTGTAACTCCTGGGGTAAATAATTCTGGCCCACGTTCTCCAACAATATATGATTTATTAGGCTTGGTAACACCACCATTTGCAAAGAATCCACCAATACCAGGAATTGCTCTTAAGAAAGAAGTTGCAGCAAAGTTTATAAGCTGTCTCTGGATCGCTCCAAAAACACTACGGGCTACATCGCCAAGAGTTTTAGTTCCGTTTATTGCACCTTCAATAGCATCAACAAGACCTGATTGAACAGTATCAGCAATACCTTGATACAGACTATTTACACGTTCAAGTTCTCTTTGTAGTCTTAGCTGATCTCTAAAAGCCTTCTCATCGTCAGCCGATAAATCTTTTCCAATGGCTTTTTGTTGTTGCTTAAGATCCCTTATCTTCTGCTCTATTTCTGCTTGAAATGTGCCCAAAGTTATAGACTCTTGTAAAAATTGATTTTGTGCTTTTACATCTCGTAAAATTAATTCCGATGTTTTTTTAGCATTAGTATCTTTTAATTCTTGCTCTTTGGATGTAAATAAAACTTGTTTTCTTGCTTCTATAGATCTTTCAATACTTTGTAATTGCATATTTAGTGATTTTGCAGAACTTTCATCTGCTAGTTGCTGTTCTGCTGTGTTTTGAATCTGTTGTGGAAATAATCCACCACTTGATAAAGATAATGGACCTAAGGCTTGTTGGTTCACAGCTTTATTTAGTTCCGCTTCATTTTTAGGAGCTAGAAGTTTTTGTTGCTCAGCAATTAATCTTTTTAAAACTGGATCAGTTGTCTCAATATCACCAGGTAATGCTGCATTAATCTTTCCTTTTTGTGATCGTTTTGTTAAAAATTCACCTAAAGGAGAGTCCATGATTGCTGACGTTAAGCCTGACATCATTTGAGTCATAACCCGTGCAAAATTATTTCCCATAGTTCTTGTTACTTCTGTAAATTCTTTTATTTTTCTTACTCCATCTTCTCCGACTACTCTGTTCATTTCTTTAGTCACCTCATTTAAAGCTGCTTGTTTTCCCTCTAACTGTTCTATAAGTTTTAGTCTTTTTGATTCTTCAGTTCCAATAAGTCCTAAAGATGTAATTAGTTTGTCTAGATTAAGAGATTCTGGCTTTAAAGCTGCACCTAATTCATTAATACCTTGTATAGCTTGTTGTATCTGAGTTAAACCAGCAGTAGCAATTAAACCTCCTGCAAATCCTCCTGTCTGACCACCAATAGCTCCACCAATAGCTCCACCAGCAAAACCTAAAGCACCTCCTAATGGTCCTTGTCCAAATAAAAGAGGAAAAGCACCACTTATTAACGCTCCTGATAAAACACCACTTTTTCCTCCTCCCGTAGATACAACAGTGCTTCCACTACTAGCCCTACTTTTATCTGCTGTTGTTTTAGCTGTTGTCTTATTAGTTAATAAAAGATTTTCCTTTTTTAGCTTATTTGTTTTTTGCAGTTCTCTATTTACTCTTTTTTGTGCTCTTTCTTGTTTCAATATTAATGCAGCTTTATCTCTTTCATTCTTTAAAAGAATTTTAGAATCACCCCTTTTTCCTTGTGCTAAAGCATTTAGCTTACTAATTCTTCGTTCAAGATTATTTATCTGCTGGTTTATCTTCCGAACATCTAACTTAATATTTACATCGTAATTAGAGCCAGCCACTAATTTTTAGAAAACATTAAACCTAGTTTAGCGTACCTTACGATATTGAGCTTTCTTTTGGGCATCTTCGTATGCTTTCTTTTCTCTTTGATGTTTAAGACTAAAGTAAGCGTTCCATCCATAGACTTCTTCTAAGGTCATATTTTTACGCAAATATTCGACTGTCATTCCTAATGTTTCAGCGATCATAAACTGAAAATATAGATAATGGTCTTTATTCAGTTGTGCTTTTTACGGCATCAGGGGTAGCCTCCTCACCCAACTCTTGCATCTTAGTCATAAGTTCAAGTAAAACTCCTAATGGTATTTCTCTTCTTAAACTTGGTCTATCTGCCTCAACAAATAGCTTTTGACCGTTCTCATCTTCAGCTTTACTTATGATTACTTGAAGAGCAAAGTCTAGGCTGCTTTCATTTTGTACTCTATTGCTGGCTATTAGAGTATCATTTATTGCATCTCGATCAGCAATGGTTAATGGTGTCCAGTACACCTGTAAAATTAATTCGCCATCTTTGTATATAGGGTAGCTACTTCTTTTGCCTATGCTAAACGCTTTCTTTAGCTTGTCGATTGCTCTGTCTGATGCCATAAAGTTGAATAGTGTATTCTTATACTATACTACTACTTTATTATTTAAAACCAACTTTTTTAAATGCTTTGTCTATATCTTTGTTGATAAGCCCACCTAACGTGTAGACGTTGTACCAGTTTGGTTGTTTAGCTGTTATTTTATGCTCCTTTGCGTGTTCTGCGTATGTTACTTGCTTATTTTTAAGGTTAGGCAATGTTTGTCCTGGAGCGTTTATTGCAAAACCAGCATACTTAGCTCTGTTTCCTACGTATAAATCTTGACCCATTTTTGCTGTGGGTACTCTTGCGTTTTTAAATACTCTTTCAGTTCTAGCAGGAATCATAAAGTAAGGTGTATCTGGGTTTCTCTTTCGTGTAGGTTTTACAGGAGTTTTGGATACGACCCAGTTTTCACCGAATGTTCCTGTCCACCAAGGACCATCTTCAGTAAGAGAGTGTACTATGTCTTTTGCTAATTGTTTTCTGCCTTTTAAGATTAACTTTCTCAAGTCGTTAGGCATTTTTGATAGTGGTTTTCTACTAGGCATTGGCAGTAAAGTCGCAACTTACGACAGATAAAAAGTGGCTATCTCCTTCTATTGTGACAGCAGTTGGTCCTTCGATTGCAGATACTCTAGGACTTACTGAAAATGTATCTGAGTATCCAGGTGCATTTACTGAAATCAATCCATCAATAACTGATTCGGCTATTGCAGATGCTACGGCACTTCCTTTATTTGGTGGTGTTAAAATCCCACATCTTATAGAACCAGAGTAATAATCTTGGGCAGCACCATGAGTTTGTGTAGTCGCTTGTGCAAAATTAAGACTTACCATTACATACTTTTTATTATTACCTGGAGTTGTAAAAGGCATATTATCAAATACGACTGTTACTGTGTTATCAGCAGCAACTACAGCAGTTTTGATTGCTGTTTCAAATGCTGCTCGTGCGTTTACTAAAGTCATTAGAAAATAACGTCAATTCTAAATAGATATTCTTGACCGCCACGCAAAGTTCTTACATCTGTAATCTTTGCAACTCTGGTCGATCCAGAAAATGTAAGGGTTATTTCATCTGATAGCAGAGGTTGGCTATCCCCTATAAGATCAGGTGTTATAAAAACTCTAGCTATGTTCTCTTGAAATCCTGTCTCCTCACTGGATTGTATAAATTCAACAGGAACTTTTATTGTGTAGCTGGTGTCACTGGTAGTTACTGCACCAGTAGATGTGTTGTACGATGTAGATGATTTTCTAGTGTAGATAATAGTTGTGTCTAATGAGTCTCCTAGTTGAGACACCACTTGTTTTGCAATCTGTTTTAATGCTGTGTCTAGTTGTCCTGCCATTATCCTCTAACCGCCCTTAGTTGGAAACTGCCAGCACCGCCTAGCATATACGCTCCAAGATAACTTTGTAGCCATGGGTAGACATCAAGAATATTATTTATAGATCCAGTTCCCTGACTTGCAGTGTTGTATTTAACTTTAATATCTCCTAAGTTTACTTCTTCAAAGTTTCCATCTTTTCCTGTAGTTCCTGTTATTGCGTCTGTGTCGTTTGCTAAAGCTCTGGCTAATTCATATTGTGCATATTTAATTGGATTAGGAATTTTAGAACAAGCCAATTCGACACCATCTACCTGATAATTATTTCTTGGAAACTTTAATGCCTGTCCATCGTCACATCTATCTCCATAAAAAACTAAAGTATCAATCCATCTAGCAGCAGATATTAATGATCTCTTCTTTTGATCGTCTGTTTTATTAGTCCAAGTAGAA
>LULW01000860.1_pt1 | contig 14923 bp, 15 predicted proteins | sample 729531 | NCBI WGS metagenome assembly LULW01 (sample SAMN03860279, study PRJNA289734) | marine metagenome | biome: seawater column; feature: ocean; material: water; isolation source: Red Sea water column Station 108 - depth 10m | place: Saudi Arabia: Red Sea | collected 2011-10-15 | depth 10 m | reverse complement strand
GTTTTTCAGGTCTAGCAATTTCGGCTTTCTCAGCTGCAATTTCTTCTATCGTATCTCCTAGATATTCTTGGTGATCCAGAGCTACTTTAGTAATCACAGATATATCAGGTTCAATAAAATTCATTGGATCCAATCTTCCTCCCATGCCTATTTCTAGAATCCATAGATCAAGATCTGATTTATTGAAGTGATATAGAGCTGCTAAAGAAATTATTTGATAGAAATTTAAGTTATGACTTTCTTTGTATCTATTGAATCTCTTCAAAACGTCTAAAAGCTTTTCATCTGATATTTCTTTGTCATTTACTCTAATACGTTCATTAAAATTTAGAAGATGAGGGGAAGTAAAAGTTCCAACTGAAATATTCTTTTTTAAAGCAAGTTTAGTAATTAATTCGGAAAGCGACCCTTTTCCATTGGTACCGCCGATTAGAATGATTTCTTTAGGTTTTTTTAAATTCAAAGAGTTAAGAACTTCTTTATATCCAACTAAACTCTTTTTTTTATAATTGTGGATAAGAAGATTTTCTTCAATCCATTTTGATAAATTTTCAGGCAATGAATTAACCGGTAATGTGTAGTTTAGATATCAAGCCTGAAATCTTATCTTTCATATGAGATCTTTGAACAATCATATCTATCATTCCGTGTTTCAAAAGAAACTCACTTCTTTGAAAGCCTTCCGGAAGCTTTACTCTTACTGTATCTTCAATAACTCTTGGTCCAGCAAAGCCTACTTGTGCTTTTGGTTCAGCAATATTTATATCCCCAAGCATCGCCAAACTTGCTGCAACTCCTCCATATATTGGATCAGTTAATACTGAAATAAATGGGAGCTTCTTACTTTTCAATTTGTTTAGTGCAGCACTTGTTCTGGACATTTGAAATAAAGAAAATAGAGATTCTTGCATCCTGGCTCCCCCACTGGTTGCTACACATATGAAAGGGCAAGATTTCTCAATAGCAAATTCAACTGCATCGACGAATTTTTGACCAACTACCGAACCCATTGAGCCTCCCAAAAATCTAAATTCAAATACCGAAAGTACTACGTCTTTATCGTTGAGTTTTCCGTGAACGGAAATCAAAGCTTCGGTTTCATCTATATTTGTTTTAGCATCATTTAACCTTTCTTTGTACTTCTTTGTGTCTGTGAACGAAAGCCAATCCTTTGTTTTAAGTTCAGATGAAATTTCTTCATATTCGTCATGATCAATTAAGTAAGAAATTCTATGTCTAGCGCCTATTCTTATATGATGATCACAATTTGGGCAGACATACATATTCGCTTCAAGATCAGGTCCATAGAGAATTTCTTTACAATTTGAACAAGTTTGCCAGAGCCCTTGAGGAACTGGACTTTTTTTCTCTTCTTTATGTTGTTTTCCAAGAGAAGGTAGAATCTTGTTAAACCAACTTTTAACCATACTAATTTATAGCTTTTTTTAACGATTTAGTGAAGTTTGAGATTTTTGGAGTAGATTTTTTTTCTATGAAGTCAATGATTTTTGTCCCAACTACTATGCCATCTGAAAAAGATGCCATCTTTTTTGCTGTTGGCGCATCTTTAATGCCAAACCCAACTACAACTGGAAGGTTTGTTAGTGACTTAATCTTTTTTACTTTGTTTTTTACTTCATTGAAGTTTTTTAACTCAGCTCCGGTGATTCCTTTCAATGAAACGTAGTATAAATATCCAGATGAAGAGGCGAGCATTCTTTTCAATCTTTTGGAATCTGTTGTTGGAGAAATCAACCTAATGAGATCGATGTTTTCTTTTTTCAGGTTATTAAAAAAAGATTTGCTTTCATCGTAGGGTAAATCTACAACTATCACACCATCTACGCCAGCTTGGTTTAATTCTTTTGCCAATTTATTTTTGAGAGATAGAAATGAGTTCATGTAGCCCATGAGAACAATAGGTACGTTTTTATTTTTAATTCTGATTTGTTTGCAAAGATTTAAAATATCTTTAAATTGAATATTTTTTTTAAGTGCCCTTTCATGCGCTTTCTGAATAACTGGTCCTTCAGACATTGGGTCGGAAAAAGGTACCCCGATTTCTAAAATATCAGCCCCTGAGGCAATTAGATCATTGAGAATTTTTTTTGAACTCCCTAAATTTGGATCTCCAGCAACCGTGTAAGTTACTAAAACTTTATTTTTAGTTTCTTTTTGATTGAAGACTTTTTCTAAACGTGTCACAAAGTCATTCCATCTTCTTTAGCAACAGTAAACATATCTTTATCCCCCCTTCCGGATAAATTGATGACTATTGTCTTAGACTTGCTAAGTTTGGGTGCAATTTTGTTTACATAGGCCAAAGCATGTGAAGTTTCTAATGCCGGCATGATTCCTTCCGTTTTAGTTAAATCATGGAAGCTTTTTAATGCCTGCTGATCGGTTGCGCTTTGATATTCAACTCTTCCAATATCTCTCAAATAAGCATGTTCTGGACCAACTCCTGGATAATCTAAGCCCGCTGAAACCGAATGTGTTGATAAAATCTGACCGTTTTTGTCTTGCATAAGATAAGTTTTCATTCCATGCAACACTCCTACCTTACCATCACTTAATGGCGCAGCATGTTTACCTGATTTTACTCCAGAACCACCTGCTTCAACGCCAACTAATTTAGTTTTTGTTTCTTTAATAAAGGGATGAAAAATTCCCATTGCATTTGATCCACCTCCAACGCAAGCAACAATGATGTCGGGATATTTACCAAACTCTTTTTTTGATTGAATCTTAAGTTCTTTTCCAACAATTGAATTAAAATCTCTAACAATTTCGGGGTATGGGTGAGGTCCTGCCACACTACCAATGATGTAATGGGTATCCTCAACATTAGTAACCCAGTCTCTCATTGCTTCATTCATAGCATCTTTAAGAGTTTTTGTTCCAGAATCTACAGAACAAACTTCTGCTCCTAGTAGCTTCATTCTATATACATTGAGAGCTTGCCTTTCAATATCTTCTTCGCCCATGAAAATAATACATTCTAGTCCATGTCTAGCAGCGACAGTTGCAGTTGCAACACCATGTTGACCTGCGCCAGTTTCAGCGATGACTCTTTTTTTGCCCATTTTTTTTGCAAGTAAAACCTGACCAACGGTATTGTTGATTTTATGAGCCCCGGTATGATTTAAGTCTTCTCTTTTCAAATAAATTTTTGCTCCACCAAGTTTTTTAGTCCATCTTTCAGCAAAATATAATGGTGATGGCCTGCCAACAAAATCATTTAAATCTTTTATTACTTCTTCTTGGAAGGATTTGTCTTTTTTAACTTTAGCGTAAACTTTTTCTAATTCTTCAAGAGCTGTAATAAGAGTTTCAGAAACATATTTGCCTCCAAATTCTCCAAATCTTCCCTCTTTATCGGGGAATGCATAGTTATTTAAGTTTTTATATTTCATCTACAATTTTTAAAAAATGTTTTAACTCGGTTATATCTTTTTTTCCTGGTTTAGATTCTACTCCTGAAGCTAAATCAACGCCGTAAGGCTTATAACTCTTAATCAAAGACGTTATATTATTTGAATTTAACCCGCCTGCAATTATTAAATTATTTTTTATTTCTTTGGGTATAAGCTTCCAATCAAAAGTTTTTCCGGTACCTCCTCTTATTTTTTGCCCCCCGGAATCAAGAAGAATTGCAAATGCATCAGCGAATTCAATTATTTTATTTTGAAAGTCTTTCTCATTCATTGAAATAGCTTTTATGTAAGGTAGATTAAAAGAAGAACAAAAATCCTGACTCTCATCTCCATGAAATTGAAGAATAGGGTTTTTAAAATAACTTATAGCTTTTTTTATACCTTCTTTTGATTCGTTAACAAAAACGATGACGGGAGAGATTTTTTCATTAAAGCATTTTCCTGAAGATTCTAAAAACTCAAAAGAGACATATCTTGGACTATCTTTATCTCTATTAAAGCCTATGGCGTCTATATCTAATTTGATCAGCTCTTTTAAGTCCTGATCATTTGTTACTCCGCAAATCTTAATATATGGTTTCATCAACTCTTCAACGTTAATTGATTGTTATATTTTGGCTTATATATTTTAAATGAAGGGTCATATTCTGGTCCTAAATAAAACAAACCCTTTGCTTCTGCAGTCTTACCTGCATGGGTTCTATCTCTAGCTTCTAAAATGTCTTTCATTGATTCAGGTGAAGTTATTTCAGAACCAACTTCTATAAGTGTACCAACAATAATTCGTACCATATTCAACAGGAAAGCATTAGCGGATATTTCTATAGAAACAATATTTTGCCTTTTCTTGACCTTAACTTCGAAAACATTTCTGTTGGGGCTTTTTGATTGGCAGCCTGATCCTCTAAAAGAGGAAAAATCCTTTTCACCAATAAGATGATTTGAAGCTTTTTGCATCAAATTTATATCAAGAGGAGCTCTTATCAGAGACGTAAAATTTCTGTTTAAAACAGATTGTTTGTTGCCGTTGAGAATATGATATCTATAAGTCCTTTTGGTTGCTGAAAATCTGGAATGAAAATCTTCAGGAACTTTTTTAATCCAATTTATGCTTATATCTTGAGGAAGGATTGAATTACACCCTGCCAACCACGCTTTATTCAATCTATTTGCTGAAGTCTCGAAATGAATAACTTGCATCGAAGCGTGAACTCCCGAGTCAGTTCTACCTGAGCAAATAGTTTTTACACTTTCATTTGCAACCTTAGATAATGATTCTTCAATCTTTTCTTGAATTGTCAGGTTAGTTTTTTTTTGTTTTTGCCAACCTTTGTAAGAAGTACCGATATACTCTATGCCTAATGCATACCTTTGCATGTTATTTTAGTTTTTGAGAGATTGTTTGGTAAGTATTTTTTTCCTCTTCTTCTAATTGATCTAGTTTAATTTTATTTAGGAGTTCTTTAGCTTTATCTATTTGGTTCATTTCAGAATAAGTGATGGCTAAATTTAAATTAACGGAATTTTCTTTTCCAAGTTCATTATTAGGTTTGTTCAATTCTTTCTGATTTCTTTCTCCCTCTTTTTTTGAATTATCAGTAAAAAATAAAAGAAAAATTAAAAAGGCAAAAATTAAAATCCCAATTATTAAATAAATTTCCCTGGGTAAAAAAGTATCCATTAATTTTGTTTTTCTATTAAACGTTTTAAAATTTGCATGCTATTTAATGCTGCGCCTTTCCTTAAATTATCAGAAATAACCCACAAATTTACTCTGTTTTCTTTCCAAAGATCCTTTCTAATACTGCCAACAAAAACCTCATCTTTTCCTTCGGCATCATCCAGGGGAGTTGGGTTAAATTTAGTATCAGAATTTATAACCTTTAAACCGGGAAATGACTGCATTTTAGAAATCATTTCATCTAGATTTATCTCTAATTCTGTTTCTATATGAACTGCTTCGGAATGACCATAAAAAACGGGAACTCTCGCACATGATGCTGTAACTTGGATGCTTTCATCTAATATTTTTTGAGCTTCCCAAGTCATCTTCATTTCTTCTTCAGTATATCCGTTATCTAATTTAGGTCTATTTGCTCCAGGTAGAACATTAAAAGCAATTTGTGATGAATAAATATTTTTTTTTACTTCATTACCTTCAAGAAAATTTTTTGATTGATCAGTTAACTCATCAATAGCTTCTTTCCCTGTTCCTGAAACAGATTGATATGTTGCAACATCTACCCGTTTAACTTTATAAAGATCATGAATTGGTTTGATTGCAACCAGTAATTGAGAAACTGAACAATTGGGATTTGAAATAATTTGTGGGAGTTTCATATTATCCAAAAGTTCTCCAAAATTGACTGAAGAAAAATCAAAATTTTCAATATCCTCAACAACTATTTCTGAGCCATTTAAATGGATTGATTTACCCGCAGACCTACTACTAGCAACTATTTTTATTTCATCTATAGGTAGTTCATGAGTTTTTAAATATTCAATAAAAACTCTACCTACTGCGCCGGTACCACCAACAATCGCTAACTTATTAGACATAAGAGGCTATTCTATCTCCCATTTCAGATGTTGAAATTACTTTTGAATCTTTTTGTGCAATATCTTCAGTTGCATAACCTTCTGAAAGGACTTTCCTTACTGCATCATTAATTTTGTTAAAAATAGTCGGTTCGTTAAATGAGTATTTCATAAGCATTGCAACGGATAGGATCGTAGCAATAGGATTAACAACGCCTTTTCCAGCGATATCTGGTGCTGAGCCATGAACAGGTTCATAAAGCCCTTTCAAACTTTCGTTTAACGATGCAGAAGGCAACATTCCTATTGAACCAGTCAGCATCGCCGAAATATCAGACAAAATGTCTCCAAAAAGATTTGAAGACACAATAACGTCAAATTGCTTAGGTTCTCTAACTAGTTGCATTGCGGCATTATCCACTAACATATGCTCGACTTTTACATCCGGATAATCAGATGATTTTTTATCAACTATTTCTCTCCATAATTGGGAAACCTCTAAAACATTTGCTTTATCTACAGAACAAAGTCTTTTATCTCTTTCCAATGCACTCTTAAATGCAACATCAACGATGCGTTCGATTTCTTCAGCTTTGTAAGACATAGTGTTGAAGGCGTAATCGTTATCTTTCTTTCTTGGTTCACCAAAATAAATGCCGCTTGTGAGCTCTCTAACAATTAAAATGTCCAATTCATTTATCTTTGATTCTTTAAGAGAAGAAGAATGAATTACTTCTTTGAAAGTTATAGCAGGCCTTAAATTAGCAAAAAAATTTAATTTTGATCTTAATTCTAATAATCCTTTTTCTGGTCTTTCTGAAGGAGACAAAGAATCCCATTTTTTTCCTCCAACTGCACCTAGGAGTATTGAATCTGCATTTCTTGCCTTATCCAAAACTTTTGAGGATAGAGGAGTTTTTAATTTATCTATTGAAGCTCCTCCAATTAAATCAATATCTATATCAAGCTCAAATGAAAGGTTAGATAAAGAATCGATAACTTTTCTAGCTTCATTACAAACTTCAGGACCAACACCATCTCCCGGTAAAATTAATAATTTTTTTTTAGATTTCACTTAAATAGCCAAGGATTTTTTATTTGATAATTTTTTTCAAAGGACTTGATTTGGTCAGTAAATTTGAGTGATGCTCCTATTTCATCCAAGCCTTCCAAAAGACATTTTTTCTTATAATCATCTAGTTCAAATTTAAACTCAGAATCACCGTAATAAAGTACCTGATTTATTAAATCTATTTCTATGCTTTGCGCTGAATTTTCATTGAAGTTCTCGAAAATTTTAGATATTTCACTTTTTTTTAAACACAAAGCTAAGAGGCCATTCTTAAAGCAATTATTGTAAAAAATATCAGCAAATGATTCTGCCTATGGTTCCTTCATCTAAATATCTCCAACCATCAAATAAATTATCACCGAAACCTGTTTTTTTTATTGATTTTAAAAACTGTTTTGGAATGATTTGATCAGTATCAACGTTTGATTTATCCAAACAAATAAAAGTTCCTGAGAATTCATTTGAAATTTGTTTCATTAAATTTCCCTTACGTCTATAAATCTTCCTTCGATAGCTGCAGCAGCTGCCATTGCTGGACTTACAAGATGAGTTCTGCCCTTGTATCCTTGTCTGCCCTCAAAATTTCTATTTGAAGTCGAAGCACATCTTTCTTCTTGATTAAGTTGATCTGGATTCATTCCAAGGCACATTGAACATCCTGCATCTCTCCAGGAAAATCCTGCGTCAATAAATATCTCGTGAAGACCTTCTTCTTCAGCCTGTTTCTTTACAAGACCTGATCCAGGAACAACCAAGGCTCTCTTTATGTTTTTGGCAAGCTTATTACCTTTAAGGATTTCTGCTGCAATTCTAAGATCTTCAATCCTGGAATTTGTACATGAACCTATGAAAATCTGATCGAGAGAGATATCAGTCAACTTTGTTCCTGGTTTCAATCCCATATAATTAAGAGCATCCTCATAATTTTCTTTATTCTTAAAATCTCTTGGTTCAGGAACTTTTTCGTCAATAGAAGAGACCATTTCTGGAGAAGTTCCCCAAGTCACTTGAGGCAAGATTTGTTCCGATGAAAAACTGAATTCATTATCAAAAACAGCACCTGGATCAGATTTTAGAGAAATCCATGTATCCAATGCTTTGTCAAATTGATCTCCCGAGGGAGCGAAAGGCTTTCCTTTGATGTAGTCAAAGGTGGTTTGATCAGGAGCAACCATTCCAGACCTTGCGCCAGCTTCTATAGACATATTACAAAGAGTCATTCTGCCTTCCATAGAGAGATTTTCAATTGTGCTACCAGCATACTCGATATTAAATCCAGTTCCTCCGGCTGTGCCTATTTGTCCAATAATGAACATAGTTACATCTTTTGCAGACACTCTTTCAAGCAGATCTCCTTCAATATTAATTCTCATATTTTTTTGCTTGTAAGCAATCAAACATTGAGTAGCTAAAACGTGTTCAACTTCGCTTGTTCCAATACCCATAGCTAAAGCACCAAAAGCTCCATGAGTAGAAGTATGAGAATCTCCACATACTACAGTCATTCCAGGTAATGTAAGTCCTTGCTCAGGACCAATAACATGCACAATTCCCTGTCTTTCATCTCCTAAACTAAAAAAATTAAGATCATATTTTTTTACATTTTCCTCTAGGGTTAAGACCTGTAGCTTGCTGGTAGAATCGCTAATACCTTTTAAGCCTTTAGCTCTATTCTCAGTTGGAACATTGTGATCCGGTGTAGCTATAATTGAATCAACTCTCCACGGTTCTATTTTTCTTTCTCTCAAGCCATCGAATGCTTGTGGAGAAGTAACTTCGTGAATCAAATGTCTATCTATGTAAATTAGAGAACTTCCATCGTCTCTTTTGGCTACATGATGGGCATCCCATAACTTATCGTATAAGGTTTTTGAGGACATTACTTTTTAGGTTTAATTGGCTTTAATTTAGATTTTACATCAGCATTTTGTGCTCTATTTCTCAAGAAATGATCCATGAGAGTTATCGCCACCATAGCTTCAGCAATTGGAGTAGCTCTCAAACCAACGCAAGGATCATGTCTGCCTTTAGTTTGAACTTTAACCGACTTACCAGATTTATTTATTGTATTTCCAGAGGACATGATGCTGGAAGTAGGCTTCAAAGCAATGCTTGCGAAGATATCCTGTCCAGTTGAAATTCCACCAGTTGTACCTCCAGAATTATTTGACATAAATCCAGACGGAGAGATTTCGTCTCTGTTTTCTGTTCCACGCATAGATACAACTTCAAATCCCCTTCCAATCTCAACTCCTTTCACAGCATTAATACCCATCAGCCCATGGGCTAAATCAGCATCTAACTTATCGAAGACTGGTTCGCCTAAGCCAGGAGGAACATTCGTTGCCATAACTGAAATTTTTGCACCAATTGAATCTCCAGACTTTCTTAAAGAGTCAATCATATCCTCAATCTCAGAAATAATTTTCTTATCAGGACAAAAAAAAGGGTTTTTATTGATTTGATTTTTCGAAAAAGAAGAAATCTTAATATCTCCAATTTGAGAAGATCTTCCTCCACCTCTATAATCTCTTATTCCATATTTCTGAAAATAACTGTAATCAGCATGCGAGGGTCTAAAAACATCTTTAATATTTTTATAGTCTTTGCTTTTTTGATCTTTATTTTTTACGAGAAGCCCTATTGGAGTACCAGTGGTCTTTCCCTCAAAAATTCCTGAAAGGATTTCTATTTCGTCAGGTTCTTTACGCTGGGTAGTATATTTATTTGAGCCTGGTTTTCTTAAATCTAATTCTGCTTGGATTTCTTCTCTGGAGATTGACAAGCCAGGAGGACAGCCATCTATTATGCAGCCTAAAGCTTCGCCATGACTTTCACCAAAAGTCGTAACAGAAAAAATTTTACCAATAGTATTTCCTGACATATCGTTTAAACTTGAAAGCTAGATTATAAGCTATTAATCGTCCTTACTCGAATAGATGCAAAAATTAAGATTTAGTTCAGTTTTTTGGGATTTTGGAGGCGTCATAACTTCAAGTCCATTCGAAGCTTTTTCAAAATTTGAGATAGACAATCATCTCCCAAAAGATTTTATTCGTAAGGTAAACTCAACTAATCATAAAACGAATGCATGGGCTAAGCTTGAACAATCAAAAATAAGTCTCGATGAGTTCGATGAGCTTTTCAAAGAAGAAAGCAAATCCCTTGGACACGAAGTTAAAGGAGGCGAGGTATTAAACCTCTTACAAGGCAAAGTTAGACCAGAAATGGTAAGAGCTTTAGAAAAATTAAAGTCAAAAAATTTTAAACTTGCTTGTTTGACCAATAATTTTAATTCCGGTGATAAAGATCTATCTGCTTTAGATGATGCTAATGAAGAAAGAATGGAAATAATGAATAACTTTGATCACATAATTGAATCAAAAGAATTAGGCATTAGAAAACCTGACCTTGATTTTTACCTTAAAGCTTTAGAAATTACTGGAGCTGATCCTAAAGAGACAATTTTTTTAGACGACCTAGGTATAAATCTTAAACCCGCAAGGGAGCTTGGAATGGCTACTATAAAGGTCTTAGACAGCAATCAAGCTCTAAAAGAATTAACAGATTTAACAGGGATAAATTTTGAATAAAATTCTTATTCTTTTGAGTATTGCTTTTTTAGCTGGATGTCAGATGAATATTCTTGAATACGAAAATCAGATTGTTTCAGATGCTCAGCAATATCAGGCAAAAATTTCAAGAGATATTTGGGGTGTTCCCCATATCTCAGGAAGAAGAGATGCCGATGTAGCATTTGGCTTAGCATTTGCTCATGCCGAAGATGATATTAAAAACATTGCTGAGAATATGTATTTGTATCGAGCACAAATGGGACTAAAAGATGGCTCAAGTGGAGCCGTGATTGACTATTTAATCAAGGCTCTAAAAATCAGAGAAAGAGTTGAGGAGCAATATCAAGAAGTCCTTTCAGATGATGTTAGATCGGTATTAGAAGCATACGCAACTGGTTTGAATTATTGGATGGTTAAAAATCCCAATAACAGTTTCAAAAAACATTTTCCTTTTACTGCAAAAGATATAGTGGCTGGTTTTGCAATTCAAAATCTTTTATTTTCTGGTGTAGTGAGTTCAATTCAAAGTTTAGAGAAATTAGAAGATTCATCGGAGCAAAGTTTTTCTAATTTGTATGAAAAAGACGATTTGGTGACAGGCTCCAATGCATATGCAATTAGCCCCAGTAAAAGTACAGATGGATCCACTCGATTAATGATCAATTCGCATCAACCTTTGGAAGGCCCATTAGCTTGGTATGAGGCACACATCAAAAGTGAGGAAGGTCTTAATATGATGGGAGGTCTATTTCCAGGTTCACCATTTATTTTTGTAGGTTTCAATGAAAATTTAGGCTGGGGTTTTACTGTAAATAAACCTGATCTAACGGATATCTATAAATTAGTTATTAACCCAAATGATAAAGATCAATATCTTTTAGATGATGTTTGGCTAAATCTGGAAAAAGAAACCATCGAACTTCCTGTAAAAATATTTGGCCCAATTAATTGGACAGTGAAAAGAGAAGTTAAATATTCCATGCACGGGCCAGTCCTTGAAATTGGAGAAAAATCATATGCTTTAAGGTTTGCAGGTATGGAAGATATCAAGCAAGTTGAACAATGGTATAAATTAAATAAAGCTAATAACCTCAAAGAATGGATAAATGCAATGAGAATGAGATCTATCATTTCTTTTAATGGCATCTATGCCGATAAAAAAGGGAATATCTATTTTCTTCATAATTCTTCTTCGCCAAAAAGATTGGAGGGCCTAGATTGGTCAGGAATTGTCGATGGGACTAGATCTAAATACATATGGGAAACATTTGTAGAATTCGATGAGATACCTCAAATCTTGAACCCCTCATCAGGATGGCTTGCAAGTACCAATCAAGATCCATTTAAGGTTACAGATCCAAAAGATAACCTAAAAAAAGAAAACTATTCCCAAACTTTAGGCCTGCAAACCAGAATGACAAATAGAGCTTATAGAATCAAAGAGCTTTTTATGGGAAAAGATCTAATAACTGAAAAAGATTTCGATGATTTCAAATTTGATAATTCTTATTCATTAGATTCAAGGTCATATAAATATGTTTCAGAAATTTTTGGATTAAATTTTGAAAATGAGAATTTAAAAAAAGGTCAAACGATTCTGAAAAATTGGGATTTAAAGACAGATTTTGATAATGAGTCTGCAACTCTTGGGGTTTGTGTCTTGAGTCCCGAATGGCTTGCAGAACAAGCAGCAGAAACTCCTCCAGAGTCAGAAGAAAGTTTTAAAACGTGTGTAGAAGACACTTTAAAAAATTATGGAAAATTAAATCCAAAATGGTCAGAAAGAAATTTCATGTATAGAGGAAAGAAAAAAATCCCTGTTCAAGGAGGTCCTGACGTTTTGAGAGCTATATATGGCCTTGAGCAAGAAGATGGTGATCTAAAAGCTGTAGGTGGCGATGGTCTTTATATTCACGTTAGTTGGGATAAAGAAGGGAATCAAGAATCAAAAAGTATTCATCAATATGGAAGCGCCACTCAAGATGAAAGCTCTTCGCATTTTTCTGATCAACTGGAGTTATATATCGACGAAAAGTACAAACCTACCTTCTATAAAGATTCAGCCTTAAAAAGAAACTTAATAAAAGAATATACAGTTCCTTTTAAGTCGTCTCTATAGCTTTTTTAAAAGCAGGCCTTGCTTCAATTCGTTCGACATAACCCTTTAAGTTAGGCATGTCATCTGTGACACATCCTAAATTGGACAATTTAGTACAACAGTGGCCTGTCATGAATTCGACCCCTGAGAAGTCCCCTATTAAATATTCTTTTCCTTCAAGAGCCAATTCAATGGCTTGAAGTGATTTAGAAGCAAGTCTTTGAGCTTGACCTAAAACTGTTTCGTCTCTTCTTTCGGGCGGTAACAAAATGGTATGAACCACAATTGTGTTCATTGGTTGAGCAATCATGCCCTCACAAAAATGAAACCATTGAAGATAATAAGGATATTCAGGAGAATCTACGCTTGGTTTCAGTCCGCCATTTTTATGTTTCTCGAGGACATAATCAATAATGGCACCTGATTCATATATGCTCACATCTCCATCCTCAAGAACCGGAATTCTTCCAAGGGGATGTCTTTTTCTATGCTCATCAGATTTTAGTGCTTCTGGATGAAATGGCATTGAATTTAACTCGTAAGGTAATTCTAGTTCTTCAAGCAACCAAAGAACTCTTTCTGCTCTTGAGGCAGGTGCAAAATGTAGTTTCAGCATAATTATTCTCCCAAAGATTTATTCTTTTATTAAAATTTCCATAAAGTCTGTCACATTAAGGCTCTCTAAATCGTTTTGATCTTCACAAATTTTCATTATTTTTTCAACGCGTTCTGAAGAAAATTGTGTTTTGAGGTTCTCTTCAAATTTTTTGATTAGGACAGGAATTCCCTCTTCCCTTCTTCTTCGATGACCAATTGGATATTCTACTTCTACTTTTTCTGTGGAAGAACCATCTTTAAAAATTATTTGCAGTTCATTCGCAATTGATCTTTTTTCGGGATCCAAATAGTCTTTGGAATAATTTTTGTTTTCCTCGACAAACATTTTATTTCTTAAAGAATCAACTCTTGGATCATTGGCAACATCGTCCTCATAATCTTCGGCAACCAAATCGCCTTTTAACAAACCGATTGCTGTCATATATTGAATACAGTGATCTCTATCTGCAGGATTATTTAATTCGCCTTCTTTACTAATGATTCTAATTGCAGACTCATGAGTTATAATATTTATTTTTTCTATTTCTTCTAATCTGTCAATTATTTCAGGATGAAGTTTTACTGCAGCCTCAACAGCTGTTTGAGCATGAAATTCTGCGGGGAAGGATATTTTAAATAATACATTTTCCATTACGTAGCTATTAAATTCCTGTGGAACAGAAAGAGATTTTCCTTTGAACAAAACATCTTGAAAACCCCAAGTTGGAGCCGTAATTGCACTTGGATAACCAATTTGCCCTTTTTGAGTAATTAGAACTAGATTCATAGCTCTACTGGTTGCATCACCAGCTGCCCAGGATTTTCTTGGGCCAGCGTTTGGTGCATGCCTATATGTCCTGAGACTTTGTCCATCAACGAATGCTTGTGATAAGGCATCTAGAGCTTGTTCTTTAGACAGGCCCATCAAAAAAGAAATTACTGCGGTTGAAGCAACCTTAACTAACAGAACATGATCTAACCCAACTCTATTGAAACTATTTTCTAAAGCTAAAACTCCTTGAATTTCATGAGCTTTTATCATGGCTGTTAAAACATCTTTAATTTTTAAAGAATCTTTCCCTGAAGCTAAATTTCTTTGCGACACATAATCAGCGGCAGATAAGATGCCCCCCAAATTATCAGATGGATGCCCCCATTCAGCTGCTAACCAAGTGTCATTAAAATCTAGCCAGCGAATAATAGCTCCTATATCCCAAGCGCCTTTGACTGGATCTAGAACAAATTTAGTCCCGGGAACTCTAACTCCATTAGGTACCGATGTTCCTTCAACGTGAGGACCTAAGAGTTTTTCACAATCTTTAAAGTTTAATGCCAAGAGGCCGCACCCTATGGTATCCATTAAGCAGTATCTTGCTGTTGTGTATGCTTCTGAGCTATCTATATCTTTCTCGTAAACAAACTCAATGATATTTTGAATAATTTCGTCAAAATCTTGACGGACGTTGGATTCAACATTTGATGACATTTTTATACCTGATTAGATTTATCTGTTTTCAATATCAACCCACTCGGCGCTTTCAGGGCCAATGTACTCTTCGCTAGGTCGAATGATTCTATTGTCTGCTCTTTGTTCAAATACATTTGC
>LULW01000248.1_pt1 | contig 14933 bp, 9 predicted proteins | sample 729531 | NCBI WGS metagenome assembly LULW01 (sample SAMN03860279, study PRJNA289734) | marine metagenome | biome: seawater column; feature: ocean; material: water; isolation source: Red Sea water column Station 108 - depth 10m | place: Saudi Arabia: Red Sea | collected 2011-10-15 | depth 10 m | reverse complement strand
GCACACTATCAGCAAACAGAAGTTTAATATTTCCAGACTCTTGCGAAAAGACATATCTTGTAATCGATGGCACAACTAGAAGCTCGAGTCACTATACAATAACAATTAAAACAAGCTCAGGAACAGGTGTAACAATGCCTGTTGGATCTACGATGCTTGTAATTGTAGATGGCACAAACGTGATTACAGGTATTACACAAAAAGGTTACGTAACCACAACTAACGCGTATACAGCTGTAAACGGTGACCAAGTTATTGTAGATACAAGTGCGGCTGCTGTGACAGTTACATTGCCTGCAAGTCCAGCTGTTGGCAACGAGGTGCACTTTTTAGATGGTAAACTCAGTTTTAACTCTAACAACTTAACGATTGCCAGAAACAGTCAACCAATACAAGGTGTAGCCAGTGACTTAACTGTCAGCACAAACGGACAAAGTTTTACACTTGTATACGCAAATTCAACAAAAGGTTGGGTCAAGAAGCACTTTGCTGGAACGTAAGAGGTTTATATGGCTCTTATTGACTTTAAGATTTTACCAGGAATAGATAAACAGAATACAACCAAAGGTGCAGAGAACCGTTGGATTGATAGTGATAATGTGCGTTTTAGATATGGCTTACCAGAAAAAGTTGGTGGTTGGTCATCTCTCGTTGATAAAAGCATTGTTGGCGTAGTTAGAAGCCAACACCCATTTATTGATAACTCAGGTAATAGATACGTTGCATTAGGCACGGATAAGTTTTTACTATTATACTTTGAGGGACAGTTGTTTGACATATCACCATTTGATTCAGCAAGACAACAAACAAGTTGCACACTTGCAACAACAAACGAATCAACGGCAGTGACAATCACTACAGGATCAGATCATTCATTAGAGGTTGGTGATATAATTTTACTTGACTCAGTAACCTTGCCTAGTGGAACGGGGCTTAGCGCATCAAACTTTGAAGACAAAGCATTTATGGTCAACACTGTGCCTAGTCCTACAACATTTACAATTACATCAAGTGCTGCCGCAAGTGCGAGTATATCAACTGGTGGTTCCATGACTGTAGAGTTCTATACAAAAGTTGGACCACAAAAACAAACATACGGATATGGTTGGGGAGTGGGTTCTTGGGGCGGTGATGTCGCTGGTGCTGTTACATCAACAATAAACGAAGGTGGCACGTTTAGTGATAGTGATACAACTTTAACTCTTACAAGTGCAGCTGCTTTTCCGAGCTCTGGTACAATACTTATTGGCACCGAGTTAATAACATACTCTGGTAAATCTAGTAACGATTTGACAGGACTAACAAGAGGAACAAACGGCACCACTGCTGCAGCACACTCTAATGGTGCCACTGTTACAAACGCATCCGATTATAGCGGATGGGGCATAGCAATTCCAGCTGACCAAGCAACGTTAGAACCTGGTCTTTGGTCACTAGATAACTTTGGTGAGGTATTGGTAGCCACTATTGCAAATGGTGAAACATTTACATGGAACGCAGGGGCAACTAGTCCAACGTCAACAAGAGCGTCAAAGTCCACAAGTGGGTTTGCAACAGGCAATAACCCCACTGCGTCAAGACTTACTCTTATATCTCCAACAACCAGACACTTAATACATTTTGGAACAGAAACAACCATAGGCACAGCAAGCACACAAGATGACATGTTTATACGTTTTTCTGTACAAGAAGATATAAATACATTTACACCTACGTCAACAAACACCGCAGGCACATTAAGATTACAAGATGGCACAAAGATAGTTGGAGCACTAAAAGCAAAAGAAAGTATTTTGGTGTTTACAGATAACGCTTTGTATACAATGAAATATATTGGCTCTCCTTTTTATTTTGGTGTTGAACAAGTGGGCACAAACTGTGGGCTGGTTGGTAAGAATGCAGCTGTTGAAGTAGATGGTATTGCATACTGGATGAGTTCGAAAGGTTTCTTGTATTATGATGGCACAGTGAAAACATTACCTTGTGCGGTTGAAGATGAGGTGTTTGATAATTTTGACACAACAAAAGGTCAACAAGTTGCAGCAGGACTTAACAATTTGTTTTCTGAAATAAGTTGGTGGTATCCTGCTAATAGTGATTTTAATAATAAAGCTGTTTCGTATAATTATGCAGAGTCTGCACCAATCCCTGGTGGTGTGTGGGCGCTGTCAACAGAAGCAAGAACTTCTTGGATGGATGCAAAGATATACGAAAGACCTTACGCTACAAAGTTTGACACAACTGGCACAGGTAGTTTTCCTACAATATTAGGAGAGAGTGGTTTGGGGCAAACTAAATACTTTCAACATGAAATAGGAACAGACCAAGTTAATGAAGATGGCACTGTTACAACAATAGCCTCTAATATAAAATCGTACGACTATGATTTACAAGATCAAGGTGGGGGTGGTAATAAGTTTGTATCCGTAAGTCGTTTTATACCTGATTTTAAAAATTTAGACGGTAATGCAAATGTAACTTTGTCTATAAAAAGATTTCCATCACAAACAGAAACATCATCAACCAATAGTCCTTTTACAATTACATCATCTACAACTAAAAAAGATACAAGAGCAAGAGGTAGGTATGTTAGTGTAAAAATAGAAAACACAGAAATTAACGAGTCTTGGAGATATGGCACTTTAATGTTAGATGTAAAACCAGATGGAGGTCGATAATGTCAAGAATAGTTGTTAGATTACCAGAACCAAAAGATAATTATGAGGTCAGCACACAAAGACAAATTAACAGAGCTGTGTCTGGTGTGGTAGAACAATTAAATACAAGCTATCAACAAGTTTTAAAAGATGAACAAGAGCAGGAGGCTTTCTTTTTTTCATAATGTCCAATAATTTTAGAAATTCAAAAGTAGATCTTACAACAACTGACAATACAGTTTTATACACTGTGCCAGCTGAAAGCACAGCTATTGTAAAGTCTATACTTGTATCTAATGATGATGCTAGTAATGCATGTGAAATAACTGTAACATTGTTAAACACTGGTAATACTGTATTTAGTTTGTTTAAACAGAAAGACATATCTGCTAAAACAACTGTAGAACTATTGACCAATCCTTTGGTCATGAATGAAGATGAAGAGTTAAAAGTACAAGCTGAGAATGCAAACGACTTGCACGTTATCTGCTCGTATTTAGAAATAAAAAGAGAGTTTCAATAAGGAGGAACTATGGCATTTGAAGAACCAGGATCAGTAGCATACCTATACGAGGGCGATAAGAAGATAGCTCAAATAAAGGTTGACACTACTGTGGTATTAAAAAACTTAAAAACAGGCAAAGAATACGGATCTGACGCTGAGGGCGACGCTGATGTGGACGACCCAAATACGGACACGAAGAGGGAAGATATATCAAGAAGTGTCTACATAAAGGTGGCTAAAATGCCTGCTGTGGGCGCAGAATCGTAGTTGCAATTTATGCGAAAAGACAGTAAATTCAGTAAAAGCCTTATATCAAGCATAGGCCACTTGCATCATTACAATACAGGAATATAAGGAATGCCACTTCACGATAAGATAATACCTAGAGAAATAAGTGATTTTACCAGAGAGGTTGAGGATTTTGTACGTCCAGTCACAGATCCAGTAAGATCGTTTATAGCAAAAGCTGTCCCTAGAGAGATTAAACCAGTTTTACCTTTCATCGCTTCATCTATGGTGCCTCTACCTTTTATGAATTTTCCTGGCGGTCAGTTTCTTGGTGGCTTTGGTCTTGATGCACTTACACAAAAATTAATGACAGACCCAGAAGATGAGGACACAGACATAGACTACTTAAGTGCGCTCATGTCAGGTGTGGCTAGATCCACAGCTGCAGCTGCAAAAAAACCACAAACAGAACAAAGATTTGCTGATCCAGCAGATTATGGTATGGAAACTGTTTCAGGTCAAAGACCAGGTGATACTTTTTTAGTGTCAGACCCAAACGCCGCTGCACAATTTACTGATCCAACACCAGAAGGCCCTTTTCAAAAATATTTTGGCCAACCAGCAACTGGACCATCATTACAACAACAAGGTCTTGAAGGTTTTACTTCAAGTACGATGGTGCCAGGTAGTGGACCAGAGGGATCATTAACATTTGGTGACAGAGCAGCTAACGTAGGTAGATCTACATTACAAACAGTGCAACCTTTCGTTGATCCACAAGCTGCCTTTTCAGATGTAAACACTCTTGGTGATTTAGTTACAGCGTCAAGTCAAGTTGCGGCTGGAGCAGCAGCAACAAAAATACCTTCCGGTATAAAAGCTGCACAAGAGGCTGAAGAAGCATATCAAGATTATTTAAATCAATTAGATGAAAGAGCACGTGCGTCAGGTGAGGCTTTTGAAGAAGAAAGAAAACAAGCATACCTTGGAACATTTAGAAGAAGAGGCATTAGTGTGGATACCACTCTCAGAATTATGCAAGAAAATGGCATAAACGTAACAAGAGAAGAGATTGAAGAAAGCAGAGCGACAGCTGCAAGAGGTGGTCGTATTGGTTTTGCAGAGGGCACACAAGTAGAACACATGACTATTGGTGACTTTGTAAAAGCTGAAGAGGCAAGAACAAAGTTTCTTGATCAGATACAAAGAAAGATGCAAGCGCAAGAGTTTAACATGAGACAGAATCAACCATCAGGTATAGGTAGAGCTTTAAACATGATGAACCCTTTTGATAAAGACCCGATGAGAGAACAACCAATTATGGACATGAAAACAAGGTATATGGATCTGATGTTTGATATGAGAAAGAAAAGTATGGAAGACGCTACAAAGCTTAGAGAAGAAATGCTTAGAGAAGAAATGCGTAAGAAAAACAGAAAAGATGATTTTAATAATATTGTAGATATGCTTGACGATAGATTTTCAGAAAACAGACAACAAAGAAAAACAGCAAGCAAGGGCGGACGCATGACGCCAGAAGGTGACCCAATATCACCAGACGTGCCAAAAGGCATGCAGATGGATCTACGTGGTGGAGGTTTCATACCTCTTGGTACTAAACCAAGAGCCGACGATGTGCCAGCCATGGTAGGCAAAAATGAGTTCGTATTGAATGATCGTGCGGTATCTGGTATAGGTAAGATGTTAACCGGTAATCCAGACCCAAGAGCCGGGGCTCGCGCATTGTATCAATTACAAGACCAGATGGAGGCAATAGTATAATGAGTGAAATGAGGGACTTTTTAGAGAGGATGGCGGATAAATATCCTGAGATAATGGATATTAAAAGATTTCCAACTCAGGACGACGTAATTGATTATCTGGACAGAAAAGGTGAGCTCATAGAACCAGTTGATATAGATGAGTTTGCAAAAGGTGGTCGTGTCGGTTTTCAAACGGGCGGTAATTTTAGTGAGTTTGATGTAAGAGAAACAGTTGTACAAAGACCTGCACCTTTTATCGAGTCTGCTGGAGCTGGGTTCTTAACTGATTTAGAAGAACAATTAGCCGATCCAATTGATACATCATTGTTTGCACCACAAGTTGCAGCACAAAATATTTTACAACAACAAGCAGCTCAACAAGCAGCCACAGCTGCTGGACTTGGACAGTTACAATTTGGTGGACCTGCAGGCACAATAAGTGATGCACCTGCTGGAACGGGTGTTGCTAGTTTTGAACCATTTATTGTAGAGTCATTAAGACTATCGGGCATTGACCCAACAACAGGTCAAACATCAGCAGCAGGAGTGTCGGCTGCTATGGACCCATTCATGTCACCTTTCCAACAACAAGTGATTGATACTACTAGAGCACAGTTTGAAAGAGATAGAGCTATACAAAGACAAGCGATAGCAGATGCAGCAATTACATCCAGAGCTTTTGGTAGTGGTAGAGAAGGTGTGCAACGTGGAGTGTTTGATGCAGAGACAGCATTAGGTCTTGCAGGTTTAGAAGCAAACTTAAGACAGCAAGGCTTTTTACAAGCAGATGCTGCTAGACAAGCAGCGATTGCAAATCAACAAGCACTAGCATCACAGGTGCCAACTTTAGAGCAACAACAAGTACAACAATTAACACAACTTGGAACTGGCCAACAAGCGATACAGCAAGCACAATTAGACGCACAGGCAGCGGCGGCTAGAGAGGCAGCATTTGAAGAACAACAAAGATTAGGTTTCTTTGGTCAACAGCTTGCACCGTTTAGTGGTGGCTTTGGTGCACAGTCTGCATTCTCAACAACCACACAACCACCACCTAATACACTCAACACGATTCTTGGTGTTGGCACCATGGCCGGTGGATTACTTGGTGGACTAGGACAGTTTATGGGCGGAATGGGATAATGAGTAGAACTTTAAAAAGACCGATGTTTAAGATGGGTGGCAATACCAACAGTGGTATTGTGTCTGGGTTTGAAAGAGAAAAATTTTCTAATGGCACACGTGGACTTAGTACAAATGTAACAGGTCAAGATTTTATGAACACTGGCTCAGCGCCAAACTTTAATATACCTGCGGCAGCACCAACGATGCCAGAAGATCAACTAATGTCAGACATATCTGGTTTGTTTGCTTCTGGTATGCCAGAGGGCATGAATCGTGGTTTTGGTTTGTCAGAGTATCTAGCACTTGTAAAACTAGGTGCGAACATAGCGGGTGCACCTAACCAAGGTAAAGGTTTCAAAGGTTTTATTAGATCAGCAGCGCCAGCTGTTGGTGAGTTTGCAGAAGATATATCTGCACTTGATGCACAGAAGACAGCAGCGAGAAACGCGTATGCTGCATCTGTTAGAGATGCTCAACTAAAAGGTTTAGCGACAGGTGCTGAGATAAGATCTGCTAGAGATTTACAAACACAAGCAGGTCAGCAGGCTATAAATTTAGAACAAGAAAAAGGTAGGCAAGATAGATTAACACAAGCTGAGGCAAAGAACGTAATAGATAAACAGATGGATTACTACAATGAAGCTAAAACAGATTACGATTCAGTTAGAGCTCAAATACAAAGTTTAAATCCAGGAACAGAGGGGTACGAAGCAAAATTAGCTGATTTAAGAAACCAAGAACGAATGGCTATTATGAGAATGTATGGTGCATTAGATCTTGATCTACCAGACACTGCAGAACTAGGTGACTTTACATATTCAGAGTTACGATCATCAGCTCAAGCACAGGCACTATCAGCTATTGGTGAGTCAGTGGTTCCACAACCAGGTGAGGCAAAATATGATGAATACATAAAAGAGTTTTATAAAATACTAGGTGAGATAGTCGCTAAAGAAAGAGACATTCTAACAGCAGATACAGGATTAACAACTCAAGTTAGAGAAAAAGAAGCAGACGGTGGTCGTATTGGTTTTCAAGATGGCACAACTCCTGGACAAATAAGCCCTACACAAGCCGCACCAGGCATGACAGGAACTACAGAGTCACAAGCATCACCATTAACGTTTGCAGAACTAAGAGCAAGATTACCAAAAGAAGTGTCTAACGATACTGTAAGACTACTTGCAGCTAGCGAAGCTGCACTGATAGACTTTGCACAAATACAAACACAAGACGATATTTCAAGATTTAACCAAAAGTACAACACAGATTTACAATTACCAGCGCAACAGGCGGTGTAATATGAAAGACCCTTTAGCAGATGCTTTTGAAGGTAAAAAGGCGGTAGATTTAATTACGCCAGAACAATTAGACAAGTTTGCAAAGACAATGGGTGTTGGACTTGACTCTGCAGCTACATTTTTACAAGGCATAGGCTATGCAATGTTTAATCCAAACTTAGCTACATCCAAAAATATTACAGAGCTACCCGGATTATTTACTGAAGAGGGCAGAGCAAAAACAGGTGAAAGACTTCTCACCGGTATAGCGGAGGTTGCTAGTCAACCATATTTTAAACCTGGTCAAATATTAACAGATTACGAATCTCTTAGCCCTGCTGACAGAGCAAGGGCTGATCGAATGACTTTACTCACTGACCCCTTCGTATTAGCTTCGCCTTTTTATGGAGGACTAAGAAAAAAAGTACAACAAGAAGTTGGGGATACTCTTTTAGCGCAAGGCATGAAAGAGGGCATGAGCAGCATGCAGCCTGCTCTTCGATTAAGTGGTGGTGTTGCGGGTGGTAGTGCAAAAGTTTTTCAATATACTCCAGAGGCTCAATTAATTTTAAGTAAAGGGAAAGATCTTACATCTAAAACTAAACCAAAAACAAAAGGTAAATCTGGAGTGTCGACAATGACACCTGAACTATCAGAAGAATTGTTATCACTTTATGAACAAGGAATAACATCACCCTCAATGTTAAATAAATTAATAGATGGTAAAATGAGTGCATCAGGAATATCTAACTTTTTAAATAAAAATAATTTAAAAATAGAAAGCACTGGTGATTTTCAAAAAAGATTACAACCAACGATAGATGTTAAAAATAATACTGTTCGTTTTCCAAATGAACAAATTAAAAATGCTTACATTAAAGATTTAAAAGCTCTTAGCAGTTTAGAAAGACAAGGAATAAAATCTGACCTTATGTACAATAAACAGTATTTTAAAGACACATACTTTCCATTTATGACAAATTTAAAAAGTATAGATAAATATCATGATTTGGTAAGAAAAGAATTTAACATATCAAAAAGAGTAATTAAAAGTGATGAGACACAAAGAATTAAATCCAAAAAACGAAGAGAGTCTATTTCTAAAATATCTGACATTGGAATTGAAAGACAATTAGCTGGTGATATAAATTTTAATTTTCATCATGGTTCATCAAAAAAATTTAATGCAACAACAAGTAACACGATGTACGTTGAAGGTAGCAAAAATAGAGGTCCTATAAGAAAAACGGAAATAGAAATTGATAAACTGTATGATGATAGAGAAAACTTAATTAGGCAATATGTTGAAACAGGTGTTAAACCTGAGGGTTATGTTAAGAATTTAATTAAAATTAATGAGAAAGGTGTAAAATTAGTTGAAAATCCAGAAATAAAAGGGACTTTAAATTTTAAAATTTTTGATCCTAAATCTTTGGAGTTTTATGATTATGGTATTGACCCAACAAAAACATTAGAAGGTGTTTTTCCAACGGGTAAAAACATAGCTGATTTATCGCCGTCTGAAATTCAAATGTATCAAGATTTAGCAAGAAAACCAAAGGTAGATAATTTTAAAAAAGGTGGACGTGTTGGGTTTCAAGAGGGCACACAAGACATAACATCCTTTGATCAGTTTGGTCCTGTGCCTGGCACGATAACAGCCTCTGTAAATTCATCGGTGCAGTCATTACAAGAACAAATTAAAAATATATACAAAGACAGAATAGATGACTCCTTGTCTGCACCACCAAGTTTTGCAGAACTAAAAGCAGAAGAGATACAAAAAGAATTACAAGACAGATTAAACCCACCAAAACCAGTTAAATTTAAATTTAGTCAATTACCAAAACTTGTGACAGAGAGTCCAATACTAAGAAGCTTCTTGGGTGATCCAAGAGTCTATGCACTAGAAACTGCAGAATTATTTTATAATGGCATAAGACCAGGTGTTGAAAACGACGTGGAGATGGAAAAATTATTTCCTGGTTTATATGCAATGCATAACCTTGCAACGGGGACCGGTATTGACCCAACACCAAAAGAACAAACCTATATCTCAATGATTGACGAGTTAAACAGAGCACAAGAAAAAGGTTTGGCTAACTTTGGTTATAATGTGGTTGACTTAGCGTTGTCTGTTCCGGACGCAGTGTTTCCTACAGAGTTTACTGAAGCATTAAAAAAACAATATGAAGAGATGGATCTTGCACAACCAGAAACTTTCTTGGGTGATCTTGGAGCCTTAATTATTGAGTATGGTATACCTGGAAGTGTTGGTTTTAAACTTATTAATAGATTTAGAAAAATAATAAGCAACAAAACAAAAGGTAAAGCAGATAATTATTTATTTACTAGAAAAACATATGGTCTTGAAGGTTTACCAAAGTTTGGTGTGCAGATATCAAACGTCGCAAAACGTGTTGGCACAACATCTTTGGCTTTTGGTGCAGCTGACTTTGTGGCTGGTGGACCATACAACACCTTAACAGAAATGTTTGACGATCCACTTCTATCCGACAGACTTGTTGGAAAATTAGAAGACGTAGAAGAGTTATCGGGTAAAGAAAGAGTAGCTGCTAATTTTAGAAATAGACTACGATATGGTGCAGAGGGTGCGATGATTGGTGGTTTGTTCCCACTGGTTGGGCCAGCTCTTGGTGTGCTTGGTAAAAATGTATTATTAAAACCAGCGTTGTTTGCTGGTAAGTATGGCGTCGTATACCCATTAAATTACTTGGCAATAAAACCAGCCACATATTTAGCTTCAAGAGATCCGGTAGTTCTACCAGGCATAGCTAGAGGTGCTGGTGCTTTTGCTGGTTTCTTGGGTAAAGACGTATTGGCGAGATTGGCTGCCACAGCTGCAACAGGTGGCAAGGCCTTTGTGCCATCACTTAAAGGTAATCTGGGACAACTACCAGATTTTCAACAATGGAGAATGTTTGATATAGCATCTAATGACCCTCTAGAAAGAGGTCTTAGAAAAGTTGACAATTTTCTCAAGTGGTTCCGGGATAGCGGCAACCAAGCATTATACTCCTTTAACTTAAGTGGTGGCGCAGAACGTTTTATAAAAGCAAAAGCTAGAGAAATAGAAAAGTATTTAGATGGTATTGAAAGAAGAGCGTATGATTTAGCAAACGGTTTCTTAAGACGTTACAATAATAATACAACGTCACCAGCCGGTGAGCGTCACATGTTAGAACAAGTTTATGAATATTTACGTGGTAATTTAAAATTAAGTAAACTAGAGCCAGAGTTACAAGATTTATCTAAATCATTAAAAACTGAGTTTGATCAAATAAAAAAAGCTTTTGTAAGTGAGCTACCAGAGGGTAGCGGGTTGAGAGCATTCTTAGAAAGTAACTTGGATAAGTACATGCGAGCATCTTTTTCTGTTTTCACAAACCCTAGGTTCACACCAGGTGACGATGTTGTTGAGAGAGCTACAGACTTTATGGTCAACGTAATAGGTAAGAATGAAGATTTTATCGAAGCGGCTGTAAGAGGTGTGCCTGTCACCGAACAAGCACAAGCCATCAGAGCTTTCGCAAAAACTAATGTAGAAAACATAATAGCTCTTGGTAGAAGAGAGGGTATTGATCCAATAGAAACATTAAAACAAGTAAATAGAGAAATACTTAGAGGAGATGACACTGTAATACAAACTGGTGAAGAGCTGCCAGCTGTTATTAGAGAACTTTTAGGGGAGACTAAAGATCTTCGTGCCTCTGTGATGACAACGGCAGGTAGTTTAGTAACACAAACATCAAACCTTAGATCTTTTAGAGAGATAGCTAAACATGGTTTAGAAAACGGTTATCTATTTACATCAAGAGCAGAGGCGCTAGCTGCCGGTGTTACAGATCCTAGACAGATAGGAAACCTACCAGGACTGGGTGGTCTTCAAGATCTTGCAACTGTGGACAAAGGTGGGCCGGTTGGATTGTTTGCATCTAGAGAATTAAAACAAACTTTTGAGGGCACAGGTGGTATGCTGGACAGTTTATTACAAAATAGTTTTTACCAATCACTTATTGCATATAAAGCTGGTGTTCAAACAGGTAAAACAGTTTTCTCTCCTGCTACACAAACTCGTAACTTTGGTAGTGCAGGTTTCTTCCCATTAAGTGTTGGTCACATTGGTGGTAATGCGTCAGTCACCGATGCTTTTAAGATAGTGCTGGATGACATATTTGGTGCAGGTAGAGTTGTTGACGAGTCAGATTTAATTAAAAGAATATCTAGAAAAATAGAACTTGGTGTTCTTGATGAAAACATCGTGGCATCAGAACTGAGTGCAATACTAAACGACATCAAAGCTGGTAAACTACAAAGTTTAGGTAAACTAACAGACCGAGTAGACAACAGTAAATTATTTAAAACAGCCACTAGAGTGTACGCTGGTGGTGATAACGTGTGGAAGTGGTACGGTCACGAGTTTTACATGTCACAATTAAAAAGTGCTTTTAAAAACTTTAACGAAGTAAAACGATACATGAAAGATTTTCATGGTGTGGACATCAGTAACAGAAATATATTTGGTGGTGGTGCAAAGACACTTGAAGATGGCATAGAAGAGGCTGCAGCATACTTGCTTAGAGAAACTTACCCGACATATAGTAAGGTGCCTGAGTTTATTAAAGCCATAAGAAAACTACCTATTGGTAACTTTGTATCATTTACGTCTGAGATACTTAGAACAAGTTTTGCAAACTCTGCCATAGCTCTAAAACACATATCATCTGACAATCCTGTGTTGAGAGAGATGGGGTACAGAGCGTTGAGTGGTCAAGCAATAACTTTAGGTGGTGTGACAGCCGGTGCATCAGCTCTAGCTCACGCAATGACAAATGTAACACCTACACAGTTAGAAGTTTACAAAGAATATTTTGCACCAGACTACATGAAGTTTAGTTCACTGATACCTGTTAGTAACGTAGAGAACGGTGTGTTTGAAGTGTTTGACTTGTCTAGATATCATCCATACGACATCGTTACATCTAGTGCGAGAGAACTATTAAGAGTGGCAGACAGACAGTTTCATGATCAAAGAATAGCCAGACTAACGGAGGAGTTAAAAAATGTAGACCCTGGTAGCGCAGAGGGTCAAAGAATTAGACAACAACTGGCTGACTTAGCGATCACAAGTAAAATGGGACAGACTCTAGATCCAAAAAAAATAACCACAGCTACACTACAACAATACTTAAATGCAGTTGGTCCTTTATACAATGCAGTCACCGGTACATTCTTTGGCATACCTATTGGTGCAGAGGCATTTATAGAGGCAGCCAGAGGTAGAACTTTTGATGGCTCAACAATATGGAATGAAAACATGCCAGAGACAGAGATATTTGATAGAGCCATGGGACACTTCTTCAAAACTATTGAACCGGGTTTAATTAGTTCGGGTAGAAAACTTTTATATGCAGCACGAGGTGATGTATCTGGTGTTGGCCAGCCAATAGAAATAAATCAAGAAATATTTAAACTAATGGGTGGGTCCAATGTAAAGATAGATATACCTGGTAGTTTAGATGTTAAAATCGGTGGTGATTTCTTGGCTAGTTTTAGAGATCCGAGAATGGGTAGAGGTTATTACAGCACAGCTAATTACCAACAACGTGGACCAGAACAACTTGTAGCTGAGTACAACAAACAAAACCAAGATGCGTTTAGAATGCAATATGATTTTTACAAAGCTGTAAACGCAGCGATAGACTCTGGTCTTTTGACAAGACAACAGGTTGTCGATGCTATGAAAAGAAGGATAGCACCAGATTCAAAAACAGTGCCTTCAAAAATTATAGCTTTCATTAATGGCATATACACTCCTATGTCATATGGTCCTGAAGGTTTGAAAGGTAGAAGAGAGAAAATATTAAGAAACGATCCTACTTTAAATCAAGTAAAATATAACTTCCAATATTTCTTACCTTTTGGTGCTTTGGAAGCCGCTAAACGAAGATGGAGCACAACGAGATTTACAGACTTTGAAAGACAACCTGAACCACAAGCATCTATTCAAGACTTGTCACCACAGCCGACAACAGCTCCTGCACAAATCGCTGAGCCAACAACTCCACCTCTTCCTGAGTCTGGTCAGCCAACTGTAATACCGCAAGCTAGAGCTAACTTGAACCCGCTCACTGGATTGACAACAACAGAAACCGCACTATTATCACCAGGAGAGCAAGCTATAAGACAAAGACAGAGAGTTACGGGGGCATCCTAATGAATGACACAGTAAAAGGCATAACACCAGAAGGCGACAGAGAACATATTATATCTTTGTATGGACATGTGAAAGGTGTAGAACGTGAAATAGAAGTTATAAAAACAAACCATCTTAAACACCTAGACGATAAGATTACACATGTACATCAAGACGTAGAAGCTTTGGGGGGCAAGATAGACAAAATCTATTGGGTAGTTCTTACCACGGTGGGTGCCGTTGGTTTAATCGCTACACCAATTCCAAGAACCATATCACAAGGTGTGAGTGGATTAATGGACGTATACAATAGAGGAAGATTACCTGGTGAGTCCAAAATGAGTTTTGTGGATTTACTTAAAGATGACCTTAGACAAATTACCGTAAGTGATAAAGACTTTAAAGCTGGAAAGACGGGCATAACAAGTATGAAACCTTTTAAAGCTTTCACTCCAAAAATGATGGCGACAGGTCCCACACCTCTAGTTCGTCAAACTGTGGAAAGAGCTTTAGGTCCAGTGGGAGCTTTAGCAACCGCTGGTCAAGTGGGATATGGTGTTGGTAACATACTAATGGATGTCACTGGGACCAGAGACGATGTTTCAGCTGCAGGCGCCGCTTTAGCTAACACACAAATAGGTCAACAGTTGGCTGGAGCTTTGGGTGTTCCTCAAACACCAAATCTTCAACAAGGGATTGCAACTACCTCTGTAGCTAACCCTGTTGACCCCGGCGTGCCTTTAGATTTTGGAACCACACACGGACATCTGTTTGACAAGCAAGGTAATATTTTTAAAGCATCAGGTCCTGATAGTTTTTATAGGGCATTAGCGTCTGGTTATGGGAGTTATGGTCCTAGAGATTTTTATGAGTCATCAGGTTATTTAAATAATCCATTAGTGATGGGTCCACCAGGACAAGGATTTGTAACTTTAAACCCTTAAATAGGAGTATAATATGAAACTATCAGCAAACTTTTCACTAGCAGAGATGACTAAATCTCAAACAGCAACGCGCAAAGGCATCAAGAACGAGCCATCAACAGCGCATGTAGAAAACCTTATTCACCTAGCGGAGACTGTCCTGCAACCTGTCAGAGAACACTTTGGCAAAGCGGTCGTTATATCTTCAGGCTATCGTAGCCCAGAGCTGTGCGAA
>LULW01000257.1_pt1 | contig 15014 bp, 24 predicted proteins | sample 729531 | NCBI WGS metagenome assembly LULW01 (sample SAMN03860279, study PRJNA289734) | marine metagenome | biome: seawater column; feature: ocean; material: water; isolation source: Red Sea water column Station 108 - depth 10m | place: Saudi Arabia: Red Sea | collected 2011-10-15 | depth 10 m | reverse complement strand
AACAATACTAGACCAGAAAATAGATAACCTTATCGGAGTGCTAGGTTGGGACGTGCAATCAACCGAGACCACAAACACATTCAATAAACTATTTGAATTTTAAATATGAATACATACTTTTTTGATTATGAGCCCGGAGACAGAGTGAGAAATCCAAAAGCACCGGAATGGGGGATCGGGCAGGTGCAATCAATAATCAAGAACCGCGTCACAGTAAATTTTGAAGACGCGGGCAAAAAAACTGTTGACGGTAGCGTGATTGACTTGGAAAGAATACAATGTTAAGCATAGAAGAAATAAAACTTATTACAGAAAAATTAGAAAAAATTGACAAAGCAGACTTACAGAAGGTCGTTAAGGACACACTAAAAATATTTAAAGGATTATTGGTTGCCACTGACGCATACAACGACACCCATATAAAAAAGTTTGATAAAACAGAAAGTTGGTACAAGATGGACATGGAGCAAAAAAGAAAAATGCCAGTCGTTGACAACTATCTATACAAACAGATACAGATGAAAATATTCCATTTTGGTAAATCAAACGTGTATAACAGCCTCGAAATAGGTCCAGGAACAGGAATGTTCTCTAAAGAGTTTAGGACGTGGAGGTTAAATTACTTTTTAGATATCTTGCCTGATATTGAGCAAAAGATTAGAAGAAGATTCCCACCGGCACACCAAAAGTATTTGAAGTTCTTTACTACACGTAAAACAGAATGTTCAAACATACCGCAAGGATCATGCAACTTTGTGTTTAGTTGGGACACATTTGTTTTCTTTAACCAAAACCATATAAGGCAATATCTACATGATATCAAAAGAGTCCTAATAAAAGGTGGTTATGTTTTCATACAGTATTGTGACTGCCACTTTGACTATGACATGGAGCAGGCAAAAAGATCGTATTGGAACTATAATACCAAAACACTTATGGAAAAAATGATAAAGGACGAGGGTTACGAAGTGGTAGAAATGAATCAATTCAGACCTGGCGCCAATTATGCAATATTCCGTAAACCTGGTAAACAAAATCCGATCATCTACAAAGTACACGAATTAAATCTTGAATAATATCTAAATATCATATACAATTAGCACATTATGATAGACATCTTAAAAGACATCGTTAAACACACGCATGGATTGGGATTTTTAGATCTAGTCAAAATCACTGGCGACAGTAAAGAGACAGCCATTGATTCTATGGCAGAAGACAGATCAGTAATCTTGCAAGGGTCTTTTCACAAACCACAAGCGGAAATGTCTGGTACGTTTGGTATGCCTCAGATGGGCAAGTTAGATATCCATCTTAAGTGTCCCGAGTACAAAGACAAGGCAAAGATAACTGTGTTGTCCGGTGAGCGGAACGGAACAACAGTTCCAACAGGAATCCACTTCGAGAATGAAAAGGGTGACTTCAAGAACGATTACAGATTTATGAATGCTGAGATTATAAACGAGAAACTTAAGACTGTAAAATTCAAAGGTGTTAAGTGGGACGTTGAGATCGAGCCAAGTGTGGCAAGTGTTCAAAGATTCAACTTCCAGGCAACAGCAAACACAGAACACAATTCATTCGTTGTAAGAACTGATAATGGGAACCTGATATTCACATTTGGTGATCAAGCATCGCATGGTGGAGAGTTTACGTTTGCAACCGACGTTAAGGGCACTCTTAACAAAGGTTGGAGTTGGCCTGTAGGACAAGTATTACAGATCTTGAAACTATCTGATTCGGCAAAAGTTATGTTGCACTTCTCAAACGAGGGTGCCATGATGGTTTCCGTTGATTCAGGACTAGGCAAGTATCAATACATTATACCAGCACAGGCGCAATAATGACTGGACAGAGTAGTAAGCAGGAACACTTAGGAGAGTTAAGTAGAGACTTTGCAGTATTCCTGCCTGCTATTTCAAATTTTTACAACACATTCATCAGCAAACAGAGAGTTACAGAAGGCAAACACATAGCCGAAGAGAGAATTCCCAACACATTCGAACACGGAGTGGAGTCGTTAAACTTCATTAATCCAGAAAAAGGTATGTTTACATATCCCACTGCACTGTACTCGGCAGGACACGCCTGCTTGGATATGGACAAAGTGAATGACAGAGACCATATGTTTGTCAACAGAGATAGGAAGTTCACTACAATCGTTGGAGACTCCGGTGGATACCAGATAGGTAAGGGTGTGATCAAATTTGATTGGAAAGACTTTGAAGGAAACAAAGCTAACAAAGTGAGATCAGATATTTTAAATTGGCTAGAACTGACAAGCGACTGGGCAATGACACTTGACGTACCCACTTGGGCGGCGGATGATCTAAACAGTCCAAAGACAGGATTGAAAAGTTTCCAGGACACACTCGACGGAACAATATACAACAACAAGTTCTTCCAAAAGAACAGACTAGGACAGACAAAATTACTTAACGTGTTGCAGGGCGACGATTGGAACACAGCACAAATATGGTATGATGCAGTGAAAGATTTCGAGTTCGAAGGTTGGGCAATGGGTGGCATCAACATGTGTGATATGGAAGTAATGCTGAAACGTCTTATCATAATGAGAGATGAGAAGAAACTGGACGGCAAAGACTGGATGCACGTACTAGGAACGTCACAGATGGATTGGGCATGTTATCTCACACAGGTACAAAGGCAAGTTAGAAAACATATCAATCCAAACTTCACAATAAGTTTTGACAGTGCATCAGCATTCTTATCAACTGCAAACGGACTTGTTTATACACACAACTCTTTTGCTCCTGATAGATTCTCTTTTGTTATGGACAAGGCTCCGGATGACAAAAGTTTGAAAGGTTCTAACATACAATTTCCATTTGACAGTGGTGTTGGACGTAAATTGAAAATGAAAGACGTGTGTTGGTATGGCGAGAAGGATCTAAACAAAAATGGTAAGATTGGTGCTACAAGTTGGGACAGTTTCAGTTATGTATTGATGATGGCACACAACGTATATAATCAAATCAGAGCCATACAGATAGCAAATGATTTGAATGACATAGAATCAATCAAATACAGACCAGAAGTTAAACACTGGCGTAAAACAAAAGCGTCAGATAAAACAGATGAGCCAAGCATATACGTTCCTAGAAACATATTGTATTTCAACACACTAGTTGAAGAAGTGTTCACAAGTGAGAAACCTATGGAAGTAATAAGCAACGCATCAAGCTATTTGGCAGACATCAGAGGTAATAGATGGGCGAGAGCAACGGGCGGTGGTAAAGGCACAAACAATTTTAGTTCGTTATTTGAATAGGAGGAAATATGGCAACTGGTAACTTTAAGAAAAATAAAAGACTCAAAAAGTTAGTGGATCATCATGCTTACCTAAATAAGAAGGTAGCAGAACTTACCATTGACAGGAGAAAAGATAGAAGTGATGAGAGCAAACAGATACTAATGCGTTTAAAAAAAACCAAATTGGCAATGAAAGATGCAATCGCTAAAGCAAAAACAAAACTTGGTTTGACAAACGAATAATTTATAGTATAATACACACATGAACAGAGATTACAAAACAGGCAAAAGTGATAGTGTAGGTGTATTTTCAGGATTGGAAATAGAACACACACCGGCATTGGGTAAACAAACACTTTTTTTGGCACGTAATGATCTGTATTTTGATCAAATTGTACGACTAGCAGAGAAAGTCAAAGCAGAAGCAATCTATTTTGGTGCAAACAGATCTTTCATGCACAATATTGCTAACACGCCACATCTTATCAGAAGATTGATGAGAAAAGGTTATTGGTGCACAATAGACTATCAATACAGTGTACACTCAGCGGTCAAAGAAAATTTCAAGGATATATGGAACGAAGAAAAGTTTATTCCATTGTGCTCTGTAATTTTTCCTAATTCAGAAGAGGATGACAACCTCTGTGTCAAGGTCGATGATGTTGATTTCAATAAAACAAATCCAGGCGTGTGGACAATGAGCATGAACCATTTTAAACAGTCATCAGGATTTACATCTTGGAAAGAATACACACAAGACGAACCAATAGAGGAGAAACAATGGGCAACGTAATAGATGACATGTATAATGTTCCAGATGTTGAGTCTAAAAGAGTTCAAGCACTACAAGAACAAGCGGCAAAAGGATCAAAAATGATATGGGTAACATTTAGGAAAGAGGGTATTCACAAATATCCAGCGGCACTTGATGATCCTAAACTAGCAACAGGCGATAGGATGGATGTATCATTCCTGGGATATCCACATAGACACATATTTCATTTTAAAGTTGCGATTGAAGTTTTCCACGATGACAGGGATATAGAATTCATACAATTCAAAAGATGGATTGAAGACATGTACAGCGAAGGTACACTGAAACTAGATTATAAATCATGTGAGATGATGTCAGATGATTTGTACATACAGATAACAAAAAGATACCCGGGCAGAAAGATCGAGATAGATGTTTCTGAGGACGGTGAGAATGGATCACACGCAGTATATGAAAGAGTTTAAAATCAAACAAAAAAGAGCAACAACAAGAATGGGCCACTTGCCTATCGAAGGCGGAGGACTTAATGCTGGTTATGATACTGTTGATGCAATAGCAAACATATGCACCACAGCCGGTAACCTCGGCTTGATGTATGGCAAAGACTTCATTTGGTCAAACACCGATTATGATGATGACTTTGACGAATGTGTTACCCTGTTGGTGAAAGACGAGAAATACAAAACTCTGTTTCACCTTGCCCTACAGAATACACACAGAATTAAACACACTAACCAGGGCGAAATTAAACTTACCAAGGAGAGAAAATGAAAAGAGATCTAATGATTCCAAAAGTTACTTTTAGAGTTAGAACAGGAGACGAAGTAGAAACAGATGGCGGTTGTGCTATCGGCGGGCAATGGTTGAACAAAACCACAGAAGATTTTTTCAAAGGAAAAAGGGTAGTGTTGTTCAGTTTGCCAGGAGCATTTACTCCTACCTGTTCATCACTACAACTACCAGGCTTTGAAGAAAACTATGAAAAAATTAAAGGACTAGGCGTAGATGAGATATATTGCGTGTCTGTCAACGATAGTTTTGTGATGAATGCATGGGCAAATCATATGAAAATTGAAAAAGTTAAAATGATACCAGATGGATCAGGAAACTTCACAAGGTTTATGGGTATGCTAATAGGAAAGAACCACTTGGGTTTTGGCAACAGAAGTTGGAGATACATGTGTGTAATCAATAATAACACAATCGAAAGATGGTGGCAGGAACCTGGTATCAACAACGAGGGTACAGATGATGACCCTTATGTGGAATCAACGCCAGAGAACATGATCAAGTATTTGGAGATCGAATACGCTGGTAGGCAAGGATAATGGACATTATAACCACTGACAAAGTACAACGAGTTCCTTATGTAAAATTTAAGGTAAGAGTAAATGATAACACAGCGGTAAGTGGTTGCACTTTCATAGGTGGTGCATGGAAAGAAGTAGACACACAAGAAATTTTTGCAGGCAAAAGAGTTGTAGTGTTCGCAGTACCAGGTGCATTCGGACCAATATGTAGTTCACAACAATTACCGGAGTACGAAGACAAGTATGATGAAATCCTATCTCATGGCATAGACGAAGTTTATTGCGTTTCAGTTAACGATGCGTTTGTAATGAACGCATGGTTCAGAGATGGACAAATTAAAAAAGTTAAGCCACTGGCAGACGGAGAAGGAGCATTCACACAAGGTATGAACATGTTGGTTAACAAGCCTGCACAAGGTTTTGGAAACAGATCATGGAGATATTCAATGGTTGTTAATGACGGAAAAATTGAAGCATTCTTTGAAGAAAGAGGAAAAAATGACGCCAGTGATGACAACGATCCTTTTGTTGTTTCTGGTGCCAGCCCGATGCTAAACTATTTCAAAAACAAAAACATTTATAAAAGGTCCAATGACAAGTAATAAAGAGTTTGGATGGCTAGAAGCTAAACAGTCTGGAGGAGCAGTTTACGAGCAGGGTGTCAGGCAATCAAAAGAAGTTAAAGCAATAAGAAGGATAGCAGAACCTCTGATGGAGAAACATTGGAAAGATAGTGTGGTAAACTTACATAGGATTTACAGAGTGGCTGAATATATTTACAAAAGGTCAAAGAGACACAAATGAATACGTACTTTTTTGATTATGAACCAGGTGATAGGGTAAAAAATCCAAAAGCACCTGAGTGGGGAGTTGGACAGGTACAGTCTATAATAAAAAACAGAGTCACTGTCAATTTCGAAGATGCAGGTAAAAAAACTGTCGACGGCAGTGTGGTGGATCTGGAGAGAATATAATGTATAAACCATTACCCGATGGAATAACCATAAAAGAATCAAGTGTACAGGGTCTTGGTGTATTTGCTACAAAGGATTTTCCAAGCGATACCATACTTGGCATAGTGCATATTAACAACAAGAACTTTCCGCACGGTTATATCAGAACTGCCTTGGGAGCATTTTATAACCATTCTGAAGAGCCAAATTGCAAGAATGTCGCTGGTTATTGGCATCAATTACCAGTGAAATACCTCATGACCACAAGAGCAATCAAATGCGGTGAAGAATTGACAGCAAAATATACTTTGTATAAAGATTTCAGTGACAAATGGGAATAAAGGAGTTATAATAAAGACATGAAGATATTTTATATGGGACTTGAATCATATCAAGCAAGATACACTTATCAACTTACTGACTGGACAAAGAGAGCATATGACAAACGTGGAGTGAAGTATGAGATCATTCCGGGCGAAACAATTGATGACTCAGAAGCAATCGTAACAGGACAGGTGCTCGATGCACATGGCAGAAGTTATTTCAGCATGAGCCAGATGATGAACTTGGTCAAGATGCTAAAAGCAGGTGAGATAACAAGCAATGACGCAATATTCTTTGAAGACATGTTCCAACCCGGAATGGAATCACTTCCATATATTTTACAACAGACACCTGAGAAGTACAGACCAACAATATATTTGCGTTGTCTAGCACAGGCCATAGACCCAGATGACTTTGTTCACGTGTGGGGCATGAGCAAATGGATGAGTCTATACGAACAGATGTGCAATGAGATTCCCAATGTTGTTATATTGGCCAGCAATGAAGAAATGGTGGCACACATGAGGATAGCAAACTGGAAGGCCCCCATATACAACATATCAGGCTTGAGTTTTGGCAAAGAAGAAGTACAATCAAGGGTTGAGCAGAAGCCATTCATGGAAAGAAAGAACAGAGTGGTGTTTGGTGCAAGATGGGATCAGGAAAAACAACCACAGTTCTTCATGGACATGATTACAAAATTCAAAGAGAAACATCCAGAAACAGAATTTGCAATATGTCAGGGTGGACCATTGAGATCCAACAACAAATATTATGTTGACGAAGCGAAACATCTTGAGAAAAAAGGATTGCTAACGATCCATGAAAATCTAAAGAAAAATGATTACTACAACATACTTGCTGATTCGAGGGTGCTGTTCAACTGTGCTTTACAGGACTGGACATCAAACACAGTCTCTGAAGCAGATGCGTTGGGTTGTAATGTGCTATTCCCGGCATACAGGTCTTTCCCAGAAGTGTTCGCGAATGATCACACAAGGTTATATGTGCCATGGTCGCAGGAAGACGCAATGGCCAAACTAGAATTACTATTAAGCAAACCATCCCCTAGTATGGGTCAAATATCCGATTGGACAAACGGCACAATCGACAGGATGTTGGACATCATGACAGGCAAGGGCGAACAATGGAGAAGAGATGGATCCCACTACAGGACACCAGTATCAGAACCCAAGTATTAAAGGGCTCAGCAAAGCAGTTCTCGTAACAGGCGGAGCCGGATATGTTGGCTCCCATACTTGTAAACTATTAGCAAAAAATGGATTCACTCCTGTCACTGTGGATAGGCACTTCAGAGAAGGACTTGTTTCTTTTGGTCCTAACTACAACCTAACACTACCACAGGAAGTAAACAGATTAGATGAGATAATAACAAGATACAACATAACAAGTTGTATACATTTCGCAGGAAGTACAAGTGTGCCTGAGAGTGTTGCTGATCCATCGCTTTATTACAAAAATAATCTTATAGTAACAATTTCTTTATTAGACAAGTTGATCGAATGTGGAGTCAAGACGTTTGTCTATTCTTCAAGTGCGGCCACTTATGGCAATCCAGGTCTAAATAAATGCAAAGAAACAGATGTGTGTAAACCAATAAACTCTTATGGTGCAACCAAACTAATGATGGAACAGGTGTGTAGAGATTACAAAACAGCTTACGATTTATCCAGTGTGGGCTTGAGATATTTCAATGCCGCTGGAGCCGATCCGGAAGGCGAGATTGGTGAGTTAAGAGAAAATGAAACACATATAATACCTTTGGCCATAGATGCATCAAGAAACAACAAGACATTTAAAATATTTGGTGACAAATACGACACACAAGACGGTACCTGTGTAAGGGACTATGTCCATGTAATGGACCTTGCTGACGCACACATAAAAGCCTTGAACTATGCTTCATACAACAAAGTTGCAGAGGTATTCAATTTAGGATCAGGTGCGCCTGCCTCTAACAGAGAACTATTAGACACAGTGCAAAAGCACACAGGAAAAATGAACATTGAGATTCATGACAACAGGCCTGGAGATCCTGCTTATCTGGTTGCTGATATCTCAAAGGTAAAGGAAATATTAGATTGGCAACCCACACAGAGTAGTGTTGACAACGTGGTGGCAACTGCTGTACAATGGTATAACAAGACACACAAAAGGAATATACAATAATGAGTGAAGATATTTTGAAAGACAGCTGGGAACCTAAAGGCAAAATCAGTGAAGAAATACAAAAACGTATCAAGAAAGCAGGTGGTCGAGCTTGGGCCAATGACAACATCAGCGAATTTATTGAGGATGGTGAAAAACAGAAACTTATCGATGAAGCCGTGCCAGCATTTGAAAATGTCTTACAGAGTCTAGTGATAGACACAGAGACTGACCCCAACAGCAAAGACACAGCTAGAAGAATGGCCAAGATGTATATAAATGAAATAATGTCTGGTCGATATGAGCCAATGCCAAACCCAAGTGCGTTCCCAAACTACATAGAAGGTGGTTACGAGGGCATGTTGGTCGTAAGAAGTGAACTTACAAGTTTGTGTTCGCATCATCACCAGACTGTGAAAGGAGTGGCGTACATCGGTATTATCGCAGGACCTAAACTTCTAGGACTCAGCAAATATACAAGGATTGCACAATGGTGTGCAAAGCGTGGGACACTGCAAGAAGATCTTAATGTTATGATTGCCAATCAGATACAGGAAACAACAGGCAGTAAAGATGTTGGTGTGTATGTACAAGCAACACATGGTTGTTGTGAAAACAGAGGTATCAAGGCCCACAGCAGTTTAACACAGACTACTGTGTTGCGTGGAGCATTCAAGACTGACAATGCCACTAAAAAAGAGTTTATGGACAACGTCAACCTACAGCAACAGTTCGCACCAACAGTAAGGTAAATGTCGAAAAAAACTACAAAAATGAAACAAGCAATGATACAATCAGATCAGTTGGAGATGGGATTCAGTGATGGCGTCACATATGGTGGTGACATGGACGGCACTTTCTCTTATAGTTTTGGAGAACTAGAGCCCCAATTAAGGTTTGAAGAAGAAAATATGAGAGAAAAGTATCCGGCACTCAAACAGGCATGGGAACATTATCAAAGTGTTCTAGAAGTGTGCAAAACAAAGGAACAAGAAGATGAGAATTAATTACGACGCAAAATTAAATTTTGAGGATGTTTTACTACAACCAAAACGTTCAACACTATCTTCTCGTAAAGATGTTGACATGACTCGTAATTTTACATTTAGGAACTCAGGTAAACAAATGAATTTCTTGCCTATCTTCGCAAGTAACATGGACGGAGTTGGCACGTTCTCTATGGCAAAGGTCCTACAAGAATACAAAATGATGACAGTGATAACAAAAACAACAGGAATTGAAGAATGGCGTAAAGCAGTTGGCAATGGCGTGAGATTGCAAAGTGTTTCTGTATGCACAGGCACAAATGTGATGTGGGACAAAGAAGCACAGGATTGGAAGACCATGCAAGAAGTTTTGAAGAGTTTTCCTGATATTAAGATGATCACTGTTGACGTAGCAAACGCATACCACCAAAACATGGTTGACTTTATAGCAAAGGTTAGGGATCAATATCCAACAAAAATTATCGTTGCAGGCAACGTAGTCACACCAGAAATGACTGAAGAGCTTATCATAAATGGCGCAGACGTTGTGAAGATAGGTATCGGTCCAGGTTCTGTATGCACAACAAGAACAATGACTGGAGTTGGCGTTCCACAATTCAGTGCGATACTAGATTGTGCAGATGCGGCCAACGGTGTCGATGGACACATAATGGCAGATGGTGGTTGTGTTTTCCCTGGAGATATAGCAAAAGCATTTGGCGGAGGTGCTCACATGGTCATGATCGGCGGCATGTTGGCAGGCCATGACGAGTCCGAACAACAGGTGGTGGACGGGAAAATTGAATTCTACGGGATGAGCTCTGACAGGGCAAGAGAAAAACACGGCAAGAGGAAAGACGGATACAGGGGCAACGAAGGAAGGTTGATAAGTCTCCCATACAGGGGACCTGTAAAAGGCACAGTCGAAGACATATTAGGAGGTGTGAGAAGTGCTTGTACTTACATTGGCGCTAGAAGATTGAAAGACATGCCTAAGTGTGCAAGTTTTGTTACAACAAACAATGTCCAAAATCAGGTTTATGAGCGATACACCAAGTAAAAATTATTTCACTACAGGACAGATGCGTAACGCACTGATACAGATTGAAGATCAGATGGTCCATTCTAATTGGATGCCGAATGTAATACTAGGCATAAACAGAGGTGGTTGCATTCCGGGTGTTTATCTTTCTCATAGATTAAACACTGCTCACGAAGTATTGGACATTAGGTTGAGGGATCATACATCAAAGCCAAATCTCACTACACTTGAAAAGGCCTTTGCATTCCAAAAAAAAATTTTAATAATCGACGATATAAATGATTCTGGTGCAACATTCCAGTATATTTTAGATAACTTTGGAAAGCACGAAGACAGGATTAAATTCGCCGCACTGATCAACAACAAGCCCAGCAAGGTCAAACTAGATTACCACGGTTACGAGATAAACAAGGAAGAAGTACCCAGTTGGATTGTGTTCCCATGGGAAGAGTGGGACAAATAATTCCTTACCTTGTAAAAAGGTCTAAATACTTTCATGTCAGTATGCATAATAGACGGAAAAGAATACAGAATTGAAATAGCAAAAACACCATTTGCAACAGAATGGCTTAGACTTTTTAATAACAAATCATTACCAGTAAAAGCAAGATACGATACTAATGCCTACGAAAAACTATACAAGGTTTTAAATTTACACAAAGATTTTTTCAAAAAAATAAAGTTACAGTCATTATCTAACGTAAGTGAAAATGATCTTTGGGATCGAAAAAAACTACAGGAACTGCATTTGGAAATAGTGACATTCCAAAAAAATTATAAAAAAAGCACGGAGATGGCCAATATTAACACCAACAATGATTGGGACTACATCCACGACTACATACACGAACTTGAACAATCAATTAGAAGCAACACGGCGGTTTTTGGTCATGGCGAAAAACTATTAAATCACGATTCGGAAGCATTGGCAGAAAACTGGGCTTGGGATCCGTTGATGAGCATGGATGATTTTTATAAAAGCAGTGACTTTGATAGATTCCATATCAACGTGCCATTCACAGAGCTTGGGAGACATCCGTATGAATCTTTTATTTTTAGTCCTGACACATATAAACAAGAGGGCAGTATGTTAGGGCGGATTGGCAACAGCATCGAAGTTCAACTTGTTAAAACACATCCGAGACCGGAAAAGGGCTACGAGGAGTGGTGCCAACAAAACGGCCTGCCATGCGTTGGAACACATTTTCCTTTGGCGAATTTTGTTAACGAAAAAGACGCACAACAAATAATCTACACTGATAGTATCAAAATAAAACATGACTAACATCTTATTGGAAAAATTGAAATCGCAAAGACCAAATGCACAATGGATCACACAGAAAAGTGGTATTCCTTATTTGCCTTTGGATATAAATGTTCCAACAAAAGAAATAATGGAAGAATGGAACAATGTCAAGGACATGGCAGTTAGCCATAGAGACGGCGATACACTTCTGGACTTCACAAACAAAGGATGGTCTAGTCTAACACTTTATGGTGTATCAGCAAGTGTAACGACGCAAAGTGACGAAAAGCATGATTGGACAGAAATTAAAGATAAGTGTAAAATTACAAAACAATGGTTTGAAGACACATTTCACAAAGAAAATTTCCGAGGAAGAATCAGATTTATGTTGCTTCAACCAGGGGGCCACATTTTGCCACATAAAGATAGACAGAGTGCAGGGCTAAACGAAGTCAATATTGCAATTAACAACCCCGACAAATGTAGTTTTCACATGGAACACAGAGGCACACTGCCATTCAAAGAAGGATCGGTGATGATGCTAGATCTCAGCAACAGGCATTGGGTAGTCAATGACAGCGACCAACCAAGATTACACATGATATATCATGGTAATGTTCCAGACAATATAATCGAAAAATCTTATGAGAACCTGTATTATCCAAACTAACAATGCGCCTGAATCGTTAATCAGGTTCACTGAAGTCAAATGTTTCTTTGACTACAAAAATGAATGGTTAGGATTTTTTGACAAGGTTATAATTACCGAAGATGCGGATTCAGTACAGGAACATGGTTGGAAAATAAATGCTGGACAATATATTACAAGCAAAATACGTAATGAAAATGAAAACAAATTTGATTTGGATCTCAGGAACAGTGATATTCCAATAGAGTTTGACGCTGATAATTGGAGTGAGGTCCAAGAAATGCAACAGTATAGAGGCAAGAAACAAGAATACATCTTTAGAAACTACATGGTCATGATCCTAAAAAGTAGGAAAAAAATGATCTACTTTTCAAACAACGAGTCGTTGCCTAAAGTGAGAAACTATAAAGGTCAGATATGGATTCCAGCATCTGGTAACATGGCAGGTAGGATAAAGTTTTATAATCCTGATGCAAATATCACAATATATGACATCAATCCCACACAATTAGAATACAGTAAGTGGTTGAATTCTAAAAGCAAATATCCAACACATGATGAAGTGGATGCGTTTGTAAAAACGTTAGGAAAAATAAGTGTGTCAGAGAAGTTTGAAGAAGCTGTGGATGATTGGGCTCCTGCGGATGCAGATTACGTGTGTGTTGATATTTTAGAAACAAAACTTTCATGTCCAACTGTGGTCAGCAATATCCTAAAGTACATGCCTGTGTATTACAAACACGGAAGCATCTTAATAGAAAAATGGAAAAAAGACAATTCAGGCTTTATCATAGAGGCAAAATAAACTAAAGGTTGTGTTGACACATCGTCGGTAAACCTAGTAGAATTAGCATACATTAATAAAAACCTATAGGAGGATTTAATGTTAGACAAACTATTTGGTTTAACAAAGGCCAAGGCATCAGTGAAGACTGAGATCATGGCTGACATTGATTATGGGGTTATGGGCCAACTGGCCTGTGGCACTTGCACCAGGTATGGGACTTAATGCGTTCTTTACATTTGGTGTAATATTTGGAATGGGATATACTTTCCAACAGGCACTGGCCGCTGTATTTGTGGCGGGTATAGTGTTTATTGGATTATCAGTAACACCTGCTAGGAAGTATATTATCAATTCAATTCCGAGAAGTATGAAACTAGGCGTTGGGGCCGGCATAGGATTATTCCTTGCCATAATAGGCTTCAAGAACGCAGGGATAGTAGTTGATCATCCTGCCACTCTAGTTGGACTTGGAGACATCTCAAGTTGGCCTGTTTTATTGGCAGGTCTAGGTTTTGCTGTGATGGCAATTCTAGACAAGAGAAAGATACCGGGTGCAATCATAATCGGAATATTAGCAGTCAGCATCATTGCTTGGGTATTTGGAGTATCCGACCTGAATGGTGTTGCGGGTGCGATACCTAGTCCGGCTCATGCTTTCAGCTTAGACTTTAGTCTGATAGCAACGGCAGGATTCATTGGTACTGCGTTTGCATTCTTGTTTGTGGACTTCATGGACACAGCAGGTACTTTGACTTCAGTTGCGAACCTTACAGGTAAGGTGAACAAAAACGGAGAAGTTGAGGGAATCGACAGGGCGTTGCTTTCAGATTCTGTTGCAACATCTGTTGGTGCACTAGCAGGAACATCAAACACCACTTCATACATTGAGAGTGGTGCTGGTATCAAAGAAGGCGGAAAGACTGGATTGACGGCAGTGACAGTGGCAGTGCTATTTTTGGCCTGTCTGTTCTTTGCTCCGTTGGCTCAGAGTATCCCGGCTTTCGCAACTGCTCCGGCATTGATATTCATCGCAACATATTTCTTGAGGAACCTCAAGGACATAGATTGGGATGATGTGAGTGAATACGCACCGGCCGTCTTGGCGGCTGTTATCATGCCACTGACATTCAGTATCGCATATGGTATAGCACTGGGTTTCATAGCCTACGTGGTTATCAAGGCGGCTAGTGGTAGACGTGCAGAACTCAACGGCGGCAGTCTGGCGATTGCGGCAGTGAGTCTGCTTTACTTTGTGGCGGTGTAATGAAAAATAGACTATACACAGCCGCAGGTATTCTTGCAGTAGCATTGGCCATAGTGGCTGTGGTAACATTTACTGTTACATCACTATAAAATCATTGGGGGATTTATTCCCCCATTGACAAAAGAGATAATTACATTTATAATAATAGTACATCATGGGAAACAAAGCCGGTAAAATTTGGGGACAGACAGAACTAATTGAAGCAAATGGTTCTTGTGAATTCCACAGGATTGATT
>LULW01000652.1_pt1 | contig 15036 bp, 14 predicted proteins | sample 729531 | NCBI WGS metagenome assembly LULW01 (sample SAMN03860279, study PRJNA289734) | marine metagenome | biome: seawater column; feature: ocean; material: water; isolation source: Red Sea water column Station 108 - depth 10m | place: Saudi Arabia: Red Sea | collected 2011-10-15 | depth 10 m | reverse complement strand
TCCTAATACAAAGTTTGATGTAGAAATACAAACGCCAGTTGGTGTAAAAAAAATAACAAGAAGATTTATACCAGCTAAGTTACAAGATAATCCATATCTAATGCAGACAGAGGATTATTATATTATGCTAGCCTCTTTGCCTGAAGTGCAAAGAAAACAGTTCTTAGATGGAGACTGGGGTGCTTATGAAGATGCAGCATTTCCAGAATTTAATTTAACAACACATGTTGTAGAACCATTTGAGATACCTAGAAACTGGCATAGATTCAGATCTTGTGACTGGGGATATTCTTCACCAGCTTGTGTACTTTGGTTTGCCATAGACTTTGATAATAATCTTTGGATATACAGAGAACTATATACAAAAAAAGTTACAGCAGATTTATTTGCACAACAAGTTTTAGATTTAGAACATAAAGAATATATTCGCTATGGAGTCTTAGACTCAAGCACTTGGGCAAGAAGAGGTGATGTCGGTCCAAGTATTGCAGAAACAATGATTACTGCAGGATGTAGATGGAGACCATCTGATAGATCACCAAGAAGTCGTATCAACGGTAAACTGGAAATACACAAACGACTATCTGTTAGAGAAAAAGATAATGAAAAAAAACCATCATTATTTATTTTTAATAACTGTGTAAATTTAATACGAACACTACCACTTTTACCATGTGATAAAAACAATCCAGAAGATGTTGATACGCACGCAGAGGATCATGCATATGATGCTTTACGATATGGATGCATGTCTCGCCCCATTAATCCACACGGAATAGGAATAGATGGCTTTGGAAAAGTTCAGTCATTTCAACCAGCAGATAGGATATTTGGATATTAATGGATATAGATGGAAAAAAATTAAGAGTTGGATTTCAGGATCTAACAATTGAAATAAAAGATGCAGATTTTAGAACAGACAATCTTACAGATTGCTATGGTCATTATCTGCAAAGAGAAAATAAAATACAAATAAATACAAATTTAGAAACACATGATTTGTTAAACACAGTTATTCACGAATGTTTACATGCATGTGCATACGTTGGTGGGCTTACAACTAAATCTAATCCATTAGCAGATGAAGATAAAGAAGAAGTTGTTACTAATACATTAGCTAACCAATTACATATTGTCTTACGAGATAATCCATGGCTCTTAAAATTTATACAAGAGTCACTATCAAAAACTAAAAATAAGGAGAAATAACATGGACATCATGAAAAAATATAAACAAGGTGATTTAGATGAAGTACCTAGTGCAAAAACTGGTAATGATCCTATGAACCTTCCTGCTGATGAAGTAGGTGGAGAAAATGTTGATGCACCAAAAGTTAAAACTAACATGGTGGATGGCAAGATTTTTTCAATGGCTGATGAAAGAGATTACTAATATTTATCATGGCTGATGAAACACCAAGAGATGATTTAGTTGTAGCTGTTGGAGAAGCTAACGAAAAAGAAAAAGATTCGACAACTGACTACTATGGATTAGAAGGTTTAATAAAAGAAAGATTTGTTAAGTCTGAAGATGCTAGGTTATTTGATGAAAGTCGTTGGTTAAGATCATACAGAAACTATAGAGGTATCTATGGTTCTGATATGTCATTTACAGAAAAAGAAAAGTCTAGAGTTTTTGTAAAGATAACTAAAACAAAAGTTCTAGCAGCATTTGGTCAACTAATAGAAGTTTTATTTTCAACAGGAAAGTTTCCTATTGGAGTAGAGCCTACACCTGTACCTGATAGTATAGCTGAATATGCTCATGTAAAACAACCAAATGAAGAATCAAAAGATCCCAAAGAAGATAAAACAAAAGTTATAGATATATATGGTTTTCCTGGAGATGGTAAAGAATTATCTCCAGGAACTACAACTGCTGATTTATTAAGAGGTTTATCTTCAGATTATGAAGGTGTAGAGATGGCAGAGGGACCTTCTGTTTTATCTCCTAAAATACCACAAATAGAACCTGCAAGAGAGTCTGCAGAAAATTTACAGAAACTAATTCATGATCAATTAGAAGAAAGTTCTGCAATTACTGTACTAAGACATGTACTATTTGAAATGGTATTGCTTGGTACTGGTGTTTTAAAAGGACCTTTTACTCATGATAAAATTTTACACAAATGGGAAAAGAGTGAAGAAACAGGAGAACAGCAATATAAGCCACAATTTAAAGCTGTTCCAAAATTAGAGGCAGTTAGTGTTTGGGATTTTTATCCAGACCCAGACGCAACAAGTATTGAAGATTGTGAGTATGTAATACAGAGACATTCTTTTAACAGATCACAATTAAGAGATTTACAAAATAGACCATACTTTAGAAAACAAGCAATAGCTGATTGTTTAAAAATGGGAGAGAACTATGAAGTTCGTGGGTTTGAAACTGCATTATTAGATAGAGAAAATGTAGATGATCTTCAAAAGAAAAGATTTGAAGTTTATGAATACTGGGGAACAATGGATAGACTTCTTGCTGAAGAAGCAGGTCTTGAAATTGGTGAGGATATGGAAGAACTTGATGAAGTTCAAATTAATGCATGGATATGTAATGGTCATGTATTAAGATTAGTATTAAATCCATTTACTCCTGATAGAATACCATTCCATGTTTGCCCATATGAAATAAATCCATATCAGTTTTTTGGTGTAGGTATACCAGAAAATATGGAAGATGCACAAATGGTAATGAATGGTCATGCAAGAATGGCTATAGATAATTTAGCATTAGCAGGTAATCTAGTATTTGATATTGACGAAACACAATTAGTTCCAGGACAAGATATGAATATATATCCTGGTAAAATATTTAGAAGACAATCTGGTGTAACGGGTACAGCTATTAATGGATTAAAGTTTCCTAATACAGCACCAGAAAATTTGATGATGTTTGACAAGTTTAGACAACTTGCAGATGAGGCAACTGGTATACCATCATACTCACATGGAGCAACAGGTGTTCAATCAACAACTAGAACAGCTGCAGGTATGTCAATGTTAATGGGTGCAGCTGCATTAAGTATTAAAACAGTTGTAAAAAATATAGATGACTATTTACTGAGACCCCTTGGTGAATCTTTATTCGCATGGAACATGCAGTTTAATAATTATATAGAATCTATAAAAGGTGATTTAGAAATAAAAGCAAGAGGCACTTCTTCACTAATGCAAAAAGAAGTTAGATCACAAAGATTAATGACATTTATGCAAACAGCTAATAATCCAAATATAGCACCGTTTGTTAGATGGCATTCTATATTAAGAGAGATTGCAAAATCATTAGATATTGACCCAGATCAATTAATTAATGATCCAGAAAATGCAGAACTATTCGCAAAAATAATGGGGATGACAAATGGAAATCAACAAACTCAAAACCCTGGTGAGCAACAGGGTAACATGGGATCTGCTCAAGGAGTACCTCCAGGAGCAAATCCAGCTGATTCAACAGGAGTTGGAGGTGGCAACATCGGAGCAGGAGCTGTTCCGCAACCAGGGGAAACTGAGTTCTCTCAGGCGACTCCTTTCCCTAGAGCAGCAACTCAACAAGAAAGACGATAAAAGTAGAAGGTTTTTTTAATGGCATTACAAGATACCCCACCACTGGCAGATCCTACTACAGGAAGAATACCTCCATATACTCAGGTATTAAAACAAGATCCAGTTACAGGTACTTATAAAATAAAATATGATGTTAAAGCAGCACCACCTACAAGTGCGGTACAAACAGGACTAACAACTCCTACAACAACTTTACCAGGACAAATGTATGGAACTGAAACTCAGGATGGTGAAGATGAAACTGATACAGGAACAGATGCTCAAACTAATATAAATACAGCAATTGCAACCACTCAAAATAGAGGTGGTGAAGGAATGAGCAGAGATAGAGATTTTGGTGGAATTTCAGTTGGTGAACAATCTATAGCAGATTTAAGTCGTACTTTAAATCCTAGTAATTTTGAATCAACAGTATTTGCAGGTATTACGAGTATGGTACCAACGGCACTTGGTGGTCTTATTGCAGCAGGATCAGCAGATGCACAAAGACAGGCTATAAGAGAAATAAATAGAAGAGCAGCTGCAGGAACTCTTGGTACAAATCCAGATGGCTCTCAAGTTAGTGATCAAGCTTTAGCATCTCTTGGCCAACAAATTGGTAATAAATATGGTGTACCTGGTTTTACTAGTGCATTAAATAATACAGCAGCAGGACAAATATTTGCAGCTAATTTAGCATTATCTACTACACAGCCTTTATCAGAAACAGAATCATTTAATGTTACAAATCAAATGATAAATCCTGTTAGTCAAGAACAAATTACTAGAGATTTTGATCAAGCAATGATGTTAGGATTTCAAGAAAATCAAGAGCAAAATCTTAGAGATGTATTTGCACAAGATATAGCTAGGCAAACAATGGATCCACAAGCACCAACTAATATTGGTGCTACTCTTGCTGCAGCAGATGAAGCTGCAGGTGTTCAAACAGGAGATGCAAGTGCTGCTGAAGCTGAAGCTCAAGCTGGTTCAGGAGCTAACTATGGATGGAATTCTACAGATGGATCTACAATGACATCAAACTCTACAACTACTAATGCAGATGGCAGTACTACAACTAATTTGTCAGGTTTAAATACAGCCAATCAAGTAGTTAGTGAAGGCACTGGTGGACCAAATAATCATAGTCAAAGCCAAGTTAATAATGCACAAAATCAAATTAATGGAGCTGTTCAAGAAGGTGGGTCAAATTATGGAATGCCTGAAGGAGTAAGTGCTGTTGGCTATGGATATAATGCCGAAACAGGAAACTATGCTGGTACAGTAAGTTATTCTGGGGGAACTGTAACTACAGGTCAGGCTGAAGGTGATGGTGGAGATGCAGGAAGCAGTGGCTCTTCAGGAGCTACTGGTACAGGAGGAGCAACACCAGGACCAATGGGTCAAAGAGGAGGAACTCCAGATGCTCAGGGTAATGTACAAGGTGGTACCACTGGAAATGGAGATGGAGAATGTTTCTTAGCAGGAACTCTCATTACCATGGCAGATGAAACTAAAAAACCAATTGAAGAAGTAGAGTTAATGGATAAAGTTGCAATTGGAGGATATGTTGGTGGTGTTGGTAAATTTTTAACAGATGAATTGTATGACTATAATGGAGTTAAAGTATCAGGTAGCCATTTAGTTAATGAAGATAATAAATGGATGCATGTTAAAGATAGTAAAAATGGAAAACCATTAGGTAATGATACTCATGTTGTATATGTTCTTGGAACTGAACATAGAAGATTATTAATTGAAAATATTTTATTTACAGATTACTTAGAAACAAAAGAACAGGAAATGTTTATTGCAAAAGGAAGTGATTACTTTTTTAATAATCATGGAAGTATAGGTAATAAAATTGCAGAAGAAAATTTAAAAATACTTAATGCAGAAAATTAAAACTAGATTATGGAATCTAGATAACGATTATTCTACTATAAAAAATTGGTGGAAAGAATATGATTGGACAAGTCCTCCAAAAGATTGTTTACCTCCAGATGGCATTATAGTTGAATATGAAAATAAACCAGTTTGTTGCACAGGAATTTATTTTGCTATTGGATGTAAGTTTGCATATATGGAATGGGTTTTAGTAGATAAAAACCAAAATTCAAAAGTTAGATACGATTGTTTAAAAGAATGCATAAATTCTGTATTTAAATTAGCAGAACTAAAAGATTATAAACTTATTGGGCATACAACATCTGAAAGTAAATTATATGATCGATATCAAAAAGATCATGGTATGATAAAAGTAGATCCTGATTTAACAGGATTTTTAAAAATAATAACTAATAATAATGAGTTTAAAACTATAGACGATATTGATTTTGTAGTTGGAGACGAATATTATAAACAAATAAATAATAGGAGAATATAAATGGCAAACGGTGATATGCAAGGCATGGGTATGATGGCTAAAATGCCACAAGCAGATCAAATGCCTAAACAAGAACAAGCTGCTGCATCTATTGTTAATATGGATGCATTTCAAAAATCTGTTAGCAATCTATCTGATAAATCAAGTGAAGTCTTAGAACAACATTTAACACCACCTGTAAAAGAAGCTATAGTAGAACTATTTGGAAGAGATGTTGCAGTTGCTTTAAAAGATTTTGGTCCCAACGAACCAACAGTTAACATACCAGTTTCAACAGTTATAGGTGCTTATCCATCAGATAATGTTCAAGATTCAGTTCGAATGATGGCTCAAGATTTTAAATCAAAAGCACAACAAAGTATTCCTAGTTCACCACAAGGTGGATTAGGCGGAGAGCCAATGAAGGCATCTCCACAAACTAACGTGCCACCTAGCCCTATGCCAACTGGCATGGTCTAGCACACGAGGGCTACCCTTCCCATAAGGCACCCAACTCAACTAGGAGGATAATATGGTTGACGAAACACAAGAAGTTGTAGAAGAATCTACAGAAGAACAAGTAGAAGAAGCTACACCTGAACAGGAACAAGTAGAAGAAATACTTGAACCAACACCTTATCAAAATAAGTATAGAAGAGATCTCGATGATAAGGATACTGATACAGCTACCGAACAACAGGACACCCAAGAAGAAAAAGAGGCTACTCCTGAAGAACGCCCTGTAACAGCCGAGGAAAGGGCTTTTAAGAAACGTTATGACGATCTTAAACGCCATTACGACAAAACTTTGAACAAACATAAAACTGAGGTTACAAAACTTAAAACTCAGATTGAACAAAGCACGAATGAAATGCTACCGCCTAAAGATCCAAATGAACTTCAGGCATGGAAACAAAAGTATCCAGATGTCTATGATGTCATAGAAACTGTTGCTTTAAATCAAGCAGATGCTCGTGCTAAAAAACTTGAAGAGAAATATCAGTTTTTACAAGAGCAACAAACACAGATTGCAAAAGAAAAAGCTGAGGTTGAACTTTTAAAAAGACATCCTGATTTTATGGAGATTCGTGCTACAGATCAATTTCATGAGTGGGCACAAAAACAAGATCCAACAATTCAAGGATGGTTGTATGAAAATACAGACAATGCTGACTTAGCCGCAAGGGCTATAGATCTTTATAAAATGGATGCAGGTATTACTTCTAAATCAGAAAAACCTAAATCTAAAGATGCAAAAAAAGATGCAGCAAAAGCTGTAACTACAACTAAAAAAGGCAATCAAGTAAACGTAACCGAAAAGAAAATTTGGACTGTTGATGAAATATCTAAGTTAAAACCTTATGAAAAAAACTTAACTTAACGCTATAAAGGAGAATAATTATGGCAGTATCAAGAGCAACAGGTTATACTAACCTGCCTAATGATAACTTCATACCTGAAATTTATAGCCAGAAGGTTCAAAAGTTTTTCAGAACTGCTTCGGTTGTTGAAGATATTACAAACACCGACTACGCTGGAGAAATTGAAAATTTTGGTGACACGGTAAGAATTATCAAAGAACCCGTAGTTACTGTAGCTAGTTATACTCGTGGCTCAACTATCAATACACAAGAGCTTGCAGACGATCAAATTACTTTGGTTGTTGACCAAGCAAATGCTTTTGCATTTAAAGTGGATGATATTGAAGAAAGACATTCTCATATCAATTTTGAGTCTGTTGCATCATCATCTGGTGCATACGCTCTCAAAAATGCATATGATCAGAATATCATTGCTGCGATGTTTTCTGGTGCAGGAACTACAGTTGGATCTGATGGATCTGGACAAGACGTAGGTACTTACGCAGAAGGAACTACACTTGGAACACCTGAGATCGATCCAATTAACGTAATCGCAAACCACGCTAAAAGACTGGACTCTGCTGATGTTCCAATAGATGGAAGATGGTTTCTAGCAAGCCCTGACTTCTATGAAGAACTAGGTAAAGCCAACAGTAAGTTAATGGCTGATACTACTGGAGCCGCTGGACCACTAAGAAATGGTCAAGTGTATAATGGAAAAATCCATAACTTCACTATGTATCAAACTAATAACTTTGCTGCGTCAAGCACATCTAACTACTTCAAAGTGCTTTCTGGACACATGTCTTCTACTGCAACTGCTAACCATATTGCAAAAATGGAAGTTGTAAGAGACACAGAATCATTTGCTGACGTTGTTAGAGGCTTACACGTCTTTGGCAGAAAAGTTCTAAGATCAGACGCTTTGATCGCAGAACATATTAATATGGCTACATATAATGTGACAGGACCTGGCGGAACAGCTGGGCACCCATCAAAATTGAGTGCTGGAATTAGGACTCCTTATTTGGTGGAAAATACAATTGATGTCTCAGCACTTAATGGTGACTCTGGAGCAGCACAAAATGATGTTCTTAGAGTGCTAGATATTCCTGCTGAAACTCTAATCATGGAAGCTGGCATTGAAGTGCTTACTGCACTATCAAGCTCAGTTACACTTGATTTAGGTATCACAGGTGGAGATGTTGATAGGTATGTTGACGGAGATACTAATGCTACAGGTTTCTCTGCACCGACAGCTACAGCTAGAACTATAGTTGCAAGTGCAGATACTCTTGACGTATTAGTATTAAGTGCAGATTCAACTGCGGGTAAGATCCGTGTTTTTGCTGTACTTTGTGACGTATCTGGTGTTGATGAAACTGATAGAAATACAGACACACAACACGACACAGCAGTGTAATAACTAACTAGAGGGGGGCATTTGCCCCCTTCTTTTAAATGGAAAAGTATATGGCAATTATTGATTTAAGAGAAAAAACAAACGCATCAACAGGACAAACAAAAAGAAACCTTGGTGGACAAGCAGCAAGTTTAGAGTCCTTTAGAGAATTAGAAAAAAAAGTACAAGAACAAGATAAAAAATTAGATAAGATATTAAAACTATTAAGAGACTAGTATGAATTATTTACAACTCACAAATGCAGTATTGGCAGAACTTAACGAAGTGCAACTCACTTCTTCAAATTTTGCATCTAGTAGTGGTATTCAAACAACAGTAAAAGATATCATTAATAAAGCATTAAGAGATGTATATTCATCAGAATTAGAGTGGCCTTGGCTACATAGTGATAAAACACAAGTTACATACGCTGGACAAAAAGAGTACTCATTACCAACTGATTTTAGGTCAGTTGATTTTGAGTCTTTTTATTTAGTACCAACAGAATTAGTAACTAACTCTACTTTTGATAGTAATATAACAAACTGGTCAACAGTATCAGGATCACCAGCATATAACTCTGGTGGTAATGGAAGGTTAAGATTAAATGCAGCAGCAGCATCTGCAAGTTTATCAACAGTAAAAAATAGAGAGTATAGAGTACAAGTAAGAGTTATGGATACATCATCTAGTGGCTCTAGTTTAAAAGTACAAGTAGGAACATCAGCTGCAGGAACACAAAATTTAAGCACAACAGTAACTGTATCTGATTTTGGTGATGGTAAAATATTAGATACAACTTTTACAGCAACAGCTTCTACATCACACATTACATTAGATAATGATGACTCTAATAATTTAGATGTAGATTTTGTAAAAGTATCAGAAAATTTACCACCTAAAAAATTAATATACATAACATATGATGATTATAGAAGAAGATTTTTAGCAACAGCACAAACTAATAATAGTGATCATTATGGAACACCTGATTATGTATTTAGAACACAAGATGATAAGTTTGGATTATATAGAGTTCCTGATTCAGATGGTTATACTATAAATTATGAATATTGGAAAACACACTCTGATCTATCTGCATCAACAGATACACCAGATATACCTGCAAGATTTCATGATGTGGTTGTAGCAAGAGCAAAGTATTATATTTATAATCTTAGATCTGACCCACAGTTTACACAGTTTGCAGATAGAGATTATAGAGAAGGTGTTAAAAGAATGAGAATTGAATTAATTAATGCACCAAGTGAAATGTTAGATACTAGAGTAAATTTAGGATATAATAGACGGGGTGCATTGAGTGGCTGATACTTCACAGATATCCCCTTTTGTATTTGGTTGTGGTGGAGGACTTGTATTAAACAAAGACTCTTTTTCATATCAACCTGGAGAATCAAAAGTACTAACTAATTTTGAACCTGATGTAAATGGCGGTTATAAAAAAATATTAGGTACAACTAAATGGAACTCTAATATAGTTCCACAAGTATCTTCATCTGGTGAACGAGTTGTAATGTCAGCTATATTTGGTAGTGTTGTATTAGCAGCTAGAGGTGGTAGCATACATAGAGCAGCTACTGGATCAGGAAGTTGGACATCAACAATAACTGGTTTAGGAACACCTACTAGAAACTATGAGTTTAGAAAATTTAATTTTGATGGCACTGATAGAATTATAATATGCACAGGAACATCTAGTCCACAATTATTAACATCAGCGTTTTCTGCATCAGTTGTAAATGCAACAGGCACAGCAAACTTTAAACATGTAGAAATATTTAAAAACCATATATTTTTTGCAGGTAAACCTACTGCTGAACAAGAACTTAGTTTTATGGGCCCATTTCAAACTAATGATTTTACATCAGGCAATGGCGGTGGAACTATTAAAGTAGATACAAAAATTGTAGGATTAAAAGTATTTAGGGATGCACTGTTTATATTTGGTGAAGATAAAATATTTAAACTAGTAGGAAATACGGACGCTGATTTTGCAATAGCACCAGTTACTAGAAAAATTGGATGTATTGATGGTGGTTCAATACAAGAACTTGGTGGTGATATAATTTATTTAGCACCAGATGGTTTAAGAACTGTAGCAGGTACAGAAAGAATTGGTGACGTAGAACTTGGTACTATATCTAAACAAATACAACAACGTATTGATGATATAACAACTGATAACATTAGTTCTTTAGTAATTAGAAAAAAATCACAATATAGATTGTTTTATCCTACAACAAGTGGTGGAGAAGATTCTGCAAGAGCTATAATAGCTGTAATAAAAGTTAACACAAATACAGGACAGCTTGGATATGAGTATGCAGATATGATAGGACTAAAAGCATCATCAACTGATTCAGAGTTTACTGGAGGATCTGAGACTGTAGTAAGTGGTGGTTATGATGGATATGTTTATCTACAAGAATCAGGCAATAACTTTGCTAGAGCATCCACTACTACATCAATAAAAGGTAGATATAGATCCCCTGATTTAACTATGGGAGATCCAGGTATAAGAAAAAATATGCAAAGAGTTATAGCAAACTATACTAATGAAGGAACAGTAGATGCTAGTTTACAACTAAGATATGACTTTGATGCAAATACTACACCACAACCTGCAGCTGTATCTATTGGAACAGGTAATATACCAGCACTATATAACTCTGGTATATATGCAACTTCAGTATACGGACAGTCAGGTATACCACTAGTAAGACAACATGTTGTGGGTTCAGGTTTTACAGTGGCTGTAAAAGTTACAGATGATAGTACAAACCCACCAATAAGTTTAAAAGGTTTTGAATTAGAATTTGTCCCAGGAGGAAGAAGATAATGGCAGGATATTCAGCTAGACAAAGCTCATATAGTGACGGTGATACTATCACTGCTGCACACACTAATGATGAATTTAATGCGATATTAGCAGCGTTTAATGTATCAACAGGTCACACACACGATGGCAGTACTGCTGGAGATGGTGGTCCTATATCTAAACTATTTAGTAATGCAATAACATTTGGTACAGGTGCTGATACAGATATTGCTGTAACGTTTGATGGTAATACATCTGATGGTGTACTAACATGGATGGAAGATGAAGATTACTTTCAGTTCTCAGATGATATACTATTATCAACTACAGAAAAATTACAGTTTAGAGATACAGCAATATATATCAACTCATCTACAGATGGTCAGTTAGATCTAGTAGCAGACACAGAAATACAGATAGCAGCTACTACAGTAGATATAAATGGTAATGTAGATGTATCAGGAACACTAACAGTTGCTGGTGCAGTAGACTTTGGAGATGCTGCATTATCAAATGTAGGAGCTGTACAATTAGATTCAATAGCTGGTGATGGAGATACAGATACTAGTATTACATTTAGTGGATCTAATGTTATAACTATAGCAGCTGGTGGATCTAATCAAGTAACATTTACTGATGGTGCAATCGTACCATCAACAAATAATGATATTGATTTAGGTACAAGTTCTGTAGAATTTAAAGATGCATTCTTTGATGGTACAGTTACTGCAGATGCTTTTGCAGGACCATTAACTGGTGATGTAACAGGAAACGTATCTGGTACTGCAGCAACAGTAACAGGTGCAGCACAATCAAATATTACTTCTTTAGGTACACTAACAACTTTAACAGTTGATGATATAACTATAAATGGTAGCACAATATCAGATGGTGGTGACTTTACACTAGATATAGATGGAGACATTATACTAGACGCTAATGGTGCTAACATAACTTTTAAAGATGATGGCACATCAATATTAGATATTGCTAATAACTCTACAGATGTAGAACTAACAGTTAGCACAGCAGACAAGAACTTTAAGATTAAAGGAACAGATGGATCATCTGCTATAACTGCACTAGACATTGATATGGCTCTTGCTGGTAAAGCAACATTTAATGGTGATGTGGTAGTAACAGGAGACCTTACAATATCAGGTGATGATCTTGTTATGGGCACTAATACATCTGGACATATACTTGTTGCAGATGGTACAAACTTTAATCCAGTAGCTGTTACAGACTTATCAGAGATATCTACAGTTGCAAATGATGATGTATTCTTAGCAGTAGATACTTCAGGTGGCGGACTTAAAAAGATTGCACGATCTGCTATTGTATCAGGACTAGCATCTTCAGCAGCTATATCAAACGTAGTAGAAGATACTACTCCACAACTTGGTGGAGATTTAGATGTAAATGGTAATGACCTTGTATCTACATCAAATGGTAATATATCATTATTACCAAATGGATCTGGTAAAGTTATAATAGATGGTAATGGTAGTTCTGGTGGTGTATCAATATCTGATGGATTAATAGATATTAGAACAGGAACTGACTGTAACAAATGGAATGCTTGCAGGATCTATTGCTGATAGTAAATTAAATACAATTACTACTGCAGATAAAGTTTCAGGTGCTGCTGTACAAGTAGATGGTGCTACAGATGGTACTTCTATAACACTAGCTGACTCAGACAAGTTCTTAGTTGATGATGGTGGTACAACAAAATATATTAATGCATCTCAGTTAAATGCATACACAAGTGCAGCAGTAGCACTAGATGATATATCTACAGGTGATGCAGCAGTTACATTGGCTACATCTGCAGGTAATATAACTATTGATGCACAAGGTAATGATACAGATATTATATTTAAAGGAACTGATGGAAGTTCAGATACTACTTTCTTAACTATAGATGGTAGTGCAGCTGGAGAGGCAACATTTAATGCAGGCATAGTTATTGCTGATGCTGGTAATATAGGATCTGCTTCTGATAAAGATGCAATAGCTATAGCATCAGATGGTGTTGTTACATTTAGTCAAGCACCAGTATTTCCTGATGGATCTTTAGCTATAGCCGATTTAGATATTGATGGTGGCACTGATATTGGTGCTGACCTTGTAGATGCTGATGAGATCATTGTAGATGATGGTGGAGGCGGAACAAACAGAAGATCTGATTTAGAAAGAGTTAAAAAATACATCTACTCTGCTATGTCAGGAGATGCAACAGCTAGTGATGCTGGAGCAGTAACTATAGCAAACACATCTGTTGAAACAGCTATGTTAGCTAATGATGCTGTAACAGAGGCTAAAATTGCAGATAACGCTGTTGAAAGCGAACATCTAAATGATAACATAATTTCAGGACAAACAGCCTTAACATCTGGGCTGGCAACAACAGATGAATTATTAATAAGTGACGGTGGTACATTAAAGAAAATGGATGTTAGCGTACTAAGCGAACAATTTGCATCAGCAGATGATGTAACCGCCCTTGCAATTGCATTAGGATAAGGAGAAATAAATGGCAAACACTTTTAAGGTGAAAACAAAAGCTGCAGTAGGGACATCGGCAGGAACAGTTTATACAGTGCCAAGTAGTACAACTACAGTTGTGCTAGGTTTAATACTAGGTAATGTTACAGGGTCGGCTGTGAATGCCACTGTTACTGTTGAGTCTGATACTTCAGATACAGAAACAAATGCTAACGTTGAGTTAGTTACTAACGCACCTATCCCTGCAGGTGGATCGTTAGAAACACTTGGCGGTGGTAAACTAGTATTACAAACAACTGACGTACTCAAAGTGACATCCGATACGGCTTCGTCAATTGATGTTGCGTTATCAATAATGGAGATTACATAATATGGCAGCTAAAATACCAGCAGCAGGCGTAGATTTAGACGGTGCAATCACTGTTAATGAGTCAAGTGCAGATGTAGATTTTAGAGTTGAATCAGATGGCGATGCCAATATGCTTTTTGTTGATGGTGGTAACAACGCTATAGGTGTTGGGACAAACAGTCCAGCTTTAGCAAATGGTAGAGGTATTGTAGTTCATGGCGGAAGTAGTGTTGCTAGAGTTGAATTAAGAAACGATACATCTGGAGCTGCTAATGATGATGGTATGTTTTTAACTTACAGTGGCACTGATGCATTTGTTGGAAACAGAGAAGATGGCACAATACAGTTTTGGAACAATGGTTCTGAAAGAATGCGTATTACAAATGATGGAAATGCGAATTTTGCATCTGGGGTAATTGAAAGTAATACAGCTGACATTAAAATTTACTCAACCGATACAGGCCATTGTGGTATTAGATTTGCTAATGCAGCAGCAGTTCCAGTCACTAATTCTGGAGGTACTAGTGATGGTGCTATGAGTTTTGGGTCAGGGTCATATCGTTGGGCTACTTTCTTCGCTACCAGTGGTTCAATTAACACTTCAGACAGAAACGAAAAACAAGACATCGAGGAACTTACAGATGCAGAGAAAAGAGTTGCTGTAGC
>LULW01000310.1_pt1 | contig 15169 bp, 12 predicted proteins | sample 729531 | NCBI WGS metagenome assembly LULW01 (sample SAMN03860279, study PRJNA289734) | marine metagenome | biome: seawater column; feature: ocean; material: water; isolation source: Red Sea water column Station 108 - depth 10m | place: Saudi Arabia: Red Sea | collected 2011-10-15 | depth 10 m | reverse complement strand
GCGCCGTAGTGTAGTCAGGCTCTCAAGCAGCCGCTCGTCGAAGTCAGGATCCGAAGTACTTAGGAGCACATTAGACCGGGCATCGATGTCCAGAAGCAGCACCTGGCCAGGAAGCGGTCCCGACGTGATCGTGACCTCGCAGCCCTCCTCGTCGAAGGGGATTGTGGCCTGCATGAACATGTTGGTCATGGTCTGGGGCAATTGCGGCGCAAGATGGATCGTCGTCCGCAGGTAATCCTGAACCTCGATCGCTGGCTGCGGCACTGCGATGTGATTGACGAAGCGAACACCGATTCCTTCGATCATCGACACCCTGACAGCGCCGCGGTATCGCAGCCAAGCCTGCTCGACCTCTGCGACGAAGGTGTCCCAATGGTCATATTGTCCCCGCCAGATGAATGCGAAACTGTCGAGCGTTGCAAGGATCAAGCGCTGTGAATCTTCGCGTTCGAAGCTCAGCCCGATCTGTTCCGTGCTAACGGTGCTGACTGGTTCGGTTGCATCATCTTCGATGACCGTCTGACCGTTGACTCGGTACATTGGCTTGCCAGTAGCGAATTCGGCGCCGCCAACGTCAACGAGCTGCTCCACCCCGAGATCTCTGGGTCGTGCGACGCGAAACTCGATGATCGCTTCAGCAATCGGCGCACGGCCATACCGCCGCCCGATCTGCATGCCGGGTGGTGCGACCCAAGGAGCTGGGCTCGATGTGCTCAGAGCGACCTCCTGCCTCAGATCGTTCGTCGGACCCCGAGGCACACGCTAGCGGTTGTTGGACTCTTAAAGCGTACGCCGTGCTGGAAGGACGGCCTCGCGTGTCACCAGTCCTTCGCCGAAGGGACCGGCCGCATCATCGCCTCGACGTCGTCGGTCTTGACCCGGATAGCCTTCCCGCACCGGTAGGCGCGCAGCTCGCCGCTCGCGATCCGGCGCCGGATGGTTTTCGCGGAGACGCTCACCCAGGCGGCCGCGCCGGCGATGCTCAGCCAGCGGGGCCGCTCGACAGTCGGCTGTGCGGCAGCCATCTCACTGCCCGCCCCGGAGGAAGCGCCGCAGCTCGGCGACAGTCGTGTAGAGCCTGCCGTTCCCGTTGAACCTCCACCAGCGCGGCCCGCGCTTGAGCCGCCGCCACTCGCGGACGGTCCGCTGCGGCGTACGGATGAACGTGCAGAACTCCTCGAACAGGATGATGCCGTTGTCGTCCCAGTCGTCGGGGACGTAGATCGGGTTGATGGTCACTGCCCACTCGCTTCCGGTCGCCGGGCCGCGCCGGTCGCAGCCCGTCTTGCTGCGAGAAGCAACCGGCGGTCCCCGAGATCGGACAGTTGGTGCCGTAACGGGTCAGTGATCGCCTCCCGCAGTCACCTAGGTGTCGGCGGGGCTCCCGAGCGATCACCTGCGCAGAAGAATTCTCACCGCGGGATTCCACGGCTTGGCGAGGACACCGGCGGGGGCACCGGCGGCGCGGCCGGGCGACGTACGCCGGTCTGGAGCATCGCCGCTTGGAGGCCTGGCGGCCGAGGTGGTGCCTGCGGGCCGTAGCGCTCGATGTCCTACGCGGCTGCCTCGGCAGCGTGTCCAGGTCCGAGGTCGGCGCGATCGCGACCGAAGACCTCGACCCACTGTCGTCTGGCGTCCTCGAGCGAGTCGGCAACGACGTGGGCGACGTTGTCATGGCGGCCGCGGGTCATGCCGACGTACGCCGCGGCGGCGCCGGTCGTCTCGCCGACGACGAAGTGGGCCCTGTCGACGGTGTCGCCCTGGGCGCCGTACACGGTGGTGGCGTAGGCGAGCTCGACGTGCTCGTCGACGTACTCGGCCGGCAGCTCGCGTTGGCCCGCTCTTCCGACGACGAGGAGGCTGCCGTCGCTTCCCACTCCGGTGACCGCCCAGGTGTCTCGGTTCGCGACGCCGATGTGGCGATCGTTGCGACGGGTGGCTATGCGGTCGCCGAGCCCGATCCGCTCACCGCGTCGAGTCACCGGACCATCGATCTCGTCGTCTCCATCCACCCGACGGTCCCGGATGGCGGCGTTGAGCGTGCTGACCTGTTCGCGGGTGTCGGCGATGACGAGTCCGTCGACCTCGGCCAGTGCTGCGGTGCGCTCGACTTCGGAGGCCTGGATGACGATCTGGCCCCGCGCGACGAGGGCATCGAAGACCTCCCCCGCTTGTTTGCCGGTCCGCATGAGGAGGCTGAGCTCCGCGTAGTCCGGATCGGCGAAGCGGTGGACGGACTCGAGCTCGAGATGGGCCTCGGGGCGCACCCACCGGGCTGCGAGGTCGAGCACCCCGCCGCGGCCGACGGCAGGGAGCTGGTGGCGGTCACCGAGGAATGCGACAGTCGCGTTTGCCCGGTCGGCGACGTCGAGCAGGGCGCGGGCGGTGTCCTGGTCGAGCATGCCGGCCTCGTCGACGAGCAGTACGTCGCCGGGCGCGAGTCGCCAGAGCATTGGGATCTCGTGGCGCGGGATGTCGACGCGGCTCCAGCGGCCGTCCTCGTCCCAACGGTGGCCGTGCTGGTGCACGAACGAGGCGGCGGAGAACGCGGCGGCGCCGACCTGCTGGCGGGCGACTTCGGCCGCCTTCAGCGTCGGAGTGACGACGACCAGGCGACGGTCCATCTGCTCGAGCGCTTCACGCGCGGCGGCCAGCGTGGTGGTCTTCCCAGTTCCGGCCGCACCCTCGATGACCAGAAGACCGGCGTCGCCCGCCAGGGCGCTGACGACCTCGCGCTGCGCAGGGTCAAGGTCTCCAGAAACCCTGAGGCGCCCGGGTGGGGACGTCGGCCGTTCTGCGCGCGCGACGAGACGCTTGACGATGTCGGCCTCAACTGCCAGGACCTGATCGGAGGTCAGGGACCGGATGTGCTCAGGAACGTCGTCGCGATCGAGGAGTGGCCGCGACGCGGCGACGACGCGGCTGGTGATGTCCTCAGCGAGCTCGAGGCGAGCGGGACGTTCGGCAACCACGCCGATGGCGGCGATGAGCTTCTCCACCTGTCCTGGGTGGTCGGCCCGCCATTCGGCTTCGTAGCGATCGACGTTGCGCACGATCTGCGCCGAGCGCTCACTGAATCCGCCGACGTACGGCGCGAGCTGCTCGACCTCGCCCGCCTCGTCGAGCGTGTATCCGCGCGCCGCGAGCGCGTTGCGGAACTCCGGCTCGCACATCACCGCAGCGTGACCGATGCCGTTGATCGCCTCGATGCTGTCGCGGACGCCGACGGAGTGCAGTCCGCGCCACGCGCCCTTCGCGAACACCCGAGCGTTGATCTGAAGGTGCAGGTGACGATGCGGGTCACCTGCCCGCGAGGTGTAGTGACGAATCACCGCCGCCTCGATCTTCTCCACGGGCACCTGGACCTGGCGGCCGCGCGGTCCAACGCGCGTGGTCGCGTGCTCGGCGACCCACTCAACGATCTCGTCGGCTGCGCGCGTCTGCGCGGCGTCGTACGCGGCGGCGATGTCGGGGTGAAGGGCGGCGACGAGCGACCAGGTCTTGGGGCCGTTGACGACGACCTCGACGAATCTCAAGGCGTTGTCGTCGTTGCGCAGGCGGCCCTTCGCTTGGCCGCTGTCAACGTCGTAGCCCGCGACCCATCGTTCGTAGTTCTCGCCGGCCATGACGGAGGATCGCTCGGGCATACACTTCGTTACACATCCCTGCGTGTGTAACGACACGGAGATTCGCTCGGCGACGCCGCTGCCCTCGGCGAGGTAGTAGTCGTCGGCACGCGAGTGGTCGGCCTCGACGTAGCTGCGCGCGGCCGCTGCGGAACCCCGGTAGAACTTCACGCCGCCGTGCATTGGCCGCTCGTCACCACCCGTCACTGCTCGTCAAAGGCTCCTGAAATGACGCTCGGCCCGCCCGAATGGGCGGACCGATCTACGGATCTTCGTAGCATGCGTGCCGCTGGGTTTTGAAGGCGTCAAAGCGCCTCGACGGGTACCGGTTTCAGTGGCCGGTGGTCGTCGTCAAAGATCGTCATCGGCATCGGGCGGAGGCGGCTCATACCACTCAAGCTCAAGCGGGTCGCAGATCTCGTTGACGCGGGTGTGCACGTTCCCGATCGTGCGTCGGACGTCCTGGTCCCAGCTCAGTTCCTGGAGTCGCGCGAGCATCTCGTTGACCAGGACCAGCCCAGTCTCGAACGGCAGCTCGACGGTGACGTCGGCCTCCTCCACGCACCGCCAGGGCCCCGCGTCCAGGTGCAGCCCGGCCAGGTAGAGCCAGGTCTCGGTGCGGCTGTCGAAGGTCAAGGCGCGGCGGTGAAGGTGGCGGAGCAGGCCGCGGAGCACGGCGTATATCTGGTCAGAATCGTTCCACCACTGAGCAGTTTCGTTGGTCATATGACGACCAGATCCCGGCCGGCCGCTAGGGCCAAACCGCCTGCCGCGGTCCTGTGGACAACTCCCGCAGGCGGCCGGTTGTGAACGCTCAGATGGCGTCCTCAGAGAACATCGACGAGGTCCGCGAGGCGAACGTCGAGGGTCGCCGCGACGGCATACAGGGTGTCGATTCAAGGCGTCTTGATCGCGCCTTTGAGGTTTGATCGTGCGTCGACCGACGCCGGATTCCTCAGCGGGACGGTCGGTGCTCAACTCCTTCTCGTGGCGGAGTGAGAGGGTTGGAAACTTGACCAGTTGAGGGGCAAGTTCTAACCCGTTCTAACCGCCTGAGCCACTCCTCTCACGGCCAGCGCACGATCGCCCGCTACCCGCTGAGTCGGCTCGACACGACCGCGCCGCAGGTCCTCCAGGTGCTGCGGCAGCGTCTCTGCGGAGACTGGCGCGAAGTCCCACCAGTCGACGCCGCCCGTGGATGGCCCACGTACCCTTCTTCGTACGACGTTCCCTGAACGCCTCGTGCGCGTGGCCGTGGAGCAGCGGGATGCCCTCGTCCCGGAGCCGAAACTGCGAGTACCGGTCCTCACCGTGGGAGTCCTCGGCGTACGGAGAGTGGAGAGGAGCACACGCGTCGCCGGCGCATGGGGGCGGAGCGGACGCAGGGTCGTGACGGCGAAGTCCATCACCGCCGCGAACCCGGCGGCGAGGTGCGGTTCTTCCAGCCGTCGCGCATCCCCGCCCCAGCAGGCGTCGTGGTTGCCGCTGACAGGATCTTGGTGTCGACGAGCTGCTCGACCAGGGCGAGGGCGGCGTCCTTGCCGTTGCATGTCGACGACGCCGAGCACCCACACAGTGTCGTCCGGTTGCACGACGGCTTTCCAGTTGTGAAGGAGACGCGCGTTCATGTCGCTGACCGTCGGGAAGGCCTCGCCGCGTGCCGGCGAGAGCTCCAGCAGCCGGCCATGACGGAAGTGCTGATCGCTGGTGAGCCACGTCGTCACGCCATCGCTCCCTGCGACCGACGACGATCGCACGGAATCAGTCCCGATCATCCAACGAGTTTCAGATCACGATCTCGTGGTCCGGCCGGTCAGAGCAGTCCGTAGTAGCGGTCAAAGAATGCGACGAGCCTGGCCAACACCGCCTGCTTCTTTGTGGCGTGGTCGTTGCCGGCCGAGAAGCGTGACTTTGGAGGCAGAATGTGGGTGATGGCGGTCCCGGCGGTCGGGACGGCGCCGTCTCGGAAGGCCGAGTCAACGAAGGCTCGAGTCTCTTCCGGCCTCAGACCCTCGCTCGCGATGATGTCCTCGAGCTCTACGTCCCGTCGCCCGGCGACGAAGCGATTCCAGTCCTCGCTAACGTCGTCGGTCACGTTGACAGAGTCCACGAAGGAGATGATCAGGTCCTTCTTGTTCCTCAGGGAGATCGATGAGTCGACGGCTCTCTGGATCTTCATGAGCGCATCCATCTCGCGGTCGGCGCCGTCGCCCCGGGCCTCGCGCCACTGCGCGACGAGCATCAGGACGTAGTCGACGTTGACCTCGACCTGCTTGATGAGTTCGATCTCGAACACCACGTCGTCGTTGATCGACTCCTTCTCAGCCTCGTCGACGCGGCGGAACACGGCGTAGAGGTTGAGGTAGATCGACTGGTAATCCTGATAGTCGCGTTTGGTGAGGATCTCGTTGCCGGCGAAGTCGTCGAATGCCGTGAGGATGTTCCGCAACCGGAGGATCGCGCCGAAGAGCGCGATGAAGTGCTTCTGGGCGGCTTCGCCGATGATCTCGCCGCCGAGCGGGAACACTGCGGTCAGTTCCGCGACGAGCTTGGCGTATTCGGCATAGTAGTCGGCGTAGGGCTTGAGGATCACGATGCCGCGTGCGTCGGCGTTGCCGAAGAGCGCGAGGGCGTCGTTCGTGGCCTGTTCCAAGTCACGGAACGAGACGATGTTGCCGTAGGTCTTGACCGAGTTCAGGATCCGGTTGGTGCGCGAGTACGCCTGGATCAGTCCATGAGCGCGGAGGTTCTTGTCGACCCATAGTGTGTTCAGGGTGGTGGCGTCGAACCCCGTGAGAAACATGTTGACCACGACCACCAGGTCGAGGTCGCGGTTCTTCAGTCGCGCGGACAGGTCCTTGTAGTAGCCCTGGAACCCGTCCGCTGACGTGTCGTAGCTCATCCCAAACAGCGCGTTGTAGTCCGTGATGGCTTCATCGAGGAAGTCGCGAGAGCTGGCGTCGAGCATGCTGGTCTCGAACTCCTCCTCGCCCAGCAGCCCATCGGGTGCGTCCTCGTTCGGCGCGTAGGAGTAGATGATCCCGACCTTGAGTCGCTGGGCGGGCGGAAGGTCAGCCTGTTGTCTCTTGAACTCGGCGTAATACCGCTTGGCAGCGTCGATCGAGGCGGTGGCGAACATGGAATTGAAGCCGGAAAGCCTGCGGTCGCCGAGTCGGAACGCCGATGTCCGCTTGGTCTTCTGATCAAAGTGTTCGCGGATATAGCCGACGATGTTGCTGATCCGCTCGGGCGCTAGAAGCGCCTGTTCGGTGTCGATGGCGGCGACCTGCTTGTCCGACAGGTCAGCAGGCAACCGAAACGTGTTGACGTAGTCGATGCGGAACGGGAGCACGTTCTTATCGTTGATCGCGTCCACGATGGTGTACGTATGCAGCTTGTCGCCAAATGCCTGCTCGGTCGTGCGCAGCCGGGGACTGCCACTGGTGCCAGCGTTCTCCGCGAAGATCGGCGTGCCGGTGAATCCGAAGAGGTGGTAGTTCTTGAAGACGTTGGTGATCGCCAAGTGCATGTCTCCGAACTGGCTGCGGTGACACTCGTCGAAGATGACTACGACGCGCTGCCGGTAGATCTCATGTTCTCGGTTGTAGGACACGAAACGGGCAAGCTTCTGGATGGTGGTAACGAGGATTCGTGAGTTCGGATCTTCGAGACGGCGCTTGAGGTGCGCCGTGTTGTTCGTGCCATCGACCGCGCCCTTCTCGAAGCGGTCGTACTCCTTCTGTGTCTGGTAGTCGAGGTCCTTGCGGTCGACGACGAAGAGCACCTTCTCGATGCCCGGCAGGCGTGAGGCGAGTTGCGCGGCCTTGAAGGACGTCAGTGTCTTGCCCGAGCCAGTGGTGTGCCAGATGTAACCGCCGGCGGCGACTGAGCCGGTCTGTTTGTAGTTGGCCGAGGTCTCGATCCGCTGCAGGATCCGCTCGGCTGCGACGATCTGGTACGGCCGCATGACCAGGAGCTTGCGGTCGACGTCGAAGACGCAATACTTCGTCAGGATGTTGAGCAGCGTGTGCTTGGCGAAGAAGGTCCTCGTGAAGCTCACCAGGTCGGTGATCGGCTTGTTGCTCGCGTCTGCCCACCAGCTGGTGAACTCGAAACTGTTCGATGTCTTTCGGCGTGCACGCTTCGCTCCGCTCATCTCGGCGAGGTGCGCGTCGCGGGTGGTGTTGGAGTAGTACTTCGTCAGCGTGCCGTTGCTGATGACGAAGAGCTGGACGTACTCGAACAGTCCTGTGTCGGCCCAGAAGCTGTCCCGCTGGTACCGATTGATCTGGTTGAACGCCTCGCGGATGTCGACTCCACGGCGCTTGAGCTCGACATGGACCATCGGGAGGCCGTTGACCAGGATCGTCACGTCGTAGCGGGTGGCACGCGCACCTGCTGCCTCGTACTGGTTGATGACCTGCAGCCGGTTGTTGTGGATGTTCGCCTTGTCGAGCAGAAGGATGTTCTTGCTGGTGCCGTCGTCGCGCTTCAGCACTTGGATATGGTCAGTCTGGATGCGAGCCGTCTTCTCCACGATGCCGTCGTTCGCGCTGGCAATCTTCTCCGTGAAGAACCGTTGCCATTCGCTGTCGGAGAACCCCGTCTTGTTCAGAACCTCCAACTGGGTGCGCAGGTTCGCCTCGAGCTGTGCCGCTGAGGTGATCGGGACGTACTCGTAGGCTTGGCCCTTCAACAGCTGGATGAAGGCCGATTCGAGCTCGGCCTCAGACTGGTGGCGCGACTCCTTGGGGTCGTCAGCAACGAACTCCGCGACCACCGTGCTCTCGTCGCTTACGGAGATCGATTCGTAACGCACCGCCTGGCCCTCGATCACTCGTGGCACCCGCCATCCAGAATGCTTGCCCTCGCGTTGCGCATTTGCACGACGACAGAATGGGCGCGCTGGGGCTCCTTCCTGTCGTGTCTGCAACGCGTACATCCACGTCGCGCAACAGGCAGGCGAAGGTACTCGGTGCGGACATTCGGCTGGGTGTGCTCTCCGCCTGCGAGCACAACGATGGTGTCGTCGCGCCTCAGGAGCGGACGCAACGCTTCCCACGCATCGTCGTGGGCAGCGTTTGTCGACCCGTGATGCGGCGCCGTGGAGATTGCGATCTGGTTCAGGAGAGCGCCGACGTCGTACTCAGCCGTCCACTCGCCCGAACTGTCACTCCACACCAGGGCTGTTGGGCCGCAACGGCAGGCCCACAGAACCGGGCAGAGCGCCCGACGGTTCTGGATCGTGAGGCGCAGCAGGAGGGCAAGCTGGGGTAATCCTGCGGGCACCCTCTTCGCTAGGCGAACCTCGACGGCATTTGCAACTGTGGCCGCCGAATGGGCGCCACGGCATTGCCACGGCACGGCCGCGCTGCCTCGCCCATGGTCGACCGAGAAGAACCGAAGTCGTACGCCCGCACGGGAGACGTCGTGCAGGATCTCGCACAGGCGGACAGCCCGTGCGCCGGCGCGCCTTGCCACCTGGCGAGGCGTTCCCCGCCAACTACTCTCGTCATCTTGTTCACCGAGCTTCTTCAGCAGAGCACCCAAGCGCCTAGACAATGCTGGATCGTTCACAAGATCCAGCGCTCGGCCCATCGCCCGCTCGGACGAGTCGACGTACTCCGCCGTCGGCCGCGCGCCAACCGGATATTCACTGATCCAGGCTGCGCCCATAAAGGCATCGTCGCCGCCCGAGTGCTCGGATGCCCACGCGTCGTCAGCCAGCAGGCGAACCAGCACGCCCCACTCGTAAGGCACCCATAGTTCTTCCAGTGCGGTGAGGCCAGTGGACGCGAAGCCACGCCAGCCGCCGATGTGGTCGGCATCGTCGTGGGTCAAGATCAACAGCTCAGGCGCTGCTTGCGCGACCAGTCGTCCCATCCCGGGCGTCCTTCCGAGGTCAACTGCGACCCGACCGAGTCTCGGACCATGTCGCCGGGCCGCGGTCCAGAGCAACGCCTCCCCCGGGTACTTCTTGGTCTCCGCGCCCAAGGCGACGAGCAGGCCCACACACCTCACGAGGCCAACTCCTCGAAGGACAGCATCTTGTCACGGTAGTACGCGTACTGCCGTTGGCGGGCCGCGATCTCGGCGGGCAGGCCAACCGAGAGGTCACTCACGTGCGAGTTGAAGTTGTCGAGAATCGAAACGATTCGCGCCTGCTCCTCGGGCGGCGGGATTGGGATCAGCACCTGGGCAAGGCCGTCCATCAACAGCGTCTTCACCTTGGTCCGGGCGACATGCATCGCCTTATCAGCATGGAACCTGGAGGTCTGCATGTAGTACGAAACGAAGGCTGGATTCAGGTCGTGGCGGAATGCGTAACAGTGGTCGTGGATCGCGACCTTCTCTTCGCCAAGCCAGGCGACCGCCTTTCCTACGTCCGCGACAGTCTCCCCGACGTCGACGATCACAACATCCCCCGGCTCAGCGAAGCGGAGGGACGCACGGAGGTCTGACCTGACGTGCGAGACGACGGTTCTGGCCGACGGTCCGAAGTCGGTGTAGATCTCGCCGTAGTGGATGCAGGGGATCCCGTCATCGACATAGTCAGCCTTCGTGAAACGCTTGCCCCGGAAGAAGGTTCCGACCTCACCCATCGGCATCAGGCGGCACCCCCCCCCGTCTCAGGGAAGTCCAAGAGTCGGTCGCGATAGAACGCGTACTGACGTGCGCGGAGTTCAAGTTCGGCTTCGAGCTCGGCCTCGAGCTCCGCATGGAGTGTCTCCATCTTGCCGAGGATCTCGGCAAGTTCACGCTGAGCCGGCAGCGGCGGAACGGGGATTCGGAAGTCCAGAAGCTCGGGTCCTCTAATGGCTGCCATTGACCCGTCGGTGCGCCCCGCGAACGTTCGAATCGAATCTGCACGGGCACGGCAAACCTGGGCTAGGTACTCCAGCGAGATGTCCTCGCGCGGGACCACGGCGCGCATGTCTTGGTTCAAAGTAACGGCAAACGGAACCTTGGCTACGGGGAGGCGCCGCCGGAGCACGTTGGATCGCACGACGAACGCTACGGATCCCGGAGGCACAAGCTTCGCTGCCGAAGCGCTGACAGCTTGCTCTGAGACGCGATCCTCCGTCGAAACGAGCGTCCCGCGAGTCATATCCTTTGGTGAGAGCCAGGGAATTGTCCCGTTCTGCCAGTACTCGGGGACCGACTTGGACGGAGTTCCGCCTCCGTACCACGTGCCGACATCGCCCAGCCGCTCGTATCGCACGCCCTCCGGGCAATACCTCGCCACGAGATCAGCGATCCGACTCATGCCTCATGTCCTTCCAGGTCGGCCACGATGGCGTCGATCTCTGCACGCAGCTCTGACTGTCGGGTCACGATTCGCGTGATCTCGGCGTTGAGTTGAGAGATGTCGACGGCTTCTCGCGTGTCCTCGGCTTCCACGTGCGAGCTGACGGCGATGTTGTAGCCCTTGGCCGCCAGGTCGGCGTTGTCCACGAGCTTCGCGAAGTGGGGGACGTCCTCGCGTGCGCTGAAGGCGTCCAGGATCCTCTGCTGGTTCGCGCCGGTCAGCCGGTTCTTGTTGCCCCGACGTACGAACTCCGCGGAGGCGTCGATGAAGAGCGTCTTGTTGTCAGACTTCGATTTCTTCAGTACGAGCACACAGGTCGCGATTGTGGTGCCGAAGAAGAGGTCTGGTGGAAGCTGGATGACCGTATCGACGTAGTTATTGTCGACGAGGTACTTGCGGATCTTCTGCTCGGCGCCGCCGCGGTAGAGCACGCCTGGAAATTCGACGATCGCCGCGGTCCCGTTGACTGCAAGCCACGACAGCATGTGCATCGTGAAGGCGAGATCTGCTTTGGACTTGGGCGCCAGCACGCCTGCCGGCGCGTAGCGCGGGTCGTTGATGAGCAGCGGGTTGGCGACACCCTCCCACTTGATGGAGTAGGGCGGATTCGAAACGATCGCCTCGAACGGCTCGTCGTCCCAATGCACCGGGTCGACGAGGGTGTCGCCGAACGCGATGTCGAACTTCTCGTATGGGATGTCGTGCAGGAACATGTTGATCCGACACAGGTTGTAGGTGGTCAGGTTGACCTCTTGGCCGAAGTACCCCTGGCGCACCTTGCCGTGGCCTAGGACCTTCTCGTACTTGAGCAGCATCGAGCCGGATCCGCAGGCAGGGTCGTAGACCTTGTTGACCTCGGTCTTCCCGACGACGGTGATCCGCGCCAGTAGTTCGGCCACCTCCTGCGGCGTGTAGTACTCGCCACCCGATTTGCCCGCGGAGGACGCGTACATCTGCATGAGGTACTCGTAAGCGTCGCCGAACAAGTCGTTGGAGTTGTCTCGGAAGGCGCCGCCCAGCGGGAGGTCGCCGATGGCATCGAGAAGCTTGACCAGTTTCTCGTTGCGCTTCGCGACGGTCGGGCCGAGCTTGCTGCTGTTGACGTCGAGGTCGTCGAAAAGGCCTTTGATGTCGTCCTCGGAGCTGGCGCCTACGGCCGATGCCTCAATGTTTCGGAAGACCCGAGACAGCGTCTCGTTGAGGTTCTCATCGTCCCGAGCGCGCTCGCGAACGTTCGCGAAGAGGTCACCGGGCAGGATGTAAAAGCCCTTCTCCTTCACCGTCTCCTCACGACCGAACTCGGCATCGGCGTTGCTCAGGTAGCGGTAGTCGAAGTCGGCGTGGCCAGCCTGCCGCTCGGCTGCGTTGAGGTATGCAGTCAGGTTCTCGGAGATGAACCGGTAGAACAGCATCCCAAGGACGTAAGCCTTGAAGTCCCATCCGTCGACACTGCCGCGAAGGTCGTTGGCGATTCGCCAGATGGTCTTGTGAAGCTCTGAGCGCTCAACGTCCTGTGTCATCTGACCCACGCGGGGATTGTCTCAACGGACCCGCAAGCGGCTGAACGGCGCCTACTCATCGATGAGCGCTAACTGCGCGTCATCAGGCGATTCCGCGGCGGCCAGGAACTCGGCGCGGACGTCCCGCAGCCTCCGGCCGTCCGCCACCGACCAGAAGTACCACCCGTTGGTTGCCCGCTTCCGCAGATGATTGCCCGCACCTGACGGCGTGGCGAAGCGCTTGCCGTCCAGCTCGATCTTGGCGTCCCCGGTGATGACGGCCTCGACCCCCGCAAAGTCTCGGTGCGTCGCGATCAGCTTGTCGCCGACGGAGAGGAGACCCGCCTCGAGGAGATGTTTGATCTCCACCCAGTCCTGGGCCTTGGTCTGCGGGTCCACGACCTTGCCCGAGTGGCCGGCCGGCACCGGCCAGACCTTGAGCAGCCGGTCAATGAGCACCGCGGTGCGCTCGTCGATCCGCGCCTCGTCCCAATCACCGTCCCCATCGAGGAGCCGGCCCGTCAGCTTGATGGTGTTGTGCTCCATCAGAGCCTTTCGCTTGCTCGCCCAGGGACCGTTCGAGACCTTTGAGTTAAGCCCCTTGGTGAGCAGGGTCAGGTTGCCGAGTCGGTGGACACGCTCCTGGCGCTCCTGCTCCCCGACGGGCGACTCGGCCGGCCAGTGATCCTTCCACTTCTGAGGGAGAATGTGCTCGATCGGGAAGCCGGCGCGCTCCACCTGCGGCTGACCTGTCTCGGCGCGGAACGAGTTCTCGATCGCCTCCAGGTAGGCGCGGAGCCGTGCACGCGGGAACCGGCGATACGCAGATTCGGTTGCCAGCGTCGCGCGGATCTCGTCGTCGCCGGGCCAATAGGTGCTTGTCACGTTGAGGCGCGCGAGGTGGCCGATGATGCGGTCCGCGAGCTCGGCCGCCGGAGTGTGGGCGTTGGTCTTGATGAGGTCAGCGACGATGCGACCAAGGTCCGATCCGGGCAGGCGCAGTAGCTGCCGGCGGACGACCCAGCTCTCGGCCGCAGTGATGATCTCGTCGATCACGTTCTGCGGGAGTTGTCGGCCTGGCTCGTGGAGCCACAGCAGCAGCGGTTTCAGGAGCTCGATTCCGCTGGCCTGCATCCGGTAGACGGCCATCTCGACCGTCGTCAGGTTGCCGTCCGGCCGCGCGGCTGCCTCAGTCCAGGACTCATAGAGGTTCGCCTGCTCCTTGAGCACCGGCAGCAGGTCGGCCATCTTGTGACCTGCCTGGTGCTCGACGTAGGACTTGAAGCGCGTGAACGTCGACTGCGGACTGATCTCCTCACCAAGGCGCGAGATCAGCCACTGGTTCAGGAAAAGCGAGCTCCGGCTGACCAGGTAGCGGCCAACGCTGACCTCCTTCGTCCAGAACTTCGTCTCGAACGGCCAGTCCTCCTTATACGCCTTCTTGGTGTCGCCTCCCTCAGCCTCGAGTCGCTGGAAGACGAAGTTTCGGACCAGGTCCGCTGCGGTCAGCGGGGTCCCGCGAGCATTGAGGGTCTCGAAGATCTCCTGCGAGTTCTCCGAGGACAGTAGCTCGATCGTGACCAGCTGCAAGTCCGTCTGAAGCACGCTGGCGAGCTGCTCCGCCTTTGCCGCGAAGTCCTCCGCAGCGGGGTCTCCGAGCCATTGGGCGACCGCCGTCGTGAAGTACTGGTGGGCCTTCACGATCTGCGAGTCGGAGTGCTTGAGACTCGCGTAGTCGATCGGCGGTTCTGCGGACATGACTTCGTCGAAGGCGTCGTGGTCGTTGTTGAGATGACGCACCTTGAGGCGACTCTCCCCCTCGGGGATGAAGTTCGCCGGGTTGTGCGTCAGGGACTCCAACTGGCTTGCGTAGCGATCCGACCCGGCTTGGGTGAGAACTGCGCTCGTCGCATCCATCAGAGCCTGGAGCGTTGTCAATCGCTGCTGACCGTCGATGACGTTCCAGGTGGTGACCCGGTTGCTCCCTGCGTCGTGCGCCTGGAGGACGACCGCGCCGAGGAAGTGCTGCGGGTTGAGATGGGGCTCGTCGATGCGGAGCTCGGCGACCCTTCGGATGTCCTTCCAGAGTGGCTCCCACTGGAGGTCCTCCTTCCACACGTAGGGACGCTGGAAGAGCGGGATGACGAAGTGCTGCGGCAGGTTGAACAACTGCAACGGCGTCCGCTTGAAGGTCTCCACCGAACCATCCTGCCGCGTGGTCGCGACGGATTGGGCGGGACGAACTGAATCGGGGGCGATGGCTCCCCGCCCTGTCCTGCAATCCGGTGGCACCCTTCCCCCACCAGTCCCCCATAGCGGCGAGCTGGCCGCCGCCGTACCGAGCCTAGAAATGACAGAAACCGCAGGCTGACCTGCGGCTTCTCATGGTGGAGCCTAGGGGACTCGAACCCCTAACCCCCTGCTTGCAAAGCAGGTGCGCTACCAATTGCGCCAAGGCCCCGGTGCGCGACGATGCGCGCGGGAGTGGGTCAGCTGTTGACCGGGTCGGTCGCCTCAGCCCAGAGAGCCTGCTCGGCCTTGGACTCCTCGAGCTTGCGCTTCGCGACCAGGGCACCGCCGACGGCGAGCAGGATCAGCACGATCTTCTTCACGCGGGTCTCCTCGAAGGGTCGGGACCCGACCCGTGAAGGCCGAGGCCGGGGTGGTGGAGTGGGCCTAACAGGACTTGAACCTGTGACCTCTTCCTTATCAGGGAAGCGCTCTAACCGTCTGAG
>LULW01000325.1_pt1 | contig 15227 bp, 10 predicted proteins | sample 729531 | NCBI WGS metagenome assembly LULW01 (sample SAMN03860279, study PRJNA289734) | marine metagenome | biome: seawater column; feature: ocean; material: water; isolation source: Red Sea water column Station 108 - depth 10m | place: Saudi Arabia: Red Sea | collected 2011-10-15 | depth 10 m | reverse complement strand
CGGTGACGTTGGCGCCGGAGTCGGCGACGAGCTGGTTGACCTCGGCGAGGACGCCGGGGACGTTGTGGTGCAGGTAGCCGACGCGGGTGCCGGTGTGCAGCTGCGGCGCGATCACCGCGGGCAGGTTCACCGACAGCTCGGTGCGGCCCTCGTGGGCGAACCCGGCCAGCTTGTTGGCGACGAAGTGGCCGATCTCCTCCTGCGCCTCCTGCGTGGAGCCGCCCACGTGCGGGGTGAGGATGACGTTGTCGAGGCCGCGCAGCGGCGACTCGAACTCGTCGCCCTGGGCCTTGGGCTCGACGGGGAAGACGTCGAGCGCGGCGCCGGCGATGTGGCCGGAGAGGATGTGCTCGCGCAGCGACTCGGTGTCGACCACCATCCCGCGCGCGGCATTGATGAACAGCGAGCGGGGCTTCATCTTCGCGAACTGCTCGGCGCCGAAGAGCCCGGCGTTGCCGGGGCGGCCGTCGACGTGCAGCGAGACCACGTCGGCGCGCTCGAGGAGCTCGTCGAGGGTCTTCATGCGCTGCGCGTTGCCGTGGGCGAGACGGTCGGCGGTGTCGAAGAAGATGACCCGCAGGCCCATCGCCTCGGCGAGGTTGGACAGCTGGGTGCCGATGTTGCCGTAGCCCACGATGCCGAGCGTGCGGCCGCGGACCTCGTGGCTGCCCTTGGCGGACTTGTCCCAGACGCCGGCGTGCATCTTCTCGGTCTTCTCGGCCAGCCGCCGCGCGAGCATGATGATCTCGCCGATGACCAGCTCGACGACGCTGCGGGTGTTGGAGAACGGGGCGTTGAAGACCGCGATGCCGCGGTCCGCGGCGGCGGTCAGGTCGACCTGGTTGGTGCCGATGCAGAAGCAGCCGATGGCCAGCAGGTCCGGCGCCCCCTCGAGCACGCGCTCGGTCACCTTGGTGTTGGAGCGGATGCCCAGCAGGCTCACGCCTGGCAGCCTCTCCAGGAGCTCGGCCTCCGACAGGGAGCCCGGGAGCAGCTCGACCTCGAAGCCGCGGTCGGTGAGGACCTCGACGGCCAGTGGGTGGATGTTCTCGAGCAGCAGCGCCTTCACCCGTCCCAGGGTAGGGGCCGCGGCTCCGCGCCACCGAACCGACGTCGTACGCCGGACAGCCGGTGTGGCTCAGCGCACGAGGTCCCCAGGGCTGCCCGGGACGTCATGCGTCACGCGGCAGCGGACGTCCCGTCCGTATGACGTCCCCCGGGTTCAGGCCTCCAGCGTCGAGACGTCCCTGAGGACGTCTCGACCCTGCATGGCCTGCTGCGCGCCGCCCGGCACGCACGTCGGCCGCGTTGTCGTCGACTCGTCGGGAATCCGTCCCGCCTTCGCTCCTCCGCCTCGCCGACGCACGCACCGGACGACGCTCGCGACGGCCTACAGCGTCGAGACGTCCTCGGCATCCACGATGCGGTAGGCGTAGCCCTGCTCGGCCAGGAACCGCTGGCGGTTCTGGGCGAAGTCGGCGTCGACGGTGTCGCGGGAGACGACGGTGTAGAAGCGTGCGACCTTGCCGTCGTGGCCGGGCCGGAGCAGCCGCCCGAGGCGCTGGGCCTCCTCCTGGCGGGAGCCGAAGGAACCGGAGACCTGGATGGCGACCTCGGCGTCGGGCAGGTCGATGGAGAAGTTCGCGACCTTGGAGACGACCAGGGTGCGTACCTCGCCGGAGCGGAACGCGTCGAAGAGCCGCTGCCGCTCCTTGACCGACGTCTCGCCCTTGATGACGGGGGCGTCGAGGGCCTCGGCGAGCTCGTCGAGCTGCTCGATGTACTGTCCGATCACCAGCGTCGGCTGCCCCGCGTGCCGGGCCATCAGCGACTTCACGACGTCGACCTTGCGGTGGGTGCAGGAGGCGAGCCGGTAGCGCTCCTCGGGCTCGGCCGTCGCGTAGGCCAGCCGCTCGCCCTCGGGCAGGGTCACCCGCACCTCGACGCAGTCGGCCGGGGCGATCCATCCCTGGGACTCGATGTCCTTCCAGGGGGCGTCGTACCTCTTGGGCCCGATGAGGGAGAACACGTCGCCCTCGCGGCCGTCCTCGCGCACCAGCGTCGCGGTCAATCCGATGCGGCGGCGGGCCTGGAGGTCGGCGGTCATCCGGAAGATCGGCGCCGGCAGCAGGTGCACCTCGTCGTAGACGATGAGGCCCCAGTCGCGGGCGTCGAGCAGCTCGAGGTGGGGGTAGACGCCCTTGCGGCGCATGGTGAGCACCTGGTACGTCGCGATGGTGACCGGTCGGATCTCCTTGACGGCCCCGGAGTACTCGCCGATCTCGTCCTCGGTCAGGCTCGTGCGCCGGACCAGCTCGTCCTTCCACTGCCGCGCGCTCACGGTGTTGGTGACGAGGATGAGCGTGGTGGCCTGCGCGTGCGCCATGGCGGCCGCCCCGACCAGCGTCTTGCCGGCGCCGCAGGGCAGCACGACCACGCCCGACCCGCCGTGCCAGAAGGACTCCGCGGCGTCGCGCTGGTAGTCGCGCAGCTCCCACCCGGACTCGTCGAGGTCGATGGGGTGCGCCTCGCCGTCGACGTACCCGGCGTAGTCCTCGGCCGGCCAGCCGAGCTTGAGCAGCGCCTGCTTGAGGTTGCCGCGCTCGGAGGGGTGCACCGCGACGGTGTCGTCGTCGATGCGGTTCCCGAGCATGCCGGCGACCTTCTTGGCGCGCAGCACCTCCTCGAGCACCGGCCGGTCGTTCGACACCAGGGTGAGGCCGTGGGTGGGGTGCTTCTCCAGCCGCAGCCGGCCGTAGCGCGCCATCGTCTCGGCGACGTCGACGAGCAGGGAGTGGGGCACCGCGTAGCGGCTGTACTCCAGCAGCGTGTCGACGACCTGCTCGGCGTCGTGCCCGGCGGCCCGCGCGTTCCACAGCCCCAGCGGGGTCAGCCGGTAGGTGTGCACGTGCTCGGGCGAGCGCTCGAGCTCGGCGAACGGCGCGATCGCCTTGCGGCAGTCGGCAGCGCGGTCGTGGTCGATCTCGAGCAGGAGCGTCTTGTCCGACTGGACGATGAGGGGGCCGTCGGTCACCGGACAAGCGTACGGAGGTGGTGGGTGGGCCCGCCGGGCAAGGTTCATCGGCCGGCCGACAGACCCTGCCCTGGGCCGACGGAACTCCATCGTCCAACGGCAAGGTTCATCGGCCGGCCGATAAACCGTCAGCCGACCGGCCGCACAGACGTGATCCGGTGCACCGCGAACACCCGGGTGTCGTCGGCGCGGTGGTCGTGGGCGGTGAGCCGGCCGCCCTCGAGGCCGAGCGGGTCGACGACGCGGTCGGAGCGGGAGCCGTGGTTGTCGACGTAGCCGATCACCACCGACGACCGCTGCTCGATCGCCTCCCGCAGCGCCGCCAGCGAGCCGGACGGGGTCAGCGAGGGCGAGTCGGCGGGCCGGGTCGAGGCCACCCGGTCCCCCGCACGTACGGCGGTGACGACCGCCGCGGCACCGGCCGCGACCCGGGCGGACCCGGCCGCGGTGGGCCGCCGGTCGCGCGGGACGCGTGCCCGGAGCTGGTCGGGCCGCGCCACGCGGACCGTGCCGTCGGGCGCCTCGACCACCGGGGCGGCCCCGAGGTCGCGCAGCCGCGGCAGCAGCACGTCGAGGGGCGTGTCGGAGACCAGCACGGTCGGGGCGATCCGTCGCAGGCCCAGCGACCGCGCCTGCGGGTGGTGCAGGATCTCGGCCAGCGCGGACTCGTCGTCGGCGCGCAGGAACGCCTCGGCGTGCCCGACCCGCACCGCCCCGAAGGTCCGAGCGGTGTCGTCGACGAGGTAGGTCAGCGGCTGCGGCACCGGCGTGCGCGACACCTCGCCCAGGAAGTCGTGCACCTCCACCGCGGTCCAGCCCAGGTCGAGCGCGCGTCGCACGGACCCGGGCGTGAAGCGGTAGACCGTCGCCCCTCCCCGGGACTCCACCTCCGCCAGCACCTGCAGCCGCCGCGCCAGCGTCGACTCCAGCGGCCCGGGCGCCACCGCGGTCAGGTCGGCCTGCACCAGCACGTGGTCGACGGGTGCGGGCAGCAGCGGCTCGAGCAGGGGCGCGGCGTCGTCGTCCGCCACGAGCGCGCGAGAGTACGACGCCAGCCCGCCGAGCCCGGTCACCCCGAGCGCCGCGGCCTCCTCGACCGCCCACAGCACCTGGTCGGCCCGGGTGCGGGGACGGCGCGGCCGCAGCCAGGCCACGCGCGCGACCACGCCGGGCACACCTGTGCCGGTCGCGAGCACCTCGCCCGCGGGCAGGCCACCGACCACGTCGAGCACCAGCCGGCGGGTCTCCACCTGGTGGACGCCGGTCAGCTCCGGGACCAGCGCGTTCCACGTCTTGCCGGCCGGGTCCTTGCGGCCGACCAGCCCGGGGAGGCGGGGGGAGTCGATCCAGGCGCGCGCCAGGACCTGCCAGCGCTCGGCCGCCGACCGGGTCACCCACCGGTCCAGCTCGTCGGTGGGCAGCCAGGCAGGCTCGCCGTCCGGGCCGGTGCCCGTGGCGAGCAGCCCAGCGGCGTACGCGGTCTCGACGAGCAGTGCGGCCACCGCCTCGTCCACCTGCAGCAGGACCGCGGTGGCCTTGAGGTCGCGCACGCCGAGGCCGCCGCTGCGCAGCACCCCCGGCGGGCGGGTTCCCCAGTGGTCGAGCAGCAGCTCGACGCGGCGCACCGCCTCGAACGCAGCACCGGCGGCGACCTTGTCCACCAGGGAGGCCTCACGCGAGGAGGTGGGCACCTCGGGGGCGACGTCGACGGGCTCGGTGGTCGTGCGGCCGCCGCGCAGCACCAGGCCCACCTCACCGGGGAGCACGACCGAGCCGCCGCCACGCGGCACCAGCAGCCGCCGCGCCAGCAGCTCCTCGGGCGGGGTGCGGGCGTCCTCGGGCAGCACCGTGTGGCGGGAGCTGCCCGTGGTGGCCTCGCCGCCCTGCTCCAGGACGTGCTCGAGCAGGGTGCGGGCCGCCGCCGAGATCTCGGCGAGCCGCTGGGCGACCTCCTCGGCCGACGCGGGCTCCGCGGAGCGGGTGCGCAGCCCGCTCACGCCGGCGTCGGGCCCGCCGACCAGCAGGTCGGCCACGCCCGACAGCGCCCGCAGCCCGGTGGGGGACTCCCACGCCAGGGCCAGGTCGCGCAGGTGCGCCAGTGCCGCATCGGTGGCGGCCGGGTCCGCGTGCACCAGCGACCGCAGCTCCTGCGGTGTGGTTTGGCCGGCGACGACCAGGGCATCTAGGACGGAGAGCTCGACCCGCGACAGCTGGTCGAGCGCACGCATGAGAGAAGCACGGGTGGCGGCCCGCGAGGCCAGCTGCCCCGAGTCCTGAGGGGCGGGAGTGGCCAGATCCGGACGCGCGAGGAGCAGGCGCGACAGCTGCTGGTCCGACCACGCACGCAGCTGGTCGGCCAGTGAGCGGTACCCCTCCTCGGCCATCCCTCCCACGCTACCGGCCACCCCGACGGGGGCCGACGCGTGACCGCGGTGCAGCTGGAGCACGGCGCCCGCACCGACGTCGGCCGGGTCCGCGAGGTCAACGAGGACGCCTACCTCGCCCAGCCCCCGGTGTTCGTCGTCGCCGACGGCATGGGCGGCCACGAGGGCGGTGACGTCGCGAGCGCGATCGTGGTGGAGGAGTTCGCGGCGCTCGCCGACCGTGGCTACGACCCCGCGCACGCCGCGGTCGCCGTGGTCGAGGTGCTCGACGCCTGCCGGCAGCGGATCGCGACGTACGCCGAGCAGCAGCGCGCCCGGGGCGTCGGCCCCCTCCAGGCCGGCACCACCGTCGTCGCGGCGCTGCTCGCCGAGCACGACGGTGCCCCCGCGTGGCTGCTGGCCAACCTCGGCGACTCCCGCGCCTACCGGGTCGAGGGTGGCTCGCTGGAGCAGGTCACGGTGGACCACTCGGTGGTCCAGGAGCTGGTCGACACCGGTCTGATCACCGAGGCGGCGGCCGCCGAGCACCCCGAGCGCCACGTCATCACCCGTTCGCTGGGCGGCAACCAGCACTCCGAGCCCGACCTCTTCGTGCTGCCGGTCGCCGCCGCGCCGCGGCTGGTGCTGTGCAGCGACGGCGTCTCCGGGATGCTCGACCACGAGCAGATGCGACAGGTCCTCGCCACCAGCTCCGACCCGGCCCTCGCAGCCGACGCCCTGCTGGCCGCGGCCCTCGACGCCGGCGGTCGCGACAACGCCACGGTCGTGGTCGTCGACTCGTCCCCGGCCGCCGGGGACGACACCCACTCCGACCTGGACCTCGAGCAGAGACTGGGAGCGCTGCCGTGAGCGACCAGGACCCGACGACCCGCTCCTACGTCCCGGGGGAGTGGTACGCCGTCCTCGGCCCGTCCCTCGTCCTCGCCCTGCCCCCCGACCGCCGCGACCTCGCGGCCGCCGCCTGGGCCCTGGTCGACGCCGGCGGTCCCGCCGACGAGGTCCTCGACCTGGTGCTGGCCGACGGTCTCAGCGACCTCGCCGGGCTGGCCCTGGTCAGCACCGACGGGGAGCGCACCCGGGCCGTCGTCCGTGGCCGGGCCGTCTGCCTGCTCGACGCCGAGGACGGTGAGACGGTCGCCGACGGCCGTGCGGTGACGACCTGGGCGGAGGCCACCGCCGACCACGTCCGGGCGATCAGCCTCGAGCTCGGCACGACCGCCACCGGGCCGGCCCTCCAGGTCGGCGACGGCCTCGTCCGCGCGGCCCGCGTCCTGTGGCCCGCCGAGCAGCAGGTGGCCCCAGGCCCGGTGGTCGGGCAGCGAGGAGCGCCAGCGACGAGCGGGCGTCGAGACCACGACGAACCGCCCGTCTGGTCGCCCGCCTCGGACGACCACGACGGGCTCACCCGCGACGGCGAGGTGCCGCCCGACCTGGTCCGCCCGCCGGTCGGCATCCCCGGCCAGGAGCCCGCCCCGGAGGTGACCGCGGCACCTGTCGCTCGGCTCGCCCTCTCCACCGGCGAGGAGGTCGAGGTCGACCGGGTCGTGATCATCGGCCGCGCCCCCGAGGCGCGCCGCTTCACCGCGACGCAGAAGCCCCGTCTGCTCGCCGTGCCGAGCCCGCAGCAGGAGATCTCCTCGACCCACCTGGAGGTGCGCCCGGGGTCGGGGGCCGACCACGGCAGCGCGGTCGTGACCGACCTCGGCTCCACCAACGGCACGCTGCTCACCCAGCCCGGGCTGCCCCAGGAGCCGCTGCGCCCCGGCATCCCCGTCCAACTGCTGCCGGGAGCCGTCATCGACCTGGGTGATGGCCTCACGATCGCCGTGGACCGCCCGTGACCACCACCCTGCCCCCGAGGCCGGCCGCCGCTGTCCGACCGGCCGACCTCGAGCGCCGGCTGCACGCCTACGCGCTCGACCGCGTCGCCGGGTGGGGCCTTCCCCTCGGCGTCGCCGCTGCCCTGGTCGCGCGCGGGGCCGCGACGTGGCTGGTCGTCCTCACCCCGCTCCTGCTCGGGGCCGTGCTCGTCGTGCTCGGCGCGACCCTGCTCAGCACCCGCGGGGCCACCCCCGGCATGGCGCTGCTCGGCCTGCGCGTGGAGACGCCGGGGGGCGCGCTCACCCTCCCCGACGCCGTACGCCGCCAGGCCGTCCTCGCCCTGGCCGGGCTGCCGACGTTCGGGCTCGGCCTGGCCACGCTGGCCTGGACCGCCGCCGCCGACGTCTCCGGTCGGCGCCGCGGCTGGCACGACGAGCTGGTCGGGACCGTGGTCGTCGACGCGCGTCCGGTGCCCGAGGTCGTGGTGGGGCCCGAGCGCCCGCAGCCGATCGTCAACCTGACCGCGATGCGGTTGGTGCCGCCCGAGCCCACACCGGCGAGCGTCCCTCCGGACGTGCCCGTCTCCCCGACTCCCGCCGCCCCGTTCCCCGCCACCGGGGAGCCCACCCCGGCTCCCACCCCGGCTCCCACCCCGGAGTTCCCGGCACCCGCCCCCGGCAGACGTCGTGCGGCCGCCCCCGCGGCCACCCGTGCCCCCGAGCCCGTGCCGCCCCGCCGGGCCGCGCGGCCCGAGACCCGCTGGCTGGCTACGGCCGACACCGGCGAGACCGTCCTGGTCCGCGGGCTGACCCTGCTCGGCCGCGGCCCGCAGCCGCGGGAGGGCGAGTCCGTCGCCGACCTGGTCGCCCTGTCCTCGACCGACATGTCGGTCTCGAAGACCCACGCCCAGCTGCAGCTCTCCGACGACGGCTCGCTGGTGGTGATGGACCGCGGCTCGACCAACGGCTCGGTGCTGATCCGCCAGGGCGTGCCGCGCCACCTCTCGCCAGGACGCCCGGTGACCCTGCTCGACGGCGACGTCCTGCGCCTGGGCGACCGGGTCCTGGAGATCAGCGGCGAGCGCTGAGCGCCGGCCCCGCGGCCCGGTCAGGAGTCGGTCACGAACCGGTAACGATGCCCTTCCCCCCTTCCCCCGGGGGTATCGCGTGATGTCGTCTCTCTCCATCCCCCACGCGCCCCGGACCGGTGCGGGAGGGCTCGGGCTCCCGCACGTCGCGCGAGCCTGTTCTCGGTCAAGGGAGGAAGCAGTTGAGCAGGAAGAAGCTCGCCACCGTCGCGGGCTCCGCGCTCGTCGCCGCTGCGCTGACGACGCCGCTGGGTGCCGCGCCGTCGGGTGCCGCACCACAGGTGACCGGCGTGAGCGCCCAGGACGGCCACGCGGACCAGCACCAGGCGGGCCACGTCCGCCTGATGCCCTGGCAGAAGAAGTACGAGGACCTGCGCCAGCAGGCCCTGGAGCAGCGACTGCGCGACGGCGGTCGCGGAGGCCCGGTCGAGCGGGTCGGCAAGGGCGCCTACGCCCGGGTCGCCCAGGAGGGCAAGGACCGGATCTTCGTGGTGCTCGCGGAGTTCGGCGACGACGTGCACTCGGCGTCCCCCGCCGGTGAGTCCGACGCCCAGCGCGACGACGGGCCGCTGCACAACGAGATCCCGAAGCCGGACCGCAGCACCGACAACTCCACGCTGTGGGAGAAGGACTACGACCGGGCCTACTACGAGAAGATGTACTTCCAGCGGATGCGCGCCTTCTACGAGGAGCAGTCGCTGGGCACCTACTCCTTCGACGGTGAGGTCACCGAGTGGGTCAAGGTGCCGTTCAACCAGGCCCGCTACGGCCGTGACCTGTGCGGTGGCATCAGCTGCAACAACACCTGGTTCCTGATCCGTGACGCCCTCTCGATCTGGACCCAGGGCCGCCTCGACGCCGGCTGGACGATGCCCCAGGTCCAGGAGTACCTCAAGACCTTCGACGTCCAGGACCGCTACGACTTCGACGGTGACGGCGACTTCGACGAGCCCGACGGCTACATCGACCACTTCCAGGTCGTGCACGCCGGTGGCGACCAGGCCGACGGCGACCCGATCTACGGCGGCGACGCCATCTGGAGCCACCGCTGGTACGCCGGTGTCCAGCCCTACGGCACCGGCCCCGAGGGCGGCGCACCATTCGGCGGCGTCGACATCGGCGAGGGCGGCACCTCCGACCCCGACGGCGCGGCCGTCGAGCTGCCCGACAACCCGACCGGCGTCTGGGTCGGCGACTACACCATCCAGCCCGAGAACGGCGGCCTGTCGGTCTTCGCCCACGAGTACGGCCACGACCTGGGCCTGCCGGACCTCTACGACACCTCCGGCAACACCGGCGGCGCCGAGAACTCCACCGGCTTCTGGTCGCTGATGTCGCAGTCGCGCGGCACCGCCAAGAAGGACGAGGGCATCGGCGACCGCCCGATGCCGTTCGGTGCCTGGGAGAAGTTCCAGCTCGGCTGGCTCGACTACGACGTGGCCCGTGCCGGCCGCTCCTCCAAGCACTGGATCCGGCCCGGGCAGTCCACCAAGGGCAAGGAGCACAACGCCCTGATGGTGCTGCTCCCGGACAAGGAGGTCACCACCGAGCTGGGCGACCCCTGCGCCACGTGCGGCGACGCCTACTACTACTCCGGGTCGGGCAACGACCTCGACCACACCATGACCCGCGGGGTCGACGGTGGCGGCGAGCTGACCGCCAAGGCGCGCTGGACCATCGAGGACGGCTGGGACTACGCCTTCCTGCAGGCCACCACCGACGGTGAGACCTGGGAGGACGTGCCCACCGACCAGTCCTACGAGGGCACCGACGAGGGCGGGGCCAACCCCGACGGCACCGGCATCTCCGGCAGCAGCGGGGGATGGGTCGACCTGACCGCTACCGTGCCGGCCGAGGCGGTGGGCATCCGCTTCCGCTACCTCACCGACGCCGCGGTCGCGCTGCCCGGCTTCCAGGTCGACGAGATCACCCTGGACGGCACGCCCGTCGGCTCGGCCGAGGGCGGCGCCGACGGCTGGAGCCTCGACGGCTTCAGCACCACGTCGGGCACCGAGGTCACCGAGCACCTCAACGCATACCTGGTCGACAACCGGCAGTACGTCGGGCGGGACCGTCTCCTCAAGCACGTCTACCACTTCGGTGACGTCGCGGAGAACCCCGACCACGTCGACTTCTACCGTCAGGGCGAGGGTGCCCTCATCACCTACATGGACACCTCCTACACCGACAACAACGTCGGCGACCACCCCGGAGGCGGCATGGCGCTGCCCGTCGACGCCAACCCGATGTTCGTGCACACGCCGGACGGCGACCTCGCCCGGCCGCGCACCTCGTCCTTCGACGCCGCCTTCGGCACGAAGCGGGTCAAGCGTCAGGTGATCGACTGGATGGGCGAGGACTACACGCTCCCGCCGATCAAGCCGGTGCGCACCTTCGACGACACCCTCGACTGGTGGTACGACGGCGACGAGCACGGCAGCGGCACCCACCCGGGTCGCTACCAGCCCGGCTGGAGCTCGGTCGACGTCCCCAAGACCGGCACGACCATCACGGTCAAGAAGGTCAAGAGGAACGGCGTCATGGTGATCAAGGTCGGGACCTCCTCCTGAGGCCCTGAGACCACCGGAGCCGCCTCCGCGGCCCGGCACCACGCGGAGCCCCGTCGACCCCCGGGTCGGCGGGGCTCCGTCGTACGCCGGGGGCCCGGCGTGCGGCTCGGGGCGGCCCGACCGGACGAGCCCGGCCGGGTGAGACCCTGGCGCGGCGGCCGCGGAGGGCATAGGTTCCCCCGCCATGGATGCTGCTCCCACCTTCCGCCACGTCGAGACCCTGCACACCTCCGCGTCGCCGGAACGCATCTGGGCGCTGTGGAGCAACATCGCGACCTGGCCGACCTGGGACCCGCCGGTCGAGAAGGTGGTCCTCGACGGCCCCTTCCGGGTCGGCACGACGGGCCACATGGTGATGGCGGGCGGCTTCGAGATGCCCTTCGAGCTCGAGGTCGTGCACCCCGACGAGCGCTACCTCGACGTGCTGCGGATGGGCGAGCTGGGGATCCGCGTCGACCACGTCGTGGAGGCGGCCGAGGGCGGCTCGCTGGTCACCGTCACCACCGAGGTCACCGGGCCGGGCGCCGCTCCCGCCTGAGCCCACCCCCGGCGGAGGGCAACCACCCCTTCCGCTCCTTCGTCGCTCCAGGGGGGCCAGGCCCATCCACCCTCCGCCGGGGGTGGGCCCGTCCGTCCGCCGCGCCGCGGGGGCGCCGCCCGCGCCGCCCCGGGGTGCTGCCGGAGGTGCCGTCGCTCGCGGCGGCGAACCTCAGCGAGTGACCAGCAGCGGCAGCCGGGTGCGGGTGCCGGCCCCGCCCCGCAGCAGCACGGCGCCGTCCTCCTGGGTGCCGTCGCCGCGGGCGACGCGCACGGTGATCCTCGCGCTCTCGCCCGGGCCCAGCCGCAGGGCGGCGGGGGTGACGGTGACGTCGTGGCGCTCGAAGCCGGCGGACGAGGTCGAGAAGTAGCGGGCACGCCGTCCGACGTTGGTGACGGTGCGGGTGAGGGTGCCCTCGCCGCGCACTACCAGCGAGGTCGTGTTGAGGCCGAGCCGGTCGCCCTCGAGCCACTCGCGGTAGTCGGCGGGGTCGATGCCCAGCACCAGGCCGGGGGAGTCCACGGCCTGCACCCGGACACGTCCGGCGCCCGCGTCCAGGACGCCGGCGGGCAGCGGCTCGGCGGTGGTGACCAGGGCGCTGCGGGTGGCGGCGGCGCTCCAGCCGCGCTCGGCACGCAGGCGGGCGGCGGTGCCGCTGACCCAGGCCGCGGCCGCGGAGGTGCCACCGAGGAACTGCCAGCCCTCGCCACCGGGCACCGCGCCCAGGACGCCGTCGCCGGGAGCGACCACGTCCGGCTTCGGGTACGCCGCCGCCGGGCTGCCCGTGCTGGACCACTCGAGCACGCGGGGGACCGCGCGGGTCACGGGGCGGGAGGCGAGGACGACGCGGCCGCGGGGGTGCCTCGCGGCCCAGGAGACCAGGCGACGACCGTCGCCGACCGCGAGGTGGACGGTGGGCACCGCGTGCAGGTCGGCCGAGAGACCACCGGGGTCGGTGTTGACCAGCACCATGCCGACCCCGTCGGCATCGGCGACGGTCTGGGACTTGTCGACGCGTCCGACGCCGCCGCGCTCGCAGAGCACGATGCGCCCGGCGACGACCGCGGTGTCGAGGGAGCCGGGCTCGCAGCGTCGCGCCTCGCCGCGGGAGACGCCACGTGCGGCGGCGTCGGCGCCCCGGACGAGGCGGGCCCGCACGGGCTCGGTCGGGGAGGTCATCGCCCCCACGAGGCGGGTGCCGCCCCCCAGCCGCACCTCGCCGCGCCGGACGGTGCCGGTGCCGGCTCCGACGGTCGTGACCCAGGGCGAGGAGTGTGCGGTGCCGCCCACGGCGTCGCCGCCGGCGGCGGCGACGACCACGACGTCGGCCTCGGCGGCCCCCAGGAGAGCGAGCTCGACCGTGTCGAGGGTGGAGGGGCCGGCGACGGACAGGTTGAGCACGTCGACCCCGTCGGCGACGGCGCGGTCGATGGCGGCGACGAGGTCGGCGGTCGAGCAGCCGTCGTCGGCGGGGTCGGGCGCGGTCCAGCAGGCCTTGTAGACGCCGACCTGGGCGTCGGGAGCGATGCCGGCGTACCTGCCGACCTCGCTGCCGCGCACGCGCACGGGGACGTCGGCGTTGCCGGCGGCGATCGAGGCGACCTGGGTGCCGTGACCCACGTCGTCGACGGGGGAGAGGCGGGCCCGGCTGGCCAGCCGGTCACGCCCGAAGCCGTCGACGAACCAACGGCCCGCGACCACCTTGTCGGTGCACCAGCCCGGACCCCAGGACGGCTCGGCGACGCAGGTCGGCGCCTCCCCGGCCCCGCGGCTGACCCGGGCGGTGGCGGCGAAGAGGGGGGTGTCGGGGTCCAGCCCGGTGTCGACCACGCCGACCAGCACGCCCTCGCCACCGCGGCGCGCGCCACCGGGGCTCAGGCGGGCTGGGTCCGTCTCGAGGTCGCGGCCGGCCAGGCGACGGACCTCGGCCGGCTCCACCCGGGCGACGCCCGGGGCGGTGACCAGGTCGCGCGCCTGGGCGGCGGTGAGCTCCACGGCCAGGCCGTTGAGAGCGGTGGAGTAGCGGTAGACCGGGGCCGTGCTGAGGCCGAGGGCCGCGCCGGACAGGGCAGCGCGCAGTCGCACGCGGCGGCTGCGGCTGGTGGGCACGGTGGCACCTCGTCGTACGTCGGGGCGGTCGGGCCGGCCGTCGGGGGCCGGACTCACCATTGTGACCGATGGTGCCGACGAGGACAGCCGGACGGTCGAACCGCCTCCTCCACCCCTGGGACGCACACCTAGGCTCGTGCCGTGAGCCAGGACCTGCCCCGCCCGACCGGTCCCGTCGTGGGCTTCGACCTCGACATGACGCTGATCGACACCGCGCCCGGGTTCGGCGAGGTGCTGCGGGTGCTGGGGCGCGAGCTGGGCGTCGACTTCCCGGTGGCGCGGATGACCGAGCGGCTGGGCCCGCCGCTGGAGCACCTCCTGGCCGACCACCTGCCGCCCGACCAGGTGGGTCCGGCGGGGGACCGCTTCCGCGCGCTCTACCCCGGCCACGCCATCGCCACGGTGCCCACGCTGCCCGGGGCGAGGGAGGCCATCGGAGCGGTGCGCAGGCACGCGGGGCGCGTCCTGGTCGTCACCGGCAAGTACGCCCCCAACGCACGCCTGCACCTGGACCACCTCGGTCTGGAGGTGGACCGCCTGGAGGGCTGGGTGTGGGGCGCAGGCAAGGCCGACGTGCTGCGCGAGGAGGGCGCCGGCATCTACGTCGGCGACCACGTCCACGACGTCGAGGGGGCGCGGGCCGCCGGTGCCCTGAGCGTCTCGGTGCTCACCGGTGGCTGCGAGCGGGCCGAGCTCCTCGACGCCGGCACCGACGTCGTGCTGGCGTCCCTGCACGAGTTCCCCGACTGGCTCGACGACCACGTGGCGCAGCGGCCCGCCTCGTGACCGGCTGGGACCGTCTCTGGGACGACCTGACCTCGCGCCAGCCGCTGCCCGACCCGGCCGTGGTCCTGGCCGCCGGCGCGGTCGCGCTGGCGCTCGTGCTGTGGCGCGGCTCGTGGCCGCGGGTGCGGCTGCTGGTCACCGTCGTGCACGAGGCCGGCCACGCGCTCGTCGCGCTCCTCGTGGGGCGGCGCCTGCAGGGCATCCGACTGCACTCCGACACCAGTGGGGTGACCGTCTCGCGCGGGCGCCCCACGGGGCCGGGGATGGTCGTGATGCTGGCTGCCGGGTACCTCGCCCCCGCGGTCCTCGGCCTCGGTGCCGCGCTGCTGCTGGCCGACGGGCGCGCGCTCCTGCTGCTCTGGTCCCTGTCGTTGCTGCTCCTGCTGGTGCTGCTGTGGATCCGCAACGGCTTCGGGCTGCTGGTGGTCGTGGTCGTGCTGGCCGGCACCGTCGCGGTCACCTGGTACGCCGACGCCCGCACCCAGTCCGCCCTCGCGCTCCTCCTCGCCTGGCTGCTGCTCCTCGCCGCGCCCCGCCCGCTGGTCGAGCTGCTCGTCGGGGGCAGCGCCGGCCGCCGCGGCTCCGACCCCGACCAGCTGGCCCGGCTGACCCGGATCCCGTCGGTGCTGTGGACGCTGGTGCTGCTCGCGGCCAGCGTCAGCGGCCTGGTCGTGGGGGTCTCGACCCTGGCCCCGGACCTGCTGGCGCGCTGACCGCGCCGCGGATCCCGATGGCCGTCCCTGGCCCGGGCTGCTTATCCTTGCCCGGCTCCGGCAGACGCCGTGGCTCCCGACACCCAGACCGAGGAACGAGTGCAGTGCCGACTGGCAAGGTGAAGTGGTACGACGCCGAGAAGGGCTTCGGCTTCCTGTCCCAGGAGTCCGGACCCGACGTCTAC
>LULW01001302.1_pt1 | contig 15530 bp, 16 predicted proteins | sample 729531 | NCBI WGS metagenome assembly LULW01 (sample SAMN03860279, study PRJNA289734) | marine metagenome | biome: seawater column; feature: ocean; material: water; isolation source: Red Sea water column Station 108 - depth 10m | place: Saudi Arabia: Red Sea | collected 2011-10-15 | depth 10 m | reverse complement strand
TTAAAAATAACAATAGAGGGAAAAAATAATGTTAAAAAGAATATCTTTATATTTAACTTCATTAGTTTTTGTTTTTACTACTATTGGTTCTGCTTATGCAGTTACGCTAAAAGCAAGTCACCAATGGCCTGGTACTCCAAGAGCTGATGGATCTTATGATCCACGTCATGAAATGGTTCAAATCATTGCTGACGAGGTTAAAAAAGCAAATGTTGGAATAGATATCAGAATTTATCCAGCTAAATCATTATATAAACCAAAAGAACAGTGGAAACCTATGACAACTGGTCAGTTAGATATTTCTGCTTTTCCTTTAGCATACGCATCTAAGTTTCATCCAGAATTTGATGCAACGTTAATGCCAGGAACTGTAAAAAATCATGATCACGCATTAAGATTTAATAAAGGTCCAATGATGACTGAAATTAAAAAAATCATTAATGATGCTGGTGTTGTAGTTTTATCTGATGCTTGGTTAGGTGGTGGTTTTGCTTCAAAAACAAAATGTATTAAAAATCCTAGCGACGCAAAAGGACAAGTGATGAGAGCTGCTGGTAAAGCATTTAACCAAATGTTAGAAGCTGCAGGAGCAGGTATACAAAGTATGCCGTCATCTGAAATTTATACTGGTTTACAAACAGGTGTATTAACAGGTGCAAATACTAGCTCAGGAAGTTTTGTCAGTTACAAAATTTATGAGCAAGTTTCATGCGCAACACCTCCAGGAAAATTTGGATTATGGTTTATGTATGAGCCAATTCTGATGTCTAAAAAGTCTTTTGATGCTTTAAATTCTAAGCAGCAAAAAGCTTTAATGAAAGCAGGAAAAGTTGCTGAAAAATACATGACAGCTCAAGTTGAAAACTTAGATAAAAAGTTTGAAGAAGCTTATAAAGCTGCAGGTGTTAAATTAGTATACATGAACGAAAAAGATCATGCTGCGTGGGTAGAGATTGCAAAAAAATCATCTCACAAGGCATTTGCTGATAAAGTTCCAGGTGGCGATAAGCTGATGGAAATGGCTTTAGCAGTTAAATAAAATAATATATAAAGAACCCCTATTTATTCTTATTAAATAGGGGTTTTTTTTATGAAAAAAAAGTATCTTCAATTTTGTGATCTAATCGCTAAAGCATGTGGTGCTTTCGCTGTATTAGCATTACTCTTATCAATCTTAGTAATCGTTGAACTTGTTTTTGAAAGATATTTTTTTCAAAGAGCAATTACATGGCAGACAGAACTTGTCACCATGTTATTGGTTGCCTCAACTTTTATAGGAAGTGTATACGTTTTAAGTGAAAAAGCTCATGTTAGCATGGAATGGATTTATGACTTTCTATCAAAAAAAAATATAATTAGATTAAAAATTTTTACATCATCAATAAGCTTACTTTTTTTCTTAATTTTATTTTATTTTGGATTTTTAATGTTTGAGGAAGCATTTACCAAAAATTATTCAACAGGAACTGTGTGGGATCCACCACTATGGATACCATATTCATCAATGATGTTAGGGGCTTTATTGATGATATTACAGTATATCGCAGAAATTATAAAATTAACTGATGAAGAGGATTTTAAATAAATGGATCCACTGATTATAGCATTAATTGTTGCGGTTTTTACTTTATTGGTACTTTTTTCTGGAATTCCAATTGCATTTGGTTTGAGTTTTGTTTCGATAGCTCTTTTGGTTACATTTGAAGGTTTTCAAATGCTTGATGTCTTTGCTGAAACATTTTTTGTATACCAATGTTTATTTTAATGGGAATGGCTGTTGCTAACTCTCCTGCTGGAAAAGATTTATATACAGGATTAGATAGATGGCTTTGGAGAGTACCAGGTGGATTGGTAATTTCAAATATTGGCGCTTGTTCAATTTTTGCAGCTTTAAGTGGATCTAGTCCTGCAACTTGTGCTGCGATTGGGACAATGGGAATACCTGAAATGAGAAAAAGAGGTTATTCCGATCAAATCGCAACAGGAACCATTGCTGCAGGTGGAACTTTAGGAGTTTTAATTCCACCTAGTATTGTTTTGATAGTTTACGGAATCGCAACGGGTACATCTATTGGAAGATTATTTTTATGTGGTCTTGTGCCAGGTTTTATGTTGGCAGGTATGTTTGCGATATGGGCTCTAATACACAGTTATTTTATTGATAAAGATTCAGCAAAAGCTTTAAGAAATAGAGTAAGACCAACTCTAAAAGAAAAACTTGAAGTTTTACCAAGAATTCTTCCTTTTTTAGCAATTATAGCAGGAGTTCTTTATGTACTTTATGGAGGAGTTGCAACACCATCTGAGGCATCTGGAGTAGGGGCATTCTTAGTTTTCGTATTAATTGCTGTAGTTTACAAAATTTATCAGCCAAAAAAGATTTGGAACATTGTTAAAGTTTCTATGAAAGAAAGTGTAATGATAATGTTCATTATCGCTGCCTCATATCTTTTTGCATTCACTCTATCACAACTGTATGTAACTCAGTCATTAGCACAGAGCATGGTTGAATTAAGCTCTAACAAATGGGTTGTGTTCATTCTAATAAACATATTTCTTTTAATAGCTGGTTTCTTTTTACCGCCAGTTGCAGTTATTGTAATGACTTCAGCAATATTATTGCCAGTTATCACTACTTTGGGTTTTGACCCATATTGGTTTGCAATAGTATTTACAATCAATATGGAGATTGGCTTAATTACACCACCAGTTGGATTAAATCTTTATATTATAAAAGGAATTACCCCAGACGTTAGTTTGTCAGAAATTTTAAAAGGATCTATACCGTTTATGATAATTATGGCTTTAGCTATAGTAATTTTATGTATTTTTCCTGAGATTGTTACATGGTTACCTGATAAAATAATGGGTAAAGACCTTGGATTCTAAAAAAAAAATAAACAGAAAAATATCAGTTGCCCCAATGATGGATTGTACTGATAGGCATGATCGTTTTTTTTTAAGATTGATGAGCAAAAATGTAATGCTCTATACTGAGATGGTTGCAACAAAATCTGCAATTCATGGTGATAGAAAAAAAATTTTATCTTTTAGTCCTGAAGAAAAACCATTAGCTCTACAAGTGGGTGGATCTAATAAAGAGGAGTTAGCAGAAGTAGCTAAAATTGCAGAGGATATGGGTTATGATGAAATTAATATTAATCTTGGTTGTCCTAGCAAAAAAGTTCAAAAAAATAAATTTGGCGCATGTTTAATTAAAGAGCCTGATTTAGTTGCTGAATGTATTAATTCAATGGTTAATGCATGTAAAATTCCTGTTACAGCTAAGACAAGAATTGGTTTCGATGATACAGAAGAATTTGATTATTTAAATGATTTTATTCATAAGATGAGAGATGCTGGTTCTAAAACATTTATATTGCATGCAAGGAAAGCAATCTTGACAGGTTTATCTCCCAAACAAAATTTAAACATTCCAAAATTAAACTATAAAATGGTTTATGATATTAAAAAAGAAAATCCTAATTTAGAAATAATTATAAATGGAGGGATAACAAAAATTGAGGAAATAAATAATCATTTAAAACATTGTGATGGTGTAATGATAGGAAGATCAATATATCAAAATCCATATTCCTTAATTGAAATTGAAAAAGAAATATTCAAGACAAAGAGTAGTCCTACAAGGGAACAAGTTGTAGAAAAACTTTTAGAGTATGCTGATAGAGAAGTAAAATTAGGAACAAAAATTAATCATATCATGAGACATACAGTAGGTTTATATCATGGACAAGTTGGTTCAAAAGAATGGAAAAGATATTTAAGTGATAACATGATGGCAAGAGACTCTGATTTTCAAAAAGCAAAACATATTATGACTATTGTTCAGAATAATGAAAAGGCAATTCAGGCCAACTCATAATGGAAACTTTAGATATCAATGAAATTATAAATCTTTTATTTGTTTTATCTTTAGCAGCATCTGTTGCTGGTTTTATGGCAGGTTTACTAGGAGTTGGTGGTGGCATTATAATAGTGCCTGCTCTTTATTATGCTTTTACTGTTTTAGATTTTGATATTGCAACAAGAATGCATCTTTCAGTTGGTACTTCACTAGCAATTATAATTCCAACTTCTATCATATCAACAAAAACTCATATGGAATATGATGCAGTTGATTTTAAACTCATAAAATCCTTTGGTATATTTATTTTATTTGGAGTTATCGGGGGAACATTTTTAGCAGTAAACTTAAAAACACCAGCTTTCGTTTTATTCTTTTCCATTATGGCTTTTATAGTTGGTTTATTCTTTATCTTTTTTAGAGAACAGCTTTTAAAAAATCCAAAAATGATCTCTGATTCAGCTAAAAATATTTCAGGAATTATTATAGGTTTCATATCTGTGTTACTGGGGATTGGTGGTGGTTCATTAATGGTTCCTTTTATGAGAACTTTTGGATACGATATTAGGAGATCAATAGGAACTGCAGCAGGAGTTGGTTTTTTGATTGCTGTATTTGGTACAATTACAATGATTACTGGAGGTAAAATTGTAGATAATATTAATACACCCTATAGTCTTGGATATGTGAATTTACTTGGATTTCTAGTTTTTGTGCCAGTAACAATGATAATGGCTAGAGTAGGGGCAAAAGCAGTTTATAAAATAGATAAAAATATATTGAGCAAGATCTTTGGGATATTCTTAATTATTGTATCGATTAGATCTTTTTTTGAATACTTATCAATAAATTAATATTAACCAGTTCCCCATTTAATCTTGTTCCAAATTCTCTCATGAAAATAGTAAAAAAAAAGTGGAACTATTGATCCAACACCGAGTATCCCTGCACCTGTAAATGTTCCAGTGTAAATGTATCCAAAAATTACCCAATAAACAAAAATGATAAATCTCCAAGAAAAAGTTTTAGCTATTGATCTAATTTTTTTATCTGCCATAAAAAAAAGAGGTGACTTCAGTCTCCCTCCATCACCTCACAGATTTAGAATAAATGATTCTTTACACTTTTATGAACACTTTTTAGTTGAATCTTTCCCTTATTAAATTTTTTGATCGTACTCACCAATCTTGCCAGTTTTCATTAATGTTTTATCAATGAATTTAAAAATATTTAATTTTCTTTCATCAGAAGTAGGGCTTTCAGTTACTACAACTAATGAGGGTTTATTAGAGGATGCTCGAATTAAACCCCAAGAACCATCTTCAAAAGAAAATCTAACTCCATTTACAGTTATAATCTCTTTAATTTCTTGATTATCTATTTTTATTTTTTGGTCTTTTATTTTTTTAAATTCCCTTACCATTTCGTCAACTACATTGTATTTTTCCTCATCTTTACAAAAAGGCGCCATTGTTGGTGATTGGTAGGTAGTTGGAAGTTCTTTAATTATTTCACTCATTTTCTTATCTTGATTATTTAATAAGTGACATACTTGAATTGCTGAATTAATTCCGTCGTCATAACCATAACCTAATGGTTGATTGAAAAAAAAGTGCCCACTTTTTTCAAATCCGGCTAAAGCTTTTTCATTATGCACTTTTCTTTTGATGTGAGAATGACCTGTTTTCCAATATAAAGTTTCACATTGATTTTTGTTTAAAATTTTGTCAGTTGAATAAAGACCAGTAGATTTTACATCTACAATAAACTTTGAATTTTTATGTGAATTAGATAAATTTCTAGCGATCAACAAGCCTATTTTATCAGAAAAAATTTCGTTTCCCTCGTTATCAATTACACCTACACGATCACCATCTCCATCAAAACCAAAACCAATATCAGCATTGTTTTCTTTTACTGATTTAACAATTGCATGGAGCATTTCTAAATCTTCAGGGTTTGGATTATATTTTGGGAAATTCCAATCTAAATTACAGTCTAATTCTATTACTTCACACCCAATTCCTCTTAGTATATCAGGGGCAAAAATCCCTGCTGTACCATTACCACAAGCAACAACAGCTTTTATATTAAATCCTCTTTATAAACTTTATCAAAATCTTTAATTTGTTTTTCATTACCGTTACCTTTAGTAAAATTTTCGTTTAAGGTGATTTCTTTTAATTCTTTCATTTCCTCAGGTGCATGCGTTAATCCTTTTTTGATTCCCATTTTTACTCCCGTCCAACCGTTTTCATTATGACTAGCTGTTACCATAGCAACTGCATCGGCATCTAAATTAAATTGTGCGAAATAAACCATTGGTGATAGAGATAAACCAACATCTTCAATAAAACATCCAGTTGATAGTAAACCCTTTTTTAAAGCTGACTTTATTTTTTCGCTGTATGATCTGTAATCATGTCCAACTATTACTCTTGGGTTTTCTTTTTTAGTATGTTCTTTAATTTGGGTACCTAGACCTTTTCCAAGATTCGTGATTCCTGGCTCATTAATGTCTTTTTCGTAAATCCATCTTGCGTCATATTCTCTAAAGCCGAAGGGGTCTATTTTTATTGATTGAGACATGCTGTTAATTACTTACATTTTTTTCATTTTTATAGTTGAATTTTTTTTTCACTGTTCTATAAATGTTCTGTTGATTTACATAATATTTAGTATATTAACATTCAGCGCACACAACATATAGTTGTTTTCGCTATATTAACAAGATATATTAACAAAAAATGAATAAAATACTATCGCAGGCATTAAAGAAAGCTGTCTCTGAATATAGCCCCGAGGTTAAAGAAGTCCAAAAAAGCAATAGACCAGATTTATTCTCATTAAATAATGAAACTGAGCTGTTTCAAAATGAAAAGGGTATTATAATTAAAATTGACCGATCAAAAGATACAAACTTAACTGATTTTGGTAAGGCAACTCTAAAAGACAGATACCTTGGTCACAATGAATCTTTTCAAGATTTATTTGCGAGAGTAGCTAGCACATATGCTGACGATAATTTGCATGCGCAAAGAATTTATAATTATATAAGTAACCTCTGGTTCATGCCAGCTACACCTGTTTTGTCTAATGGTGGAACTAAAAGAGGATTACCAATTTCATGTTTTTTAAATGAAGCATCAGATAGCTTAGGTGGCATTCTAGATCTTTGGAGTGAAAATGTTTGGTTAGCCGCAAAAGGTGGAGGTATTGGAAGTTATTGGGGAAATTTGAGATCAATAGGTGAGAAGATTGGTAAAGTTGGAAAAACTTCTGGGATTATTCCGTTTATAAAAGTGATGGACTCATTAACTATGGCAATCAGCCAAGGTTCATTAAGAAGAGGATCTGCAGCATGTTATCTTCCAATTGACCATCCTGAAATAGAAGAGTTTATGGAAATGAGAAGACCAACTGGTGGTGATCCGAACAGAAAAGCATTAAATTTACACCACGGTGTTTTAGTTTCAGATGCATTTATGCGAGCTGTAGAAAATGATGAGCAATGGGCACTAAAGAGTCCTGCTAACGGAACTATTCAACAAACTATATCTGCAAGAAATTTATGGATCAGATTATTAACAGCGAGAATTGAAACAGGTGAACCTTACATTATTTACATCGATACTGTTAATAGACAAATACCGCAACATCATAAGCTTGCAAACCTTACAGTTAAAACTTCAAACCTTTGCAGTGAAATAACTTTACCTACTGGTATCGATAAAGATGGAAGAGATAGAACAGCTGTTTGTTGTTTGTCTTCATTAAATTTAGAAAAGTATGATGAGTGGAAAGATGATCCAGATATGATTGGAGATGTAATGAGATTTTTAGATAATGTTTTATCTGATTTTATTAACAAAGCCCCTGAGCAATTTAAAGATGCTAAATACTCTGCTGAGAGAGAAAGAAGTGTTGGGTTAGGAGTGATGGGTTTCCATTCTTTCTTGCAGAAAAAAAGAATTCCACTCGAGTCTGTTATGGCAAAGTCATGGAATAAAAAGATTTTTAAAAATATTCATGAAAAGGTAAACCAAGCCTCAAAAGATTTAGCTGAAGAAAGAGGTGCATGTCCAGATGCTGCAGAATATGGTTTTAAAGAAAGGTTTTCAAACAAAACTGCAATTGCACCAACTGCATCTATTTCAATAATCTGCGGAGGTGCATCACCAGGAGTAGAACCTATTGCAGCTAACAGTTATACTCACAAAACTTTGTCAGGATCTTTCAATGTAAGAAATAGATATCTTGAGGAGATTTTGGAAAGTCACGGTAAGAATGATGATGAAACATGGTCAACAATAACTACTAATCAAGGTTCAGTTTCGCATCTAGATTTTTTAACTGATTTAGAAAAAGATGTTTTTAAAACTGCTTTTGAATTAAATCAAAAATGGATTATTGAGTTGAGTGGTGATAGGACACCATTTATTTCTCAAGCACAATCAGTCAATTTGTTTTTACCAGCAGACGTTCACAAAAAAGAATTACATAGAATTCATTTTGATGCATGGAAAAAAGGTTTGAAAAGCCTTTATTACTGTAGATCAAAATCAATTCAAAGAGCTGAAAATATCAATAATGCTCAATCAACAAAAAGATGGGTCTTTTAGTAGAAAATCCAGTTTACAAACCATTTAGATACCCTTGGTGTTATGACGCTTGGTTAACGCAACAAAGAATTCATTGGTTACCTGAGGAGGTACCACTTGGTGATGATGTTAGAGATTGGCAGAAAAATTTATCACAACCTGAAAAAAATCTTTTAACTCAAATCTTTAGATTTTTTACTCAAGCTGATGTTGAAGTTAATAACTGTTATTTAAGACATTACACAACTGTTTTTAAACCAACTGAAGTTTTAATGATGATGACAGCTTTTGCTGCAATGGAAACAGTTCATGTCGCTGCTTACTCTCATTTATTAGATACTATTGGAATGCCAGAGTCAGAATATTCTGCATTTATGAAGTATAAAGAGATGAAAGACAAATATGATTACATGCAAGGATTTAATGTTAATTCAAAAGAAGACATTGCTAAAACTGTTGCAGTCTTTAGTGCTTTCACTGAAGGTCTACAGTTATTTGCAAGTTTTGCGATCCTTTTAAATTTCCCAAGACATAATAAGATGAAAGGAATGGGACAAATAGTTACTTGGTCTGTAAGAGATGAAACTCTTCACTGCAATTCTATGATTAGAATTTTTAAAGAATTCATCAAAGAGAATCCAGAAATCTGGACACCAAAATTAAAAAAAGAATTATATGAAGCTTGCAGAACTATTATTGAACATGAGGATGCCTTTATAGATTTAGCTTTTGAAATGGGTCCAATGGAAGGATTAACTGCAAAAGAAGTAAAAGACTATATTAGATTTATTGGTAATAGAAGACTAGTTCAACTAGGCTTGGAACCAATTTACGATGTACAAAAAAATCCTCTTGGATGGTTAGATACAATGTTAAATGCAGTTGAGCACATGAACTTCTTTGAGGGTCGTGCAACTGAGTATTCTAAAGCATCTACACAAGGAACTTGGGTCGAAGCTTTTAGTTAATTATCTTTGATTTAATTGTAAAACTTTTCTGTGCTTGTTACCTTTGTAACTTGCAAGAGGTCTGATCAGTTTATTTGCAGCATGTTGCTCCATTATATGTGCTGACCAACCAGTTATTCTTGAAATAACGAATATTGGTGTAAAGAAATCTGTATCAAAACCCATCAAGTGATAAGTCGGTCCAGTAGGATAATCCACGTTTGGATGGATGTTTTTTCTCTCAATCATTACTTTTTCAACAATGTCATAAATTTTTTCAAATTTTTTATCTTTTTTAATTTTTGCTACCTTAGCAAAATATTTTCTCATTGTAGGAACTCTTGAGTCTCCACTTTTGTAAACTCTATGGCCAAAACCCATAACAACTTCTTTGTTATCTAAGGCATCATTTATCCATTTAAGAGCGTTTTTAGGATCCTTAATTTTGTTCATCATATGCATTACTTCTTCATTAGCTCCTCCATGTAATGGACCTTTTAAACTTGCTATTGCTCCAGTAATTGCACCATGAATATCAGACAAGCTGCTGGTAATAGTTCTTGCAGTAAAAGTTGAAACGTTAAAGCTATGCTCTGCATATAATATTAAAGACACATCAAAAGCTTTTACTATTTCTTTTTGAGGTACTTTTCCAAAACACATATAAAAAAAGTTTTCTGCTATATTTAAATTTTTTTTGGGTTTGATAATTTTTTTACCTTTTCTAATTCTGTAGAAAGCAGCTAATGCAGTAGGAGTTTTTGCAAGGATTCTAATCGCTTTTCTCATATTTGCTTCAGGAGAGGAATTAGTTGTTTCTTTATCTTCTAGACCCATAATACTTACTGCAGTTCTGGCCACATCCATAGGATGGGATTTTTTAGGCATTTTTTTTATAACTGAATATAAATCTTTAGATAATTCTCTATTATTTTTCTCTTCCTTTTCAAATTTTCTAAGCTGAATAGTATTCGGTAAATCTTTATTTAAAATAAGATAAGCTACTTCCTCAAATCTACAATATTCACAAAGATCTTGAGCAGCATAACCTCTATAAGTTAGAGAGTTAATTTCAGGCATTACTTTTGAGACTTCTGTTTCGTCTACAACAATTCCTAATAAGCCTTTTTTAATATCATCACTCATTATTCGTGACCATCGGTGTTAAAGTTATAAATTTTTTCATCTAAACTATTATATTTCTCGTAATCCACAAGATCATATAAACGTTTTCTAGTTTGCATTTTATCAATAATGTTGTTTTGGTGTCCATTTGCATAAATGTCCCTCAAACCATCCTCAACGTTTTTCATTGCTAACCTTTGAGTTGTAACAGGATAAATAACGATGTTGTAACCCAGTTCTTCTAATTGTTTATAATTTAATAATTTAGTTTTTCCAAATTCAGTCATATTGGCTAACAAATAACACGATAATTCTTTTCTAACTTTTTCAAAATCCTTTTCATCATGAAGCGCCTCAGGAAAAATAATTTCTGCTCCGGCATCGATATAAGCCTTACATCTCTCGATCATTTTATCAATTCCCTCTACACTTTTTGCATCGGATCTTGCAATAATCTTAAAATTTTCATCTTTTTTTGCAGAAACACATTCTTTAATTTTTTTCACCATTGCATCTGTGGATATCAATTCTTTATTATCTAGGTGTCCACATCTTTTTCTTTCGATTTGATCTTCTAAATGAACTCCAGTAATTCCAAACTCTTCAAAAGTTTCTATAGTTTCTTTACATGATTTAAATCCTGTATCTATATCTACAATTGTAGGAAGATTTGTAACTCTAGAAATTAAGTACGACCGCGTACTAACATCTTGCAGTGTGGTTAATCCAATATCAGGAAATCCAAGATCATTTGCCATAACACCTCCTGAAACATAAACAGCATCATAACCAATCTCCTCAATTAATTTTGCTGTTAAAGGATTATAAGGTAAAATCTTTCCTTTTTTGTATTGGCTCTTTTTTAACAAAATGCATTAAAAAATTCCTTTTTTTAAATTTCGTTTAATTTTGCTCTTTTTAACAACAATATTCAATCTATCTAATTGACCTGACTTTAGTTTTCTTAAGTTTTGCACTGTTTTTAAAAATCTTTCTATTTCTTTTTTATCTAAAATATTCTCGGTAAGTGTTAAAAATTTGTTTATATAATTTTTTCTCTTGAATGGTCTTGAGCCATAAGGATGAGCATCTGCAACTCCTTGTTCTTCGGTAATTTTTTTTCCATTTTTAAGGGTAATTATGACTTTTGCACCAAAAGCTTTTTTTCTGGGGTTTGGGTCATGATATCTTTTGGTCCATTTTTTATCCTCATGTGTTTTGATTGATCTCCATATCTTAATTGTACTTTTTCTTTTTGCTCTAGCTTTCGAATAAGATTTTACATGATGCCAACTACCATCTTCTAAAGCTACAGCAAATATATACATTATTGAATGATCTAACGTTTCTCTACTTGCATTTGGATCCATTTTTTGAGGATCGTTTGCACCTGTACCAATTACATAATGAGTATGATGACTGGTATAAATATCAATTTTCCTTATTTGATTTAGATTTGATATTTTCTTTTTAAGTTTTTTTGCAAGATCAATTAATGCTTGAGATTGATATTCGGCAGAATATTCTTTTGTGTAAGTTTCAAGAATGGCTTTCTTAGTCTCGTTTTTTTTTGGTAGTGGAACTCTATATAACGCTTTTTTTCCATCCAAGATTCGTGCAATAACACTATCTTCACCTTCATAAATTGGACTTGGAGCACCTTCACCACGCATAACTCTATCTACAGCCTCGATTGCAAGTTTACCGGCATGCGCTGGGGCATAAGCTTTCCAACTAGAGATTTCACCTTTTCTAGACTGTCTTGTTGAAATAGTTGTATGTAGAGCTTGTTGAACAGCTTGATAGATTGTTTCTGTATTTAGTCTTAACATCGATCCTATTCCAGCAGCAACACTTGGTCCTAAGTGAGCGATGTGGTCTACTTTATGTTTATGTAAACAAATTCCTTTAACTAAATTAACTTGCACTTCATAGGCAGTAATTATCCCTCTTAAAAGATCTAATCCGCTTTTTTTATTTTGTTGTGCAACACTTATAAGGGGAGGAATATTATCACCAGGATGACTGTAATCAGCTGCTAAAAATGTGTCATGAAAATCAAGTTCTCTTACAGCTGTTCCATTGCTCCATGCTGCCCATTCACAATCAAATTTTAATTTATTATCAACTCCAAATAATGTTGCACCATTTTTTCTTAAATGCTTTAGGGCCATCTCTCGAGATGAAATAACTGGACGTCTATTTAAAGAAGCTATTGCTACTGAAGCATTATCAATAATTCTATTAATCACCATCTCTATCGCCTCTTTATCTAACTTTGCATTATCACTTGCAATCTCTGCGATTTTCCAAGCCAGCTGTTTTTTTTTGGGTAAGTGAACTTTAGATGGGAAAACTTTTACGTTATGTATGATCAAAATAACTCCTAATTGAAAACTGTTCTAATAGTTAATTCCGTATAACCATCCTCAAGTAAAATAACTGGAATTCCAGCAGCTTTTGCGGCGTTAGCATCTGTTTCACTATCGCCAATCATTAAAGTTTTTTTAAGGTCCCCATCTAAAATTTCAACTACAGACGTTAAGTGTCTTGGATCAGGTTTACAATAATCAAATGTATTGTGACCCGCTACATATTCAAAAAAATCATAAATTCCAATTTTTTTTAAAAGATCAATTGCTAGATGTTCTTGTTTATTTGTGCAAACACCCATTGAAATTTTATTTTCTTTTGACCATATTAAAAAATCTTTAACTCCATCAATTAATTTACTTTCATTTACAATATTATTTCCGTAATACTCTACAAATTCTTTGACCATTTCTTTTTTAATTTTTTCATCCTGGACTTTTCCAAATTCTTTTTTTGCCTGACCCCATATAGATCGACCAAGCATTGCACCAGCGCCTTGACCCACCAAGTTTCTTATTTCCTCAGTAGACTTCGTTGGATATCCAAATTTACTCATAACATGATTGTGTGCCCTCATTAAGTCGGGAGCTGTATCCACTAAAGTGCCATCTAAATCAAAAAGAATTGTAAAAATTTGTTTCATAATTAAAAGTATTTTTAAGAAATATTTTGTGAATTAAGAAAGATATATACTTAATGTAAGTAATTTTCTAGATGAAACAATTAAATATAAATAAACTACAAAATTCACTGAGAATAAAATTCTTAAAATCTAAAGTAAATATGATTGCTCCAGAAACAATCTATTTTTCTAAAGATACAAAAATTGGAAAAAATGTGACTATAGAACCATATGTAGTTATTGGATCAAAAGTGAAGATTGGTAACAATGTTATTATTAAATCTTTCAGTCATTTAGAGAATTGTAAAATCGAAAATAAAGTTGAAATAGGTCCTTATGCACGAATAAGACCTGGTACCACATTAAAGCAGGGTTCTAAAATTGGAAACTTTGTTGAAATTAAAAAAAGTACTCTTGGAAAAAAATCTAAGGTAAATCATTTAACTTATATTGGCGACACCTCAATTGGTAAATCAGTTAACGTTGGAGCGGGGACAATTACGTGCAACTACGATGGAATAAAAAAATATAAAACTAGAATAAAAGATAATGTTTTTATTGGCTCTAACTCTTCTTTAGTAGCCCCAATTACACTTGCAGAAAATAGTATAGTTGGAGCAGGATCAGTAATTACCAGGAATGTAAGTAAAAAATCTCTAGCGCTCACTAGAAGCCAACAACTAGAGGTAAAAAATTATAAAAGAAAATCTAAATAATTATGTGTGGCATTATTGGAATAAATAGTAATAGACCTGTTTCATCAACAATTATCAGCTCTTTAAAAAAATTAGAATACAGAGGATATGATTCAGCAGGTATAGCAACGCTTTCAAACAATGAAATTAACGAAGTTAAATCTGAAGGCAGAGTTGATAATCTTGAAAATAATCTATTAGTTCAAAAAATGGAAGGAACCATTGGTATAGGACATGTTCGTTGGGCTACACATGGATTGCCAAATAGTATTAATGCTCATCCTCACTCTTCACAAAATGTTTCTGTAGTTCATAATGGAATAATTGAAAATTCTACGTTATTAAAAAAATTTTTGGTAAGCAAGGGTCATAAATTTAAGTCACAAACTGATACTGAAGTGATTGTACATTTGATTACAGAAAATTTAAAAACTGAAAATATTGTTAATTCAATAAAAAAAACTCTCAAATCTCTTCATGGTAGTTTTGCGCTAGGTATAATATTTAAAGATCAACCTGATTTGATTGTTGGTGCAAGAAGAGGATCTCCATTAGCTGTGGGGTATGGTCCAAATGAAAATTATTTAGGTTCAGATTCATATGCTCTGAAGGCGATGACAAATAAGATTACTTATCTTAATGACGGTGAATTTTGTATTATAAAAAAAGATCACGTTGAATTTTTTAATGAGGAAGGGGATAAGATAAATAAAAAAGTTTTAGAATTATCTTTAGAAGATGAAAAATATGACAAAGGTGATTACAAACATTTCATGGCTAAAGAAATAGAGGAACAACCGACAACATTAAAAAATGGAATTAATGAATATGTAGATACATTAAATAATGATATTAATATTTATAATTTTCCCTGGAAAATGAATGAAATTTCCTCAGTAACTTTAATTGGTTGTGGAACAGCCTATCATTCTTGTCTACTTGCAAAATACTGGTTCGAAGAATTAACTTCATTAGATGTTAATGTAGATATTGCGTCAGAGTTTAGATATAGAAAAAACAGATTTAAGAAAGAGACTTTATATATATTTGTATCTCAATCTGGTGAAACAGCAGATACTTATGCAGCATTAGATTTGTGTAATCAAAATGATATGAAAACATGTGCTGTTGTAAATGTCATTGAGAGTTCTATTGCTAGAGACTCTAAATTTGTTTTACCAATACATTGTGGGACCGAGATAGGGGTTGCCTCTACCAAAGCTTTTTTGGGTCAAATCCTTATATTATACATTTTAGCTTTAAAAATTGGATTATTAAGAAAAGATTTAAAAAAAGAGTTAT
>LULW01000554.1_pt1 | contig 15533 bp, 20 predicted proteins | sample 729531 | NCBI WGS metagenome assembly LULW01 (sample SAMN03860279, study PRJNA289734) | marine metagenome | biome: seawater column; feature: ocean; material: water; isolation source: Red Sea water column Station 108 - depth 10m | place: Saudi Arabia: Red Sea | collected 2011-10-15 | depth 10 m | reverse complement strand
GACTAATATATAAGAGGAATTGTTTTATTAGAATTGTTCAGACTCGGTTGAGCCATCCATTGCTGTAGTTGAGCTCTTTCCACTACTTATTGTATTAGAAACAGCATCAAAATAAGATGTACCTACTTCTCTTTGGTGTTTTACACTTGTGTAACCATCTTTTTCACGAGCAAATTCTTGTTGTTGAATCTTAGAGTAAGCAGCCATACCTTCTTTTTTGTATTTTTCTGCTAATTCAAAAATTGCAATATTTTGTGTATGAAAACCAGCTAGTGTTATAAATTGAAATTTATAGCCCATTTTACTTATTTCTTTTTGAAATGAAGCAATTTCTTCGTCTGATAAATGCTTCTTCCAATTAAATGATGGAGAACAATTGTACGCTAAAAGTTTTCCAGGAAATTTTTCATGAATTGCATCTGCAAATTTTTTAGCTTCTTCAAGATTAGGTGTAGCTGTTTCACACCAAATTAAATCTGAATATGGTGCGTATGCTAATCCTCTTGAAATTGCTTGCTCGATTCCTGATTTAACGTAATAAAATCCTTCTGGAGATCTTTCACCTGTTAGAAAAGGTTTATCATTTTCGTCAAAATCATTAGTAATTAGTTTTGCAGCATTTGCATCTGTTCTAGCCAAAATTATTAATGGCACATCAGCAATATCAGCTGCTAGTCTTGCAGCCTTTAAATTTTTAATCATAGTCCCTGTTGGCACAAGTACTTTACCACCCATATGACCACATTTTTTTTCGCTAGCTAATTGATCTTCAAAATGAACACCTGCTGCACCAGCTTTAATAAACTTTTTTGTAAGTTCAAAAACATTTAATGGACCTCCAAAACCTGCTTCACCATCTGCAATAATTGGAAGCATATAATCAATTCTTTTTTCTTTTTTCATATCACCATCTTTTAGTTCCATATGTTGAATCTGGTCTGCTCTTAGTAAAGCATTATTCATTGACTCTACAAGTTTTGGAGCACTATCATATGGATATAAAGATTGATCTGGGTACATTTCGCCAGCACTATTAGCATCTGCAGCTACTTGCCAACCACTTAAATAAATTGATTTTAGACCAGCTTTAGCATGTTGAACCGCTTGATTTCCTGATAAAGATCCTAAAGTACTTATGTAATTTTCTGTATTAAGAAGTTTCCAAAGTTTAACTGATTGTTGTTTACATAGGGAGTATTCAATTTTTATTGAGCCTCTTAATCTTTCAACTTCATCGGGGGTATAATCTCTTTTAATGCCTGCAAATCTTTTTAGTTCGTATGAGATGTTTTCTGCACTCATAATTTGTAGTTACCTCTGAAGTTAAATTAAAATGAAAAAGTAAAATTTGATTTAGTTAGAGTCGTTAAGTGTCTCAACTAAATCTTTCATTCCACTTGAACCCCAATCACAATGATCATCTCTCATGTAAATACCTCTACTATTATGTCTAGCAAGGTCCTCATTTTTTATGATTTGAGCCTCATTTTCTGTGTTTTTTTGTTTATCAGTCATGTAAATCTTATAATTTACAAAATTTACAAAATCTACAAAAAAGGATAAAAAGCTTGTAAATTAAGGAAAATAATTGTAAATATAAATTTACAAAATTTACAAATAGAAAATATGAGTCAAAATGATTTAAAAATAGGACCAAAAATCAAGGCTTTTAGACGTCAACTGGGTCTTCAAGCTAATAAACTTGCGCAAGAAATAAATATTTCACCTAGTTATTTAAATTTAATCGAGGGAGGAAAAAGAAAAATTGATGGGGATCTACTTTTAAAAATTTGCGAAAAGTTAAATATCGAACTTTCTCAATTAACATCAAAAGATGATGTAAATTTAGAAAATACTTTATCAGAAATTTTAGATGATAAATTATTTGAGGATCTTGATATTTTGGGGCCAGAGGTCAAAGATCTTGTAGGAACTAATCCAAAAATTGGAAAAGCAATTGTAAGATTAGGAGATATTTTAAAAAAAAAAGATCATGAATTAGTAAACAAGATTGAAAAAATTTCTGGAAAAATTGTTGATAATAGAAAAAACTCATTTCCAGGTGAAGTTATTTCTGACTTTCTTCAAGAAAATAAAAACTATTTTCCAAAATTAGAGGATTTTGCCAATAAAGTTTTTGAAAAAGTTCAAAAAAATAATCGTACAAGATATATTGCTCTTTGTGATTATTTAAAATCTGAATATGACATTATTGTTAAAGATGTTATTCCAGAGGAAAATAAACCTTTTTCTAAAATTTATAACAAAAATAAAAAAGAACTTCTGTTGAGTGATTATAGTTCTCTTGAAACAAAAAAACTTCATGCAGCTGCACAAATTGCACAGGAGGGGGCAATTAAAGAAATTGAGGATTATTTAACTAAATTTACTTTTCCATCAGAAGAGTCTAAAAAATTAACTAAAATTGCTTTACTTAATTATTGTGGTGCTGCAATATTAATGCCATACAAACTTTTTCATTCAGAGTGTAAAAAACTTAAATACGATCTTGAATTATTACAAAATACTTTTGCAACATCTTTTGAACAAGTAGCTCATAGAGTAACTTGTTTGCAAGATCCAAAACTACCTGGGATTCCATTTCATTTTTTAAGGGTAGATATGGCTGGAAATATTTCTAAAAGATTTTCTTTGTCTGGAATTGAAATTCCAAGATATGGAGGGGCGTGTCCAAGATGGAATGTTTATTCTGCATTTACAAGACCTGGAGTTATTCAAAGTGCTGTAAGTAAAATGACCAATGGAGAAAAATATGTTTGTATTGCACGAACTGTTGAAAAGGGGATTGGAAGATTTGGTAGAGCAAAAAGTATTTTGTCTATTGGGTTAGGTTGTGAAGCTAAATATGCTAAAGATTTTGTATATACTGAAAATGTTAACTTAAGTGAAAAGTCATCAGAAATTCCAATAGGTGTGTCATGTAGAACCTGCGATAGATTAGATTGTTCTCAAAGAGCTTTTCCTCCTTTACACAAAAAATTTGATGTCGACATAAATCTGAGAGGCGTTTCAGTTTATGTAGGTGATAAAAATTAAAAAAATATGCTTAAATTTATAATTCCTGCAGTCATATTCTTTTTAATTGTTCTTTTTTGGGAAAAGATTAATGAGAAAATTTACCAAAAATTTAAAGTTAAAATTAATTTAGTTATTTTAATTGCAGCCTTATTATTTGTCTTAGCAGTATTGATTTTGTTATACTTTTAGTTCTGATGAAAAAAATTTTTATAATTTTTATAATTTTTTTTTCTAATTTAAGTAATTCAATTGCAGATGAAAGAATTAAAAAACTTAATCAATTGTTTGATGATTTAAAAACTCAAAATTACTCAGCCGCATATAAAGTTGAACAAGAAATTTGGCAAATATGGAGCACACATCCAAATGATGAAAATTTGACAATGTTATTAAATAAAGGATCAAGTTTAGTAAATGAGTCAAAATACAATCAAGCAATAGATATATTTTCTAAAGCAATAAATTTAGATCCATTATGGGCTGAGGCATGGAATAAACGTGCAACTGTATTCTATTTATCTGGTAATTTTGAAAAGTCGCAAAAAGATATTGATAAAGTTTTAGAATTAGAAAAAAGGCATTTCGGCGCTCTTGCTGGACAAGGTCTTGTAAATATTCAATTAAAAAATTATAATAAGGCAATTGAGAGTTATGAAAAAGCTAAAGAGATATATCCCACAATGAAATCACCAGATATGATGATAAATCAAATTAAAGAACTAATTAAAAAACAATCAATCTAAGATGATAGATTATATATTACCATTTTTAATACTTATCATGATTGTGGTATTCATCCACGAATACGGCCATTATTATTTTGCAAAAAGATATGGTGTTGCAGTAACTGATTTTTCAATTGGATTTGGAAAAGAAATATTTGGTTGGAATGATAAATCTGGAACCAGATGGAAAATTTGCTGGATACCTCTTGGTGGATATGTAAAATTCTTTGGAGATCGAAATGTTTTTTCACAAGCTGATCAAGAAAAATTAATAGAAAAATATAACGAGGAAGACAGGAAAAAATTATTCGTTTTAAAACCACTGTATCAAAGAGCTTTAATTGTTTTTGGTGGACCACTAGCAAACTTCTTACTCGCATTATTAATTTTCTTTTCCATTTATACTTTTGCAGGAAAAGATTTTACTCCTGCAATGATCAATGAGGTACAAAAAGATAGCCCCGCAATGATCGGTGGTTTGAAACAAAATGATATTATTTTAGAGATAGATGGAAATGAAGTTAAAAGTATTATGGATGTTTCTAAATTTATAACGTTATCAACAGATGATTTTATAGATTTTAAGGTTAAACGTTCATACGATGAAATATTATTAAAAGTTAAACCCAAAATGGTTTTAAGTGAAGACAACCTTGGAAATAAGATTAACAAAAGGATTGTTGGAATTAAATTAAGTGCTTACAACAACGAGATAAATCATGTAAAATTAGGACCCACACAAGCTATATACCACGCAGCAAATGAGGTATATTTCGTGAGCATATCCTCACTTAAATATATCGGTGCGATGATTTTTGGAAAAGCTGATACTTCACAACTTGGTGGACCAATTAGAATTGCTAAAATTTCAGGTCAAGTAGCAGAGTTTGGTCTGTTGGCGTTTATTAGCATGATGGCTTACATTTCTATAAGTTTAGGATTAATTAATTTATTTCCGATACCAATGTTGGATGGAGGTCATTTAATGTTTTATGCTTTCGAAAAAGTGTTAGGACGCCCTTTATCACAAAAAACGCAAGAGGGTTTTTTTCGAATCGGGATGTTTTTGCTCTTAACTTTGATGATATTTACAACATTTAATGATCTCAAAGATCTAGGCTTATTTAGTTAATAAATATAAAGTCTTTAAATAACCCTTTAAAATAGAGGTTTTTTCACTACACTAGATATTGTGTATAACTTTGAGCTAGATACTAAAAAAAGGCTTGATTTATCAATACTTTTGATAAAGATAGTAAATAACCTAATAAAACCGGAGCTAAAATGAACAAAAAACAATTAGTTGTCAAATTATCAGGCGCTTTAAACCTAAGTAAAGCTGATGCTGAGAGAACTTTTGACACGATTACCAACACTATTTTAGATGCACTAAAAGCTGATGATTCAGTCAAAATTGCAGGATTTGGTACATATAAAGTGGCTAAGAGAAAAGCGAGAGTTGGAAGAAACCCTAGAACTGGTGAGCAAATTCAAATTGCTGCATCGCAAAAGGTTAAATTCTTACCTGCCAAAGCTTTAAAAGAAGTATTCAATAAATAGTTAATTTTACAGCCTTAACGTCAAAAAGCGTTAAGGCTGTTTCTATATGCAAAATCTGCATACCCAATTTTCATAATCAGCGTTAGTTTTTAGGAATTATTAAAATACAAGCACTTTCTATAACAGGGAGGTCTTATGACTAAATTAATAAAAAAAATAAGTGCGCCACTTATTAGTTTAATTTTTTTATTGAACATGAGTAGTGCAGGTATGGCAGATACAACAGTTTCTGCTGAAGTAGGTTTTATTTTTAATACCTTATTATTTTTGATTTGTGGATTTCTAGTAATGTTCATGGCATGTGGTTTTGCTATGCTAGAGTCTGGAATGGTTACATCAAAAAGTGTATCCGTTATTTGTGCAAAAAATATAGGGTTATTCTCAATTGCAGGTATAATGTTCTGGCTTGTAGGTTATAATTTAGCCTATGGTATCAGTCCAGGTGGATATATTGGAAAATTTATTCCATGGGCAGATGGCAGTAAAATAGATACAGGTTATTCCGATGGTTCAGATTGGTATTTCCAAATGGTATTCTGTGCAACTACTGTTTCAATCGTATCAGGTACAATGGCTGAAAGAATTAAATTATGGCCATTCTTTACATTTGCTGCAGTTCTATCAGGAATTATTTACCCAATCGTAATGGGTTGGCAGTGGGGTGGAGGCTGGTTAGCAGAGTTAGGATTTTCTGATTTTGCTGGTTCAACTTTAGTACACTCAACCGGTGGTGCAGCTGCTTTAGCTGGTGCAATGATAATTGGTCCAAGATTAGGAAGATTTACTAAATCTGGGGCTCCAGCGCCACTTAAACCGTTTGCAGCATCATCAATACCATTAGTAACAATTGGAGTATTTATTTTATGGCTAGGTTGGTTTGGATTTAATGGTGGTTCACAATTAGCATTGGGAACAGCTACTGATGCAATCGCTGTATCTAAAATATTTATTAACACATTCCTTGCTGGTGCAGGTGGTGTTATGGGTGCAGCAGTTATAACAAGATTGCATTTTGGTAAAACTGACGTAGTTCAAATGTTAAATGGATGTATCGGTGGTTTGGTTGCTGTAACTGCAGAACCATTATTACCATCACCATTTGCTGCAATTTTAATTGGTGCTGTAGGTGGATTAATCGTTGTATATGGTACAAAACTATTATTCTCGTTAAAAATTGATGATGTAGTTGGTGCTATTCCTGCTCACTTATTTGCTGGAATTTGGGGTACGTTAATTGTACCTGCAACAAATTCTGGTGCAAATTTTAGTACTCAGTTGATCGGTGTATTATCAGTAAACATATTTGTGTTTATTGTAGCTTACATAGTGTTTACTAAGGTTAAGTAAAGAAGGTGAAACCAAAGGTACTGATGTCACTGAAACTGGCGTGATTGCATATGCAATACGTGACTAATTGTTAACAATAAGGGACTCTTCGCTCTCTGTGTATCTCCGCGATTACTCATCGAAGGGTCCCTAAAATTCTCTCTTAAAGTTAGTTAAACGAAAAAAAAGCCCCTCCCTCAAGGGGCTTTTTTTATTTTCATAAAACTTAAATGATTACAAATTTTCAATCACCTGATTAAACACTTCATCGGGCTTAAGATTCTTCATCCCATTTCTATCCCTATGCCAAACATTATCCACATAATCCTTTGGAACTATTGGAATAATTTTACTATATTTTAGCTCACTCACTGGGTCATTGGCTATTAATCCAAATGATTTAATTCCAAGAGCTGCTGCAAGATTTAATGGACCTGAATTATTTCCAAGAAAAAAATCTGAATTTTTAATTGCTAATATTACTCCTTGTAGATCTTTATTAGAACAATCAATAAAATAATCTTTATTAGACTCAGCAATTATTTTTTTTGCAATATGAGATTTTTCAGGGCTACAAATAAGATATATGAAATCAAATAATTTTTTTTCGAACAAAAGATCGTCAAGTTTGATAAAATCTTTTTTTAAATCCCGGTCCAATAATATTCTTAATTTTTGCTATTTTAGCTGCGATGGCAGGTTTATTGACTTTATCTAATATATAAACAAAATCATATTTCTCAGATTTAAATACTTTTATTAATTTGAATACATCAACCCAATAAAATAAACCCTTTCTGAAATCATTATAAAAAATTTGATTTATATGTTTTAGGTCTTTAAGAATATTTTGGGCTTGAGTTTTTTCTCTGACAACTAAATCTATATTTGTTTGATGATGTTGACTGATAGCTTTTATGTAGGGTAATTGCCAGATTAAATCACCTAATTTATGATGAGTATAAACGATACAAATTTTATTCATTTTTATTTATGTGATTTCAAAAAAAACTATATAATAAATTTAGTTCTATGAATATAAAATCGTCAAAAACATTAGTCACAGAAGCTTTAAGCGAAATTAAAACAATTTCACCAGACGAAGCATTATCAATGATGAATGAAGATAAATGTAATCTAATTGATATTAGAGATATAAGAGAACTTGAAAGAGATGGGCGAGTTGAAAATTCAAATCATATTCCGCGAGGAATGTTAGAATTTTGGTTAGATCCTGATAGTCCATATTTTAAAGATGGTAAATTAGATATGAATAAAGAAATGGTTCTTTTCTGTGCTGGTGGTATGAGATCAGCATTGGCTGCAAAAACTCTTAAAGATATGGGGTTTGAAAAAGTTTCACACATTGATGGTGGGTTTGGAGCTATTAGAAATAGTAAATTTAAGATTGTTTAAGAAACACACTCTTCTAAAGCATATTCAAGTCTATCTTGTCCCCAAAAAAGTTTATTGTTGACTATGAAGGTTGGAGCACCGAATACATCATTTTGAAAAGCTTTGTCAGTTAAACTTTTTAATTCGTCTTTTACTTTTTGATTACTTATATCTTCAAAAAATTTTTTTTTATCAATTTTACAATTATCTAAAATTTCGTTTACGTTAGCTTCGATTGATATATCTATATTATTTTTCCAATAGGCATCAAAACAAATATCAAAGTATTCACTTTTTTTATTTGCATCGATTGAAATAAATCCTCTCATTAAATAAAGGGTATTAATTGGAAATTTTTCGTTCCATTTAAAAGATATATTATTTTTGTTAGCTATAATTTCGCAATCATTCTTCATATTTTTCATTTTTCGTTCATTAAAAGCAGGAGCAGTTATGTTACCTAACTTATGTAAACCACCTAGCAAAATAGGTTTATAATTAAAATCGACCCCATTTTTATTCTGCATTGATTTAATTTTTTTATAGGCAATGTAAGAATATGGACTAATAAAATCGAAGTAAAAATCGATGATTTTACTCATATAGGTTAATACTTTTTGCGTAAAATATTCTAATCAGCCAATAAATAAAGATGCCTAAAGGACCAATTAAATAAGTGATTACTAATGGGATGCCAACAAGAACCTTATTGATAAAAAACTTTTGTGAGTCTCTTACAATCCAGCCACCGACGAATAAATTAATTGATACAAAGTGGATCCAAAATAACATTAAAAAAATATTACTTGAAAACAAACCTGATAAATTACTAATACTTAAATATAATTCAAAATTACTATCGAAATCATAAGCACTTAAATAAGCTTTATAAAGCACAAATATGTAAGCACCTCCTAATAATGTGATTGGAAAAATAGAAGTAACAAAATATTTTGTAAAGTTTGATTGTGGAAAAAATATTAATACTAACCAAAAAGGCAAAACTCCTAAATTCACCCAGAAGTAGAGAATTTCAATTGTAAAGTAAGCATAAATTTGTTCGATCATTTTAAATTATATTATATTAGATCTTACAATGATTCCTATAAGAAATAAGAGAAAAACATTACAGGTGACTGTAGATGAAATGAGAAATTTTGCTTTAGCATATGTTGAAAAATATGCCCCATCTAAACAACAATTAAGAACATATTTACTAAAAAAATATCTCAAATTATCTGTTCCAAATGTAAAAAAACAGGATGTGACAAATTTAATTGATATTGTTTTATCTGATTTAGAAAAAAATAAATTCATCAATGATAAATTTTATTCTGAAAGTAAAGCCAAAAGTATGATCCGAAGAGGAAGTTCGATTAATAAAATCAGAAACTACTTAATTGGCAAAGGTGTTAATGATGAATTTATAAAAGATACAGTCAACAAAATTAATGAGGATAATTCAGATCAAGATTTTTTTTCAGCAATTAAAATTTGTAAAAAGAAAAGAATTGGACCAGCCAGGATAGATGATAATAGACCCCTTTTTTATAAAAAGGATATCTCTTTATTGGCAAGAAATGGCTTCGATTTTGAGACATCAAAAAAAGTTATGGAATTAAAAAAAGATGATTATTTAAAAATAATAAAACTACTTTGATTTTTTTTTCTTTTCTTCTTCAACTAATTGATTGATTTTATTTCTGATATAATTTTTAACATATACAAATACCAATAAACCAAAAATAGATACTGATACAATAATTATAAGTATTATCCTTAATTGTTCATCCATATTAGATATTTTTATTTTTTAAGATTAAACTTGGATTCTTAAAATTTTTCTTTCCATATTTAATTTCTTTGCCTTCAAAATCTGTAATTATTCCTCCAGCATGTTGTAAAATTGCATGACCAGCCGCTATATCCCATTCACAGGCTCTAGGCTCAGCCACATATCCATCATATTCGCCAGCAGCAATTACACAAAATTTAAGAGAACTTTTCATTCTTACATATTTTTTTACATTAAATTTTTTATGTAATTTTTCTATTTCAGGTTTAATATTGTTTGAATAGGATACAAATTTCACATCATTTTTATCAAAATTTTCAGAACAATTTAAATTCTTGGTTTCACCATTTGTTAACTCATAGGCATTATTTGGACCATAGGAGTAAAACATTCTTTTTTTTGAAGGGGCATAAATTAATCCAGCTACTGGATTTTTGTTAATTATTAATCCAGCATTAATTGTAAATTCCTCTAGATTATTTATGTAGTCGTAGGTGCCATCTATAGGGTCAATTAGCCAAAAGTTTTCAAGATTGTTTATTGATTTATTATCAGAGGTCTCTTCTGAAATGATGGGAAGTTCAGGTGTTAATTCTTTAATTTTTTGAGTAACAATTTTATTAACTTCTAAATCTCCATTACTAACAGGAGTATTATCGGCTTTAATTTTTTTTATAAGTCCTTGTTTTCTTAAATCTAAAGAAATTTTTCCTGCATGAATAAATGTATCAATTAGATTTTCGACAATCTCTTTTAAATTCAAATTATTCATTGATCTTTATTAATTCTATATTTTTAGTATTTATTACTTTTTTTCCAACATTTTCAAAATTAACTGTCACTTTTTCTTTTATAATTGATTGAACTTGACCTATACCCCAGTTTTTATTAGAGGGATTGATAACTTTGTCTCCTGGTTCAAAATCTAATATCATTTAATTTAACTTATATTAGAAATAAGTATAAATACCATCAAATGAATAAAGAATTAAATTCAATAGGATTAAACAAGAAACCATCAGACACAAAAGTAGTTGTTGCAATGTCTGGAGGTGTAGATTCATCAACTGTCGCAGGCATGATGAAAAAAGAAGGATATGATGTAATTGGTATTACTTTAAAACTTTATGACGATGCAAAGCAGGTCGCGGAGTCAAAGCAATGTTGTTCTGGTCAAGATATCATGGATGCAAAAAGAGTTGCTCAAAAATTAGATATAGAACATAAAATTTTATATTATCAAAATAAGTTCAAGCAAGGAGTTATAGATAATTTTGTTGATAGTTACTTAAAAGGTGAAACTCCAATACCTTGTGTTCAATGTAATCAAACAGTTAAATTTAAGGATTTATTTGAGGTTTCTAAAGATTTAAATGCTGATGCTTTAATCACTGGGCATTATGTGAAAAGTGTTACTTCAAATAATAATACAAATATGTACAGAGCTATCGACGAAAATAGAGATCAAAGTTATTTTCTTTTCAATACTACTAGAGAACAACTTGATTATTTAAGATTTCCATTAGGTGGTCTTCATAAAAATGAAACACGTGAAATTGCCAAAAAACTAGACCTTAATGTTGCTGATAAACCAGACAGCCAGGATATATGTTTTGTACCTGGTGGAGATTATGCATCAGTAATTCAAAAATTTAGACCAGACTCATTTAAAAAAGGAAACATAAAAGATCTTAAAGGTAATGTCATTGGTGTTCACGATGGAATTATAAATTTTACTATTGGTCAAAGAAAAGGAATAAAAGTTTCTGACAAAGAAGCTTTATACGTTATTAAAATTAATTCTGAAAAAAATGAAATAATTGTTGGACCAAAAGAATATTTAGGAAAGAAAGATATTCTATTAAAAAATGTTAATTTATTAGCAAATGAACAAGAATTTAAATCCAGCATTTTTGTAAAAGTTAGATCTACTGGTAAATTGCTTAAAGCAAACGTTAACCTAAGTGATCAAAATGGTGCGAATGTAAACCTTGAAAGCCCTGAAGATGGAATATCACCAGGCCAGGCATGTGTTTTCTATAATAAAGATGCTTTGGGTTATAAAGTATTAGGAGGCGGCTGGATAAAGGAATAAGCTATTTTTTCTTATTTTTTTTTCTAGCTCTTCTTTTTTTCGACCCCATTTTTCTTCGGCCTCTATGTTTCTTTGGGTAACTCATTAAATCCTTTTCATTAATTTATTGAATTTTTGATATGGATATAGCATTGTCCTTTAATCATATCAATTTTTTTATGGGTAAATCTTTTAAGACATTTTTAAAACACACTGCAAAAGATTTTCATAATCAATCAGTAAATCCACCAGTGGTTAGAGCATCGACAATTATTTTTAAGTCTATGCAACATATAAGAAAAACTCAAAAAAAAGCTCTACGAAATCCAACAGGTGGTCATTTTGATTACGGCAGACAAGGGACCTCTACTACTTATATATTACAAAAAATTTTAACAAAACTTGAAGAAAGTTATCATGTTTTTACGACACCAACAGGTTTTGGCTCCGTTTTTTTAGCAATATTCAGCGTTGTTAGACCTGGAGATGAAATGTTAGTTGCAGATCCAGTTTACAGCCCTACACGAATTTTAACTGAAGATTATCTAAAAGATTTTAATATAAAGACAGTTTTTTATAATCCGCATGACCTCAATACATTAAAAAACAATATTACAAAGAAAACAAAATTGATTTTTGTAGAAAATCCTGGAAGTAATACTTTTGATTTTCAAGACTTGGGTAAAATTATTTCGATTGCAAGAAAACATAAGCTATACACTGCAATTGATAATACTTGGGGTACTCCTTATTACTTAAAACCAATTAAACTTGGTTTTGATATGTCAATTGTCTCTGCAACTAAATATTATTCTGGACATTCAGATGTTATGGGTGGAAGTTTGGCAGTAAATAAAAGAGTCTTTTCTAAAGTTAAAGCAGCAGAAAAAATTACAGGTCTTAGATTAGGACCTGATGATGCTTATTTAATAACTAGAGGGTTAAGAACTTTAGATGTGAGATTAGACAGACATAGAGAAAATGCTAAAAAAGTTGCAGCATTTTTATCAAAAAATAAAAGAATTAAATTGTTATATCCTTTCAAAAAAAATTCACAAAATTTTAGAATGTGGAAAAAATATTATTCTGGAGCGTCAGGTTTAATGGGATTAAAGATAAAAGCTAAGAATATTAATTCTGTTCGAAAGTTTGTAAATTCACTGAAATTGTTTGGCTATGGCTATAGTTGGGGTGGATTTGAGAGTTTAGCGCTTCATCAAGAATTTAGAGAAACTGGTAAAAGAAAATATATGAACTTACCAAAAGATGAACATTTAGTAAGATTACATATAGGTCTTGAAGATCCTAATGATTTGATTGCTGATATCAAACAAGCTTTAAGACATTTAAGATGAGTTCTGAAAAATTTTTTCGTTCAAAAACAGCGGTAGTAACTTTATTTGCTGCATGCTTTGTTGTTTTGATTTCTTTGGGTGTCAGACAAACATTTGGTTTGTTCTTTATGGACTTCAACGAGAGTTTAAAGATAAGCAACACCGCATTTGGTTTTGCAATCGGGATGCAGATGTTGATGTGGGGTATAACAGGTCCTATCTTCGGAGCTATAGCAGATAAATACGGAGGACATATAGCTATAATCGGAGCATTTATTTTTTATACTTTAGGTGTTTATTTTTTATACACGGGTCCAAACACTGGAATATTTTTTCAAATCCATATGGGTTTATTAATCGGAATAGGTCTTGGTGGAACAGCAATAAGTATTCCTATGTCAGTTGTGGGGAAACATTTTCCATTATCTACAAGAACGATTGCAATGAGTTTTGTTACTGCTGTTGGATCATTTGGTTACTTTCTTTCACCAATTTTTACTAATTTTTCTCTCACAGAGTTTGGTTGGAACTATACATTATTTGTTTTTTGCTTATTTTTGTTATCTGGTTTAGTTGCAGCATATTTTGTTAGATCTCCATCTAAAACGGAAAGTGTCGAAAAAACTTCAGATCAATCTTTTAAGGAAGCTCTCTCAGAAGCTTTTAAAACTAAAAGTTATATTTTACTTGTATCAGGGTTTTTTGTATGTGGTTTTCATATAACTTTGGTTGGAACGCATGTACCTAAATATGTAATAGATAGAGGTCTTGAGGATTGGACTGCAGCAGCAATTTTATCTTTGATCGGTTTATTTAATATTTTTGGTTCACTATTAAGTGGCTACCTCTCTGCAAAAATGAGTAAGAAAATTATCCTAAGTGCAATTTACTTTTTAAGAGGTGTTTCTATAATTTTTTTTATATTTATGCCCGCAAGTAATATTAATGCATTTTTATTTGGTGCAAGTTTTGGTTTTTTATGGCTATCGACAGTGCCTGCAACAAGTGGAATTGTAGCTCACCTGTTTGGGACAAAGTATTTAGGTCTACTATATGGAATTGTTTTTTTAAGTCACCAAGTTGGATCTTTTTTTGGCGCTTATCTAGGGGGTTTATTTTATGATCTATATGGGTCATATGATTATGCGTGGTATTTAGCAATTGCATTATCAGTTTTTGCAGCAATAATTCATCTACCAATTAGAGAAGAACCAGTTTTAAGACTAAAAACAGAATAATTTGAACAGATTAAATCAATTAACAGAGATACATCAGTCAGGAAAACCCTACATTATTTATAAATCTAAAAAAGGATTTAATCTTTATACTAATTTTTCAAAAAAAATTATTTTAAATAATAAAAATATTAAAAGTTTTTTAACTAAAAAAAATAAAAAGAAATCAAAAGATACTGACCTTTTTATTGGTTTCTTTGGATACGAGTTATTGAATAATCTGATTGATGTTAAAATCCCAAAACAAAATAATTCAAATTTTCCCAAAGGTATTTTCTATAAACCAGAAAAAAAGATCAAACTAAGTAACAAGTTAAATTATGATTTTGAAAATTTTAAATCAGGTAATTTTAAAATAAATATTAATAGAAAAAATTATACAAAAATATTCAATAAATTTAAAAAAAAAATAAAAAGTGGTGAAACATATCAAATTAAAATTTGCACCAAATATAAAACAAAGTCGAAAATTAATCCGTTAGATTTTTTTTCGAGGTTATCTAATACTAACCTAGCTCCCGAGGCTTTTATGATTAAAGATCATAATTATTCAATAATTAGCTGTTCCCCAGAAACTTTAATTACAAAAAAGGGGAGTGATATATCTACAAAACCAATAGCTGGAACTGTAAAAAAAACGAAGCGTTTAAATAAAATGAAGGCATTAAATTATTTTAGAAAAAATTTAAAAGAAACCAAAGAGCACAATATGATTGTTGATATGGAAAGGAATGATTTATCAAGAATTTGTAAAGTAGGCACTGTAAAACTATCTAAACAAAAAATCGTAGAGGAATATAAAGACCTTTTTCATTATGTCAGCCTCATCAAGGGTAAATTAAAAAAGAATATAAATAATTTTGAAATAATAAAAGCAATGATGCCCGGGGGTTCAGTTATTGGGTGTCCAAAGATAAATACGCTTAATCTTTTAAATAATCAGGAAAAAGAAAACAGGAATATTTATACAGGTAGTTTTGGCTACATAAAATTCAATGGTGATATGAGATTTAATATAATTATACGTTCAATTTTGAATTTTAAAAATAT
>LULW01000466.1_pt2 | contig 15558 bp, 17 predicted proteins | sample 729531 | NCBI WGS metagenome assembly LULW01 (sample SAMN03860279, study PRJNA289734) | marine metagenome | biome: seawater column; feature: ocean; material: water; isolation source: Red Sea water column Station 108 - depth 10m | place: Saudi Arabia: Red Sea | collected 2011-10-15 | depth 10 m | reverse complement strand
ATTTCGTGTAACTCAAGAACTCTTAATTGGTAAAGATTAAGGAGATAATTAAACATCATTATCCTACATTCAAAATGTCAATAAATCAAAACATTGATTGGTGACTTTTTAATTACTCTTTTTCTAGCAAAGACCTAATAGATTTTAGTTCGTCTAATATTTGCGCCAGTATATTTTGAGCAGCGGACGAAGGTGTATTAAAGACCTCTACAGTAACTTCCTTTATTCTTAAAATATCTTTTGCAAATCTTGCTACTTCATTAGGATGGAATTTTAAAGGATCTTTTTGATCAGTCCGAAATTCGGGATTTAATTTTCTTGGATTAAAACTAGGGTTTAGATTTCTTAAATCTGTATTTGTATACCTATAGACAGAAGCTCTTGATCTATTTAGGAATTTTTGAACTTCATCAATACCTACTAATTCCTCTTCACTAGAAATATTGGAATCTATATTTTCCATAAACTTAAGAAAATGATTAAGTAGTAATGAACTTTTTAAAGAGTTTGAACTTCATTACTGAAGAAGTTAGCAGAAAGAACATTCTTAGACTAGCCGCGTTGAGGGACTCAAGACACTTTGAATTATTTTTTCATCTTAATTGATAAAATTAAATATTATCTAAGGATTTTTCTGTATGCGCGTGACCACCTCATTTCCTCTGGGGACACTTCGTGACACACCTTCTGAAGCTGAGATTATTTCACATCAATTACTCTTAAAAGCTGGGTATATTCGCAGAGTTAACAGCGGTATTTATGCATACATGCCACTAATGCTTAGAGTTATTGAAAAAATATCCGCAATAATAGAGAAAGAACTTAATAGTATTGGTTGTACAAAATTACTATTACCCCAACTTCATCCTGCAGATTTATGGAAAAAAAGTGAAAGGTGGGAAGGATATACCGCAGGTGAAGGAATAATGTTTAATCTCAAAGATAGACAAGGTAAAGAATTTGGTTTAGCACCAACTCACGAAGAGGTGATCACGAGTATTGCATCAGAGACCATCAACTCCTATAAGCAATTACCTCAATGTTTTTACCAAATTCAGACAAAATTTAGAGATGAAATAAGGCCAAGGTTTGGATTGATGAGAAGTAGAGAATTCATAATGAAAGATGGTTATTCTTTTCATTCTTCAGAAAACGATCTAGCTTCTTTCTATGAAAAAGTGGGCAATGCTTATGAAAATATTTTTAAATCTTGTGGACTGCAGACAGTAGGGGTTGAAGCTGATAGTGGAGCAATTGGCGGTGCTTCATCTAAAGAATTTATGGTCACTGCTGATGCTGGGGAAGATTCCATTTTGTTCACTCAAAGCGGTTCTTATGCTGCCAATATCGAAAAAGCTGTTTCTCTACCCTCTCAACCTATTCCACTAAAAGATAATATTGCAGAGTGGTTGGAAACGCCTCATCAAAAAACAATCCTAGAAGTTTGCAATAATAACAATTTAGACCCAAGTCAGATTATTAAAGTAGTAATATTCCTTGCACAGTTCGAAGGTGAATTTGAGGTCCCAATTCTTGCATGCATAAGAGGCGATCAACACATTAATGAAGTAAAGCTTTTTAACTTAATCAATAAACTTCATCACTTCAATCTCCTTAATCTTAAAAAGATTGAAGACAAAAATACTATCGAAAAAAATCTAGTTGATTTACCCTTAGGTTTTATCGGGCCAGATTTAGATAATAAAACTATTAAAGCTAGTTCTAATTGGGAAAAAAAATGGACAAGAATAATTGACCATTCTGCAAGTGACCTTTCAAAGTTTATAAGTGGTGGGAATAAAGTTAATTTCCATAAAGTTTTTCAAGAATTTTCTTTTGATTCGAAAGACTATCTAATTGGGGATATCAGGAATGCCAAAAAAGGAGATAAAGTAAGTATTTATGATGATGAAGAACTTAAAGAAAAAAAAGGTATCGAGATTGGACATATTTTCCAACTAGGTCAGAAATATAGTGAAAAATTAAATGCAAAGTTCTCTGATAAGGACGGTCAGTTAAAAAATTTATGGATGGGTTGTTACGGAATAGGAGTGACAAGAATAGCTCAAGCTGCTATCGAACAGAATCATGATCAAAAAGGAATTTGTTGGCCTATCCAGATTTCTCCTTTTGAAGTTATTATTATCCCAACAAACCTAAAAGATCCTATTCAAAGTGATCTTACTGAGCAAATCTATAACAACTTTTTAATTAATAAAATTGATGTCCTTCTTGATGATAGAAACGATAGAGCTGGAGTGAAATTTAAAGATGCGGAATTAATTGGTATTCCTTTTCAGATAATTATTGGCAGAGATTCTATTAATAAAGAAGTAGAACTTTTATGCAGAACAAATAATACTAAGCTTAAAATTAGTACTGATAAATTGTTAGAAACATTTATTTCCGAATCTGAAATAATGTACAATAAAAAGTCTTGAGGCTTATTTTTTTTGGGAGCTAAGTTATGTTACTGAAATGGACATCAAAATTATTTTTTAAGAATCTTACCAAAGCTATATCTTTTGCAATATCCTTAATTGTTGTTTTTACACTATTTAGTTCCCCTTCCATAGCTGCAAAAACCGCTATGACAGGTGACTATACAAAGGATACAATTTCAGTTGTTAAAACATTACAAACAGCTGTTGATACTCCAAAAGATTCTCCAAATAAAGATGAAGTAAGAAGTGAGGCTCTTACACTCATAACTGACTATATTTCCAGATATAGAAATAGAGGGATGGTGAATAAAACGCAATCATTTACCACAATGCAAACAGCATTAAATGCTATGGCAGGTCATTACAAAAACTTTGCAAGTAGACCTTTACCAGATAAACTTAAAGAGCGTTTAACCAAAGAATTTTCTCTTGCTGAAAAAATGGTTCTAAGAGAAAGTTGATACAATTCATTTACTTTTTAAAAGTAAACCAAGATTTTTGAATATATTAAATATTCGCACAAAAATAATGCTCTTCTAAAATTGGCCAATGTTGTTGTAATCGGAGCCCAATGGGGTGACGAAGGAAAAGGTAAAATAACGGATTTACTTAGTCGTTCGGCAGATGTTGTCGTTCGCTATCAAGGGGGAGTAAATGCAGGTCATACTATAGTCGTAGATGATAAAGTCTTAAAATTACATTTAATTCCCTCAGGGATACTTTATAAAAATACTTCTTGTCTAATTGGTTCGGGAACTGTTGTAGATCCAAAAATCTTGCTTAAAGAAATTGACATGTTAATTGATAATGGAATTGATATCTCAGGATTAAAAATTTCATCAACATCACATGTAACAATGCCCTACCACCGAATATTAGATGAAGCGATGGAGGCTGATAGAGGTTCAAACAAAATAGGGACAACAGGTCGTGGGATTGGCCCAACTTATGCGGATAAATCACAAAGAAATGGCATTAGGATAAGAGACTTGCTCAATAAGGAAAGGCTAAGTGATGTGATCGAAATTCCATTAAGAGAAAAAAACGGTCTACTAGAAAAAATCTATGGCATTAAACCACTTAAATTAGAAGATATTGTTGAAGAATATCTTGACTATGGGGAAAGATTATCAAAGCATGTTGTTGACTGTACGAGGACTATCCATGCAGCCTCAAAAAACAAGAAGAATATTCTTTTCGAAGGTGCTCAAGGGACTCTACTTGACTTAGATCATGGGACTTATCCTTTTGTTACCTCATCAAACCCTATATCAGGAGGGGCATGTATTGGGGCTGGAGTGGGTCCAACTTTAATTGATAGAGTCATAGGTGTCGCAAAAGCTTATACCACAAGAGTAGGTGAAGGGCCATTCCCAACTGAATTACAAGGAAGTATTAATGATCAACTCTGTGATAGAGGCAGTGAATTTGGAACCACTACTGGGAGAAGGAGAAGATGTGGGTGGTTTGATGGAGTTATTGGTAAATATGCTGTATCTGTAAATGGTCTTGATTGTTTAGCCGTTACGAAACTTGATGTGTTAGATGAATTAGATGAGATTCAAGTTTGCATTGCATATGATCTCGATGGAGAGGAAATAGACTACTTTCCTACAAATTCAGATGACTTAAAAAAATGTAAGCCAATCTTCAAAAAATTAAAAGGTTGGCAATGTTCAACTGCAGATTGCAGAAAACTATCTGATCTCCCAGAGAATGCTATGAATTATCTAAGATTTTTAGCTGAATTAATGGAGGTTCCAATTGCCATTGTCTCGTTGGGGGCGAATAGAGATCAAACTATAGTAATTGAAGACCCAATACATGGTCCTAAAAGAGCACTGCTAAGGTAATTTAGTTCCAAATTAATGAAGGAATCCTTTAGACATTTTGAACATAAAAAAGTTGATCTCATTGGTCTGGGCAACGCAATAGTAGATATTATTGTAAATATTGAAGATGAGTTTCTTGAGATAAATAATCTGGATAAAGGATCAATGAATCTAATTAATTCTGATGAATCTCAGAGATTGTTAGAAAATTGCAAAGTGATCAAACAAATTTCAGGTGGGTCCTCAGCAAATACCGTTGTTTCTTTAGCAGAATTAGGCAATCATGTGCAGTTTATAGGAAGAGTGAAAAATGATCAATTTGGGAATTTCTTTTCTGACGATATAAAAAAAAGTAAAACTATATTTAATACTCCACCAACTATTGAAGGTGCTCCAACAGCTCATTCAATCATTTTGGTTACACCTGATGCACAAAGAACTATGTGCACTTACCTAGGAGCATCTGTAGAGTTTGAACCAAAAGACATTGACTTTACTGTAATTAAGGAAAGTAAATACTTATATTTAGAAGGATATTTATGGGACAGCGAATTAGCTAAAAAAGCTTTTATTAAAGCCGCCCAAATTGCAAAACAATCTAATACAAAAATAATCCTTTCTTTGTCTGATTCATTTTGTGTAGATAGACATCGTGAGAGTTTCTTGGAATTAATTTATGAATATGTAGATATTGTTTTTTGTAATGAATCCGAGGTGTTAAGTCTATTTAAAAATGATAAATTAGCAAGCTGCCAAGAAGACCTATCTTCCTTATGTGAATTAGTCATAGTAACTCTTGGAAGCAATGGTTCTCTCATAGTTAACAAAAATAATGTTGAAATAATTGAGTCAATAACGAAAGGCAAGATTATTGATACTACAGGAGCGGGAGATATCTATGCGGGAGGATTTATCCATGGATTAATAAACAATTGTTCCCTCAAAAAATGCGGAGAGATAGCTTCAATTTGTGCGGGGCAAATAATTACGCAATTAGGATCTAGATCGGATATTGATCTTAAAGAGTTAATAAAATAGATTAATCAAATAGTCTTATTCAACCAATCATAATATTTCATCTCAGCATGGTATTTTTTGTAAATAATTTGAGGGACATCATATGTGGAATTTTTATTTACGAAATCAATTAAACAATCTTTAAATTCTAGTTTACTTTTTATTGTGATTTCAAACTCTTTAGTTTCTTCAATATCATCATCCCACTTATAAATTGAAAAAATTTGCTTTATCGAAACACAAGCTGCAAGTTTATTTTGTATTAGTAATTTAGCCATTCGCAAAGCATTTGCGTTACTTGATTCAGTTGTGATCATAACTAATACTTCCATAATGAATTAAACATCAATATTTTTTAATTATGTGATTTATCAAATTGTGATATTGATCAAAAGAGTAAGAATAATCATTTTTAACTTTCGGCCTTTTAACCAAAAATAACTTCATCTTACTTCCAGAAACTATACTCTCCCAGTTTTTCTGAGAATAACTTCCAGATTCTCTGCATAGAACATAATCTATCTCCCAAAAATCACAAAGTTTTTTTTCTAAAATGCTTTTATTATTTTTACTCGGTTCAAGTATCGCTATGTTTGAATTTTTAATACATGATCCAAAAGCTTTAGTTATACTCTCATAAGTTGGAAGTACCCTTGTAAATACATTTGCTTTACAATTCATATAATAACTAGCTGTATCGTTAAGGAATCTTGATCCTATTGCAAGAAGAATATTCTTATTTTCTATATCAACATTATTTATATCCTTTAAATGATCAATATAAAAAAAATTATTAGTGTTATTTATTAGAGATTTCCTCTCAAATAGTAAAAGAGGTGTATTAATTTCTTTACATGCATTATTAAGATTTTTAGAAATTATTACGGCAAACGGATGAGTAGCATCGACAACGCATGTGATTTTATTTTTATTTATGAAATTAATTATTTGATCTTTATTATTTAATTTCCCCGTAATGATATGTAACTTTGGATTTTCAATATAAGCTTGCCCTGCTTTATAAGTTAAAACACTTGCAAAGACTGAATAATTAAGTTCAAGAAGCCTATTAGCTATTACAGGTCCATCCGAAGTTCCTGATAGGATCCAAACATTTTTATAGCAATTTCCTTGATTCTGCATCAGTATGTCTTTAATTAAATAGTAAGTAATGAATCATTGTTTAATTCAGGCGGTCATTAATAGCGCTCCCCAAATGAGGTATACCAAAGAAAACCAAACTCCAATTGCAGAAATGATTGTTAATTTTAAAGGATTACGTAGTGAAGATCCAACCAGAGATCTCAAGATCATAGGATGGGGAAATATTGCCCAAGAAATGGTAGATGAACTAAAGGAGGGGCAAAATATTGTTATTGAGGGACGTCTAAAGATGAATTCTGTCACTAGAAAAGACGGAACGAAAGAAAAACAACCAGAACTAACAGCTTCAAAAATTCATCAAATATCGCCAGTTGATGTTATTAAGTCTGATCAAAAAGAAAATAATGAGTCATTTGAAAATAAAGAAACCGCCAAAAAATCTAGTTGGGATAGTTCACCTTTAGTACCTGAAGTGGACGAAATACCTTTTTAAATCAAATATCAACATTATTTTCTTGAACACTTATAATTAATTTGCTTATTTTTCTTTCAAGCGCGGCAAGTTCGCTTCTGATTTCTGGCCATTTACCCTTATCAAGATTTTCTAGTAGCCATGCTCTATCTTGATCAAGTTTAAAAATTAAATCTCCTTGATTTGCAGTATTAGGATCTTGCATAATACTTGTTAGCCCATTTAAAACTCATTCTACTAAATCAAAATGAAGAAATACTTATCGCCTGGAAACTTAATCGTAACCGCTGGGGGTATATTAGCTTTTGTTGGAATGACTGCTTATTTTACAGACTCAGTGAATTTAAGTGTACCTACTTTTTTTTATGGAGTACCTATTTTCCTAATTGGCTTAGGCTTAAAGACTTCCGAAATACCTCCTGTAGAGTTATTTGACAAGACAAATTTTGCGACAAATAAATTTAATAGACCAAAAGAACTAACAGCATTAGTTAAAGATGTTACAAGATGGAGGTATGGGATAAAAGCTCATCTTGAATCGTCATTAGAATCTTTAAATTTGTGGGACGAGGATAACCCCCCTCAATTAAAAGAAATAGAAGAAATTACAAAGGAAGAAAAAAATGGTCTCAGAATGCGTTTCGAATTAAACGCTGTCCCTCTAGAAAAATGGATTGAAAAACAAGAAAGATTAAATAGGTTTTTCGTCAAAGGTCTTGAATCAGAATTTATTATCGACGATAATAAAAAAGAATTTGATTTTATTCTCTTTTATTGAATATAGGGATATATTTGTAAAAACCTAATTTCTCAATTCAATCAAGTTTTAATGAATTTTAATAATGAATGATTCTCAAAGAGTATCAATATTAAGCGAAGCACTTCCATATATACAAAGTTTCTCAGGTAGAAAAATTGTTATCAAGTATGGTGGTTCTGTTATGGAGAATGATAATTTAAAAAATGCTTTTTTTAGAGACATTGCACTTTTATCAACCGTTGGGGTTTGTCCGATAGTAATTCATGGAGGTGGACCAGAGATTAATAATTGGTTAAAGAAATTAGAAATATCTCCTAAATTCGAAAATGGATTAAGAATTACTGATCAAAAAACAATGGAAATTGTCGAGATGGTTCTAATGGGTAGAGTTAACAAACAAATTGTAAAAGGGATTAATAAAACTGGATCCTTAGCTGTGGGAATATCAGGTCTTGATGGCAACTTAATTCAATCTAGAGAACTAGGAGATGGTAGCCATGGGTTAGTGGGAGAGGTTACAAAAATCAATCCTGAAATATTAGATCCTCTTATTTCTAAAGGATACATCCCAATTATTTCTAGCATTGGATCAACCTTGGAGGGTATTTCCCATAACATTAATGCAGATTTTGTTGCTGGAGAAATTGCTGCTGCAATAAATGCAGAAAAACTTATTCTTCTTACTGATACTCAAGGGATTTTAAAAGAAAAAGATAACAAAAATAGTCTTGTTGAAAAAACTAATCTCAAAGAGGCAAGAGATTTTATTGATAAAAAAATTGTGACTGAAGGTATGATTCCAAAGACAGAATGCTGTATAAGAGCTTTAGCCCAAGGAGTCAAAGCAGCTCACATAATTGATGGAAGAATAGAACATTCATTACTTCTTGAGATTTTTACAAATTCCGGAATAGGTACAATGATAGTCGCCTAACCCATGAAAACTTATGAGCAAGTTTTAGAAAAAGTAGAACTTGCTTTAGCTAAAGGTGAGTATCATTATTGCATTGAATTTCTTTTGCCCATAATCGAATCATTTCCTTTATCAAGCAAAGAGGGAGTAAATTTAAGAACAATCTTAATTACTGCTCTATGTGGTATCAATAAAAGGGAGGAGGCTAAAAGGTTTTGTAAAGAACTTCTAAAATCTTACGATAATAAGACGAGAGAAAATGCAAAATATTTGATGGAAGTTATAGACTCTCCTGACATTAAAAAGCCAGAAAATTGGAACGTACAGTTTGAAAGCGACCCATCACTCAATAAAAAATCTCTTAACTCACTGCGCAAAAAAAGAGAAGTATTGAAGAAAAAAAAATTTATTAATGTAACTGAGACACCAACTGGTGAAACAAAACCCTTTCAGAAAGGCTTTTCACTGATCATTTTTTTAATACTATTATTATTAATTCCACTATAAAGAAATTTCCTTGGCAATTAAAATTTGAAGAGAAGATGAAAGATATTTTTCCTGACGCAGAAATTGAACAAGACGAATCAACCTTTTCTTTGAAACATAAAAATCTCAATTTAGAGGATACAAAGCAAGTTCTTAAAATCACCCAAAATACAGCTGGAGAGTTAGCGGGAGAATCAACAAATATAGAAATTAATACTACTCAAAAAAACTTCATTTTTTTTAAAAAATACTTTTACAGGTTAGATTTGGATCTAAATTCTATTAAAGGCATTGATAATTTAGAACTCATTTTCAAAATTATTCACCCTAATAAAGCTATCCTTACCGATAAAAATAATTCAAATTTAGAAATCACAAAAAATCTAATAATTTGGGATTTAAATCAAGGGCAGATAAATAGTCTTGAATTTTCTTTCTGGAGCCTCAACAAACTCTTGATTGGGATATCTATTATTTTAATAATTATAATATTGGCTTATTTATTAAGATTCTATAGATTTAAATTAGGTTCAGATTTACCTCAACTTCCATCAAAGTAATTACAACTCTGCTGGATTAACATCTATTGTTAAAAAAACATTTTTTGGAATAAGTTTCCATAATATTGATCTATCAGGTAAAGGTATCTTTGTTCCTTCAGGACCATGTATTAATATCTGCCATCTAAATTTTTTACCGACTTTAGCTATTAAACTAGGGGCAGGACCAATTAATTTCCAGTTCTTTTTCTCACAAAAACTGAGTAGATATTTTGCTAATTTTATTGCAATTGACTCAGTTAATTCATAATTTTCACCTGATAATTTAAGTAGGCAAATTGTGCAAAATGGAAATAAATTAGCATCCTTTCTCAATCTCGAGTTTTCAATTAAGAATCTTTCATAATCTCTTTTTTGAAGATACGAAATCACCGGGTGGTTAGGTTTATATGTTTGAAAAATTACTTTCCCTTTTTTTTGTGCCCTGCCGGCCCTTCCTGCTACTTGCAAAAATAATTGTAATGATTTTTCTTCTGCTGAAATATCTGGGCGATGAAGCAACCCATCTGCTGCAATAACTACTGAAAGAGTAATATTGGGGATGTCAATACCTTTTGCCAACATCTGAGTACCGACAAGAATATCAGCATCACCTTTAGAAAACTTTGAAAGAATATCTCTATGACCATCCTTTCCTGAAGTTGTATCTCTATCAAAGCGAAGTACTCTTAAGTCAGGAAATTCTTCATTTAAAAACTCTATTACCCTTTGCGTACCAATTCCAAAAGGTTTGAAAGCAGTTGAATGACAATCTGGGCAACGATTGATCAATCTTGATTTATGATCACACCAATGACACCTTAACCATTTTTTTCCTTGTGATCCGAGATGAACTGATAAAGGAACGTCACAGTTGGGGCAATTTATTAAATATCCGCAATTTCTACAACTTAAAAATCCACTATGCCCCCTCCTAGGGATCAAAATTATTGCTTGCTCTTTTTTTAAGCGTAGTTGAGGAAGCAATTGTAATAATTCATTGGAAAAAATTTTCATATTTCCCTTCTTGAACTCATCCCGCGCGTCATAGCAAGGCATAGGACTATCTTGCTTATAAGAAACATCATGTTCTTCATCCATTATTATTAATCCCAGATTTTTGATTGGAAGAAAAACTGCCGACCTTGTACCTATTACTATTAAAGGTTCATTAGCATTAATAATTTTCTTCCAAACTAAAGTTCTATGATCGGGAGAACAATTACTATGATATTCGTAAACGACATTATTAAATCGCCTACTAAACCTATCAATAAGTTGAGGAATTAATCCAATTTCTGGGGCTAGTATCAAACAACTTTTTTTCTTAAGAAATTGATCTTCAGCAATTCTCATATACACTTCTGTTTTACCTGAACCTGTTTCGCCCCAAAGAAGTAATGCATCTCCTGGTTTCATTGTTTGAAATTTTTGAAATGCAATTTTTTGCTCATTTGTAAGATTTGGTTTTTTCGTTGCGATATGATCTTTTACAAAGGAATTTAATTTACTATTTATATTTTTTTTTCTTTTAGATTTAGCAAGATAATTTTTACTGACCATTGAGTTAATTAGAGTGTAATTAAAACCAGACTTTATTAATTCACTTTGCCAATTACCTTTTTTAGATAAAGTATCCATTAAAAAAAATTCTTTTTTGGTTAATCCATTTTTCTTAATATCAAATTCTTTTTTAGTTTCAATCCATATTTGATCTTTTAAACCTTTAGAGAAATTTTTATATTTACCAATCCAGCCAGGAGGAAATGCAGTTTTAAACATTTTTAAATTACTAACCATATAAAAAGAGGCTAGGGAGTCTATCAATTCTCTCCAAGATTCATCAATTATTTTTTTCTGCAAAATACTTTCAACAAACAAATATCTTATGCTTTTTCCTCCAGTAATATTTGATTCATCATTATTGATTGTCGAAAAGTCTTTTTTGGAGATCACCAACCCATTCAATAATCTCCCCCTTAGTCTCACACTTACAATATCTCCAACTTCTGCTCCAAGATTATTTCCATCTAAATAGTAAAAGCTTTCATTACTACTACCTATATCAAGCAAAATTTCCAATTTATAGGAGATATTTAATAACTGATTACTTGCCGGCTTCAAAACTTTTTCTTAGTATTGGATTGTTGAACATTCCACAAAGTGTTTTTTGCACATTGTAAGTATCCTGCTCTTAAGGGAGACATGAAGCTCTGATCATTGACTGAAAATTCAAAAATGATCTGCCTGTCTGAGAAATCCCAAGACTTTTTACTTTAGGTAATCTATAGCACTATTTAAATTTTTCAACAATTTAGAAAACTTTTCTTATTCTCATTTTGTGAAAAAGTTTTTTAAACATTAAGGGGACTTTACTACTAAATGTTCAAATTAGCCCTAAATAAAATTTTATCTAGTTAAATTCACCGTAGAAAGGAGTCAATTATGTGTCCAGTCGCAGCAGAATCAAAGAATTCCAAGCCTAGTTCAAAAAAAAAGATCAATAAAAAAATTAATACAAATTTAGAAACAGTAGTTGAAGAAGATAGTAATAAAAATAATCAAACTTTACAGACATCTGCTGAGTTAAACGAAAGCAATATTGAAAATAACAATAATGAATTTAGTGATTCTGAAGAAGATAAAGGGCTCGGGAATATAAAACTTGGGCCAAAAGGTATCTACACTGAAGATTCAATAAGAGTTTATCTCCAAGAAATTGGAAGAATTAGACTTTTAAGACCAGATGAAGAAATTGAGCTTGCAAGAAAAATTGCTGACTTACTCCAATTAGAAGAGCTAGCAACTCAATATGAGTCAGAAAAAGGACATTTCCCATCTGTAAGAGAATGGGCCGAGTTAATAGATATGCCTCTTCCCAAATTTAGAAGAAGACTTCTCTTAGGGCGGAGAGCTAAAGAAAAAATGGTTCAATCAAATTTAAGATTAGTTGTTTCCATTGCTAAAAAATATATGAATAGAGGTTTATCATTTCAAGATTTAATCCAAGAAGGAAGTTTGGGTCTAATTAGGGCAGCGGAAAAATTCGACCATGAAAAAGGTTATAAGTTCTCTACATATGCAACTTGGTGGATTCGCCAAGCCATTACAAGAGCAATTGCGGATCAAAGTAGAACTATTAGATTGCCAGTTCACTTATACGAGACAATATCCAGAATTAAAAAAACCACAAAAGTTCTTAGCCAAGAATTTGGCAGGAAACCTAGTGAAGAAGAAATCGCTGAGAGTATGGAAATGACAATCGAAAAATTAAGATTTATAGCTAAAAGTGCGCAACTTCCTATTTCTTTAGAAACTCCAATAGGGAAAGAAGAAGACTCAAGACTAGGAGACTTTATAGAGGCTGATATAGAAAATCCAGAGCAAGATGTTTCTAAAACTTTACTAAGAGAAGATTTGGAAGGAGTATTAGCCACTCTTAGTCCAAGAGAAAGAGATGTTCTCAGATTGAGATATGGAATTGATGATGGAAGAATGAAAACTCTTGAAGAAATTGGCCAGATTTTTGATGTGACGAGAGAAAGAATTAGACAAATAGAGGCAAAAGCCCTAAGAAAACTTAGACATCCAAATCGAAATGGGGTTTTAAAAGAATATATAAAATAAAAAAAGTTAAGTATAATAATTAGCTTTAAAAACTGGCAAAATAATAGCTTAAAATAAATTCGACTTAATTTTTAATTCAAACTCAAAATAATATTTAATGACTAATTTTAAGCTAAAAATAGCTAGTAGAAGAAGTAAGCTAGCAATGGTTCAAACTTTATGGGTTAAAGATCAACTAGAAAGGAATATTCCCAATTTAGAGGTATCTATAGAAGCTATGGCAACTCAAGGTGACAAAATCCTTGATGTAGCCTTAGCAAAAATAGGCGACAAAGGCTTATTTACAAAAGAACTTGAAGCACAAATGCTCGTAGGCCATGCAGATATAGCAGTACATTCTCTAAAAGATTTACCAACCAATTTGCCTAATGGCCTTAAATTAGGATGCATTACAAAAAGGGAGGATCCTGCAGATGCTTTAGTAGTAAACAAAAAAAATGACTGTTATAAATTAGAAAACTTACCTGAAGGTTCGATTGTTGGAACAAGCTCCCTAAGAAGACTTGCACAATTAAGAAATAAGTACCCACATCTTGTTTTCAAAGATATCAGGGGAAATGTTATTACAAGAATTGAAAAATTAGATGCAGGAGAATTTGATTGTATAATTCTTGCGGCCGCTGGTTTAAAGAGATTAGGCTTTGAATCAAGAATTCACCAGATTATCCCAAGTGAAGTTTCCCTTCATGCCGTTGGCCAAGGAGCACTAGGCATTGAATGTAAATCTGATGATAAAAAAGTTTTAGAAATTATAAATATCTTAGAAGATAAACCCACCAGTCAAAGATGTCTAGCAGAAAGGGCTTTTTTAAGAGAGCTTGAAGGTGGATGCCAAGTCCCAATAGGTGTGAATAGTAAAATTCAGAATGAACAACTTTGCCTTACTGGTATGGTTGCATCTCTTGATGGAGAAAGGCTTATTAAAGATCAATATATTGGCAATATTAATGATCCCGAAGAAGTAGGCAAAGAACTAGCTAAAAAATTAAAGCAGCAAGGTGCCGAAGAAATACTAAGCGAAATATTTGAAAAATTTAGAGAAAAATAAAATTAGTTAATTTACTAATTTAGGATCAATTTCTTTTTTGTATCTCTCTTCACAATCTTTAATCACTTTAACAGCTCTCCAAGGTCTTCATAACTTGAGATATGATCCATTCTTTTATCATCTGCGAGAACCGCTATTACCTTATCATCGACCTCTCCACCATCATCAAATTTCATCACCCCAATAATCCTTGCTTCCACAATAGATCCGGGTATCAATGGCTCAGTTACCCCAACAATTTCTACATCAAGCGGATCTCCATCTTCATCCCATGTCCTTGGAATACATCCATAAGCAAAAGGATACGCAAGTGATGAATAACCTACCCTATCAAGTTTAAGATGGCCCGTTTCTGTAATTAATTCATATTTATTTATGGTATTAGAGTTCAATTCAACAATAGTGTTTATTATTGTATTTGAGCTATCAGTGAAAGCATTTAGTATGTGCAATAAATTTGGGGTAACCCTGCTTGGGGGCTGATTTAGATTTGCCATCAAGAAATTATTTTTGTTTATCTTACATCCTCACACCTAACCAAATTCTTTAAAAGTAATGTTTCAGCAAAAATCATTTATTTTAGACCTTAAATGATTAATAAAATAGTTTGGCGATAGTTCTTCATTAGTTACAGCTCTTACCAACTCCATACAATTAACTGATCTGCCATATTTATGTATATTATTTTTTAACCAAAAGATGATCTTTTGATATTCACCATTTTCAATTAAGTTGTCAATCAAACCTATGTCTCTTTCCATTTGAGAAGATATTTGCGCACTTATAACATGTCCTAACAAATATGAGGGGAAATATCCAAACGCCCCTTCACTCCAATGAACATCTTGAAGACAACCTTCTGAATCATTAGATGGTTTAATTCCTAGGAGTTCATCATATCTTTTATTCCATTCTGTTGGAATATCTTCAGCAGGTAACCCTCTTTCAATTAAATCTATTTCAAGTTCGGTTCTTATTAATATGTGTAAGCCATAAGTCAATTCATCCGCTTCAACCCTATTTAATCCTGCTTCCAAATGATTAATAGATTTCCATAGTTCTAAATAATTATTAAGAGAACATCCAGCCGAAACAAATTTGTTAAAAAATCTTTTTGAAAAAGATTTGGATTTAACTATTCTATTTTCCCAAAATAAAGATTGACTTTCATGAATACCCATAGAGGTTGCTTGACCTAAAGGCCAAGCAAACCATTGATGACTTTGAGATGGCAAACCCTGCTCATAAATAGAATGCCCCCACTCATGCGCAGTTGCTAAAAAACTTGATAATGGTTCACCTTCAACAATTCTTGT
>LULW01000159.1_pt1 | contig 15698 bp, 20 predicted proteins | sample 729531 | NCBI WGS metagenome assembly LULW01 (sample SAMN03860279, study PRJNA289734) | marine metagenome | biome: seawater column; feature: ocean; material: water; isolation source: Red Sea water column Station 108 - depth 10m | place: Saudi Arabia: Red Sea | collected 2011-10-15 | depth 10 m | reverse complement strand
CCTGAGTTGATAAACTACTACATCGATCATCAAATTGATGTAATACAAAGAAGAACAAAATACAGACTAGACAAAGCTGAAAATAGACTCCATATTGTCGAAGGTCTTCTTTTAGCACTAAACAAAATCGATCAAATTATTAAAGTCATTAAAGCATCTAAAGATGTCGATACAGCGAGAAAATCTTTGATGACAAAATTTAAATTATCAGAAGTTCAGGCTTCACACATTTTGGACATGCCCCTCCGAAGACTTACAGCACTGGAAATGGAAAAACTTGAAGAAGAAAAGAAAGAGTTAAAGGAAACAATTAAAAAATTAGCAGCGATTTTGAAAAGTAGAGCCAAGCAAAACACAATATTAATCGAAGAACTAGAAGCTATTACTGACAAATTTGGTGATGAGAGAAGATCAAGAATTGTTCCAGATGTAGGAGAAGTTTCCATAGAAGATCTTATAGAAGATGAAGAAATTATCGTATCTGTTTCATCAAACGGATATGTAAAATCCGTCCCCTCTACCTCTTACAAGAAACAAGGCAGGGGTGGAAAAGGAGTAAAGGCTGCTTCATCAGACGAAGACGTGATAGAACACCTTCTTTCTACTTCAGTACACTCTTACCTACTATTTTTTACTGATCAAGGAAAAGTATATAGAGCTAAAGCTCATGAGATTCCAAAAACTAATAGAACTGCAAGAGGTTCTCTAATTCAAAATGTATTGTCAATGAGTCAAGATGAAAAAGTACAGGCAATTATAGACACCAGAGATTATGAGACAGAAAAGTTCTTATTAATCATGACCGAAAAGGGCACTGTCAAAAAATCTAAGTTCAAAGAGTTTGACTCTAACTACAAATCTTTACAAGCTATAAAGCTTAAGGATGATGATAAAGTTGTCTCTGTTAAAACAACTTCAGGTAAAGAAGATGTAATTCTTGTTTCTCAAAAAGGTCAAGCCATAAGGTTTGACGAAACAAATCTTAAAGCTCAAGGTAGATCAGCAATGGGAGTTAGAGGAATCAAACTTCGAGAAGGAGACAAAGTGGTTGGTGCTGCAACCTCAAGAGATGAAACGCTTTTATTTATTACTGCAAAAGGATACGGAAAACGTACTAAATTAGATGAATTTAGAAGAGCTGGAAGAGGTGGCCTGGGAGTAAAAGCTCTAAAAGTTACTGAAACCAAAGGAAATTTAGTAGGCGCACGATCTGTAGATGAAGATACAGAGGTTATGCTTATGAGTACAGGTGGAACTGCAATAAGATGTGCAGTGAAACAAATTAAACAAATGAGTAGAGCAGCACAAGGAGTTAGGGTCATGAAGCTTTCTTCCGAAGAAGAAGTATCAGCTTTCATACCAATAAAAAGTTAATTATGGTTCGTGTAAATAGAGTTAGAAGAATAATTCGAAAGATTGATCCGTGGACAGTTTTAAAAGTCACTCTTGTGCTTAACTTCGTCGTCGCATTAACTGTTGTTCTTGGTTTCTCAATTATGTGGGTGTTATTAGTAAACGCTGGGGTTCCACAAGGACTAGAAGACATTGCAAGACGACTTGCACTATTAGACCAAGACGCTTCTCTTGTTGGAAACATAGAGCCATTATTTACTGGTTTAGTTTCCCTTGCAGCTGTGTACATGTTGACCCAGACCGCGATCGCCACAGTAGGTGCGTTCTTTTACAATTTAGTTTCAGATTTAGTTGGAGGTATTGAAGTTGTTGTCTTGGAAGAGTCACATTTGGACACTCCAGAAAAACCACAAAAAGTTAAGAATGCTCCAAACAATGAATCCAAAGAAACTGTCATGATGTCATTTGTTAACTCTATAAAAAAAGCAAGGGCAGACAGAACAGCAGAACAAACACCATCGACATCAGACCTTCCAAGACCAGATGTACCAAGGGATATCGAAGAGCCCACACTGATGGATGTTTTAAAAAATGAAGAAAACGAAGAAGACGATTCTCTTTAACCTGCTAATATCTTAAAAGAATACTGAAGCGAAGTTAGTGAGAGTCTAACGCTGTCCCGCAACTGTGATTCGAAAGATAAGTCAGGTCGCCTTCAATATTTATAAGACAACAATCCTCGAGAGAAGGAATGAAGTTTCTAAAATTTCTTACATTTTCTCAAGGTAAGAAAGGAAAATATGAAATATAAACTAATTTTTCTTGCCTTGTTATTTTCGATGTGCACGAATGTAACACAAGAAAGCAATGAAGAGATTAGGGTGATCTCACTATCAACAACCCACACCGAAGTTATTCAAACATTAGGTGGACAAGACACTTTAGTAGCTATAGACGCATTCTCTGAAGTTGATTTTCCAGTTGAAAGAATTGACGCATATACCGTAACAGCCGAAGAACTTGCACCACTAAATCCAGATGTTGTGATTTTAGCCTTTGACTTCAATGGGATTGTGGAAGGATTAGAAAACCAGGAATTAAACTATGTGTTATTACCTCCTGCAAAAAACTTTGAAGATGTTTATTCACAAATTGAAACAATAGGAGCACTTGTTAATAAAGAGAGCGAAGCATTTTCAACTACAAGAGATATGAAAATTGAGATTAACAGGATTTTAGACAATGCAAACTTTGGAAACACTTCTGTTTACCACGAAATAGGCTATTCTTACGGGATTTACAGTGTTAATTCTGATTCTCTAATTGGCCAGATTTACAATTCTTTAGGTGTCATAAATATTGCAAACAATACTGAAGACCCTTTTGGAAGTGGATACCCAGCACTAACAGAAGAGCAAGTCATTGAGTCTGACCCAGAGTATATAGTTATTGGTCACTCTGATTATTTGAATAAAGACCTATCAACACGCATGGGCTGGGAAGAAATAAATGCAATTGAGAACTCCAATGTTTACTTTCTTGATGAAAACTTAGCTAATAACTGGGGAACCACAACGGTAGAGCTAGTGGAGCAAATTGCTTTAACATTTGAAGAAAGTGCTCAAACCAACCCATATTCAGATTATTTACTATTACTATCATTATTGATTTTGGTTATGATTGTATTTTTCACAAATGGAATTAATACAAAAGAAAGGGTTTAGTAAAACATCATGAAGGGTTATTCAAACGACTTATATATTTTAGCTTTTGATCACAGAGGAACTTTAACCAAAGGCTTACTCGGAGTTGAAGGCAGAGCACCAACTGATGAAGAGATTGCAAGAGTATCTTCAATGAAAGACATAATCTTTGATGGATTTCTAGAAGCAAAAAACAACGGAATTTCTGGTGGAGATCCAGCAATATTAGTTGATGAAGCTTTTGGATTACAAGTACAAGAAAAAGCAAAAGAAATGGGTATTAAATTTGCTGCTCCTGTAGAAAAGTCTGGACAAAAAGTATTCGACTTTGAATACGGGGATGACTTTGGTGAAAAAATAAAAGAGGTCAATGCAGACTTTGTAAAAATTTTAGTTCGTTGGAATCCAGATGACGATGCAGACACTAGACAAATTCAGGGCGAAAGAATTAAAAGATTATCTGATTGGCTCGATGAAAATGAAAGAAAATTTCTTTTAGAGTTTTTAGTTCCTGCATCAGAACAACAGTTAGAAAGTGTTGGCGGTGATCAGGCTCGATATGACTCAGAAATTAGACCAAAGCTTGCTGTTCAGGTAGTTGAGGAAATGAGGGAGCGAGGAGCTGATCCAGATATTTGGAAGATTGAAGGACTAGACACCACTGATGACTGTGAAAATGTTTCAAAAGTAATAAAAGATGGTGGCAGAGAAGATGTAATAGCGGTCGTTCTTGGTAGAGGCGCCAATGATGAAAAAGTGAATGAATGGTTAAGAGCGGGATCATCAGTTGACGGCTACAAAGGTTTTGCTATTGGAAGATCTATCTTTTGGGATTCTCTCAAAGGATGGCATGCTGGTGAGAAATCACGTGAAGAGGCTGTTTCAGAAATAGCAAACTCTTACCTAAGTTTTATATCTGTATATCAAAACGGGAGTTAAAAAATGCCACAAGGCAAAGCAGTAATTGGACAATCGGGAGGTCCAACAGCTGTTATAAATAAATCACTAGTTGGGTTTATTAAAGAGGCTACCAAATCAGATTTCGATGAAATTCTTGGTGCAAGACATGGGTTAGCGGGTATGCTCAGTGAAGATTTTGTTGATTTATCAAACTTATCTGAAGCTCAGCTTTATGGAATGGGCAAAACGCCCGCTGCAGCGCTTGGTTCGGTGAGAAAAAAACCAACAGACTCTGACATAGAACAGCTTGTATCAATATTTGAAAAACAAAATATTAGAAACTTCTTTTATATAGGAGGTAACGATTCTGCTGAAACAGCAAACCTAGTTTCTGAAGGAGCAAAATCTATCGGATATGACATGAGAGCATTTCATATACCAAAAACTATTGATAATGACCTACTTGAAACAGACCACTGTCCAGGCTATGGTTCAGCTGCTCGTTTTGTGGCTCACGCCTTTCAAGGAGATGATGCAGATAATAGAAGCCTAAAAGGAATCAAGATAAATGTTTTAATGGGAAGACATGCTGGATGGCTTACCGCTGCGAGCACCCTGGGAAAATCTACTGAAGAAGATGGGCCGCATTTAGTATATGTTCCTGAAAAAGTATTCAAAATTGATGAATTTTTAACGGAAGTCAAAGAGGTTTATGATTCACTTGGAAGATGTGTAGTTGCTGTCTCGGAAGGTATTCATAACGAAGAAGGAGAATACTTTTTACAAACATATGCAAGCGAAACAGGATCCGGCCTAGCTGGGAAAAAAGATAGTCATGGAAACATTCAACTATCAGGCTCAGGGGCATTGGGTGATACGTTAACAAATATTGTTTCAGAACACATTGACGGAGCAAGAGTTAGAGCTGATACATTTGGATACTTGCAAAGGTCTTTCCTAGCCGACGTCTCCGAGGTAGACGCAGAAGAAGCAGAGAGAGTTGGTCAACATGCTGTTGTTGCGTCAAAAGAAATTCAAAGCGGTTCCGTAATTCTTAAAAGACAATTGTCAGAAACATATAGTTGCGATGTTGATGTTGTAGAGCTTAAGAAAGTTGCTAAGCACACAAAAGACATGCCACAAGAATTTTTAGATGAAAGCAAACCATATGTTACCAATGAATTCTTTGAATATGCTATGCCACTAACTGGTGGAATAGAACCTAAAACACAAATATTTGTCTAGATGTCAAAAACCACTTTATCAAGGAATGATTTTCAGGCTTTTTGGTCTGTGAGTATAAGATACTATGAGCTTGACCCACAAGGTGTGGTGCACAATGCTAATTACGTATCGTTTTTTGACGAGGCAATTACTGGTTATTTTAAATATGTAAATTATGACTATTGGACAGATATTGAAGAGACAAGAAAAGATTTTCATACAGTTCAAGTAAAAGTGCAATACAACAAACCTCTCCAGTACGGTCACGAAATAGAAATAGGAACAAAAATTAAAGAAATAGGAAACTCTAGCATCACATGGGTAATGGGCATGTTCTTAAAAGATTCTGATGAATTAGTGAGTTCTTGTGAGGCTGTTCACGTATATACAGACCAAACGACAATGAAGCCCACACCAATTACAGAAGACCTTAAAGAGAAGCTACAGTTTAATTAATCAAAACGTTCGCACTAACATTATTCATATGAATCAAAGAAGATATGATATTGACGCGTTGCGATCTATAGCAATGTTTCTTCTTATTTTTTATCATCTCGGTATCTCATTCACGTCTCTTGCTAGACAAACCCTTTTCATTCAGAACAAAAGGGTAGTAGAGGGTATATGGCCACTATTAAACCTTATGAACAGCTGGAGAATTCCGCTTGTTTTCTTGATTGCGGGGGTTGCTTTAAGACTTTCATTTAGAAAAAGAACTAAGATACAAATATTTAAAGAGAGAGCAAAAGTTCTTGGCCTTCCGTGGTTGTTTGGAACTCTTGTATTTTCAACTTCCTCGGTTTTTATTGTGGGCAAATATTATGATTACTGGTTCTTAGATGAGATAAATGAAGCAGCCTTATTTTCCTTCCAATATCAGGGATTACACTTATGGTTTTTAATAAATATTTTTATCTACTGTTGGCTTTTTGTTCCGATTTTGAATTTTATATCAAAAGAAAATTTTATTTCTTTATTGCTTAAAAGACCAGGAGGAATATTTATATTTGCAATACCCATAATAGCTGAGGGACATCTGCTTAATTCAGTTAGGTTTAAAACAGAAACATACGGAGATTATTACACTACCTACGCTCTTACGGAGCATGGTTTTATTCTCGGCCTTATATGGTTTGCTATAGGCATAATTCTTACTTCTCAAGGTGATGCCTTTTGGGAATCAAATAAAAAGAACTGGCGATTACACCTAGCTCATGACATCATATTTTTATAGACTGTTTAACAATTTTATAGAAGACTATGCCTTAGACAATAGGCTCATAGCTTTTGAGTCCTTTAATTTTATTTTTGCGCTGTTAGGCCTTGCTGCAGTGTATTTAAACAAAGATTCACCACAGCTTACCTACTATAAAACAGCTGTATACCCTGTTTACATTGTTCACCTACCAGTACAAATGGCGGTAATGTACTTTTTTGCCGGTATAAACATCCACCCAATAATTAAATTCCCAATTGCTCTGTTTTTGATTTGTTTTCTTTCTTTAACGATTTATCACGCCATAAAAAACATCAAGCCACTAAGGCCCTTGTTTGGTTTGAGAAACAAATAAAATTGAAAAAAATATATTTATTAATTTTTACTCTTCTCTTTAACTTATGTTCAACTTCTAGTGATGATGGGGTAGCCTCTTTATCAAATGATACAACTACCACTTCGGTTATAGCGGAAGAGGATTATCCAATTGTTCTAACTCAGTGCTTAAACGAAGAAATGGGATATAACATAGCAACACCCTTTGATATTGAAGATTTAAAATCAACAATTAGTCAGTTAAGCAATAGCAAAGATGAAGAGAAGCAATTAAGTGAAGACGTTGATTACTGTATAAGCAAATACAATCTCTGGTCAGATTCATCTTCACTGAATCCAGAAGAGCTTGCCAAAATATATGATGAAAATCTTGAATTAGCTAAATGCTTAAGAGAAAAAGGGCTAAATGTTCCTGATCCTAGCCAACAAGAGCCCAAGGTTGACTTAAGCGGACTCAAGGAATCTAAAGATGACATTATGCCGTTGTTACAAGAATGTGGTTGGCAAAAATAAGTATTAGATTTGTATAATAAAAAAATAAAGAAACTAAAAACACAGAAACACCTTATGAAAAAATTAATACCAGAAAAAATCGAAAACAAAATTCCAAAAAATAAATTTGTCTACTACTTTTGTTGGTTACTAGTTGGATTCAATTTTTTTAGAAGTCTTGAACACATATTTGCTGAAGATGGTGGAGCAGAATCTATTGCAGGCATTCCACTAAGCAGTTATTCACCTGAAGCTGCAAACAACATTGTTTCAATATTTGCTCAGTGGGGATTTTCACAGCTAGTTTTAGTTTGCATTTTGCTTGTAGTTGTTTTAAAAATTAGAGAATTTATTCCGCTTATGTTGCTAATTATTGCTTTAGAAAACATATTCAGAGCAGGAATTGGTCAATACAAGTCTTTAATCATTAGCTCAGCTCCTCCAGGAGCACTTACCCCTTTAATAGGTTTTGTGACTCTAATTTTCTTTTTTATTTCAATAAGGGAAAAAAATTAAAATTATGAAAAAATATTCAAACATCTTCTTACTACTTCTATTTGTTCTTTTCTCTGCGTGTTCATCATCAGATGAATCACAAGGAGTTGTTTCTACAAAAGATCTATCAAGTGATACAACAGTTACAACAATTGCAGAGGAAGTTGCTGAAGAAGTAGTTTCAATAGAAGATGCACAACTTTTACTAGCTAGTTGCTTAAGAGAGAATGGATATGATGTTTCAGATCCTAAAAATGATGAGAGTTTACAGAGTGTTTTACGTCCAGTATTTTTAGCTGCTGATCAAAAAGGGAGAGAAGAACTTTTTGAGACAATTCAAACATGTGCTGAAGAAAATGATATTCCACTAGGTGGCACAGCAGACTTTGAGAACCCCGAAGAAGTTGCTGATACACTAGACACTGAGTTGGAATTTGCACAATGCTTGCGGGAAAAAGGGATAGAAGTGGAAGATCCAAATGCTGAAAGACCTCTTAGATCTATTCTTATTAGCCTTGTGCAGTCTGGACAGTACCTTGAAGATCAAATTAGGGAAGCAGCTGGGGAGTGCTTTGACGACCTTGGACTTGAACCACCACAACAAGGTGGAGGATAAGACTAGGTTTCTTTATACTTTTCCTATGTATAAAAAAGCTTCAGTAATACTCATTTTTTTAACAGCATGCTCTTTTTTTCAACAAGATGAGCAAGCTGTTGTCTCTGTTGCGGATACTGATAAAGGAAAAGCAGCAATTGCTTCTGGTGTACAGCTTACAGATGAACGAGAAGAAATCTCGGATGAGGATGCACCTTTAGTACTTGTTCAGTGTGTTAATGAATCTGGCTATAAATTTAAAGAACCGAAAAACTTTTTAGATCTCTACACCACAATTGCATCATATTTTGAAACAATTACTGAACAAGAGGCCGAGGAACTATGGGATATAATCGAAGAATGCGCTTTGAAATATAATTTATGGGGTGTAGCAGACGAAAATCAATTTGAAGATCCAGCACAAGTATCGAAAGAAATTGATAGATCACTGTTTATGGCGAAGTGTTTTAGAGACAGTGGATATCCAAAAGTACCAGATCCAAATTACTTCAATAGAGAAGTTAGATTAGACGCTTATATTGATGAAGACTGGGAGCTTAGAGAAGATGATCCTTTAGTTCAGACATGGCAGGCATGTGAAGATAAGTTACCAGAAGAGCTAAAAGATGAGGAGTGGGATGCATAAAAAACTAAGTAAAAAAATTTCTCAGAATACACACAGGTTTAATAAACTACTCTAATTGGAACAATGATGAAAAATATATTTAAGTTAAAAAATTTGTACTTTTTAATAGCAGTGTTCGCACTAGGTTATGGTGGTTATTATTTTGGCACTCAGAACACAGAATCATCTATAAGCAACAAAACCTTAGAACTTACTACTGTTGCTATACAAAAAGGTGACTTAGCAAAGAAGGAAGAGTACAACGGAACTTTAAGACAGACTGACAGTAAAGTGCTCAACTCACCAATGTCAGGAGTTGTTACCTATGTTCCTAAAGAAGGAACCATTATTAATTTTGGAGAAGTATTATTTGCCGTTGACAATAAACCTGTAATTTTAGTTGAAGGAGCAACACCTTTTTATAGAACTTTAGATTTAAACTCTGATGCAGGTCCTGATGTTTTACAACTTGAAGAAGCTCTTGTGTTTTTGGGTTATGCAGCAGAAGACTTTGTACCCGATGAAATCTTTGATGAGACCACTTCGAATATGCTTAATGCACTTTATGTTGATTACAAAATTGACACAAAATCTGAAATTACACCAGCAGAACAGGTTGCTATAAATTTAAAAAAGACCGAAGTCGAAAATATTGAAGACATAATAAATGATGGCGGAACAACATTAGCTGAGGTCAATAGCAAAAAGAAAACACTAGATGATGCTATTGAAAACTCAACAAAAGAAAACGCCGCTTGGCAAGCAGCTACTGACTTAATTGAAAATTACTATCAACAAATTGACAAATCACAAGAGACAAGAGTTGAAGAAATTAAAAATTATGAAGACTTAATTGAAGAGCAAAAAAGAATTAGAGAAATGGAAGAAGGAGAAGGGTCAATTGTTGATGGTGCTGAAGAATTAGCAATAGAAAATGCTCAAAAAGCATATGACGATGCATTAGAAAACTACAACAAGGGTGTTGATCAGGAAGCAGAGCTAGCAAAAGCTAAAGAAGAGCTTGAAGAACTCAAATTATCAGCAAGATCAGAAACTTTTAGTCCAACGAACGCGTATGCATCTAAAACACCGATAATTGTTGGCTCTTATATTAATGACGTTGGTTCTGCTGTTGTGTTAAATTCACCACTGTACAACATTTCTTCTATTGGAATTGAAGTTGTCTTTCAAGTTGATGCTACCGATCAGGAAACAGTTTCACTTGGTGACAATGTTGAAATAGAACTTCCTACAGATGAAAGAGTCCCAACAGTTATTACTTTTATAGACCAGGTTGTAACACAAACTCAAGCAGGAGAATTTATAGAAGTTACTCTAGAAGTTCTTAACCCTGAAGAGATTGAAGCTTACGATCAAGCTCCAGTAAAAGTATTTGTTACAACAGAGATTTCAGAAAACGTTCTTTATGTTCCAGTCAATGCCCTTCTTGCTTTAGCAGAAGGAGGGTACGCTTTAGAAGTTTATGATGGTGCGCTTGATACCGGAACATTTGAAGGAGAATCTGGTGTTGATACAAGTTACGTTGCTGTTGAAATAGGAGTATTTACTGACGGCTTTGTAGAAGTAAAAGGAAATATCTCAGAGGGTCAAATAGTAGTTGTACCAAGATGAAAACCAGTACAAAAACTGTTATATCTATAAATAATATTTCAAAAGTATATGAAGGCCCTCCTCCAGTACGAGCTTTAGACGGTGTTTCACTTGAAATTAAAGAAGGAGATTTTGTCTCTATAGTTGGTCAGTCAGGAAGTGGTAAATCCACTTTCTTAAATATGATTGGATTATTAGACAGTATAACTGATGGTTCTATTGAGATTGAAGGCAAAGACGTCTCAGAACTTTCAGACAATGAGCTATCAAAGTTTAGAGGTGAAAAGATTGGATTCATATTTCAAAGCTTCTTCCTTCTCCCAGGGTTAACCGCTCAGGAAAATGTTGCTGAAGGTCTTTTATACCAAGGTATTTCAAGATCAGAAAGATTAGAAAAAGCGAAAGAAGTTTTAGAACAAGTCGGTCTTGGTGACAGGTTGACCCATTTACCCAAAGAATTGTCCGGCGGTCAACAACAGAGAGTCGCAATTGCTCGAGCTCTTGTTCAGGATCCGGCATTCGTACTAGCAGATGAACCAACAGGAAATTTAGATAAAGAATCCGGCATTAACATACTCAATATTTTGAAAGATCTAAACAATCAGGGTAAAACAGTGATAATGATTACCCACAACCAGGAACATGCAAGTATGTTTAAAAAAGTAATAGAACTAGTTGATGGAAAAATAGTGAATTAATGAAAAGAAAGAGACTTAAAATCAAGGACTTGTTTTTTGTAGCTTTATACGGTGTTAGAGCAAGAAAAGGTAGAGCAACACTTACTTCAATTGGTATTGGTATTGGTATCGCTGCAATTGTTGCAGTTTCTGGAATTTCAGCTTCAGGCAGAGCAGACCTTCTCTCAACACTAGAATCTCTAGGTACTAACTTAGTTAAAGCATCACCCCAGGCTGGTTTTTTTGGAACTCAAGAAGAACTACCAAAAGGAGTTTTGGGTATGGTTGAAAGGATAGGCCCAGTTCAGGAAGTAACCTCAACAACTCAAACCGATCTTCTAGTTAGGAGAAGTAATTTTATTTCAGAATTTGAAGGCGGTGGTATTTCAACAATTGTTACTAGTGCTGAACTGCTAGATGTTATAGGTGGCAATTTAATTGATGGAAGATTTATTGAGGACGGACTCTCCGATATTCCAGTAACAGTCTTAGGTAATGTAACTGCTCAGCGACTGGGAATTAATAACTTATCTAAACCTACAAAGATTCTGATAGAAAACGAATGGTTTGGTGTAGTTGGAATATTGGAAGAGCTTAAAATTCATCCAGACTTAGACAGATCTGTGTTCATTGGATATGGTGTAGCAAAAACATTATTTGATATTGATGAAGAGCCAACAACAATTTATTTACGAGCTAACCCAACATTTATCGAGGACGTTGTTGAAGTACTGGCGCCCTCAATGAATCCTGAAAACCCAGATCAAGTTGAGGTTACCCGTCCATCCGATGCACTCGAAGCGCAACAGGCAGCTGAAGAAGCATTTACTAACCTACTTTTAGGACTTGGCTCAGTAGCACTTCTAGTTGGCGGTGTCGCTATTGCAAATGTCATGGTGATGTCCGTGCTAGAGAGAAGAATGGAAATTGGAGTTAGAAGATCTATTGGTGCTACTAGAAGAGAAATTAGGTACCAATTTTTATTAGAAAGTATTGTTTTATCAGGCATAGGTGGTCTTGTTGGGGTCTTGCTCGGAACAGGCATAACACTGGGTTATACTAATTACACAAATATTGTATTCTCAATACCTGTATGGCAAATATTTGGAGCAGTACTATTAGCATTATTAATCGGAGCTATTTCTGGTGTATATCCAGCAATAAAAGCTTCAAAAATTCAACCAGCAGAGGCAGTTCGAAAGTAAAAATACTGACTTTTGTTGCGGTATTTGCCGCATGTACTATTGGCGGAGAAGAGCCTCAAGGAGTTGTAACTATTGAATCTACCACTGCCACAACAATTGTAGACGAGGAAATAACCTTTGAAGAAGGTGTTCTTGAGTTTGCTCAATGCATGCGAGAAGAAGGTATCAATTTTCCTGACCCAACATTTGATATAGATGGAAATCCTGAGTTCGATAATTTAGAAATTGAGAATGAAGAAGAGTTCGAGAGTGCTTTTGAAAATTGTGAAGATATTTTAAGAAATGCTCTTCCAGAACAATTTGATTTAGATCCAGAAGTCGAAGCAGCTTTAGTTGATGCTTCTCTTGAGTTTTCTCAGTGCATGAGAGACCAAGGTATTGATTTTCCAGATCCTAAACCTGGAGAGTTTGGATTCTTTGCATTTAGAGATGCTGATATAGACTTTAGTTCAGAGGCTGTACAGGATGCATTTGAAATCTGTCAGCCAGAAAACCCCCTAGAAGACTTAGACGACTAAATACCTGATTGAAAATATTCTGGTGCAGTAACAGCAATTGTCAGCCAACACTGTCCTTCTAAATCTACGCAATCAGTCTTTTCAAAAACCCAGGTAATTACAAAATAATTATTAGTTTTAGCAAGTACCTTGACCTCATAATGCACATTTGTTTCATTTTCATACGTTACTTCATATGAGTATTCTTTAAGGTCAATAATGGAGTCGTATGGTTCGCTAACCAACATTTGTGCAAACCTCTCTTTTGGTCCTGTTATTTCCTTGTTATCTTCATGTGCAAAGCCCCAAATTACATCAACTGCTTTTTCTGGATTATCTGAAAAGTTTTTATAGCTTTCAAAAATTACATTGAGTACTTCTTCTGAATTTAAAGATTTTGGTTCCTCAATTACAGCTTCACTACCTGTACAAGAAATTAAGAAGATAAAAAGAAGTAAAGTTTTTTTAACCAACGATGAGAGAAATGACTAGATATAAATGTAAGACAAATGCAATAGCTAGGAATCCAAAAAATGATTTCTTTTCAACTTTGTTCACAATCAAATACTAGTAAGGTTTAAATTTATACCTAAACCAGACTATTTATTTGCTTGTTCGTAAGCCTGGCTATAAAGAATTAACGTTGGTGCCCATAGACCTACATAAATCGCAAGTTGAGAATCATCTAAAACAATATAAATAAGCACGGATGCTATTACAGACACCATGCTTGCGTATAAACCAAGTTTTACCATATTTCTCCTCTAGATTTAATTATACACTACAAATTTGTTAATATAAAAACATGCTAGAGACATTAACTTCATCTCCATTGTTTTTAATTCTTCTATTTCCGGTCGGCACGTTAACCGTATTTGTTCTTGGCTTAATTCGTGTAGATATACAGGACTTAAGAGGAAAAAAAACAGCAGGTCAGAAACTAGCTCTAGAAGAAGAATAGGAAAGTGTCTTACTTGACTGTTTATATGTAATTATGGACAGAGAAAATCTTGAAAACTTAGACGAGGAATCACTATTTCAGATTCAAAATACAATTTCTGAAATCATAAAAGAGCGAAATTTTAAAAAAGGTGATATTGAGGCAATTGTTGACGATTCATTTAATGTAGCTTTTCCGAAAATAGACGGCCTGGGTTTGAATCCTTGGGTTGAGGGGTCAATGCTGGTGTGCCCTGGAGCAAGAATAGACAAATCACAGACAAAACACATATGTAAGTTTGTTGCTGTTGGTGAGGATTGGTCCTGGGAGTCAAGCAATATGATTAGTGATGTAATCCGAAGAGATCAATCCTCAAAAAAATTTAGGCAACATTCAATAACTTTAATCTCACCTTATGAGGGCATGACTGTAGATGTGATTATGCAAAAATCACAAAATGGAAAACATTTAGTCGATAGTGTTGAATCCTATATATTTTCTAACGGCTCTCTAGAAAAGACAATGTCTAACTCATCTAGATCAAGAGAACATTAATTTAAGAAAACCAACTATGTCTACCAAATTGATTTTTAGGAACAGGGGTTTTTTCTTTAATATACCATTCAATACCACTGAGTACTGAGAACAGGTAAGACTTCAATTTAATATTTATATATAAAAAATAAGGAAAAAAAGAAAACACCTTTGGCCAGGAGCTTAACAAAAACGGATAAACTGTAATAGTCAGCTTTGATCCATTATTTACTTCTTCTAACCTCCACTCAACAAAAGATTGATTACTATTATTACTGCCTATCCAAAGATCATACCCTTGTAAAACTTTCCAACTAACAAATTTTCTTATATAGTACCTATTATTTAAATAGACTATTTTGTCTTCATGATGATCCTTGCTCCATTGAATAGTTGGATTTTCCTTACAAAAAGGGTGTACGTTGTTTAAGTAGCTAGGGGATGAAACAATTTCCCATAAGCTTTCCACAGAACAATCATAAGTCATACTGTTTGTGGTTTTAAATCTTTGCATAAACTAAGAATAAATATTTTAGGGTATATATAAAATCAGCCACAGGCCAACCACTTATGGAAGTGTGTTTGAGTGATTTTCAACGCATACACGTGATTGACCAATAAAATCAGTATAATTCTTATTTCACAACCCTGCAAGATTGTGATATTTATTTCACAAGACATATTCAATTGTGAAAATAGCACTAGCAAAGATTTCTCATCCTCTTATTTATATAATGAAATAGGGAGAAATAAAACTTCTCATGAACTTCGTGAAACATTTTGGGGGAAATTTTCACAGGTCACTGATAGCAAGCCGGGAGCAATCCCGGTTTGTTTGTCAGAGAACTAATAAAGCAATCGCAAATACAAGACAGGCTGAAAATCCATAGAAAGCAATTGCGACAGAATAAAGTCGATCATCTTTTTTCAGCTTGATTACACACAAGTTCGTAATCGTATAATATATCAAAATAAAAAAGGAACTTAGTTTTATGGATCCAACAACATCAAAACTATAAATACCTACTATCACAGAGATGAGTACAAAGCCTTCTGAGAAATAAGCAGAGTTAAATTTTTTATGAATTTTTGAAAAAGCTTTTGGAAGCACTCTGTCTCTAGAAAGTGCAACATATATTCTGCTAATTCCAGGCATCAGGGCAAGAAATACAGAAACCATCGCTATAGAAGAAGCAAAAACAATTAAAAAAGAAAATTCTGAAAATCTACTTACATCCATTGCAACCAGAAGAGGGGTATTTGAGTTCATAATGAATTCTGGACTAATTATTGAT
>LULW01000666.1_pt1 | contig 15839 bp, 20 predicted proteins | sample 729531 | NCBI WGS metagenome assembly LULW01 (sample SAMN03860279, study PRJNA289734) | marine metagenome | biome: seawater column; feature: ocean; material: water; isolation source: Red Sea water column Station 108 - depth 10m | place: Saudi Arabia: Red Sea | collected 2011-10-15 | depth 10 m | reverse complement strand
AAGGGCAGAAGCATATTTTTAATAGGAATGATGGGTTCTGGTAAGTCACAAACTGGTTTGAAGCTGGCTGAATTATTGAAGTATAAATACATTGATTTAGATTCATTAATAGAGAAGTTGGCAAAAAAATCTATCAATCAAATTTTTAAGGATGAAGGAGAAGATAATTTCCGCGAATTAGAAGCAAACTGCCTTAAAGAAACTATCAAAATTCCTTCATTAGTAATCTCAACTGGGGGAGGAATAGTTACCAAATCGGAAAACTGGGGAATCTTAAGACAGGGAATAATTGCTTGGATAGATCTCGACAAAGATATAGCAATTGAAAGATTGAAAAATGAAATTGAAAATAGGCCACTTCTTCAGGGAAAGAATCTAAATGATCTATATATGAGCATTTTTCAATCTAGAGAAAATTTGTATTCTCAAGCAGATTTAAGAATTCAAGTAAAAAAAGAAAATATTGAAGAAGTTGCTATGAAAATAATTAATGCAATTCATAAAGAAATAATTAGTTAATCTGGTTCAATTCTTACTGCAAACCATTTGATAACGTATCCTAATTTTATTTCTAATTCATAAGTGCTTTCTAATAATTCTTCAAAAAATTCCTGATCAGGATCTTCTATATTTTGATATATTGTTTGTGTTTCTGTCTTACTAAGCCAATTCTTCAACCATAAAATTGCTTCTTGCTTTGATACAATTTTTTCTTTTGAATCTGGCTCTAATAATACATAATGATCTGATGCTCTTATTAGTGGATTTGACATAATGAAAATTCTTCTTGGATTAATTCTTTGCTTGATTTTTCAAGGAATTTTTTTAGAAAGTTCTTTTGCTCTAGTAGATTCTAACGTACGAGAGTTTTTGGAAAATCGTGTAAATCAATGGCCAGAATTATATTTGCCAAATTTTAAATTATCGGATACTTCTAAGGATTTAATTTATCCTAAATGGTTCGAGGGGAATTGGCTTGTTACTTCTCAAGATATAGTTAATGATTCAGAAGAGCCAGTTATTTATAAAGTAAATTTCTTTAAGAATGATTCAGATTTAATTGTTGGTAATCGTGCAAAAAATTCTGAATCTATTGGAAAAGCAATATTTGGTGAAACCTTAATCAAGGTTGTAAATGATCCTCAATCTATTAATAATCAAATTACTTATTTAAAAGATGATTTTTATATTGATTCAAGAATTACAGGGAGAAATCAGATCCAAGATAATGATATTTTTTTCGCAGATGAGCTAGTTATACAAACAGCACATAAGCCAGGTGCTTCAAGGATTAATCAGGTAGAGACCATTAGTAAATTTCAAAAATGTTCCGAAGAAATATTGGAAGTTGATAATTCAATCAAACCATCAATTTGTGGAGTGCAATATGTTGCTTCTTATGGTTCAAAAGTTGGTGATCCTTCTATTCATGCTATAAAAACAAATAAATATAAATTGAAGTTTGAATTTATTGAGAGTTAGCACTAAAAAGATATTCTTCTAAGTTGTTCCTCCAAATGAAAAGATTTTCTAAATAAGGGTTGTTTATGTATTCTTGGCTCCCCTCTCCTGAAAGAATTGGTCCTGCAGACTTTGGAAATTTAATAAGGGATAATTGAGCAGCAATTGAAATATCTGCAATTGATAAACTATCTCCAACTAAATATTTCTTGTTGATCAAGGATTTTGATAAAGCTTCCAGTAATTTTTGGAGTTCTAAATTATCTTTAGAAGACAAAACTACATTAGAAATTTTACTAAGATTTTCAAAAGGTAATTTATCAACAATACTTTTAACTGAAGAAGGTATTTCATCTGGAAGTAATGCAGTTCTTAGCTGTGGATTTTCTATTGCAGATTTTATTAAAGCTTTTCTACAAGTTGTAGCCATTGTAGTATCTGCCCAGTCTTCAATTAGTTTGCATTGTGCAAATAATATTGGATCCTCCGGAAAAAGTGGATTGTTTTCATTTTTTTTATCTATATATTCGCAAATAGTTGAAGAGTCATTAATAACTTGATCATTACTATCGACTATTACAGGTACTTGTTTTTGACCTGATAATTTAAAGATTTCAAATTGGCCTATTCCAGGTGTTACTTCTTCAACTCGATATTGTAGTTTTTTTGCATGAAGAGCCATTCTTGTTTTTAAACAAAAAGCACTATGCCTAAATTGATATAATGTAATCATGCTGTTTAATGTTTGTTAAAACTTAGCTAAAAAAGTAATCTATTTGTGGAGCTGATGGGCGAATTTTTCTCTAATGTTGCGAGATATCCAAAGTATTTGATATCTATCATTGTTGGGGGACTTGTTGCTTTGCTTGAACCTTTATTCAAGAATAGATCAAATCCACTCACAATAGTAGGTTTGATATCTTCTGTCTTAAGTGCTTTCATAACTGTTTATTTTGTCTTGCAAGCGATGACAAACCCAATAAATTTACAACCATAATGCCAAATAATTACCGTCTTGCAAAAGTTTCTTCTCTTTTGAAGAAAGAAATAACCCTTATTTTGCAGAATGATTTAGAAAATGATCTTATTAGAGATCATTTCGTCAATATTTCTAAGATTGATTTATCAGGTGATTTGCAACACTGTAAAATTTATATAACTTCAACTGCTCAAGAGAAAGTGAGGAAAGAGATTGTTGAAAACTTGAATACTGCTAAAAGCTCTATAAGGCATAGTTTAGGAAAAAGAATTGAGATGAGAAGAGTTCCAGAGATAATTTTTAAAGACGATGTTGTTCTTGATAAAGGATTATCAGTCTTGAAACTTCTCGATGAATTAAAAAATAAAAATCAAAATCATAATGTTGAGGACAAGGATGCCAAAAGTTGATCTACCCCTTGATCAAAGAAATATAATTATTACTCGATCAAAAGAAGGGATATTGGATATAAAAAAGATATTCATAAGCAAGGGCGCTAATGTATTTGATTTACCTGCAATAAGTATTGCTGATCCTGATGATTTGAATCCTCTTGATGAAGCATTAAATCAAATAAATGATTTTCATTGGATTATTTTTTCCAGTAGTAATGGGATCAAATTTGTGGATAAAAGACTTAGATACTTTAATAGTTCATTAAAAGAATGTTCTAAAAAAACAAAAATCGCCGTAGTCGGAGAAAAAACCTCAAAAACTCTTGATGATTTTGGGATTAAGGCTGATTTCATACCTCCAGAATTTGTTGCTGAAAGTTTAATTGATAATTTCCCAGTATCTGGTTATGGACTTCGAGTTTTTGTACCAAGAGTTCAAACAGGTGGTAGGGATTTAATTGCAGATCAATTTAGAAAGGCTGGTTCTCGTGTATTTGAGGTTGCTGCATATGAAACTAGATGTCCTGAATCAATTCCGGAAGAAACAATTGATATTATTTCTAATCGAAAAGTCGATGCAATTATTTTCTCAAGCGGTAAAACCGTAGTAAATGCTGCTTTTTTACTAGAAAAAAAACTTGGTAAACAATGGTTAGAATATTTTGATCAAATTAAGTTATTAACTATTGGACCTCAGACAACAAAAATATGTAACAAGATTTTTGGAAGAGTTGATAGTCAGGCACAAAAATATACTTTTGAAGGACTACTAGATGTAGCAATTAATATTTTTAATTAGAAAAATTTTTTGTATAGTTCTTTTCAACTAAATCTTTGAACCTATCAATATTGGCCTGTAATTCGTTTGTAACCATTTTGCCTAAAATATTTTCTTCCATAAACCGAGCAATCATTTTTGGTAGTTCATAAGTTATTGCTAAATTTACCGTTGTGATTTGATCAGTTTTACTTTCGAAAACTACTGATCCCTCAGTTGGTAAACCTCCTATTGATTTCCATTTAAGTTTGCTTTTTTCAACCCTTTCTGTAATTTGAGCTTTCCATTTAAACCTAAAGCCATTTGCAGCTAAAGTCCATTCTGTTAAATCTGGTAACGTATTAGTTTCTTCGTCAACTGTTTTTACAGATTCAATCCAGCTCATCCAAAGTGACATTGAGTCTAAATCGCTCCATGTGTCCCATACATTTTCAAGAGGCGCATTAACAACTGTTATTACGTCATGTTTTAGCCAAGTACCCATTAATTAACTTACTGCAAGATTTTTTGCTAATTCGGCTTTCTTCTCTAAAATTGCGGCGGCAGCTAAATGACCACTCATTGTAGCTCCCTCCATAGAGTCTATATAATCTTGTTTTGTATAACTACCAGCCATGAAGAAATTAGATATAGATGTTTTTTGATCGGGTCTGAAAGGTTCCATACCGGGAGCTTCTCTATAGAGTGATTGTGGAATTTGTACCACGTTACTCCAAAGCAATTTAAGGTTTTTTGAGGATGGGAATAGACGGCGAACCTCTTTATCAATTTCTTTTGTAATTCTTTCTGTGGATCTTCCCATCCATCTATCGCCAGGAGTTAAAACACATTGGAGAAGCGATCCCATATCTTTTTTTCTATAGTCTGCTGGACTTGCTAGTGCTAAATCAGCAAAACAACTGAAAGAGGCATCAGCAGAATAAAGAAGGTTATCTAGTCCAATTGGTTCGTTTCCAGTATTATCTTTTTGTAATTCAGTAACCCAACCGTCATATCTTAATTGGATTGTGGCAACAGCTACAGCTCTAAGTTTTTTTAAACCTTCAAATTCTTTAAATTGATACCATTCTTTTGGAATTATTTTTTTTATTCCAGGAACAATAGTTAGCATGCATCTTGCTGAAATATCTTTGCAATTAATAAAACCTAATGCATATGCGATAGGATCCCACATTCTTTCTAAACTTTTTTCACTTCCACCATGGTTTAAAAACCATTCTTTAAAACTAATTCTATCTAGATCTCTAATTATTTTCATTGCGCCTTCATAGTCTATCAATCCTCTAACGATTGGACTTGTCCCTAAAGCTAAGGCATTTCTGAACTTATCTACCCAAGTAAGTTGTTCGGTGGTAAAAAAAGCTTTAAGTCCGTTAAATGGAGCACCTAAAGGGAATCTGAAGTCTAACGATTTTAAATTACCACCATTATTGATAAATAGATGAGTATGATCTTTCGGGAGTAAATTGTCTAGAGCTCCCACTTTTTTCATTAATTTAAAAAGATTTGCATAATTGTAAAAAAATACATGTAAACCCATTTCTATGTGGTTGCCATCCTTATCTTCCCAACTTCCTACTTTACCTCCCCAAAATGACCTGCTCTCGTAAATTTCTACTTCGTGGCCTTCATCAACTAAATTGACTGCTGCTGTAAGACCAGCTAATCCAGAACCAACTATTGCAATTTTCACTTTTTCTTAAAATTATAACAAATCAAGTTTGGATAACGTTTGTTCTATGCATCCTATCGATTAAGTTTTTATATTATAAATAGTAGAAATCCCTTGTTTATGGAAAATGTAGAAGTTAAACAGGAAATTAAAAATTCTGATGATGGCAAAGGTATCTTAATTACGAATGATGCTATAGAACAAATTTCAAATTTATTGAAGGGCCAAAGTGATAAAAAAGCACTAAGGGTAGGAGTAAGATCTGGCGGTTGTAGTGGGATGAGTTATACGATGGATTTTATAGGAACTGATGAAATAAATCCCGATGATAAAGTTTATGATTATTCATTAAAAGCTGATCAAAGCTTTCAAGTTGTTTGTGATCCTAAAAGTCTTTTATATATTTATGGAATGCAGTTAGATTTTAGTAAGGAATTAATTGGAGGTGGCTTTAACTTTGTAAATCCCAATGCTTCTCAAACTTGCGGTTGTGGAAGCTCTTTTGCAGTTTAATAAATAATGAATAACGAAATTAATCCCATCGAAGAGGATTTTAATGCAGCTTTATCAAGATATAAAGCAGGGCAAGATTTAATTCCAATCGTTCAAGATTTTCAAAAAATTATACAGCAAATTCCAAATCATTTTGCTGCTTGGACTTGTTTATCATGGCTTCAATTACTTTTGAAAAATAATGAAGAAGCTTTGTCAGCTGCCAGACAAGCTGTTCGATTAAATCAGCAAGATCCACAAGCAAGAATGAATTTGTCTTTAGCTCTTTTGGCTACCAATAATAAAGGTGTTAGGGATCATATTGAGTTAATAAAAAAAATGTCTATGATGATGCCAGATGTGAAAAGTGAGTTGAAAGAATCTGTTGAAGACGGATTAAGTAGATATCCAGATTGGCCTGAGTTAACCAAAGTAAAAAAATGGTTGGAATTTTAAATTGTTTAAGATTTTAATTTTAAGTAATGGGCATGGAGAAGATCTATCTGGCAGTCTAATAGCTAAACAATTCGTAAAAAGTGGTTATTCTGTTCATGCTTTGCCAATTGTTGGTATGGGAAACCATTACGAAAAAGAAAAAATTAAGATTATCGGTAAAACTAAGGAATTTAGAACTGGAGGAATTGGTTATAATTCTTTTAAGGGAAGACTTACTGAGATATTAGGAGGAGAAATATTTTATCTTCTAAAAAGATTATATTTAACTTTTAAAATAAGAAAAAAATATGATTATTTTTTTGTAGTTGGAGATATTGTGCCAGTTTTTTTTGCATGGGTTTGTAAGAAAGATTTTTTTACATATCTAGTTGCTTATTCCAGCCATTATGAAGGGAAGTTGAAATTACCATGGCCTTCTAAATTTTTCTTGCTCTCACAAAAAGCAAAAAAAATATATACGAGAGATTCCCTTACAGCTAATGATTTAACATTGCAATTAAAAAAGAAAGTGTCTTTTTTAGGCAACCCATTTATGGATAAGTTTTTTCCTAGAAACGAAGAATTAAATAAAGATGAATTTAGTATTGGATTATTTCCAGGAAGTAGATTCCCTGAGATTTTAGATAATTTTGTTTTGATTTTAGAGGTATTAGAGGCATTGTCAGATTTAAGATATTTTCAAAAAATTCAGTTTAATTTTGCAATAGTTAATGCTCTATCTTCATCAAAAATAAAGGAGATATTTCAAAAAAGAGGATGGTTAAAAATAGAAAATATAAAAGATAATAATCTCTTGAAATTCCAATATAAATTTTTAGAAGTGAATATATATTGGAATAATTTTGACAAAATATTATTGAAAAGTAGATGCTGTATTAGCATGGCAGGAACAGCAGCAGAGCAAGCGATTGGATTAGGAAAACCGGTTATTCAGATTGAAGGTAAAGGTCCACAATTTACAAAAACTTTTGCAGAAGCGCAAAGACGTTTACTTGGGAAATATGTTTTTTGTGCCAGTAATTTTAAAGATAAAAATGATCAAATCAATCAGACAATTAAATTGATCATAAAAATAATATACCTTATACAGCTAAATAAGAAGTTTATGATCTCATGTAATGAAAATGCTAAAAAAAGACTGGGTGAAAACAAAGCTTGTCTTAAAATGGTTGATGATATGAATATTGTTATAAAAAATGACTAAGGAGAATAATCAAAATAAGTTAAAACAAATTATCGATAATTTGTTATTAATAAATTTATTTACAGTCATTTTTTTTGCAATATTTTTTATTTTTGCAATCATCATGCAATTTAATGGGATATTTATTTTTATTAATTTTATTCAGATAGTTTGGAATCCTCTTGTAGTTCCATTGATAACAATTCTTATTATTGGTGCTTTAGTAAACGGTATTAATTCTTGGTGGAGGCGTAAATTGCTTTCTCAAGAAGAGGATATTTAAAATTATAATTTTTGATTTTACTGCTAATTACTTTTTGTCCTTCTAAAACAACTTTCGCTCCATCTCCTAACAATATTTTTAAAACCGCTCCAGGCACTGGAAGTAAATTAGGTCTATTCAGACATTTGCCTAAAGTCTGAGAAAATTCTCTCATTAATACTGGATTTGGTGCAACAGCATTAAATACTCCCGAATACTTTTTATCAACTAATGCTTGAATAATTAATGCACATAAATCAGTTCTATGAATCCAACTCATCCATTGCTTACCATCTCCAATTGGTCCACCTAATCCAACTTTAAATATAGGGAGCATTTTTCCTAATGCTCCTCCATCTTTCTCTAGAACAATTCCAATTCTAAAAATAACTAACCTTGAGAAAAATGGTTTTTCAGCGGCGACCGCTTCCCATTTTTTGCAAAGATTAGATAAAAAGTCTTTTCCTCCAGGACTATTTTCAGTGAATTCACTAGACAAACTTGTACCGTAATAACCTATAGCAGATCCATTTATAATGACTTTTGGGTTTATTTTTAAATCTTTAAGGGTCTTCATCATAAATTTTGTGGTGTTAATACGACTATTTTCAATCTCCTGTTTTTGTTCAGAAGTCCATTTTTTTTCTGCTATGGGTTCTCCCATCAAGTTAATAATTCCATCTGTCTCTCTTAAAATATTTAGAAGATTTTCGTTATTCCAGTTTTTTTCTTTTGATAAATCTATTTGAAAAAATTTAAACTTATTGAAATCTAAATCAAGCTTTAATTTACTAATGGGTTTTCTACTTACAATGTATATTTCATGATTTTCATTGAGTAGTGTTGGTACTAATTCTTTACCAACAAATCCAGTGCAGCCAAGTAGTAAAAGACGCATATCTTATAAATGTTTATCATTTAAGGCTATTAAATTTTTTAGACGTTTGTAATTATTATTCCGGTATAAATTTTTTTCAATAGTTTTCAAACAAGTTTTTGTATAATGAATTTCAAATAACTTTCTTGAATTTATTATGACAGATTCTATTCCAAAGAAACCTCTCAAGAAAGGAAGCTTAGTTTTTGTCGATAGAGAAAATTATATAAAAAGTATCGAAGCGCTAGCCAGTGATGATGATCTACCTAATTATGTCTTTGAAGGTCCTGGAGAGATTCTTTCAGTCAAAGACGAATATGCTCAGGTTCGATGGCGCAGACCTGTTCCAGATGTTTGGTTGAAATTAGATCAACTTAAAGAATATACTCAATAAAATTTTTATATCTAAAAGTTTTTATTTTTTTTCTCTATAGACATCTTTGATTGTATTCTTTTTGCTTCTTTGATCATTTCTTTGCCATCAAATAAGTAATTATCTACGTATCCTTGTGTATATCTATCAAATTCTGATAGCGCATCTTTAACTTGTGAAAAACAATGATAAAGATCGAGGCCTAAAGCTGAAATAGACTTTGGAACTATTTTTTTGTTATAAATTTTTTCAACTTTTTCTATTTTCTTTTGTGAAAGAATAATATAACTGCAAAAATTTTCCATTAGTTCGTCATCATATGGATCCGCAGATAGTTCTTTTATTTCGTTATTCAAAGGTTTAATGATTTGACTAATTAATCTATTTATCGGACTATAAATTTCTTTAATCCATGTTTCAACTTCTTTGTCCTTAATTGAAGAATTATATTTTTTTGAATTAAATTTCTCTTCCCAATTTTCATTTAATGAATCAAATGATGAGCTGGAAAAGGAAAAACTGCTATCGTATTGTTTCTTTTTGATAGGGTCATTTAGAGTTTCCCAGGCATTTTGTATTGCAAGAAATCGTTCTTTCTTGCCGCCTGCATCTGGATGATGTTGCTTAACTAAAGAGCGATATGAAGATTTAATTTCACTTCTGGTTGCATTTTGTTTGAGACCTAATTCTTCATATAAATTTTTTTCCATTTTTATAAATTATGCATTAAAGATAACCATCTTTTCTGGCTTGAATTGAAGTATTAGATTCAAACATTGCTGTTGATAAATATCTTTCTCCAAAACTTGGAAGAATAACTATCAATCTTTTATTCATTAGTTCTTTTCTTTTGCCGATTTTTATAGTTGCTGCTAAAGCTGCACCGCTGCTGATGCCAGATAAAAGGCCTTCTAATCTAGCTAATAAACGCCCATAATAAAATGCTTCATCGTCATCTATTTTTATAATTTCATCAATTAATTTAGTATTAAGAACTTTTGGTACGAAACCCGCTCCAATTCCTTGAATCGAATGAGATCCTGCTTTTTCTCCGGAAATCACAGCACTTTTTTTGGGCTCTACGGCATAAATTTTGCAATTTGGATTAACTTTTTTCAAAAAACGTGCACAACCAGTAATTGTTCCTCCTGTGCCTACTCCTGTAACTAGTCCATCTAAATTGTTATTGGATTGGGACCATATTTCTTGAGCCGTCGTTCTTTCATGAATATCTGGATTAGCAAAGTTTTCAAACTGATTAAATTGATAGCTATTTGTAATGGTTGAAGACAACTCATTAGCTAAATCTAAAGCTCCTTTCATTCCGTCTTTTCCTGGTGTTAGCTGTAATTCAGCTCCATATGCTCTCAACATTGCCCTTCTCTCGATACTCATCGTATCCGGCATAGTTAATATCAATTTATAGCCTTTTGCTGCAGCAACCATTGCTAATGCGATGCCAGTATTCCCACTAGTTGCTTCAATTAACGTTGTTTTATCTGGCGTTATCAATCCTTCTTCTTCAGCTTTACATAACATTGAATAAGCGATCCGATCTTTAACGGACGCTGATGGATTGAAACTTTCTAGTTTGGCTATTATTTCTGGATAACAATCAAAATACTTTTTGATTCGATTTAATTTAACTAATGGGGTATTGCCAACCAGTGAAGTTATATCATTTGCTATTTCCATGCAGTTATTTTTAAAATGCAAATTAATTTCTCCTAATATTCATAATAATTGTATTTAAAGATCTTTTATATAATTTTCTCAAAAGAATTTAATTTAAATAACTTCCTGAGAAAAAATATTTAGTAATATAAAAGGAAGTTTTTATTATGATTATGTATTCGTTAGAACTAAGTCTGAGATATTCACCTTTTCCACTTTCAATTCAGAAGAAAGAATTTGATGATGTTAAAAGAATTTATGATGAAATAAAAAGTTCTATGAATGAAACTTTAGAATCCTCAAACTTGATCGAATTAAGGTGTGACAAAGTGCAAGATAAATTAATTGCTGTAAGAGCTAAAGAAATCATTTCTGTTCAGATATATGAAAAATCATCAGTAGCAGGAGGAGCTAAAAGGCCAGGATTTTCTCTCAACATAGATTGATAGAATTAATGCGAGATTCACTTGAAAATGAAATACCTCATATTCAATTCAAAGATGTTTCTTTTTCATATCTTGGAGAAAAAGAAAATTTAATTTTTAAATGTAACTTCTCAATAAAAAAACCTGGATTTTGGATGGTTGTAGGTAAAAACGGGAGTGGAAAAAGTACTCTTTTAAAATTAATTAATGGAATAATCAAACCCAAAAATGGCGTCATTGACTCTAATGCAAATATTGGCATGGTGTTTCAAAACCCTGATCATCAAATATTGATGCCAAATTGTAGGAGTGAACTTCTGATTAATATTAATCAGAATATAAGTCAAAATGAAATTAATAAAAAAATTGAATATGTGCTTGATCAGGTAGGAATGACTGGTTTTGAAAAAAGGCCAGTTCATACTTTGAGCGGTGGACAAAAACAACGCTTAACTATTGCATGCGCTCTGATTAGTAATAGAAATTTTATTCTTTTAGACGAGCCTACAGCGTTACTTGATCAAACCAGCCAATTAAAAGTTTTAAAAACTATTAAAAATCTTACAAGTGACCTTAAAAAACCTTTATCAGCTTTGTGGATTACTCATCGTTATGAAGAATTAACGTATAAAGAACAAAGAGAATAAAAAAATTTATTGTAAATACTTTAAATATGATAAGGGTTTATTCTTTTTTAAGAACAGTAATTAGAACGTATAAAAATTCTCCACAAAAGTGGAAAAAAAGCTTTTTGGTTTATTTTCATTTTTTAAAATTAAGACATATTTTCTTTTATATACTTTGAATTACTACACCATTCAGGAAATTCTAGTCATCCCACATATCCTTTTTCTCTTGATCCAAATTATTCCTTTCAAGTAACTCTATTCTTTTCTGCTGAGAATCTATTTCTGTTTCAATTACGTTTTTATCGTCAATGTATTTTGTTTGTATTTCTACGATAATTATTTCAAATTGTTCGCCAAAAAAATCTGACATTTCTCTCCATGCTTCCATTTCCTCTTCTTTGCCAATAGTATCGTTTATCTGATGTGAAATAATTTCTAATACATATTGTTTAAGTTCTTGATGACTCATCGATTCAACTTTTTTTTGAATGTAAAGTTCTTTAAGAGTTTCTAGTTGTTTTTTTGATAAATCAGAATAGATAATAGACTTCTTTTTCATAGATACTTAAATTTTTTTTAATATAGACAAAATTATGCGTTTAAACATTTTGGAGAAATGAAAAATTTTAAACTTAATTCCTATTTGATTACTGAAAAAATTCAATTTTCTAAACTTGTAATGGCAATCTGAATACAATATTCTTCCAATTTGAACCATTATTTGTTTCTATTAATCCTTTGATTGTTAAGAAAAAGTGAATAGAATCGAAAGAAATTCTAAAATTTCAAATTTATTAAAATTTGCAATTTCCATCTAATCTATTGCTATCACTAAGTTATCTGATAATTCTAATTGATAAAATTGTTTACAGTAATTCAGCAATCTTTATAAATTCTTGAGAGAATCGTATGATTTAATACTTTTGGATTTAATGCTACCAAGTGTTGATGGTTTAACTTTATGCCAGCGACTAAGAAGAGATGAAAGAACATCAAATATACCAATTTTGATGATAACTGCGTTAGGCGGCCTTAAAGATAAAGTTACTGGGTTTAATTCTGGAGCAGATGATTACATTACTAAACCATTCGATTTAGAAGAATTATATGTACGCATAAAAGCTTTATTAAGAAGAACCAACAGAGCACAATTAAATTCTAGTAACCAGCAAGAAATATTAAATTATGGCCCTTTAACTCTTGTTCCGGAAAGATTTGAAGCTATATGGTTTGAATCTCCTGTTAGGTTAACGCATCTTGAATTTGAACTTCTTCATTGTCTTTTGCAGAGACATGGTCAAACTGTATCGCCAGCATTAATTCTTAAAGAAGTATGGGGATATGAACCTGATGATGATATTGAGACAATAAGAGTTCATATTAGACACTTACGCACTAAACTTGAACCCGATCCACGCAAACCTATTTATATCTTCCATTGAAATTTTTAAAAAAGCTATTTCCCATGCCAACCTTGGTTGAATGTTTTTTCTTAAGAGGTATTTTAAATTTTCAAGTTTTTTAACTAAACCGATATTTTTTGTTTTTCTCCACCAAATTGTTTGAATTAAATTTACTAAACAAATCTGTTGAGAAATTTCTAATTTTTCAGATATTAATTTAGATATTTCTAATATTTCCAGACTATTTTTAATTGGAGAATCCAATTTACTTATAATTTCATCTGAAAAATCATTCCAAATTTCAATATTTTTCAATAATTGATTTGGAGATCCATTTGCAGAGTTTATTAAATCTTCAAATTTTAATTTTGTATTTATCTTTAATTTAGAAGTATCTAAATATTCTTTTAAAATTGACTTTATTTGTTTACTAGAAAAAGATCGAAATCTGACGATTTGACATCTTGAGATAATCGTATCTAAGAGAAGATTTAATTTAGATGTTAGTAAAATAAAAATGCCGTTACTAGGTTCTTCTAAGGTTTTTAAAAGGCAATTTGAGGCTGCTTCGTTTAAGAGGTGTGCATCAATAATCAAAACAATTTTTTTTTCTGAGTTTATTGATTTTTGACTAAGAAAAGTTTTGATATTACGTATTTGAGCAATTTTAATAATCTCAGATCCACTTTTTATTGTTTTTTCAAGATCGAAACTTCCTGAACTTTTTGTTGCCAAAAGAGAATCAGGTTCAATAATTAAAAAATCAGGATGGTTATTGTTTGTAATTCTCTCTTCAACATTTTCGCTTGGTGAAGACTGTTTGAAAATCTCTTTTATAAATTGAAGAGCAGTTTGCTTTTTGCCTAATCCTTCAGCACCATAAAATATATAACCATTAGCCAATGATTTGTTTTTAATTATGTTCTTAAGAAAGGTATTGACTTCTTCATTCAAGAAAAAATTGTTTTTTTTAACCTCAATCATTTGTTATTAGAAAAATTGTTTAGTAAAGTCTCTTTAATTTGATTAGAAATAGTTTTAATATTTTGTGAAGCAGATATTACTTTCCAGTTTTTTTGTTTGGCAATTAGTTTGAAGCCTTCATTTACTTTTTCTAAAAATCTAATACCTTCTGATTCTATTCTGTCTGGAATTTCATTTTTTCTTCGGAATATGCTCTCTTCTGGAGAAATTTCTAAGAAGAAAGTGAGATCTGGAGATGCTCCTTGACACACAATAGATTCAATATTTTTAATTATTTCTAAATTTATATTTCTTCCATAACCTTGATAAGCCAGTGTGGAATCGGAAAATCTATCACTTATTACCCAATCATTGTTATTTAAAGCAGGTGAAATAATTTTGGAAACGTGTTCAGCTCTATCCGCTGAATAAAGCAATAATTCTGCAAGAGATGAAGGCTTGTTATTTTCATTATTATCAAGAATCAGTCCTCTAAGTTTTTTTCCTAAAAGACTGCCTCCAGGCTCTCTAGTTGTGATTAATTTAGACCCTTTCTTTATTAGACCACTATTAGGAAGCCATTTAGATAGTTCATCTATTTGGGTAGTTTTACCACATCCATCAATACCCTCAATAACGATAAATTTTCCTTTCATTTAATCCAAAGATAAAGCATTAATTACAACTGTAATAGAGCTAATAGCCATCAATAATGCTGCTATTGAGGGAGTAAGAAGAATACCGTATTTAGGGAATAAAATGCCGGCGGCTAAAGGTATAGCTAGTAAGTTGTAACCAAAAGCCCATGTTAGATTTTGCTTTATTTTTCTTATAGTTTTTTTTGCAAGATTTAAGGCGTAGGGTAATCCATTTAGTTGATCTCCCATTAATACTACATCTGCATTTGCCTTGGCTATTTGAGTACCAGATCCTACCGCAATTCCTAAGTCTGAGGATGCTAAGGCTGGGACATCATTAATACCATCACCAATCATTGCCACTTTATTATTAATTTTTAAATTTTCTATAGTCTTTAGCTTCATTTCAGGAAGAAGATCCCATTTTACTTCTGTTTCTTTACAACCAATTTTTTTTGCTAAAGCTAAAACCGTTTGTTTCCTATCGCCACTTAAAATGTTAATTTTAAATTTGTTTTCTCTCAAATTTTGAACTGTTTTAATTGAATCATCTCTGAGTAAATCTCCTAGCAAAATAAAGCCTAATAACTTATCTTTGATACTTACTCCAATGATAGTGTTCGTTTTTGTTTCTTCATTTTCAATGACTTTTTTTGCCTCACTATCAATAATTATTCCTTTGCTTAGTAGCCATTCAATATTTCCAATATTAATAAGTCCATCAATTGAATCAAGTTCTCCAGAAATACCTCTACCTGAATGGGTGAAAATTTTTTTTATTGGAAATAAACTTAAATTTTGTTTTTTTGCTTCTTGAATTAACGCATCTGCGATTGGATGTCTGCTTTCCTTTTCTAAGCTGGCAGCTATTCTTAATAAAAAAGAATGATCATCATAATTTTTATAATCAACGATGAATGGCTTACCTTTTGTTAATGTACCTGTCTTGTCAAAAATAATGTGATTAATTTTTGAAGCCATCTCTATTTTGTCCCCGCCTTTAAATAAAACCCCTTTTTTTGCTGCTTTACCTGATGCGACAGTGATTACAGTTGGGGTGGCTAAACCTAATGCACAAGGACAAGCTATCACTAAAACAGCAATTGACAATTGAATTGCTAAACTCAGGAAATTCTCAGCATTACTACCAAGTGAACTATGTAGTGTGTGACTTGAGTG
>LULW01000454.1_pt1 | contig 15841 bp, 13 predicted proteins | sample 729531 | NCBI WGS metagenome assembly LULW01 (sample SAMN03860279, study PRJNA289734) | marine metagenome | biome: seawater column; feature: ocean; material: water; isolation source: Red Sea water column Station 108 - depth 10m | place: Saudi Arabia: Red Sea | collected 2011-10-15 | depth 10 m | reverse complement strand
CCTTTTGCACCATGTATTGTTGACAGCGTTATCCTTGGTGTTTGTGAAATCTTTTCATCATTGGCTAACATATTTCGTATGTAGTTTTCTGTCTCCGTATCTAATCCTGCAAAAGCTTTGTACCAAACGTCCTTCGTTTGCAATCCGTGTTGCTCGATGCACTCTTCAATAAAATAACCATCTTCGTTCTCGTCCAGAGTCTTACCAGTCTTGTATCCTGGCGCAACATTGTCACCAAGGTAGGAATAAATATTTTTTATTGATGCGATTGGTAGTACTTTGTTATTGTCTCTCCATCTCTCCCACGTTCGTATTGCAAGAAGTAAATCTAATTTTATGGAGTTTTTTGTTTTGTGTGAATAGTACCAGCCCTGTAACTGACACAGTTCTTTAATATCATCTAAAAAATGATTGGCGGATGATAAAACTAACTTCGTCCTTAAGAGCGATAAAAGTATCAACATCAGCACCAGCCCATCTAAATATAGCCTGATCATCATCCCCTGCAATGTAGGTCTTGTCTGCTTTCGACCAAAGAGTCCTGACCATTCGCCATTGCAAAGGAGAGAGGTCCTGTGCCTCGTCAATAAATAATACGTCAAAAGACGGCGAAACATCTTGCTCAATAAATTGTTCCAAAAGGTCATCGTAGTCTATTAGATTTTTTTCTTTTTTATATCTGATAAGTTCTCGATCTAAAAGATATAGTAGATCTCTTTCAATGTCTAGAGTATGGTTGTAGTTGTCATACTCTCCCAACACAGATATCTCCTTGACCCTAGCTCTGTTGATTATTCTAAGGTATTCATTGTCAGAATTAAAAATACCATCCTCTTCTTGATACCATGCCGTCTTGATTGGTATACCAACTTTCAAACCAAAATCCCGATAGTCTGCAGCTTTCATAATACGTTCTTTTTTTGCACCCAACATCCTAAATGCCAGTGAGTGTAGTGTTCTAAAATAAGGTATCTCTTTTTGATCGATCATAAATTTTTCTTCAGCTCTTCTTGTTGCCTCCCATGCAGCTTTCTTTGTAAAAGAAAAATACCCTATGTTTTTTATATCTGTGCCAGATCGTAAAAACTCCTCTACTAAGTTTAGTAGTGTGGTTGTTTTACCTGTGCCAGGTGGCCCCAGTATGATTGTCTTCATATTATTTTGCCTTTTCTAATTATTCTGGGGGCAGCTAAAACATAATTTTTGTGTATAGCTCCATATTCTTTGTGTCCTCTAAAGTGAGCCCTTACAGAAGTTATGTCTCCTTTTCTTAATCTGCGTGTGTGTCCTCGAACAGAATGATATGGTATATATCTTTTTTCGTGTGGCTCGTCGTCAGTAACATCATTTGTGTAAGTTGTGTCTTTTTCTGTTCTGTATTCATCTGGTTTTATGTAAACAGTTTTGCTTTTCCAAACAGGAACAAATTCATCTTGACTGACGTTGCTCTCTTTAATTTTAAAAGAGGTTGATGGTTTTTCACTCTTTGGAACAATGTCACGAATACTTGCGTTTTTATCTGTATGACTGTTTAATTGAATAAATGCTTTGTAAAAATTATCTGCTTGAACTCTCGCAGGTCTCTTATCTTTAGAAGCCCACAAATAGTGGTTAGTGTTTCCATTTTTTTTGAAATCTAAAGGAACAATAACATCAGATTTAGTTAAATATCTTGCTGATTGAATTTTGTCACGTAATATAAATAACATCCTATGACTGTATGTTACATTATTTCTATCAAGATCCTTTTCTTTATATTCAAACAAGTGAAACACTATCATTTCATTGTTAACCGCACCAAATCTATTTTCAAAACCACGAGTTTGAAAAAGTATTTTTTCAAAAGGCAACAGTCCTAGTCCCTCTTTTAAATGTTGTTCTATGCAACGTTGGTTTTCTTTTTTAGCTTCTTCAGACCAGTTAAGATCGTCCATTCTAAACTTCTCAGCTTTTTGTGCTGTTTTCATAAAGTCAATTAATTTATCTATGCTTTTTCTTTTTAGTTTAGATTTATAGATGTCCTCGCAATCTTTTTCTTGAAACATGTCAATTATCCGTGAAGCGTTTGCAAAACTTTGTTTTTGACTTTTGACATGTTCATCAGCAAACTGTTGTGTCAGTTCTACTTTCCACGGCCCCGGTCCGAGAGCAGCTAGCCCTGAGTTAAGACTTATTTCTTTCCTGATAGACCTTGCGTATTCTAATGCAGCCTCCGTTTGTCTTTCCTGCTCTCTAATCTGACCAGTTATTTTAGATATCCTTCTTACAATTTTGTGACTATATTCATCTGAGCTTGGCTCTTGTATCTCTTTCATTATCTCATTAATTGTCTCTTCATTTAAATGTTTAAGAAGTGCTCTGTGAAATTTTCTTTTAGCTGATGACATTAAAATGGCGCCTCCTCATACGCTGTTTGACTTATTGATGTTTTGTTTTTTTTCATTGCTTTTATTTTGGTTTTATCCATTTCCCAATTATTGCGTTTACAAAAAGAATAAAAATCATCCATTCTAAAATAGGTACAACCGTCATCTGTCCAAGACATTTTATTTAAGATATCATCTTTGGTTCTGGCTGCAGGTCTGTTGACTGTAAAGTCGTAGAGTAGATTAACAATTTGATTGGTTGGGTTGAGTGACTCTAAAGGCTCTATCTCCTCCAAATTATTCATTAAAGTTTTGAGATAAACTTCTCGCCAGTCTTGTGCCTTTGGTATTGGTGACACAATATTAGCCTGGTCAAGAACAGCGAGAGCGAACAAATTAGGATTGTGTAGTTGCTCTGTTTTTAATTCTATTCTTTTACCTGCCACGTTTAAAAACCATTGTGGTGGATTGGATGTAATCTTAGTGAGTGTGTCCATCTCTGGCATCTGCTCCTCCTCAAAACCAACGCCATATTTTTTAGTTCTGCATTTAGCTGCATTGCATACACCACAAATAGGTTGTTCTTTACACCTGTATTTATCGTAACCTCGTTTGCCAACTGATTTAATTAGCTGTTGTACCTCTTGAAAAGACAACGGTGGAGTCATATGTTTCTGGTTATCAGACATCAACATGTCTTCCCAATTGTCTGGATTAGCTTGTTTGTGATACACAGCCACATTAAACAAAGCATTGTTTCTTGATCCTTCACCAAACCCATCCTGAGCTAGTGTGTTTAAACAAGGCGGACCATCTTTGAAAGCTTCAACGACCTCTAATTTTTTTATAACAATAGCCTCTACTTGCTCTCTAGTTTGCACCCACTCATCGTAAATAGAATAGAATGTTTCTAAATCAGCTGCTTCACCACCAGCTTTCATCGCATATCTAAGACCGCGTACACCGCCGTGATATGGCAAATTTAAAAAGTTACCTGTGTCTCCACGTTCGACCAATATTTCTGTTTGCTTTGGAAAAATCTCGCTACCTGCGTAGCCCAAAGCTTCAGCCATTGATTTTAATTTTGATTGCATCAAAGATGCAGGAATAAAATCTTTCGTGAATAAAAACAAATGTGCACCACCAGATTTAGATCTAAATGTAACCAAAGGGAAACTTAAACCTTTTATGTTTCTCATCAACACCAAGTGATCTATGTTATATACATCGACATCAATACAGCCCCATTTACACTCGTTGTTTTCATTAATAGGTATGACACCAAGAGCTGGGTCTTTTCCATCTATGTGGTCTTGCCACAAATCGTCTGTTATGGGTTGTCTTTTTATAAAGGCTTTGCCGTCAGCTTTGCCTTTTCCGTTTGTGGTGCCTGATAAAATTAATTGTCCATAGGCACTATTGTTGCCTTCGAATATCTCTTTAAATTTCATTTTTTGGCTCTCACCTTATTGTTCCAAATTTTGTAACTGCCACCACTACATGGACCAGAACAATAAATTTTTTTCTTTTGCCACTTAGTTATTACAAATTGTTTTTTACAAGTTGGACAAGTTTTTTCCATTTTCATATCTTATTTCCTAAACGTCTCGTGGGGTAATGATTAAGGGGGAACCCCACGAGACTGCCATTTTAGTAAACCAACAAAACTAAAACGGCGTTTTGTCGTCTGTTGAGCTCTCAGACTTCACATTCTCATCACCATGTTTTGCCGTGATGTCGCCCTTTGAGCAACTCGCAGCAAAATCCTTAGCCGTTAGATAAAGGTTTTTATCTTCGACCGGCCCAACCTTTTCAACGCTCCAACCAAACCACGTTCCCTTGTCATTTGATTGTTGCACCGTTTTAAGATTGTACACGTGACTGTGCATCGCTGGAGTGAACATACCACTTTTACCTTTTAGTTTAATGCTGTTCATCATTGAGTTCCAAGATCTACTTGTTTTTAACTGAGTAGATTTCATAGATACCAATGCAGCTTCACCAGAAGGTAACAACACAAAGTATGATGCTGTGTTTTCTAGATAGTTACCATTCGGCAATCTATCTTTATAACTTGCATCACGCGTTGCATCTTTGATTATGCCACTTTCAACAGTGTGTATCGCAACAGGAGCACTTGTGCCCTCGCCACGATCAGACCATTCGACATATTCGCGCTTGTAGTAGCACGGTATTACGTCGACGCCCTTTTCTCCGTCATAGAGTTGCTTAGTCACGGTATTGAATATCATACCAGGTTCAGCCCCCTCTACGTATTTTGCGTCCCTTTTATTAGTCTCTGGGGACAGTTGACCTAATACTCTGAGAAACGGTAATGCGAAATCATCCGATGACATATTACTGAAACTCGTATTAGCGTCTTCTTCAAACATGCTCGCTAGAACAATGCTTGATTCTTTCTTTTTCGCTATTGCTTTTTTCATTTTTCGTGTTTCCTTATTTCCGGCCTATTTTAGTTTGATCTTTAACAAAAGTGTTAAAGAGTTCTGAGGGCATATCGAGGCCGGCCTCGATACGCTCTCTAAAGAGAGCCTTCAATGTCATGGGTTCTACCTTTTGTTTTTGGGTAGGCTCATAACCTTCTTGCTCTGCAAGACTAAGCAATTGCTCAGCCTTGTTATCTTCGCCTTTACCGAACTGAACTGATACTTCATTTTTAATGATATCAGCTAGATCGTTATTTCGAAGCCAGTCGTAAGCTTCTTCGGTAGCGTCTTTTTTGACAGTGCAGAAATAAGCTTTCTTCACTTCAACAGAGCTGCCGTCAGCTAACTTCAGAGACGATAAACCTTGTTCAGCTAAAAGGTTTGGTATGATCTCTGAACCAATCTTGTCTGCTTCTTCTTTTTTCTTTTTAAGTTGAGCTTCTAAAGATGTGATTTCATCTTCTGTGTTTGACAACATAATACAGTATTCAGCGAGTGTATTGATGTCGGTCTTTTCTATAACTTGTTGTTGATCTTGTTCAAGATCCGTCAGTGTTATCTTTTCCATTATTTTCCTTTTCGTTGTTAGATTTTAATTGATTTAATTCAGCTGTCAACTTATCAATTGTCAGCTGCATGTTGATTTTCTCATTGTTGCTTTTTTGCAACATATTAAAGAGAGAGTTGATTATTAGTTCGTTATCCATTTTTTTCTCCTAATTGGTATTGACATCAATATAATTATGGTTAATTATACTGTCAAGGATAATATGATAAAAAATTATATTTTTAAAACCAAGCCTTACAAACATCAATTAGACGCTCTAAAAAAGTCTTGGGATAAGGAAACATACGCTTTGTTTATGGAGATGGGGACAGGTAAATCCAAGGTTCTCGTTGATAATATTGCTATGCTTCACAAAAAAGCCCTGATCCGCGGTGCGTTGGTCGTGGCGCCTAAAGGTGTGTACAAGAACTGGGATGAGATTGAGTTCCCAGTGCATATGCCTGATGACGTTGAATGCACAAAGGTGTTGTGGGATCCAAACCTCACCAAGAAAAAACAGTTTGAATTAGACCAATTGTTTAGAGATGATCACAAACTTAAGTTATTGATAATGAATGTAGAAGCATTTTCTACAACAAAAGGTTTGCAGTTTGCCAAAAAGTTCTTACTCTCTTTACTTGGAAGAGCTTTGATAGGAATTGATGAATCTACTACGATTAAGAGTCCGACAGCAAAGCGAACAAAAAATATTTTAGAAATGGGGACACTAGCAAAGTACCGTAGAATATTGACAGGCTCTCCCGTTACAAAATCTCCACTTGATTTATATACACAGTGCGAGTTTCTTGATCCTAAACACTTGGGTCACTCTTCTTACTATAGTTTTAGATACAGATATGCCAACATGATCAAAAGACGCTTTGGTGGTCGTGAGGTTCAGCTGGTGACAAGTTACAGAAGACTCGGCGAGCTGGCATCAATACTCGAAGATTTTTCTTATCGTGTCTTGAAAGAAGAGTGTTTGGACTTGCCACCGAAAAACTATGCCACCAGAGTTTTTGATTTATCAAAAGAGCAAAAAGAAATGTATGGCACAATGAAAAAGATTGCGATAGCACAACACAAAGGCAAGATCATGAGCTCAATGTCTGCTCTTACAACTCTGTTGCGTTTGCATCAAATAACTTGTGGCACTTTCAAAGCCGATGACGGCACGATTACGCACCTGGACAACGGTCGCATGACAGCCTTGATGGATTGTTTGCAAGAAATAGAGGGCAAGGTAATTATCTGGGCAAACTATCGAGAGGACATAAAAAAGATAGTCGAATCTTTAAAAAAAGCTTACGGAGATGACTCTACAGTCGAATATCACGGTGGAGTGGATGCTACCCTTCGCCAGAAGAATATTGCTCTATTTCAAGAGAAAAACAGCCCTACACGCTATTTCGTAGGAAATGCACAAACTGGAGGCTATGGAATTACTCTTACAGCTGCGAACACCGTAATTTACTATTCTAACAACTACGATCTTGAGAAAAGATTGCAGTCAGAGGACCGAGCTCATCGTATTGGTCAAACTGGCAGTGTTACCTATGTTGACCTAGTTGCTGAAAAGACTATAGATGAGCGTATAATTAAATCATTAAAACACAAGGTAAGTTTGGCAAATGAAATCATGGGTGAAGACATTAAAGATTGGATCTAAAAATCTTTTTGATAAATTTATTTTTGCCGTCTTTGTTGTTTATCTTGTTTTTCTTTTTACTTATTAAATCATACTTAATAAAGTCTCCAGAACCATTAATGCCACAGCACCCACTGTGGTGAGAACTACCCAATAGATTTTATCTATCTTACCACCCAATTTCTCTACATCCTCATGTACGTGTGAAATTTTTTGATCCAGATGAACGAGGTGATTTGTTTTTATTAGTTCGACCTCTCGTTCTATGCCCTTCACGTGACCGTACAAAGAGATGACGTGTTCTCTATCTGATTCTGGTGTTATGCCGTGTACGGTGTCGTTCATATTAACTTCCAAAGATTGTATCCAATGGACCAAAGACTTGTTGACCTTTTGCAGTTGTGTTTCCAATTGCTATTGGTTGAGTTGGAACTGATGTCGTTAATCCTAAATTAGGTAGATTGCTTTGCATCCCGGCTGTTGGCAGAGTTATTGGCGCAGTTGAGAATGGATTAGGGGTCACAGGGAAAGCATCAAGTAACAAGGACATACCAGAGTAGCCCCTAGCTATTCTATTAATGGTTGGCTCAGCTATTGAGTAAGGATTTGTTTGGCCTAGCTTTCTGGCGTTTTCTGCAAAAGAAGCAATTATATTTTCTGATGGGATAAAAGGCTTAAATCTACCTGCTTTAATGTTCCCAAGTGCTACATTAGAAACACGATCAGCAAACTCCGCATCAACACTGCTTTCAGATGCGCCTAATACTCTAGCTCCATAGTAGTCGTCATATATTCTTTTTTGAACCTTGTACAATTCACTGTTTGCAATCTGATACCTGTCTACAATTTGCTCTGGTGTGACCACACCACCACGCAAAAGAGGCGATGTAAATTCACGACGTGAGTTGCTCACGCCTCTTGTGTAATCAGCAATCTTAAATTTCATGCTTCGCACAGGATCTATTTCAACAGCCCGCAAGCCAGCGAAACCTAAAACCTCATTTTTTAATTCAAATGTTTGGCCATATCTATTTGGGTTTTGAGCCACAGCATCTATTAATCTGTCAATTTGTCCCTCTCTAAGACCAAATCCAAACGATCCAGGCAGCTGTGATTCTACCATATGTAACAACGCTCTTTCAAAACGATCACCAAAAGGTGTTTGCTCTGTGTAGAGTCTTCGACCGTCTCTTGTTCGACCTTTTCTTATAAAAATATCACTGATTGACTCTGTCCAAATAGATTCAGATATAAATGGTTTACCTAGTTCGTTTGTTGACTCAACGACACCCTGTAATACATCCTCCATAACTGTATCAGTGTCAGTTCTGCCGTCTGCAATTGCATTGAATATTGTTTGTATTGGACGAACCATGGTGTCATACGCATTTGCGTGTGAAAAATCTACATATTTAAACTTTCCATCATCACCCTTTATAGGGATAAGTGTTGAGTTTTTTGACCACTCAGGGACAAAACGTCTAAGAGCACTCATTTCTTCATTAGTTACGTTGTAGGCTGCCTTAAACCCTTCTACTAATCCGTACGGTATAACCGTGGCTGTAAGACCATAACCAGCGAGCCTAGTCATACCTATGGTTTTAAAAGGTTTAGTGCCGTTTGGAGCTACATAATTAAATTCGTCCAAACCTTTTTTCATAATGTTAACACTAGTTCTAATTATTTCTGCTGGGAAAGACACAAAGTTACCAATTGGCGCCCTTCTAAGGTCTTTTATGCCAGCACTAACATAGTCGTAGTTTGGCACGTTGTTTCTAACAATTCTTGCTGCAGCTTCATCTAGATAAGAGTTATAACTTGCAAAAGCCCTGCCTAGATCATTACGCTCTGATGCGGCAAAAGCCGTACCATCAATACCAGAGTTCTTAAGAGCGTTTTTAATCCTGTTTCTCTCTGCTGCAAATGTGTACATTTTCCAGAAATCGTCCTCTGCTGTATATAAATCAGTGGCGAAATCTTTTGCCTTACCTAATTTTTTCATCATGCTTTGCATGGCTCTGGAAAAAGATGTTTCACTGGTGTCTGCTAGTATTGCTGTCAAGTCTCCTTGTCTAGCGTTACTGTTAACGACACCTAATTCTAAAAGTTCTTGGTATCTTTTATTGTAATCTTTTGATCCTTTTGACCCAACCTGTGCAAAAGCACCATAAGCCTCTTTTAGTGCTTGTTGATCAACAAGTGGCACTAATCCATTAGCTCCTGCAAAAGCTGCAGCACTAATTATGTTTCTCATGTGTGTAACAGGACTCAAAACTGTCTTTGCGAGCTGCGATGTTGCTTTTGGAAATAATATAAAGTTGTTGTAAAAATTAGACAGCACGTTGTTGTTTTCAGTCCATGAAAATAAACTTCTATTTATACCCTCCAATGCCTCTTGGTTACCCTTACTGGTGTATAATCCATTTAATGGATTGATTGCCTCTGTAAAAAGGCTTCTGCCACGATCAGTTGCCTCCATTTTTATTGGATTGTTTAAAACGTTACGATCACCGAACACGGAGGCAGCCTCTGCTCTAGTTGCAAAAAACTGTTTGCCTATCATTCTATCGTAAAGATCACCATAAAACTCGTGTTTACCTCTGATGACTGCTAAACTATTCATTGACGATAAAATAGTTGCGGACGGATCTTCTACTTTTCCAAATAGTTCTTCTATAACTCTTTTAGGTGTTAGTTTTTGACCTGTGCCTGTTTTAATTTCTGTCTTAACAACTTTATTCAAAGGTAAAAGTGGCTTGTCAAAATCTTTTAATGCAACATCTTTTAAAAACCCGGTTTCATCTTTTAACAACGGAACCACTTCACCCTCTGCTAAGATATTATATTTTTTTGACTGTGACAGTAATCTATCAACTGCATACTCAGCTTGTTGATCAGTTAAAACTTTTACATTTTTATCGACAGCGTTTCTTCTTCTTGACAGTTCAATAAACATTTCTTTAGCATTTTCAACAGACTCAGCGCCTGGTTTAAAAGAAGCTAAAGTTTCTGTGTCACTATTTCTAAAAATCTTATAAGTGTTGTTTATGTAGTCTATTGATTTTGCTTCAAAAGCATCTCTAAACCTAAAAAATTTTTCTATGGTATCTGTTGTAGCTTCGTCAGTTTTTTTACCTGCTCTAATTATATTATTACCTACATCGGTAAACATATCGTTAAGAATTATTCTTGAGTCAGTTAATAGTTCAACGACACGGTCATAGTCTATTTTTTTTCCATTTACACCTACAATGTCTTTTACTTTTTTTAGTGCACTCGGGTCCATATCTCCTAAACTAAATTTGCCACCAACAAGTTCTGTTCTTTTAGTTTCTGGATTAGTTCTTTTTATGAGTTCAACCTTTGGTCCCTCAACAGAAGACGTTAGTGCGTCGTTAATTATTTTAACAACGCCCTCTCTTTCTTTTTGCACGCTCGTTGATCCTATTCGACCTAACAACGGATATAGTGCGTCTATGCTTTTGTCTAATTGTCTGTGTAATACTTGAGCTTTGTTAAGTCTTGCTGAACGCCTTCCTATTGACACACGTTCAGTTTCAAAGAATTCTCTAGTTTTTGCACCTTGCGGTGTTATGTACTCTAATATTTTATCTATAGCGTCGTTATTTTTATTTAATTTATTACTTCGCTGAACAGCCATTTTCATAGCTGTGCCTGTACCAGCAATAATGCCACCAAGAAAAGCACTATCAACACCAAATTTAAGTCTATTCATCACCTCTCTTGCGGCGTTATTTTCATCGTTCTCAGCAAGCTGTGTTGGACCAATATTAAAAGCATCACCAATCGTGCCAACTCTTTCAGGGTCACCCACAAATATGGCATCTGATGCTCCAACGCCACCAGCTCCACCCAATGTAGTTACGAACCTACCTTTTGTTGTTAGTGTTTTTTGTAATTTATCATCTGCATCTTTTGTAATCTTGTAATACGTACCAGCTTTTTTAGCCTCTATGGCTTGTTTAGTTAATTTTGACCCTAATCTAAATGCAGCAGTTCCAGGTATACCTAAATTTGTAACAATACGTGTAATTTTACCAGCTGTTGTTGCCTCTGCTTTTTCATCAAACGTAGTAAGATCATCAAAAAATGACTCTACTTGAGCTGCATTGTCAGTGCCAAAACCCATGTCCATAAGAGAGGCACCAAGTGAAAAAGCACCCTTTGGGATATCTATAAGGCCAGCAGCTATACCAGACAGAACGCTCTGTATAGTACCTACTTTGTTATCATTAAAGTTAGTTTTAAAGTTGCTTACATTAACTTTGATCGGAGTTGCCTTAATCTCGACCATGACTAAGCACTCTGGGTTTGTGCAAACTCTTTTGCTTTTTCTGGATCATCAAAAGTCTTATTCTCACCACCTAAATTAATAGCGACATATTTTTTACCTGTTACACCAGTTACATCAATATAAACTACACCTGGTCTTGCATTAATAACTTCGTTCTTTGTATTAACTTGTAGCACCTCTGTAATACCTGCATTTAAACCCTCAAGCACTTTTTGTGTTTGAATTAAATTGTTTGGTCCAGCTTTAGCTGCATCTGCCAATATAGCTCTTTGAGTTGCTTCATCTGCTAAAATATCTGAGATGGCTTGACCTGTTAATTTTTGATCTGTTTCTCGTCTTTTAGCTGCTTCATCAAGCAGTTTCTGTGAACCAGCAGCTATCGCTGCTGTTATGTCTGCTTTGTCATCTCCTGTGCCTTGTGCTGCCGTAGCACCAAAAGCAAGTAGCGCTTCTGAAATAGCAGGCACATTACTAGGTCTGCCAACGATATCTCTATATAGATCAGCTCTTGCCAACGCTCTTTCTTTTAACGCAGCCATTTCAGCCTCTATGTTTTCAGCAGTTTGGTTCATCGTCATCTTTTTTCTCTTTTGTGTCTCCAGCGATTATGTCAGATAAACTTTTTGTTTTAGGATCATCTTTCGTTGATCTTAATGCTTGAAATAAAAAAGTAGCTGCACCTGGAGCTGTAAGGTCTACGGCTGTTTTTGGAATACCTGTGAGTAATTTACCACCTAAACTTTCTGGTTCTTGTGGCACAACACCTGCCCTTTGTAATAATGCTGCTCCTATTCCAGCTGGAGCTAAAGCAGTTGTTGCAACATCGGCACCTCTTACTATTTGACTTAGTCTACCACCCGGTCCAAAACCAATTTTTCCTAAAACTCTTGTTTTTTCTGCAGGCGTCATTCTTGCTATTTGAGCAGCACTAGGTCTGCCTCCTACTAGTTTGGTGCCGCCGCTTACAAAGTCTCTAATACTTTTACCTGCGCTTGTAATCCCTTGTCTAACTGTCGGTGACCTAAGAGCAGCTAAACCCGCTCTTCCAAGAGCTAGAGCCCCTGACCCTAAAAAAGGTAAATTTTTCTAAGAGCGTTGTTACCAACACCAAAAGTCGCCTGTGGTTCTACTCTACCACCTTTTTTAAATTTTAATCCTGATGTAATACCAACACCGTGTGTGTTAGCAACACCTCCTAATTTAAACATTTTTCTTCTAAGTGTATTTGGCATTATACTATCCTTGGTTGTCCTCCACCTGTGTTGAATAAACTACCCAGTCCTACTGCGCCACCAAGTAAACTACCACCTAATCCTAATACTTGCATTAGTGGACTTGGCCCTCCACCACCTGGTGAGAAACTATAGGTCGTTGGATAAGCTGCTCCTCCACCTAGCCCTGTTAATTGACTACCAAAGAAACCAAGTTGTTGTTGTGGCATTAGTGCAATCATCTGTGCCCCTTGTTGACCTGTCTCAGCAAGAGCCTGTTGTTGCTGTTGCTGCTGAGCACCAATCTGACCAAGTAGTCCGATGTTTTGTGAAGCTAGTTGTGGTTGTAAGGACGCAAGCCCTGTTTGTGCAGAGAGAGCTGCTTGATTAAGTCCTACGTTTTGTGCAGCTTGTTGTTGTAATCCTTGAGCTGTGCCTAATTGCATTTGACCTGTTTGACCAAGTAAACCTACATTTTGCCCTGCTTGTTGTTGTGCAGCTGTTGACCCCGCTAGTTGTGCTTGTAATCCTGATCCAAGAAGAGCTAAGTTCTGACCAGCTTGTCCTTGAGCCGCTTGTCCTAATTGTAATTGTTGTTGTAAAGCGTTTGCTGCTGCTTGTCTTGCTTGTTCAAAACCAGTTTGTCTTAATCCAGCCAACGTCTGCGCAATGCCTCTTGCACCAGTAGCAGCTAACTCACCTTCTGCAAGGCCAAATCGTCCACCACCAAAAGCAGTGCCAGCGCTTGCACCTAATTGTGCTTGTTGCGCTTGTAGTTGTCTTTCTAGTTCTTGTCTTGTCGTATCAATAACTTGTTGCTGATACGGTGACATAAAGTCTCCAATAGCACTTGGCTCTGCTAGTTGCGCTGCTCTATCTAAAAACGGTTGTGCAGCTTGTTGACCAGCGATCGCTTGTTGTTCTATTCTGTCTGCAATGTTTTGCGCTGCGGTTATACCAGGTGCTCCAACGTCTTGACCAGCTATGGCAGCTAACCCTGCTAAGTTTGCTTGATCTGCGAGATTTTGTAGTTGTGTTTGACCTGCGCCTTGACCTGCGGCAGCAGCCGCAGCTATGTTTTGTGCAGCAGTTGTTGCGTCTCTTAAGAATGGTTGAAATCCAGCAACACCACCTGGTGTTCGCGCTGCTCCACCCACCAATCTACCTGTATCGTCAAACTTAGCTGTGCCTAAACCCGCTTGTGCTAAAGCAGCATCAACTGCTCTTTGTTGTATAATGTTTTGATCAGCAGCAGTGGGTAAAAAAGATCCGTATGTCTGACCAAATATATTAGTGCCTCCTGTTGCGTCAATTGGCGTGCCTAAGAAAGTAGCCAACTGAGGTCCAAAAACAGATTGTAAAGCCTCCACTTGTGGTGATGGTCTTTGTATCGTTTGAGCTTCTCCCTCTGGATAACTCTCTATAATTCTATCAACAAGTTGTTGGTAGGTTTGACCACCATTTTGAAAACCAACACGACCACCCTTTTTAAACGGCACACGACCTCCTTCTTCAAAGCCAAATAAATCTTTTACGGTAGACAGTATACCAGAGAAAAACCCAGGTGTCTCGTCAATACCAAACTTTTGAAGAACGACAGGGTCGTTTGCAATTTTTGGGTTTGTGTGGTGATATTGTGCAAAAAGATCAACACCTGCCTGCATGTCACCACCAGCAATCTTTTGAAAAAAATCGTCTGTGCCTTGTTGTTGATACAAGTTTGCAAAAAAAACATCTTGCTGTTGTGCCTCAGTAAGTTTGTTTGGATCGTTATGTTGTCTTGCCTCTTGTATATATTCTGGCACATCGCCTTTGTTAGCGTACATAGTTTCTGTTCTATTAAGAGCTGTTTGAAAAGCGTTGTTTTCTCCTTGTGTCAAAAACTGATAAATACCACGAGCAGAACTTAAATCACTTATAGTATTTTTGCCACCGCTGCTTTCAACATCAGCTACATTGTTAGCAAACATTTCTAAATTTGTTAGATCCTCTATGCCTAAGTTTTGTCCTATTATATCTAATATACTCATTATGCCATTGCCTCTAAACTGTTCATGAGATCATACATTCTCTGTGCACCTCTATTAACATCACCCTCTCCCATTGCACGAACAGCATCTGCAGTCATTACAAACTCATTCTTTGATAGCATAGCTGGCACATCGTCAGCTTTTTCTTTTACACCCATAGGTATAAATGTGCCGTTACGTCCGTCTACTTGCATGTCTTTTGGTACGCCGTTTGACAAACTCGCAATACCACCGTCAGATGCAAGGATCTGATAGATTAAAAAAGTAATCTGTCAACGCTCCACGAGCCGCTAGTGCCTCTGCCGATCTTTCGGCTTCTTCTTCCTCTTCTCTTTCAGCCTCTTCAGTTTTTGTATCTATGTAAGACATAGCACCAGGTGCTAGACCAAAGCCTGTTGCTGTTGCTAATCTCGGAACATTAGCAGCGAGACCTGCATCTTTAACAGTTAATTGTAATCCTGTTTCAGGATCTAAGATAGGTCTTCTAAACTTATCAAACGCAGGAAGATCACCCTGAAAAAAATCACGAGAGACGTTTCCAATATTTTTTAATCTATCTGTAAATGATGGATTAGTTATGTCAGCAAACTCCATAGGGACAGTTTCACCTCCGGTAACATAACCAGGGTCAATAGTAGGGTCTGTAAAAACGGGATCACCACCAGTTACTTTAGTGCCGAACTGAAACCTATTAGGATCTGATAAAAAACTTCCTGCAGCTGTAACTGCTTGAGCACCAAGGTCTATATCACCTCGTGTTTTACCTGTTGACGCTGCTGTTAATAATTGAGGTATAAGATATTGAGCTAAGGTTGGATTCAAACCTAACAATGATCCTAGTCCCACATTTAAACCTGGCACAAAAGCAAGAAGAGGTAAAAAAGGAGCTGCTTCTTTTGGAACGAGTTTGTCGCCAATTACATTGGCTAGATCACCCAAACCTTCTTTTAGCTTGTCTCTACCTTTTCTAACGCCTTTTTCTATTTTTTTAATAAGTGATTTAACCATTTATTCACCTGACTCTGACCCCATAGGGGGCATCTCAATAACTTTTACTAAAACATCTGTGGCTTTGTGAACTGCCCAAGGTTGGCCACAGTCCGAGCAGGTGCCGGTCGCCTGTTCTTCTGAATCTACCTCATTTCCACAGTTTTTACAATATATTCGTTGGTAGACCTCTGGTTGTACTACGGTAATAATTTGACCATTCTCTTGCTTATATTCTGTCTTTTTGCCCTCACGGACTAGTTTCATCGCCATTATGTAATCTCCAATAC
>LULW01000491.1_pt1 | contig 15884 bp, 27 predicted proteins | sample 729531 | NCBI WGS metagenome assembly LULW01 (sample SAMN03860279, study PRJNA289734) | marine metagenome | biome: seawater column; feature: ocean; material: water; isolation source: Red Sea water column Station 108 - depth 10m | place: Saudi Arabia: Red Sea | collected 2011-10-15 | depth 10 m | reverse complement strand
ATAGATAAATTAAACATAGATGGAAAAAAAGATTCAATAGAAGTTTTGGATAAAATATTTTCCGCTAAAATTAATAAGCAACTTGTAAGCAATGTATTGTATAAAACCAATGCAAATTACAAAGGGCGAAAAGCTAAAACAAAACAAAAGAATGAAATTATTGGATCTACAGCAAAGATATATTCCCAAAAAGGCACTGGAAATGCGAGACATGCTAGTAAAAAAGCACCTATATTTGTTGGAGGTGGTGTTGCACATGGTCCAAAAGGAGAAAGCAACTATAAGATTAGAAAATTAAATAAAAGTGAAAAAAAATTAAGTATTGCCTCAATAATCACTGAAAAAAATAAGAGTAATAATCTTTTAGTATTTAATGATTTTAATGAAAAAATTCAAAAAACAAAAGATGTAAATAAAATTTTACTGAAGTTTGATGCAAAAAATTCAATTTTAATTGTAGATAAAAAATCAAAAGAGAATATTGAAAAGGCTACAAGAAATATTCCAAATGTAAAGATTACAGATATTGGACATTTTAGTGCTTTTGATCTTGTAAAATATAAAAAAATAATTTTTACGGAAAGCTCAGTTAAAGAATTAGAAAAAAGGTATCAATAATGAATAAAGTTCATCTTTACGATAAAATTTTGGCTCCAATTGTAACTGAAAAATCAACAAATCTTTCAGAGCAAAATAAAATAATTTTTAAAGTTCCATCTAAGGCAAACAAAAAAACTAGAACTAAAGTTACTCGAGGAAAAAAAGTAAAAGTAAGAGGATTTAAAAAAGCAATTATAACACTTAAAAAAGGTCAAAACATTGACCTAACAACAGGAATTTAAAATATGGCCTTAAAAACATTTAAACCATACACAAAATCAACAAGAGGCACTGTATTAGTAAGTAGAGAGGGCCTATGGAAAGGTAAACCTTATAAACCACTTACTTCTGCAAATAATGCTTCAAAAGGAAGAAATAACTATGGAAGAATTACCTCTAGAAACCATGGAGGTGGTCACAAACATAAATACAGAAAGATTGATTTTTATAGAAAAAAATTCGATATGCCGGCAGAGATAGAGAGAATTGAATACGATCCAAATAGATCATGTCATATCATGTTGGTAAAATTCGAAGATGGAGAGAGAGCATATTATTTAGCACCCCAAGATGTTAAGATTGGAGATAAAATACAAAATGGTCCTAATTCTGAGATAAAAGTTGGTAACTGTTTATCTCTTCAGGATATTCCAGTAGGAATAAATATACATAATGTAGAATTACAGCCAGGAGCAGGTGGTAAAATTGCAAGGGCCGCAGGTTCATCTGTTACTATTTCAGGAATTGATGGAAATTATACAATAATAAAAATGAGTTCTGGTGAAGTCAGAAGAATAGACTCAAGATCTTTAGCAACAATTGGTGTTTTATCAAATCCAGATCAGAAAAATATTAAAATAGGAAAAGCAGGTAGATCTAGATGGTTAGGAAGAAGACCTCATACAAGAGGTGTTGTCAAAAATCCAGTTGATCACCCTCATGGTGGTGGTGAAGGAAAAACAGCTGGTGGTAGACATCCAGTTTCACCTACAGGACAATCTGCTAAAGGCCTTAAAACAAGAGATAATAAGAGAACAGATAAATTTATAATAAGAAGAAGAAAGAAGAAGAGAGCATAAATTATGGCAAGATCAGTTTGGAAAGGACCATTTGTAGAAGAAAGTTTAATTAAAAAAGTTGAAAAAGTTAAAAATGATCCAAACAGAAAACCAATTAAAACATGGTCAAGAAAATCAACAATTATACCTGATTTTGTGGGTTTTAGTTTTTTAATCTATAATGGAAAAAAATTCATCCCAATTACAGTTTCAGAGGATATGGTTGGTCACAAATTTGGTGAGTTTGCACCAACAAGACAATTTTTTGGACATACACCAGCTGATAAAAAAGCAAAAGTTGAGGGTGGCGCAAAGGGTACTGGTAAATAAATAAAATGAGTAAAAAAGATAAAAAAATTGATATCAAAACAGTTAAATCTGTAAATAAAAACGTTAGATCAAGTGTAAGAAAACTTAAACCAATATTAAAATCTATAGTTGGTAAAAAGGTAGACGTGGCTATGAGAGATCTTACTTTTTCTGAAAAAAGAATTTCTAAAGATGTCAAAAAAACCATTTCATCTGCAGTTGCAAATGCGGAAAACAATTATCAATATGATATTGATAATTTAATCGTAAAGGAAGCATATTGTGGAAAACAAATAATAATGAAACGATTTAGAGCAAGAGCAAAAGGAAGAGCTGCTGAAATTATGAAACCTTATTCAAATGTGACAATTATTTTAACTGAACAAACAAAACAAACGGAGAGAGATGGGGCAAAAGGTTAATCCAATAGGCTTAAGATTAGGTATAAACAGGGGATGGGACTCTGTTTGGTATGCTAAGAAAAAAGATTTTGGTAACTATTTAATTGAAGACTTTAAAATCAGAGAATACATAAAAAAAAATGTAATTAACTCTGGTGTCTCTAAAGTTATGATTGAGAGAACTTCAAAGAAATGTTTTGTTACAATATATACTTCAAGACCTGGATTTGTGATTGGTAAAAAAGGAAGTGATATAGAAAAAATTAAAGGAAAACTTTCAAATCTTACAACAAATGAAGTTGTCCTAAACATCAAAGAGGTAAAAAAACCTGAGACAAATGGTTATTTAGTTGCGGAAAATATTGCTCAACAATTAGTAAAAAGAGTTTCATATCGTAGAGCAATGAAAAGAGCTATGCAATCAGCTTTAAGATTGGGTGCTAAAGGAATTAAGGTTTCTGTTAGTGGAAGACTTGGTGGAAATGAGATTGCAAGAACAGAGTGGCTAAGGGATGGTAGTATTCCATCGCATACTTTAAGAGCTGATATTGATTACGCTGAAGCAGAGGCATTGACTACATATGGAATAATTGGAATTAAGGTCTGGATTTATAAAGGTGAAATATTCACAAAAGAATTTAGTCAGGAGAGGAATAAAGCTTAATTATGTTGCAACCAACTAGAACAAAATTCAGAAAAGCTCATAAAGGAAGAATACATGGGAATGCGTCCAGATGTAATGTAATGAATTATGGAGCATTCGGACTAAAAGCTATACAGCCTGAAAGAGTGATTTCAAAGCAAATAGAAGCAGCCAGAGTTGCTTTAACAAGACATATGAAAAGACAAGGAAGAGTTTGGACTAGAATGTTTCCTAATATACCGGTATCAAAAAAACCTACTGAAGTGAGAATGGGAAAAGGTAAAGGTTCTCCAGAGTTTTGGGCGTGTAGAGTTAAACCAGGAAGAATTTTGTTTGAAGTTGATGGTGTATCAGAGCAAATAGCAAAAGAGGCATTGTACAAAGCTTCTGCAAAACTCCCTATTAAATGTAAATTTATTAAAAGAATATAAGATGAAGCAAAAGGATATAAAAAAATTAACTAAGGAACAAGCGCTTAAAGACTTAGAGAAATTAAAAAAAGATCTATTTAATTTTAGATTTCAAAAAGTAAATGGACAAGTCAAGAGCCCAGCTAAAATTAATGAAACAAAAAAAACCATAGCACGTTTAAAAACATTATTAGAAGGAAAAAATGCCTAAAAAAATACTAAACGGAATAGTTGTTAGCGATAAACCAAATAAAACGATTACTGTGATGGTTGAAAGAAAGTATCAACATCCTGTTTTAAAAAAAGTAATTAAGGCAAGAAAAAAATACAGTGTGCATGATGAGGAAAACAAATTTAAAAATGGTGACAAAGTATCAATAAGAGAGTGCAAACCATATTCGAAGTCCAAAAAATTTGAAGTTATAGGAGACGTTAAATGATACAAGTTCAAACAGAATTATTTGTAGCTGATAATACAGGTGCAAAAAAAATTGAATGTATTAAAGTTTTAGGTGGCTCAAAAAGAAGATACGCAAGTATTGGTGATACCATTGTTGTAGCTGTTAAAGAGGCTATACCCAAAGGTAAAGTTAAAAAAGGCGCTGTTCACAAAGCAGTAGTAGTAAGAGTAAAAAAAGGCATTCATAGAAACGATGGATCAAAGGTAAGATTTGATAATAATGCTGCAGTTCTAACAGATGATAAAGGTGAACCAATCGGAACTAGAATTTTTGGTCCTGTAACAAGAGAGTTAAGAAGTAGAGGACAAATGAAAATAATATCTTTAGCTCCGGAGGTACTTTAATGATCAAAAAAGGAACTAAAGTAAAAGTATTAGTGGGCAAAGATAAAAATAAAGATGGTGAAGTAATGGAAATAGACCGTTCAAATAATCGTGCAAAGGTAAAAGGGATTAATATGGTCAAGAAACATGTAAAAACAACAAAAGAAAAAAAAGGTGGAATTGTTTCAAAGGAAAATTTTATACATCTTTCAAATTTATCCATACTTGATAATAAAAAATCAAAAAAAGTTGAGGCTAAGAAGTAATGCAACCTAGATTAAAAGACTTAATTGTTAAAGAAATACAACCAAACTTAAAAGAAAAATTTGGTTACAAGAATTTGTATATGGGGCCACAAATTTCAAAAGTAGTTATAAATATGGGTCTAGGTCTAGACGGTAACGATGCCAAAATTTTGAAATCATGTGAAGAGGATTTAGCAAACATAACAGGACAAAAACCAGTCACAACAAAATTTAAAAAATCAATTGCAAATTTTAAAACTAGAAAAAATACAAATGCAGGACTGAAGGTCACTTTAAGAAAAAATAAGATGTACGAGTTTATTGACAGACTAGTAAATATTGCATTACCTAGAATTAAAGACTTTAGAGGATTAAACCCAAATGGATTTGATAAATTTGGTAATTATTCTTTTGGAATAAAAGAACATATTGTTTTTCCAGAGGTGAACTTTGATAAAGTTGATAAAATTAGAGGCTTAGATATTACAATAACGATAAAAAACCAAGATAAGGAACATAGTTTTGAGCTGTTAAAACAGCTAAATTTTCCATTTATTGAAAAGAGGAGCAATTAATATGGCTAAAATGAGTGCGGTAAATAAGAATAATAAACGAATTAAATTATCAGACAAATTATTTAAGAAAAGGCAAATGCTTAAAAAAATAATTATGGATAAAAAATTACCTTTAGAAGAAAGATTTAAAGCACAACAAAAATTATCAAAATTGCCACGAAATTCTGCAAAAACAAGAGTAATGAATAGATGTCAAATTACAGGCAGACCGCATGGTGTTTATAGAAAATTAAAAATATCAAGAATAGCTCTTAGACAATTAGGTTTAGAGGGGAAAATTCCTGGTATGGTAAAGTCAAGTTGGTAGAAAGGATAATATGAGTTTAAGTGATCCAATAGGAGATATGTTGGCGAGAATTAAAAATTCTCAAATGAGAAATCATAAAAAAGTAGAACTTCCATCATCAAAATTTAAAGTGAAAATAGCAGAAGTTTTAAAGTCTGAGGGTTATATAATTGATTACAAAGTTACTGAGCACGATAAAAAACCTAATTTAGAGATAAACCTAAAATATAATTCAGGAAACCCAGTTATAAGTACAATTGAAAGAGTATCAAAGCCAGGTAGAAGGATATTTTCAAGTGCTGAAAGTCTTCCAAAAATAAATAATGGTCTTGGTATAGCAATAGTCTCTACTCCAAAAGGTGTTATGACTGATATAGATGCAAGAAAGCAAAAAATTGGTGGAGAAATAATCTGTAAGGTATTTTAATGTCTAAAATAGGTAAAATAAATATTCCAATTCCTGATAAAGTTAAAGTTTTACTAAGTGGAAATATTGTAAATATTGAAGGTCCATTAGGTAAAAAATCACTTAATATTGATTTAGATGTTTTCGATTTAAAAATAGACGAAGGTAAAGAAGTATCTATAAAACCAAAAAAAATTGATCAAAACTCAAAAAGATTATGGGGAATGAACAGGAGTTTATTAAATAACGCTATAATTGGAGCAAGTAAGGGTTATGAAAAAACTCTTGAATTAGTTGGAGTTGGATTTAGGGCAGCATTAAAGGGAAAACAATTAAATATGCAATTAGGTTTCAGTCACGACATAAATTTTGATATTCCAGAAGGAATAAAAATTGCTGTTGAAAAGCAAACAATATTAAAAATAAGTGGACCAGATAAACAATTAGTTGGAATGGTTGCTTCTCAAATCAAAAGTATTAGACCACCAGAACCCTACAAAGGTAAAGGTATAAAAGAGCAAGGTCAGTATATTTTAAGAAAAGAAGGTAAAAAGAAATAATGAAAATTAGTACATTAGATAGAAAAAAATTTAGAGTAAGAAATAAATTAAAAAAAGTTTCAAGCAAAGATAGATTTAGGTTATGCGTTTCTCGTTCGACTAAAAATATAAGTGCTCAAATTATTGATGATGTTAATAAAATAACTTTAGTTTCCGCTTCATCAGTTGAAAAAAATATTAGAGAACAAAAAAAATCTAAATCAGAGCTTTCCACTTTAGTTGCTGAAACTCTTGCTAAAAAAGCACAAGATAAAAAAATAACAAAAGTTTATTTTGACAGAGGTATATATAAGTATCATGGTAGAGTTAAAATATTTGCAGAAACGTTAAGAAAAAATGGGATGGAATTTTAAAAAATGGAAAAAAATACAGAATTTTTAGAAAAACTTGTACACATTAACAGAATAACAAAAGTCGTTAAAGGTGGAAGAAGATTTGGATTTTCAGCATTAGTTGTTGTCGGAAATCAAAATGGTAAGATTGGCATTGCACATGCCAAAGCAAAGCAAGTTCCAGATGCTATTAAAAAAGCAAACGAACTTGCAAGAAGAAATTTAGTTCAAGTTCCATTAAGAGAAGGAAGAACGATACATCATGATATTTTTGGTAAAGATGGTGCGGGAAAAATAAAACTAAGAGCAGCACCGAAAGGTACAGGTATAATTGCTGGTGGACCCGTTCGTGCTGTGTGTGAGGTTTTAGGTATTAAAGATATAGTAGCAAAATCTCTTGGTACAGCTAACCCACATAACGTTATTAGGGCCTGCATGAAAGCATTGTCTAAACAAAATTCACCAAAGAATATTTCAACTTTACGAAATAAAAAAATATCAGAAATAATTGAAAAAAGAGGATAATGACTAATATAAATACTACAACCTCAGTAAAAATTAAAAAGATTAGAGTAGGTAGAGGAATAGGTTCAGGAAAAGGCAAAACTTCAGGAAGAGGTGTAAAAGGTCAAAAATCAAGATCAGGTGTAGCAATTAAAAGTTTTGAAGGAGGTCAAATGCCATTATATAGAAGACTTCCAAAAAGAGGTTTTAACCCAATTAGAAGAGATAAAATTGCTAAGATAAATTTAGATTTATTAAACAAATTGTTAGATTCTAATAAAATTAGTTCATCTGAGAAAATTAATCTAGAATATTTAAAGAAAAATAAAATTATATCTAAATCTGTAACTCAATTTAAAGTTTTAGGAAATGGCGAATTAAATTCAAAGTTAAATATAGAGGCTGATTTTTCCTCTAAATCAGCAATACAAAAAGTTGAGAAAGCAGGCGGAAGTATTTTAGTAAAATCAAATAAAGATTAATGAGCTCTTCAACTCAATCTCACGATTTAAGAAATAGAATATTATTTACAATACTTATACTTGCTATTTATAGACTAGGTACCTTTGTTCCACTTCCTGGAATTGATCCAGAGCAGCTTCAAATAATGATGGAAAGTAATCAAAAAGGTTTATTAGGTATGTTTAACGTTTTTGCTGGTGGAGCTGTAAGCAGAATGGCAATATTTGCACTTGGTATTATGCCTTATATATCATCATCTATCATTGTGCAGTTACTTACAGGAGTTTCTGATTATTTCAAAAATTTAAAAGCCCAAGGCGAAATAGGTAGACAAAAAATTACACAAATTACAAGATATGGAACAGTTTTATTAGCAACTATTCAAGGTTATGGTTTAGCGGTTGGATTGGAGTCTTCTGCAAATCTGGTGATTAATCCTGGCATGTTTTTTAAAATATCTACTGTAACAACAATTGTTGCTGGTACAATTTTTTTGATGTGGTTAGGAGAACAAATCACACAAAGAGGTATTGGAAATGGTATTTCTTTAATAATTTTTTCTGGTATCGTTGCAGAAATTCCAAGGGCCTTAGTAACTACGTTTGAACTTGGCCGTACTGGTGCGATCTCTACAATTATGATTATAGGTATTTTTGTTTTATTGGTTCTAACTATACTATTTATTGTTTTTATGGAGCGAGCTTTACGTAAAATTTTAATAAATTACCCAAAAAGACAAATGGGTAACAAAATGTATGGTGGAGATTCTTCGCATCTTCCGCTTAAAATAAATTCTGCAGGAGTAATACCAGCTATTTTTGCATCAGCTTTATTACTTTTACCTGTAACATTTTCAAATTTTAATGTATCTCAGAACGAAACTTTTTTAAATATATCCTCATATTTTTCTCAAGGTCAACCGCTTTATATGATCTTATATGCTAGTGGAATAATATTTTTTACTTTTTTTTATACTTCAATTACATTTAATCCTAACGAAACAGCTGAAAATTTAAGAAAATATGGTGGATTTATTCCTGGTATTCGTCCAGGTGAAAGCACAGCAATCTATATAGATACCATACTTACAAGATTAACAACTATAGGTGCTTTATATCTTACATTAGTATGTACTCAGATACAGACACGTTTAATGAGCTCTCAATATGAGCAACTAATTAAAAAAACAAAATTTGGTAGATAAGTGAACATCATATTATTTGGCCCTCCTGGAGCTGGAAAAGGTACTCAGGCCAAATATTTAGTTGAGAAATTGAAAGGTTTTCAAATTTCCACAGGTGATATTCTTAGAGATGAAATCAAAAAAGATACAGATATAGGTAAGCAAATAATTAATGATATGAATGATGGAAAATTTGTAAGTGATGAGATTGTAAATACAATAATCAAAAAATTTATCTTTGATCCTCAAAAAAAAAATAAATTAATATTTGATGGATACCCTAGGTCACTAGATCAAGCAAAAAATTTAGATAATTTATTAAATGATTCTGAACAAAAAATCGGTTTTGTGTTTTATTTAAACGTTAATAAAGAGACCATTGTTAAAAGACTTGAAAAAAGAAAGATTATAGAGAAAAGAACTGATGATAACTTAGATACTATCCTTAATAGGTACGATACATACATTGAGACCACAAAACCAGTTTTAGATTTTTACTCAAAAAAAAATAATTTTTATGAGATTGATGGGTCTGAAAATATCGCTGAAATAACAAGGAAAATAGACGCTTTTATCAATGTTTAATGCGTTGACTTTGACTAATTCTCTTATATAAAAGGCACAATTTTATCACAAAAACTATGGCTCGTATTGCAGGTGTAAACATACCACAAAATAAATTAGTTCATATTGGATTAACTTATATTTACGGAATAGGTAATAAATTTTCTAACGAAATATGTAAATCTTTAGAAATTCCTAAATCAAAAAGAGTGAATGAATTAACAGATGATCAAATTTTGAAGATAAGAGAATACATTGATCAAAAGTTTACTGTTGAAGGTGACTTAAGAAGAGAAAATTCACTCAGCATAAAAAGACTTATAGATTTAGCTACTTACAGAGGATCAAGACATAGAAAAAAATTACCTGTAAGGGGACAAAGAACAAGATGCAATGCTAGAACTAGAAAAGGTAAAGCCATTGCTATTGCAGGTAAAAAATTAACACCACTTAAAAAATAATAAATGACAAAAGATACAACAGAAAATAAATCTGCATCAAAAGAGTCCTCGTCAAAAAGTAAGAAAAGCTCATATTCGAAAAAGAAAAAAGGAAAAAAAAATATTTTAAATGGAATTGCCTATGTTCAATCTACGTTTAACAATACCATTGTATCTATTGCAGATACAAATGGAAATGTAATTTCATGGGCATCTGCAGGTCAAAAAGGTTTTAAAGGATCAAGAAAATCTACACCTTATGCCGCGCAAGTTGCTGCTGATGCAGCTGCAGCTAAAGCATTAGAGGTAGGAATGAAAGTTTTATCTGTAGAAGTAAAAGGACCTGGATCTGGAAGAGAAACAGCCCTTAGAGCATTACAAGCCAGGGGATTTAAAATTATTTCAATTAAAGATACAACACCAATGCCTCATAATGGTACGCGACCACCAAAGAAAAGGAGAGTATAAATGGAACAAACAGAAGTAAATTCGAAAAATTGGAAATCATTAATTAAGCCTGCAAAATTGGATGTCCAGCTTAGTGATGACAAATCACACGCAAAAATTATTGCTGAACCTTTGGAGAAAGGATATGGCTTAACCTTGGGTAATTCTCTTAGAAGAATTTTACTATCATCTATAAGAGGGACAGCAGTCACTGCAATCCAAATTGATGGAGTTCTTCATGAGTTTACATCTATAAAAGGTGTGAGAGAAGACGTAACAGATATAGTATTAAATATAAAATCTTTAGCCCTTAAAAGTAATTCTGAAACTTCAAAAAAGCTTATATTAGATGCCAAAGGACCAGGTGAAATCAAAGCTTCAGATATCACACCTGTAACTGATATTGAAATTTTAAACCCAGATTTAGTTATTTGTAATTTAGATGAAAATACCAATTTTCATATGGAGATGACTGTAGGTACTGGAAAAGGATACATATCAGCAGAAATGAATAAACCTGAGGAACCACCTTTGGGTTTAATACCTATAGACTCATTGTTTAGTCCTGTTAAAAAAGTTTCATACTCTGTAAGCACTGCTAGAGAAGGAAAAGCCTTAGATTATGATAAACTAACGATGGAAGTTGAAACTAATGGTTCTATATCTGCCGAAGATGCAGTTGCTTACTCAGCTAGAATTTTCCAAGATCAACTTGGAATGTTTGTTAATTTTGATGAACCACAAGAAGTTATAGTTAGAGAACAACCAACTGAACCAGAATTCAACAAAAACTTATTGAGAAAGGTAGATGAATTAGAATTGTCTGTACGATCAATGAATTGTCTTAAAAATGATAATATTATTTATATTGGTGATTTAGTTCAAAAATCTGAGGGTGAAATGTTAAGAACACCTAATTTTGGAAGAAAATCATTAAATGAGATCAAAGAGGTTTTAACTGGGATGTCACTTTATTTAGGCATGGAAATACCTAATTGGCCTCCAGATAACATTGCTGAATTATCTAAAAAACTTGAGGAAGCTATTTAATGAGACATAAGTTTGGTTATAAAAAATTAAATAGAACTTCAGAGCATAGAAAAGCTTTAATTAAAAATATGTTGAATTCATTAATTAAATACGAACAAATTACAACAACACTGCCAAAAGCTAAAGTGCTGAAACCTCAGGCTGATAAAATAATTACGTTAGGAAAAAAAGATAACTTACAAAATACTAAAACTCTAATTTCAAAACTTCAAGATACAAAATCTGCAAATAAAGTAAAAAAAACACTTTCAAAACGTTATGAAAATAGAAAAGGTGGCTATACAAGAATAATTAAGGCTGGCTTTAGATATGGTGATAATGCACCAATGGCTGTTATTGAGTTTGTAGACAGAGACGTTGAGGCGAAAAGAGTAGATAAAAAGAAAAAAGATGCAGCAACAGCATCACCTAAATCAGAAGACAAAAAACAAGCCACTGCTTAATTAAAATATACAACAGTATTATCTTTGATTTTTAAAATCAATAACTGATACTTTTGTTTATCCTTATGAAAAAAATAATATTAGTCAAAGCATCTTATAATAATATGCGTATAGATAGATTTTTAAGAAATTATTTAGGAAAAATACCGCAAGGATTAATAGAAAAAAATTTAAGAAATGGAAAAATTAAGTTAAATCAAAAAAAAGTCAAAAGTTCTCAAAAAGTTATAACAGATGATAAAATAAGTTTTTTTAACTTTAATTTTGAACAAAACATTAAACAAACCAAAACAAAATTTAATCCTAATAAAGAAATTGTTAAACAGAATGAAGATTTGATTATTGAAAACAATGATAACTTTATAGTATTAAATAAAGCTTCAGGAATCTCTGTACAAGGTGGAACTAAATCAAAAAAAAATCTAGTTGATATATTTACTAAAAGCGAAATTTTTGAAGGATCTAAACCATACTCTGTTCATAGACTAGACAAAGACACATCAGGTGTATTTATAATTGCAAAAAATAGAGAAAGTGCTCAATTGTTAACTTCTTTATTTAGGTTACGAAAAGTTCACAAAACTTATTTGGCTATCTGTCAAGGTGAAATAACTAATAACTCAGGCACTTGGGAAGATGATTTAATTAGATATGATGGTGATAAAAAAGTTATTGAAAATGCAAAAACAATTTACAAAGTATTAGATAAAAATTCCGAAGCTAGTTTATTAGAATTAAAACCTATCACTGGAAGAAAGCATCAATTACGTAAACAATTGTATGCAATAGGTAATCCTATTTTTGGAGATACAAAATATAAATTATCAAATTCCAATAAGGGAATAAATAAAAATTTAATGTTACATTCTTATCAAATAAAATTTAAAATTAATAATATTAAGCATACTTATTCTGCGTTATTACCAGATTATTTTAAAAGATTGTTAAAATCAAAACGACTTAGATTTTCAAATTAGAAACAAAATTTTCTATTAATTTATCACCAAGTTTTGAATAATCCTGATTTATAATATTTTTTAAATTCGTAATCCCTTTATCTTTAATACCACATGGTATAATTTTTTTATATTTCTCTAAATTATTATTTATATTTATTGCAAAGCCATGATATGCAATCCATTTGCTAACTCTAATTCCTATAGCTGCAACTTTATTTACTTCATTGTTTACTTTATACCAGATACCTATGTTTTCTTTATCTGGAAAAGTTTCAATATTGTATAACTTCAAGGTTTGAATAATAGTTTTTTCAATTACATTAATAAATTTTCTAATATCTTTTTTTTTTCTTAAATCTAAAACGAAATAACAAATTAATTGTCCTGGTCCATGATAGGTTATTTTACCACCTCTATTTGTCTGAAATATCTCTATTGATTTATCAATTATTTCATTTTCACTATATGACGTTCCTGCAGTGAAGATTTCATCGTGCTCTAAAGTCCAAATCAATTCTTTACCATTATTCTCATATAAATCTTTTAACCTATTTTCCAATACGTTAATTGCTTCAGAATATTTTACTGGTTTTGCTGACTTTTTGATCTCTAAGTTCATTTATAATTTGTATTATCTTAATTATGTATTAATAGTGCAAATCACAATTAAAGGTAGATTTATGTCTTTAAACAAAAAAACTAAAGATAAAAAAGTTAATTTTGAATTTAACAAAGAATATTTAAGAGTTGTCACATCAAAAATTGCTAATAACGATACTCAATTTATAAACAATTCATTTAATGAGATGCATCCTGCAGATGCAGCAGATATAATTGAACATTTAAGCCAAAATGATAGAGAAAGTTTAATAAAATTAAATAATTTTAATATAGATCCTGAAGTTTTTGTTGAGCTAAATGAGGCAATCCAAACTGAAATTATTACTTATTTATCTTCAGATTCTATAGTTGGTATACTTAAAGGTTTAGAGTCAGATGATGCAATTTCTATTTTAGAGAATGTTCCTGAGGAGGACAAAAACTCAATTTTAAGCTCTCTACCGCCTAAAGACCGATTTGCTCTACTTGAAAGTTTGAGTTATCCAGAAGACACTGCAGCAAGATTAATGCAACGTGAGTTTACTGCTATTCCTAGCAATTGGTCTGTTGGGCAGACTATTGATTATTTAAGAGAAAATAAAGATTTACCAGAGGAATTTTTAGAAATTTTTATAGTTAATGAAGATTTTAAACCAATCGGAACAGTTCCATCATCAAGAGTTTTAACAACACCAAGAGATACAAAAATGGAAACTATTATGTCCGAATCCCAATTATTAATTCCTGTTGAAATGGACAAAGAGGAGGTTGCAAATTTATTTGAAAATTACAATCTAAACTCTGCAGCAGTTGTAGATAAAAATAATAAATTAGTTGGAATGATAATGAATGACGATGTTCTAACAGTATTAAAAGAAGAAGCTGAGGAAGATGCATTAAGACTTGCTGGAGTAGGTGATGAAGAAATTACAGATGGAATTGTAAAAAAAACTAAAAGAAGATTTAATTGGTTGTTATTAAATCTATTTACTGCTTTCCTAGCAACTTGGTGCATAAGTCTATTTGGTGCTACGATAGAGCAAATGGTTGTTTTAGCTTTTTTAATGCCAATAGTTGCATCTATGGGTGGTAATGCTGGTATGCAGACTTTAGCAGTTACAGTAAGAACAATTGCAACAAATGACTTAACACAAAATAATTTCTCATCAAACGTTTTTAAAGAATTTTCAATTGGTATTTTAAATGGAGTTATATTTGCAGCTATAAGTGCATTTATTGTACAAATTTGGTTTCAAGATAGTATGCTCTCGATAATTATTTCAATTTCAATGGTACTTACAATGATTATTGCAGGTTTATTTGGTATTTTGGTTCCATTTTCGTTAAAGAAAATGAACATTGATCCTGCCATTGCATCAAGTGTATTCGTAACTACAATTACTGATGTGATTGGCTTTGTTTCATTTTTAGGTGTAGGAGCATATTTTTTGTAACCTAAAAGTTATCTATTAGCCTGACATTATCAATATAATAGGCGATAAATAATTTAAATTTAGTTTTAAATTTTGAAATATTTAAATTCTTTATATTTCTAAAATCTAAATATTCTATTTTAATTAAATATTTATTTTCTAAATATTTAATTAAAGAAAGTTTATTATTTTTTATTCTAAAATTATAATTTTTGTATTTATTTTTAATACGAGATAATTCCCCAGCAATTAGTTGCGCTGTTTTCAATGATTTTTTTTTGAGATTAAGATTTCTTGATGATAGTGCCATTTTATTATGTCTTATCGTCTTACAAATAATGAGTTTAAACTTATGTTTTTTATGTAAATATTTGTTAATTAAATATTGTTGTTGGAAATCCTTTTCTCCCAAATATAAAAATTTAGGTTTTACTAAATTTAAGAGTCGATCCATTACCTCTAAAACTCCCTCAAAATGACCCTTTCTTTTGTTAGCACACAATATTTTTTCACTCTTCTTCAGCTTAAATTTTGAATTTATTTTATTTTTATAGATATCTTTAACTGTGGGTATAAAAACAAAATTTACTCTTAACTTTTTTAATATTTGAATATCCCGAATAATATTTTTTGGGTATTTCTTATAGTCATCTTTATCATTAAATTGTGTTGGGTTTATAAATATACTTACAATAGTTTTGTTAGATTTTTTTTGAGAATTTTTGATTAACGAAATATGACCTTTGTGTAAACTACCCATAGTAGGAACAAAACCTAAATGTTTGCAATTTAGAATTGCCTCTTTTAGATCATCTTTTGTCTTTAAAATTTTCATTTGTAATAAAACGAGTTATAAGTAAAACATTTACATGATTAAACAAGCAATAATACCATTGGCTGGTCAAGGTACAAGATTATTACCTTTGACAAGCGTATTTGCAAAAGAATTATTACCAATCAATGGTAGACCTGGTGTGGAGTATATTCTGGATGAATGTATTGAAGCAGGTATTAAAGAAATTATTTTTATTATTTCACAAAAAAAACTAATGATTAAAAAATATTTTTACAGCGATACTATTTACAAAAACATTATTAAAAAGAAAAAAGATCCAAAAGTTATTGAGGAATATAAAAAAATTCTTAAATATAAAAAAATGATAAAATTTGTTTATCAAAATAAACCAAAG
>LULW01000476.1_pt2 | contig 15904 bp, 10 predicted proteins | sample 729531 | NCBI WGS metagenome assembly LULW01 (sample SAMN03860279, study PRJNA289734) | marine metagenome | biome: seawater column; feature: ocean; material: water; isolation source: Red Sea water column Station 108 - depth 10m | place: Saudi Arabia: Red Sea | collected 2011-10-15 | depth 10 m | reverse complement strand
GGATCAATGTCGTATTCAAACTCATACCCCAGAGCGCTAAGCGCAGAGCTTTCTGAAGCAACCATAAAGGATTCATCATCTTTTTTGCCCACAACAAGCGGTCGAATTCCGTTTGCATCTCTAAAGGCAACCAAACCAACGCCCCCAACAATCATTGTCACAGCAAAGCCGCCCTCACACCTTTCATATACTCTTTTTAGAGCCTCAAAAACATGAGAGTTTTGTAAAACATCAAAGTCCGTTTTAGACAATTCATATGCAAAAAGATTTAATAACACCTCAGAATCAGACTGAGTGTTAAGTTGACAGAAGCGACTTTCTAGAAGAAATTTTTTCATTTCATCGCTGTTAGTCAGCGTTCCGTTGTGTGCAAGGCAAATATTTACAGGATTAGAAGAGTGAAATGGTTGTGCCTCTGAAACGTCAGAACAGCCAGCGGTGGGATATCGTACATGACCTATTCCTACATTACCCTCCAAACCTAGAGACTCGTTTGTTTTAAAAACCTCGGTAACAACGCCAAGCTCTTTATGAATAGAAAGTTTTTTGCTGTCCCAGGTTGCGATTCCAGCGGCATCTTGACCTCTGTGCTGAACTTGAATCAGAGCATCATAAATTTCACCAGAAACATTTTCTGTTGGGTGGTATAAACCAATTATTCCGCACACCTTATAGGTCCTCCAAAACTTTATTTATTTCACCTAGATATGTATGTGGGGTTAATTCAAGAAGGGCAAGCCTATCTTTTTCAGCAACATTAAGGCTGTTAACCAGTTGTAAATAAGATTCTTTTGTTAGCGGCTTTCCTCTCGTTAGCTTTTTAATTTTATCATAAGCGGAAGCGTCTCCAGATTTACGTAAAATCGTTTGTATAGCTTCTGCAAGAATACTCCAATTTTCATCCAACTCTTTTTTCATTTGTGCTTTGTTTGGAGACACCCTCAAAACACCTTTAATTAGGTTTTTATATGAAATGAGCGAGTGAGCAAACCCAACACCTATATTTCTAAAAACAGTGCTACCACTTAGATCTCTTTGAAGTCTAGACCTCGTAATTCTGGATGCCAAGAAAGAGAAGTTGTTGTTTGCGATGTCTAGGTTTCCTTCGGCGTTTTCGAAAAAGATTGGATTAATTTTATGGGGCATAGTGCTTGAGCCAACCTCGCCAACTATATTTTTTTGAACAAAAATATTTCTACTTATATATAGCCACATATCTAAAGAAAAATCAGAAAATATATTATTAATTCTAACAAAAGAGTGTAGAAGTTCCGCAAGAGAATCCCCCGGTTCAATTTGTGTAGAAATTGGGGATTGTTCAAGGCCTAGCTTTTTAATAAACCTCTTTGAGAACAAAGGCCAGTTAAAATCTGGGAAGGCAACCTTGTGAGCTGCATAAGATCCTGTTGCCCCCGAAAGCTTTGCTAACAACTTGATTTTTTTAACCAAAGCAATTTCTCTTTCTACCCTAGAAACAAAAACAGCAAGCTCTTTTCCAAGGGTTGTTGTGGTGGCAGGCTGTCCATGGGTTAAAGACAACAAAGATAAAGATTTTGTTTTTTTTGAAAGAGCCTTTAGCTCTTTTAGAACACCCTTTACGGAGGGGATCATTAAATCTTTAACAGCACCCTGTGTCATTAAAGAGTACGAAATGTTGTTAATGTCCTCGGATGTGAGCCCAAAGTGAACGAAAGGCACCAAATCGTCTCGACCGATTTTTTTTAACTTTTCAGACACAAATACAACAACTGCGTTTACATCATGATTTGTTTTTTTCTCAATTTTCTTTATTTGCTTAAAATGAGTTGCTGAAAATTCAACGTACAAACCTTTCAACGAGTTTAAAGCTTTTTTGCTTAAGGAGCGGGTTTTTTGAAAAGACTTGTGTTCAATTAGGGCCAGCAGATACTCGACCTCAACCATTACTCGATGGCGCATTAGTGCCTGCTCTGAAAAAAATGTTTCTAGTTCAGAGACGCTTTTTTTATATCTCCCGTCAATTGGAGAAATGTTGCTCACATTGAACCGATGTTTAATATTCTGTGTACAGCAATAGCACAGTTTCCAGGATCTAGCACTGTAAGCACAGGAGTTTTGCTTGGCATCTGAAGTGTTGAGTGAATATTAATGCTCATATCTACTTTATCTTTGAAAGGAGGACAAGCTATGGTTGGTTTATTGCAATTTGCACCTACAAAACCAGAAAGAGCGTTTGATCTTCCAGCTATTGTAACAAAAACAACAGCATCTTTTTCTCCAAAAGACCTTATAATTTCTAATACCCTTTCAGGGTTTTTGTGGGCTGAAGCAGCATGAACCTCGTGTTCAATTCCAAGCGTATCAAGAGTGCTAGTAATTTTGTCTGCATGTGGCTGATCTGAGGTTGAACCCATAATTAATACAGCTTTCATAATAGTTCCTTTATGTTTTCAGTAATTCGTTTGTTTATATTATTAAGGTTTGGAAAAACAAATTTTTCTCCAGTAATTAGTTCATATAATAAAATGTATCTAGCAGAGAGCTCTGCAACGAGATCGTTTGGAGCGTCTGGTAAAACCTCATCATTATAAGGATCACAGTTTTTTGCAAACCACAGCCTTAAAAACTCTTTATCGATATTTTCAGGCTCCTGACCTGCATCAATTCTTTCTTTATATGAATCACTTATCCAAAATCTACTACTATCAGGAGTGTGTATTTCATCGACAAACTTAATTTTTCCTGAAGAGTCAGTACCAATTTCGTATTTTGTGTCTACCAGAATTAGGCCATTTTTCTTTGCTGTTTCTTGTCCAAAAGCAAAAAGATCCAAGCTCATTTTGGCAGCTATGTCGTAATCTTCTGCAGACATTAACCCAAGATCAATTATTTCTTCTCTAGAAACAGGCCTATCATGAACCTTGTCTTTAGTTGTCGGTGTTAGCATGGGAGCGTCAAGTTTGTCGTTTTTCTTTAGCCCTTCAGGAAGAGTGTTTCCACAATACTCTCGATCTCCATTATTATATACGGTCCATAGGGAGGTGTCCGTTGTTCCTGTGATATAGCCCCTCACAACAAACTCGACCGGAAAGACAGTACATTTTTCTACTATAGAAACATTTGGATCTGGGGTAGAAATAAGGTGGTTGGGGAATAGGTGTTCAGTTTTTTTAAACCACCACGCACTGACAGAGTTTAAAACAGCGCCCTTGTATGGAATAGCAGCTAAAACGCGGTCAAAAGCACTTTGCCTATCAGTAGAAATCATTACCACTTTTTCGTCTAAAAAATAAGCATCCCTAACTTTTCCAACTTTTTTATTAGGGGCGTCAATATTGGTATCCTGAATTGTATTAGTCAGGTTGTCGTTAATTTCCTGATAATATTTTTTGTCAATATTCATGACATTCCTGTGAAATAGGATTAGAAAAAATATGACTATTTAATATTAAATCCACGTCTTTTTTTGTTGAACGTGAATTAATTTTAACCTCCCAAACAATACCTCTTTTTATAGATTTCAAATCTGACAATTCAAAGCGGTCTCGTAGAGTTTGAGCAAGGCTTTGTCCAACAATGTCGTCCTTGTTACGAACCAAAAACCTGTACGCCCCTGATTCTTCTTTTGTTTCAGCTATATATTCTTTGCTAGGGTTAAACAATACGTCGGTTGAGATAATTTTATTAACATCAAAACCATCGGTTGTATCAATTTCAAAATGAACATATTTTTTTACCTTAGCGTCTACACCTAGGTTGTGAATACATTTTTCGACCGATGCAGCTTCGTTGTCAGCGATAATTGTAGAAATAAGAAGTTCGCTGCCTTTTGATGGCTTTTTAAATTGCTGAATACCTATTTTTTTTGATTTAAAATTTAAGGCTTTATAGCTAAAGGGAGAATCAGACTCAACATAGTTTTTCATGCTATCAAAAAGATCATCAGCCTCATTTTTTAGTGTTCGTTCAGGGTGAGGCATTATCGCCATTACATTTCCTGTTGGGTTACTTAAGGCGGCGGCGCTATGAAGTGAGCCGTTAGGGTTGGTTGGAAAGTCATCGGAAAGGTTTCCCTTTGAGTCACAATATTTATAGGTAATTAGATTGTTTTTTAATATTTCAGCCTCAAGGTCATCGTTAAATAAAAAACGACCTTCGGCATGTGCAATAGGGACTCTCATTGGTTTTCCGTCTTTTTTAATAAAAGCCGATTTTGCGTTCTCGCAAGGCTTTATATAGCACCACTTATTAAAATATCCTGTTCCAACAATGCGACTGCCTACCATTCTTTTATTGTCAGTTAAAGAAACAAGAGTGTCAAACTCTTTGTTCCCCGGAACTAGACCAGATTCCACTAAAATTTGAGCACCATTACAAACTCCTAAAACAGGCTTACCAAGCAAAGCTTGTTTTTTTAGTTCATTAATAACCGGCTCAAGAGATGCAATAATTCCCGATCTAGACCTATCTTCAAAGGAAAATCCACCTAAAATTATAAAACCATCAAAATCATTTAACACCTCAGAGGGGTCATTCCAAAAGTGTCCAAATGGTAACATGCCATGTTTTTGTAAAATATTTTTTGTTTCATTTTCTGTGTTAGAACCAGGAAACTGAATATAGGCTATTTTCTTTTTAGCCATAAAGATGCACCGCATTAACGCTGTCTTTAACTACAACACCAATTTCACTACAACTATCTTTACCTATTAATGAAATCAGCCTATCTTTTTCCGATTGTTCTACAATGAACACAAGGCCAACACCCATATTAAAAGTTTGATATAGGTCTTTTGTTTCAATATCTAGGTTATTTTTTAAGAAATCAAATATTGGTATTTTATTCCAAGAGTTAATATCGACCTCCAAAGAGACATCTTCAGGAATAACGCGAGGAACATTATCAACCAACCCACCGCCTGTAATATGAGAAATACTTTTAATATTAATTCCCTTATTAAGAACTTGCCCGATTAAAGAGCTATAGTTTGTGTGTGGAGCCAACAAGCATTCTCCTACTGATACGTTATGCCCTGGCAGGGTGTCAGACGTTGAAAGTCCTAACGTATCAAAAATAAGCTTTCTAGCCAAAGAATAGCCGTTGGTATGAAGGCCGTTTGAAAAAACTCCAACTGCAACATTTCCTGCCTGTACGCTTGTCCCATCAATAATGTTGTTTTTTTCAATAATGCCAGTAGCCACCCCAACTAAATCATACTCATTTTTGTGATAGGTCCCAGGCATTTCAGCAGTTTCGCCACCAACCAAAGAAACACCATGTTCTTTGCACTCTTGTGCAACGCTTTTTATTATGTCTGAAATAATACTTTTATCAAGATCGCTACCTGCCACATAGTCTAAAAAAGTCAAAGGCACAGCTCCAGTAGCAGCAACATCGTTACAACACGCATTTACTAGGTCATGACCAATAAACTGAAAGTTGTTCGCTGCCATAGCAACAGACATTTTGGTTCCAACACCATCAATGCTTTGAACCAGAACTGGATCATTATTAAATATATCTTTCAGTGAATACATGGAACCAAAGCCTCCAATCGAAGACAAAACATGTTTACTAAAAGTGTTGCTAATCTCCTTCTTTGACATTTCAATCGCTTCATCAGCTTTTTTTATATCAACACCGGCATCTTTATAGGTAATTTTTTTATTCATTATTGAAGTTTTTCTCTAAGAGCATTTTCCCAAGTTCTTTTTGTTTGAGCCACATCCAAGTCTATGAAATTTTTTACAACAATCTTACTGGATTTATTAGTTTTACCAATTTGTTTATAGGTACACTTGTTCTTATTTAATATCTCTTCAAAGGCAGCAGAGCTTTCTTCCGAAACCTCAACAACAAATGCAAAGTTCTCACTAAATAATAAGTTTTTGTCTATATCTTTATCAATAGAACAACCCATATTGTTTACAAAGCTCATTTTAAAAAGGCATGTTGCCAGACCACCAAGGCCAACATAACTACCAGAGCTTACAAGACCTTCTGAATTAGCTTTTAAAACACAGCTTAACATATTGCTATATTTTTGTACGTCAATTTTTTTAACCTTTGTGTTCTTTATGTTTAAAACATCAACAACAATGCTTCCACCAATAAATGCAGGAGTTTCGCCTACCAAATATATATTAGCATCGCTAGATCTAAATCCGTTCATTAAAACCTGTTCTTTGGAAACCTTCCCGAAACAACCGATCATTGGGCTTGCTGGAATAGATTGATCCCCACTCTGATTATAAAAGCTTACGTTTCCTGCTACTATCGGCAGATTGTCTGTTCCATTAAAATGTAAAAGGCTACAAGCCTCCCTAATGGCAACACAGCTTTGTGAAAATTGCCACATTTGTTCAGGTTTTTCAGGATTTCCGAAACATAAACAGTCAGTAAGTGCAAGCGGGGAAGCCCCCACAGAAACAGTTTTTGCACAAGCTTCTATAACAGCGTGTTGCGCAACAATGTAAGGGTCAATTTTACCAATTGAAGGGTTGTGAGCAAGAGCAGCAGAAAAACAATCACCCTTAATTTCTTTTGGAAATTTTTTTGAGTCAAAAGGAGCAATTACACCAGCGTTTGTTTTTCCTCTTTCATTAATAACTCTTCCTTGAACATTTTTATCATAAGACTCATAAACAGGAGCGCGCGAAGCCACATTTTCGTGAGATAAAATTTTTAACATTAAATCGTTATAGTCAATTTTTTCTGGTAGAGGATCATTTTCTATTCGGGTTTTCTTTTCAGACATTGGGCGATTATAAACAAAGCCCTCGTTTATTTTTTCTATTGGCCCATCGACAAGTTTTTTATCTTTATAAAAAACAGTATAATGCTTTTCATTTATAATTTTTCCTACAACGCTTGCCATTGCACCAACTGAAACATTTGGAAAATCAAACACCTTGTTGTAGTGGTCTAAAATGGTTTGTGTCAAATCTTTTGGACAGGCCCACATAAAGCGTTCCTGTGTTTCTGAACAAAGAATAACATGACCGTCGAGCTCCGGCATACTGGTATGAATTTTATCCACCCAAACTTCAGCGCCAAGCCCAGCAGCGTCCGCAAGCTCAATGCTTGCACAAGCAACACCTCCAGCGCCCAAATCCTTAAAACCAACCCTATTTATTAGATTGTTTTTTTCTAAAAAGTCAAAAAGGGAATAAGTAGATTTTAGAATATGCCTTTCAAGAAATGCGTTGGGCTCTTGGACAGCCCCCTTATTTTGCTGCTCTTTTTCTTCTTCAAGCTCTAGCGAGGCAAAACTTGCTCCCCCAAATCCACTATTATCTGTTGGTTTTCCAACCAATATTAAATCATAGTTAACAGAATTCTTGGGCGCCTTTGACCTGATTACATTTTTTTCTTTCACTACACCGGCTGTTAATACAGTAACCAAACAGTTTTCATTGTATTCTTTGTCAAAATATAGGTCACCACAAATATTTGGTATACCAAGCGGATTACCATAACCCGCGATACCAGATACAACGCCATCGGTAATCCATTTTGTTTTATTTCTGTCGATATCTCCAAACCTTAAACTATCACCCAAAGACATCACCTCTGCTCCCATACAGCAAACATCTCTTACATTCCCTCCGACTCCAGTAGCAGCACCTTCATAAGGCACAATTTGGCTGGGGTGATTGTGTGATTCATGACTTACAACGAGACCGTACCTGTTTCCATTATCATCTACAGATAATGAAACGATACCTGCATCATCTTTAGCACCCAAGATTACATGATCCCCATCTGTTAAAAAGTGTTTTATGTGATTTTTGCTGCTTTTATATGAACTGTGCTCTGATCCTTGTATAGAAAATAGAACAAGCTCTGTTAAAGTGGCTGGCCTATTAAGAAACGAAAATTGAATTTTTTTTACTTCGTCAACGCTTAGCGCAATATTTAACTCTTTGAGAATTTTTGTGATTTCTGCATCTGAGCTAGAAGAAAAATCTATTGTGTCCCAACTAGCAAGTTTATCTAGCATTATATTTTAAAAGTTTGGTTTCGATCAGGGCCATATGAAATTAAAGACACCTTAACTCCAGCAACCTCTTCAACTCTTGCAACAAAGTTCTTTAGCTCTGCGGGACATTGATTTAGGCTTTTAATGTGGTTAGGCAAAGAACCCCAACCAGGAAGCGTTTCATAAACAGGCTCGATGTTTTTGAAATTATGAATATCAGAAGGAATGCCCGCAAAATCTTTACCACCTACCTTATAACCAACACAAAGCTTTATATTTTTTAGACCAGATAAAACATCAACTTTGGTTAATATGATTTCAGAAAAGTCATTTAGTTGATTAGCAAACTTAAGCTGCACTAGATCAATCCAACCAACTCTTCTGGCGCGACCAGTTGTAGTTCCATATTCTTGGCCAACATCACGAATTTTCTCTTCTAATTCTCCCTTGATTTCTGTCGGAAATGGACCGCGACCTACATATGTTAAATATGCCTTAGCAATTCCCACGATTTTTTTTGATGAATTTAGCCCTACTCCACCACCAGCTTCTATTTGACCAGCTATGGTGTTACTGCTCGTAGTATAAGGGTATAGCCCGTGGTCAACATCAAGACAGGCGCCCTGTGCGCCCTCAAACATAATTTGTTCGTTTTTTTCCACAGCGCTAGATAGGACCTCTGTAATATTAGCAATATATTGCTTAATCACAGAAGCATATCCAAGAAACTCTTTTAATATTTCTTCATAGTTGTGGTTAAACTTTTCATTAAACACTTTTTCAACAAGAGCCTTATTAAAGTCAAATGATTTTTTAAGGCGAGTTTCAAATAAATCTTTATTTAATAAATCAGCCACCCTTAGCCCGTGTCTATAAAGTTTATCTGCATAAACAGGAGCAATACCAGAACGAGTGCTTCCTGCTGCAAGTTCATTTTGATAGTTGGTGAGGTAATAATCAATATCTACATGGTATGGCATAATAAGATGCGCTCTGTCGCTTATAAGTAGGTTTGTTGAAAGACCTTCTTTTTTTAACATGTTTAATTCTTTGATTAAAACGCGAAGGTCAATTACCACACCGTTTCCAATAATAAGTTTGCATTCTTTGTGGAGAACGCCGGAGGGAATTAGATGTAGTTTAATGGTTTTGTCATCAAGAATAATTGTATGACCAGCATTGTTTCCGCCCTGAAAACGAACAATGTAATTAGCGCGTTCAGCAAAATAATCGGTAACCTTGCCTTTACCTTCGTCGCCCCATTGAGCACCAATTACTACAACAATATTGCTCTTATTTTTTTGCACTTTTTGATATAAATGATAAAGTGTAATTTATGGTGTGAGTTTTTTATACCAAAAGAATACTTTAAAAATATTCATATTTTTTGTTTGTGCGGCGCTACAAGGGTGTGCTGTAGTCGGATCTGTGCTAGTCCCTCTTGAGTCTATTGATCCACCAAAAGGAAAATATAATATTGGAACACAGGTATACTTTTGGACAGACAGCTCTAGAGGTGAAGTGTATACCACTGACCCGACAGATTACAGAGAGCTGATGGTTCAAATATGGTATCCTGCAGAAGGGGGAGAAAATTATCAAAAGGCACCACACGTCACTTTTCCAAAAAAATCAATTTCTAGTATTGCAAAAACTGCCGGGTTGCCCACAAGCTTTGGAAACCATGGAACCCAACTAGTTTCAAACAGCGTTTTTGGGCTTTCTCCAATTCAAAATGAAAAATTCCCATTAATCCTTTTTTCACATGGAGACGGGGGGCTTTTAACCCAAAACACCTCTCAGGTTGAAGAACTAGTAAGTAACGGATATATAGTAATTGCCTGCAATCATACTTACAATGCAAGTATAACATTTGATAAAGATGGAAACCCCATTCCATATAAACAAAATGTAAGTTGGAACGAACAAGCGCAATACCATAAAAAATATTATACCAACCTTCTTATTAATTATAGGTATCAAGATTTAGCTTTTTTATTACAAACGTTAAAACAAAACAACCTAAATGACGGCTCTGCAAATCCATTTAAAAACAATATCGATTTTGAAAACGTTGGAGCAATGGGACATTCTATGGGGGGCGGAACAACCTATATTGCAATGCTTAAAAATAACGAAATCAAAGCAGGGGTAGCTCTTGATGGTTGGTTTTTTGGACTGCTAAATGAAGACGCACAAACCAATACAAAAAAACCATTTTTGCATATAGGACAAGAACAGTTTCTTGATAAAGACATTGAAGGAGACATCAACTTTTCAAAAGATGGAAAAAGAAATTTTGATATTTATAATACAATTTTAGCGACCAATAAAGAAAGCTACGGAGTGTATATTAAAAACAGTTTACACTACTCATATACAGATATGAAATTAATATATAATCAAAAAGCGCCGTTTGCTTTACCACTAGACAGTCTTGGTGAGGTTGACAAACAAATAGTGGATCAAGTTATGGATAAAACTGTATTGGATTTTTTTAATTATTCTTTAAAAGGCCAACCGTTCGATATCAAGAACAACAACACCTACAACAATCAAGTAATTTATAATACACACCCCTAACACCACTCTCCGTCGATAAAACTATTTTTTCTCGAGGAGAGCCAAAAAAAAAGTACAAAAAATGTATTGACATCTACGGAAACAATCATCAATTTAGGTGAAATTAGCTTCTGAAAGGGCAAGAACCCTTTGGAAGCTGTGTATGTATTGTGAGCTTTTACACATATATATAATAGGGTAAGAAAAAAAATGACAAAAAATAATAAACAAAAATTTGTATATAAATACTCATTTGGAGGTAGAATAATGAGAAAACTACGTATGTTAATTGCACTAGTTCTCCTACCAACAATGATGTTTGCACAATCAACAACTGCTAAGCTAGCAGGGGTTGTAGCTGATGCTGATGGAAATCCATTGGTTGGTGCGAATGTTGTAGTTGAAGGATCAAACCTTGGTGCAGCTACCGATGAACTAGGTAGATATTATATTCTTGACGTTCCTGTAGGTTCTTATGACCTTAGAGCTGAATACATTGGTTATACCACTGTAATCGAATCAGGTGTTAGAACATCAGTTGGTTTTACAACAACTGTTGATTTTAATCTTGATGTTGCAGCTGTAGCAGGTCAGGCAGTTACAGTAACTAGAGAAAGACCATTAATTAATCCAAACGCAACAAACACAACTCGTGTCGTTGACAAAGAGTTAATCGACGCTTTTGCTGTTAGAGGGGTAAGCAATATTGTAAACCTTCAGACAGGTGTTGTTAATGGATATTTCCGCGGAAGTAGAAGCGGAGACAGTCGTTACTATGTAGACGGTGTTCCAGTCAAAGATGTTTATGGCGGTGGAAACCTTTTAAACGGTAACTCACAAGCAGCTTTACAAGAAATCTCAGTACAAACTGGTGGTTTCTCAGCTGAGTATGGTGGTGCTAATGGTGGTATTGTAAATATTACTACAAAAACAGGTGGATCTGACTGGTCTTCTAGAGTAGGTGTTGAAGCTTCTCTAGGTGCAGATGCAGGCACAGACCCTGACAAGCTATACACAGATGGATATCAAAATGTCAACTTTGACTTTGGTGGTCCAATAAGCGAAAACATTAAAGTATATTTATCCGTTGAGAGCAAAGAAAAAGGCGGGGATGTTTCTTACAGCTATTTCCCAGTGATGGATGCAACGCCTATGCAAGATGCTCCACCAGCTGACTATTACAGTGATGGTTCAGATGGTTTAGTATACGGAACTGATGAAAACGGTAATAAAATTCATCATATTGAAACTGTTATTAGAAATAACGCAACTAGAGAACAGCTTTTAGCTGATCCGTTATTTGTTGCTAATGACACAACTTATGTTGTTTACAGTAATTATAGACGTATGTATGGGCAACAGCCACAAGATGCAAACGAAAGAATTACTATAAAGGGTAATATGACCATGGACTTTGGTCCATTACGTTTGAAACTTGGTACTCAAGCTTATGACTATGAAGGAAATAGCTACAGCTGGAGCAGAGTTTACGGTGGAACAGATGGTTCATTTGTTAATGAAGCAGACTTTACCATGGGTTATTTAAATGCTAGATATACTATTAGTCCATTATCATATGTTAAAGCTTCATTGTCTCAACAGACATATGAAACAACAAGTGGTAATGAAAACTATTTAAACGATATTGAAGCATATGGTAGAAGAACCAAAACTTGGGGATCTGCAAATTATTACAAAAGAGATAGAACAGGATTTAACCCTGTGGCACCAGATGAATTCTTTGGTGTAGCTGGTTATGGTTCTCAGTATACTTCTTTTGATACAAGAAAAACCACTACAAACACTATTAGTTTTGACTACACAAACCAAATCGGTTATAACGAGTTAAAACTTGGTGCTTCTATAGATAATCATGAAATCTCAAGATACGGTTTAAGTGCATCTGGAGTTGCAAGAGCAATTGCTCAGGTAGACACAGATCTTGACGGACTTGCATCAGAACAAGAAATTATTGACTATGCAGGTGTTGATGGAGCTAAAGACTGGAGATTCATTAACTATAGATCATTGTACGTAACAAATCTTGGTTACAATATTTATGGTGATGAGTGGAGCGGACAATATAATCAAGACGATCATATGTTAGCACCAGCAGAACCAACACAATCACGTTTCTACATTCAAGACAAGCTTGAATTTAAAGATGTTGTTGTTCAATTAGGGGTATCTTATGAAACTATCGACACAGGCGCTATGGCTCCTGACTCAGATAATGACGGATATGGTGACTCTGACGGATTCAACAACCTTTACTTTAACAGACAACGTGTAAACAGAAACGGTGATGGTAACGGTAACTATGTATGGAAAAAAGTTAAAAAAGAGACCGCTACTCACCCAAGAATAGGTGTTTCATTCCCAGTATCCGATCGTACAGTATTCCGTGCGAACTACGGTACACACTGGCAATCAGTACCTATGTCTTATTTATATCTTTCAGATTCACAGCTATCAGCTGACATTTTAGCTGGTAATGCTACAGCATCTGAGAATCCTGCATTAAAACCTGAAAGATCTACTCAGTACGAAATTGGTATTGAGCAGCGTATTGGAGCATTTGCTTCATTAAAGGTTGAAGGATTCTATAAAGAAAGTAAAGACTATTTAACGCTTGCAAACCGTACAGAAGCATTTACCAACACTGGTGGTGCTGATACTCAGCAAAACTGGGCACAATACCAAAACGGTGACGTTATGGTATCTCAAGGTTTGACTACAAACTTTGAAATGCGCAGAACAAGAGGTTTGTATGCACAAGCAAATTATACATACTCAGAAGCTAGAGGTACAGGATCTTATGGATCACAAAACTTCTACATTACTTGGATTGGTACAGACGATGGTTATCCTAAAGCGATGAACCTATTAGACTATGACCAAACACATACTGCAAACATAATCCTTGACTGGAGATCACCTGATGCTACAGGCGCTCTAGCTAACACAGGATTTAATGCAGTTATGAGCTTTGGTAGTGGTACTCGTTACACACCATCTCAAATCTATAGTACAGTTTTTGAGAATCGCTGGGAGTTCCCAGAAGGACCAGTAAACTCAGGTACAATGCCTGCATATTCAAACTTAGATCTACGTGTTGATAGAGCTATTAGCCTAGGCGGTTTAACTGCTAATGCATATATATCTGTATTCAATGCGCTTGATTCTGAGCAAGTAAATGATGTTTACCATGGTACAGGTAACGTAGCCGAAGATGGCTGGGTTGCTACTGAAAGTGGGCAGCAATGGCTTGCCAATAGATTATCACAAAACCCTGACGTTGACGCGGCAGCTATGTATCAAGACAACCTAGCGTTTCCTGGTAGATGGAACAGACCTCGTACAGTAAGGGTTGGTTTAAACATTAGTTTTTAATAATAAGAAGGTAAAGAGGTATATATGAAAATCTTAAAGAATATTACCACTACTACGATGGTGATGGCCTTGCTACTTGTTTCTTCATTAGAAGCAAGAGAAACCAAAAAGGTTTCAAACTTTAGCGGGTCTAACTTCGTTGAGTCAAGTGGGACATTTGATGGAAACCGTATTTACGCTGATGTTACCAATAACGGTCTATTTTTAGACTACCACATTTCTGGTGATTCTGCATTAGAATGGCCTAAAGGAACTGGTGTTCACTCAATCTTCCAATCAGCACTTTGGATGGGAGCGACAGTGAATGGTCAAATTAGAACGATTGTTGGAGATTATACACAAGATATGGGCCCAGGTCCATATGGTGGTGATCCATTAGCAGCGGTTCATAGAATATATAAAGTTAACAAAAGCATGCTTGACGATCCAGCGAGCCACGATGATTTTCAGAACTGGCCAACTGATTGGGGTGCACCATGGGTAGATGCTGACGGAGACGGAGTGTTTATTGGTGACCAAGTAATTTGGTTTGTAAGTAATGATGGTGACATCGCTTATAAACTTAACTTTGGTACAGATCCAATGGGTGTTGAAATTCAAACCACTATGTTTGGTTATGACAGAATCGACGCTATTGGAGACATGCTATTTGTTAAACAATTAGTTATTAATAAAGGTGGAGATGACCTTGTAGACACTTATATGGGTCTATGGTCTGATCCAGACTTAGGATATGCAGGTGACGACTTTGTAGGTTGTAATGTTGATCTAGGTATGGGTTATGTTTGGAATGATGGAGCAGACTCACAGTATGACAACCTAGACATTGGTACACCGGCAGCAGGATATGACTTCTTCCAAGGACCTAAGGTTCCTTGTGATGATCCAACTGATCCAGTTGAATGTCCAGCTCAAGGTGCAAAGATGTTTGGTACATACTTTCCTGGTGAGAAAAACCTAAAGATGTCATCGTTCGCATTTTATATTAATGGTGATGCAACATATACTGACCCTTCAGATGAAACTGAGGGTTATTATTATTTGCAAGGTCTAAGAAAAGATGGTAGTGCATACCCAACAGAAATTGCTGGTGATTTATATGATCAGAAATTCTGTTTCTACGGAGACCCTGAAGTAGCTCACAGTTCAGCTAATCCAGTTGATGGTAATTATGCTGCTTCTGCGGATAGAAGATTCCTAATGAGTGTAGGTCCATTTACAATGGCTGCAGGCGACTCACAAGAGGTAGTGTTTGGTATATTCCACGCTGCTGGTGGTGACGCACTTTCATCTGTTGCATATTTGACACAGGTTGACCAACTTGCTCAGTCAGCGTATGATAACGACTTTGACCTTCCAGATGCACCAGTACCTCCTGTTGTAGCTCATTCAGCTTTTCAAGATGAGATTGTTATCTCATGGCAAGGAAATGCAGAAGACTACAATGAGGAAAGTTTCTTTACAGACCTAGACGGTAACACAACTAATTACCTTTTTGAAGGATACAATGTATACCAAGTTGAAACCGCTGATGGTTCTGGACAAAGCAAACGAATAGCAACATATGATGTTGTTAATGGTGTTGAAGAAATTGTAGACACCATCTTTGATACAAACTATAATGAGTATATAGCTGTAACAACACAGTTTGGATCTGACTCAGGTCTTGCTCGTTATCACGTTGTAGATGGAGACGCTTTAAACGGTAATAGTAAACTAATTACAAATAGAAATTATTACTTTGCTGTTACTGCATATGGGTACAACGAATTTGGTGTACCTAAAACATTTGAAAGTTCACCTAAATACTTTAGTGTTAGACCAGAAGTGCCTAATACTCTAATGTTTGGTGAAACAACAGCAGGTGTTGGAGATATGATGTTAGCAGACCATGATGGTCCTGCTCAAGGTTATGTTGAAGTATGGGTCGCAGATCCTTCAAAACTAACAGGTGATTCATATACTGTAACATTTGATGATAATATGCC
>LULW01000723.1_pt1 | contig 16040 bp, 16 predicted proteins | sample 729531 | NCBI WGS metagenome assembly LULW01 (sample SAMN03860279, study PRJNA289734) | marine metagenome | biome: seawater column; feature: ocean; material: water; isolation source: Red Sea water column Station 108 - depth 10m | place: Saudi Arabia: Red Sea | collected 2011-10-15 | depth 10 m | reverse complement strand
TGTGTTTGCTGATATTGTTATACCTTGTGCTTCTGCAGCTCTATCATACGTACCTACCCCCCCGGGTTGCGGAAGTATACCTTTCACCATTTTAGCTAGCTTACCGCCGAGATCATTTTCAACATCAAAAACAGGAATTGCGGCCCCTAACACATCAAGAAGAGGTATAATGGAATTCACCAATGGTAGAGCTTTGAGTAAATTTTCTCCAAATTGGAAAGTCTCATTTGATAAATCAGATATATTTAAAAAAGCTCCTTCTAATTTTGTCAATAGTCCTGGCATATTACCAAATGTGCTTTCAATTGCAGAAGAAAGTGTTCCACCTGGACCAAATTCACCAATCATTGCTTTTTGTTGTTGTTCTATTAGATCTCCTGCACCGCCCATATTTAAATTTTTAATGTTTGTAAGCAATCCTGTAGTAGTACTTAAGTCTACCAATTGTTTTAGAAAATCTTCTGTACTCTGTACACCTTGTCGTTGTGTTTTAAATTCTTCTAGTATTTTTTTTTGATCATCAGATTGAGCTTTAGCAATTGCATCTGCTATTTGTTGATCTACATCAGCTGATGATAAATCAATATCTATTCCTGATGCACTTAGTTTATCAATTGTGTCTAATTGCTCTGCTTGATTTAATAGTTCATCTGATGAAATACCCATAAATTTAGCTAGTTGCTCACGAGCTAAAACATTGGTTTTAATTACATCACGTTGTGAATCAACAATATCATATTGAGCTTGTGCCATTCTTTCTGCATCACCAGAAAGGAATGCTTTTTGAAATTCAGCTGTTAAACTTTTTCCGTTTTTAACAAGACGTTGACCAGATAATAGTTGATATTCTAATTCTGCATTTATTGTTTCTTCTACATTCAATAATTGACGGCCGGTCTTTGAAATTGCTTCAAATGATGTCCCTAATTGTTTTGCTTTTAAAACTGATACTTCTAAACTTCCAGGTATTCTCCCGAATTGCTGTCTTGTTGAAGTTAATAGACTAGATATTTCTAATGTAATATCACGAAATGCCCCTTCTATATCAGTTGATTCTTCTATTGCTTGAGCTATAGCTAATGTTTGATTTAAGAATTCATCGGTTGTGTCTGCTCTTGTAGCAGCAAATCGTTGGAAAGCAACAGCTTGATCTTCAGTTAATCCTAGATTTGCAATTAATGCATCTTGAGTTTTAAAAAGCCCTTCTGTAAATTTATTCCCAGCTTTAAATGCTGCTAACGCATTTGGAGCTATTTTACTTAATTGAGTAGCATATTCTAACGCAAAACCTCCACCAATCTTTAAGTCTTTACCAAGCTTATCAATTTTTTCTCCAAACTTTCCTGCAGTTATTGATGATACACCAAATACTCGATTTAATCTATTATAACGCTGTTCTAGATATCCAGACTCTTTTTGAATATCTTGAAATATTTTGAAAAGGTCATTAGAAATTGAATATAATTCACCTACACCTCTTCCAGCTGATACAGATGCATCACCGACACTTAATAAATCTTGAATTAATTTTCCATTTTGTGTTTTGTTGAGCATTTTGGCGATCATAGTTTAATTTATCAATTTTTTTGATGTAAAAATTGCGCAAAAAGATAGGCATATTGTATAATGTATCCCAGTCCCATTTGCCTTCACCAATCCAAAGCAAGTTAAATATTTGTTCGTGCAATGCTACACGATCATCACGATTATAACCAAAAAAGGTCTGATCCAATTTGAAACATAGCATTGAAGGTGCTCCCGTCTTCACCTTCGAATTCATATGTAAAGTCTATTCTAGGAATATTTGAGTTTATGTAGTCTCTAAATTTTTTAGAATCTTTTGCTAGAAAATTGTATTTAATAAAATCTTGTATTTCTGATTTACTTCTTGTTTCATTTACTTGTCGTATTGTAAATGAAAGAAATGCAGATATTGCATTATCTACTTCAATTGAACCAATATCTTTTGAACTTGGGAATCCAAATTTTAATTTTATATCGTCTGATACTTCATAATCAAATTCTCCATTTTCATCAGATTTTAATTCGAATGGAACTGCTAATAATTTATTTAAGTCTACTGTTCGATCTAATTTATTCTTTGTTTTCGGATCTGTCACAGTTACTTTGTATTCTGCTCCATAGCTTACAATTCTAGCACCAATAATTAAACTGTCTTTATCTACTTGTGCTATTGACTCATAATCAATATCAGAAACTATTAAGGATTGTAGCAGTTTGTCTAGTACAACCCCTTCTCGTATATATGAAGCATTTGTTAATATATCTTCATCATATGCAGTCATGTACCGCATCTCAACTTTACCAGATCGCAATGGATTTGTTTCTGGATAAATTTCGCCTCCTGACGCTAATTTGAATATCTCAGTAGGTAATTTACTTCGTTGTCTATTATCATGTTGTTGTTTTGCTAAATCTAATAGATCTGATTTAGGATATCTATCCGTCATTTTTGCCATATATAACTCCTTTAAATAACTTTATTATAAATATATAAACAGTAAAAAAGTTAGCGTTTAGCTAACTCCTTACTTTTGTTTTAGGCCTTTATCTTGCCATGGTCAACACCTTATATTTTAATAATTAAAGACTGCATAATCATATGCAATAGTTAATGAAATTTCAACTGCTGCTTCATTACTCCAATCCATATCGCCAAAGCCTGCATCTGAAATATATGCTCCTTTTAATGTCCATTCTTCAATTTTTTCACCTAATGCAGATAATGAGTGAAATGTTAAGTCTTGTTTATATATTGTAGAATACCCATCTCTACCTGTTAATGATTCGTGATGCAATCTAATCCATTTCATTACTGCTTCAGCTCCTGACTCAGCAATTGGATCATATAAAGTAATATTGACATCTTGCCATCTGGATTTACCTTTCATTTTTCTTTCGATGTTGATATGATCTAAAACAAAACCACCATTATTTATTGACGGTCTTCCAGATGCTTTCACAATATATGCAGGAATATCAGTGTCTCCCATATACATAATAAATCTATTGGTATATTTTGGTTCCCACCCAAATGCATTATTAAATAAATCATTATCATTAATGACTGGTTCGGTTACGAAATCTTCTAAAGGCATATTCTTTCCTATATTCTTTTAATATAAATATGTTATTACTTAATTTTTATTCCGGAAATGACGCTCCAGTTGCTTGAATATTGAAATCAAGAACAATAAATTCTGCAGTTCTGGTTGGCTGTAAGAATATTTGTCCATATAATATATTCTGATCAATTAAATCCGGTGTATTATTTGTTTCATCCATTACCACTCTAAATGCATAAAGACCTTGCTGAGCTTTTACACTTTCTAAATATGGGTTTGCAATTGCTAAAAATCTATTTCTCGTAGCATCTGTATTTTGTTCAAATACTAAATATCTTGTTGCTGAAGCAATAAACTTTTTAACTGTTATTAACAATCTTCTAACATTTACTCTATCTAATGCAGATGGTCTTGCTTGAAGTGTTTTTTGTCCCCATATACAAACTCCTTCATTTGGGAAATTTGCTATAGGATTAATTCTTGCTAAATATAAATCATCTCTATCTGATTGAGATAATTTGTCATAAGTATCTGTTACTACACCTAACCCACCTCTATTCAATCCAGCTGGTGCATACCATGGTGCTGCTACTGCATCACTAAATGATAACGCTCCTGGAACTACAACTGATGGCGGAACAAATTCTGGTCGATTATTAGCTGGATTATTTATTCTGACCCATGGATAATAAGTAGATGTATAATTTGAATCAATTGAATTAACATCATTGATAATAGTTGATATTGAATCTTCTACTGCATTTGAATCCATTACATAAAATGTATCTTGTCGGTCTTCTACCAATTCTCGTGCTTCTTCAGTAATAATTGGATGTAATCTATTAAGAATACCTGGTGTTACTAACATATTAATATCAAAGAAGTCGGTATTTGATAAAGCTGCAAATGCTGTTCTATATGCTGCGGTACCAGTACTAGTAGCTGTGCTACAATCGAATCCAAATGTATTAGATGATACTATATTTTTTCCTCTATATTTAGCTAGATTTGGTTTTGCTCCATCAAACCCACCTTGCATAGGAGTCATAAACTTTCTTGTATTAATTGAAACTTTATCAGTAAATGTTCCAGCTTCTAATGAAGCTTGTAATGAAGATGTATATGGTGATACTGCGTTAGGAAAATTAGCTGCTGTTGACTGATTAACAGATCCTAAATAAAAATCTTGATTAGATCCAGTAACTGCACCAGCTGTTGGTATTGGAGCTAAATAATTCAAGTTGTTAACATTTGTATAATCAAATCCATGATAATTTCTTGAACTATATAAACTTCCTATAGTTTGCGAATCTTGATATGATATAGCGTCTAAGTATAATTCTGTTGATAATGATCCGGATGGTATTGGAGAAAAAGGTGCTCTGAATCCAAATGGGATTGAAGATTTATCAACTACTTTTTCTGTTACTGCTTGAGTCACTTCAACTCGTATATATTTTGATAAATTAGGATATGTTCCTTTGTCATATATTTTTCCAGTATCGTTATCTATCTCTCTGTAATTATCACCAATTCTTCTTGCAATATAATTTGGAGAGCTAGGATCTAAATTACATCCTACATATGATTCAACTACTTCTGGTTGCTTGTCTGTATCGTCAGATATGAATGGTGAATTTGGTAAATTTTCATTATTAACTCTTCTTACCTCAACTGTAAAAGTACCATATCCATTTGGATCAGCAACTTCTGATGCTAATCTTATATCTCTAATTCCAACTTTTACATCATAATTTTCAGCTGTTCCATGTGATAATGTATGAAATTTAAAAAGATCAATTGATGCTCCACCTGTTATTTTCTGTGAAGTAATAAATGGTGTAGAACATTCTTTATATGATTCTTTAAATTTATAACTATCCAATATTCCTAATGACATTGTAACATGGCCAATTTGATCAAATGAAGAAAGTGCTGAATTATTTTCGTATTGAATATATGTTGGATAATCTACTGTTTTTGGATTAGTTCCAAATATTTTACCTATATAATTATTTTGGTCTGGATTAATTGATGATGATATAAAATCTGTAGTTGTATATGCGGTATATCCAGGTACATTAATATCTTTTCCTGCAGACCCAGATATTCTAATAGCAAATGATCCAGATCCTAAATCGTTAATAACAGAATCTTCAAAATAATCTCCATCTTCAGCTGACCCAGATGGTAACGCTGTTATAGCAGGATGTAGTAAATGTGTTATTATTTTTGTTGATCCTGATTCAGCTATAACTGCTAGGGCTCCGTTTGATAATTCATATCCGCCTTCATACAATAATCTTGTTACTGTAACAACACCGGCATTTTTCAAATATTGCTCAACAGTAAAAGGAATATATGAATCTTCTGTATGAGATCCAAACATTTCTTCAAACTCTGAAAATGATGTTATTTGTGTTGGAAGTTGAGCTGGACCTTTTGTTGTTGGTCCTATAATAGCTGCGCCTATTTGACTGATACCAATTGGTAAAAACGATTGATCCTTTTCATTGGTAAAAACACCTGGCGATACTATTCTTTCAGCCATTGATTATTCTCCTATTATTATTTTAATATAAATATGGTTGATAAACGGAAAAACTAGGATTCAGGAGTAAATGTTCCTGTTTCGATATCTATTTGCCCATCACCATATTTTTCTTTTAATTTATTTAATAACGTTGTTTCTTCTTGCTTTAATGTTTCAAACTCAGAAAATAGATGATCTTTGGTTTTATTAATTTCATTTAACTGTGCTGTTACTGTGTATTCATCAACAGTTATTAAACCTATATTGTTACTATTTTCTGCATATTTTGTTCTTAGTGTTTTGATTGAATCAAAATCTTCTTTATCCAGTTTTTTTGTTCCCATAATATAACCTTTTTAATTATAATATATATAATTTTATTGTAACTTCCTAAGACATTCTTATTTTTATAAGACTACCACTTCTATATAAACCACCTAATGGTACTCCTCCTAAACCTGCAGCTGCGTCTGTTGCGTAATGCAGACTTTCAGATACTTGTGATAATACTATATATGACGTTCCTAATAATGATCCGGTTAATGATCCTTGAAAAGAACCATTGCCACTCAATGTGTGCGATGAGCTTACTGCATATGAGCTTGATATACTAGCATCTGATTGCGATGACGATACTGCATATGATGCTGATATAATTCCTGTTATTGCACTTCCTTCTCCTGATAAAGATGTAGCTGTTATTGAATCACTGATAGTAGCAGACCCAGTTATGTCTAAAGATCCTGATATTTGTATTGCATATAAATCGGATGCTGACAATGCGTCTGTTAATTGTTTTAATTGACTTGAAGTTATTCTACTTCCGTTGGATATACCACTACTAGAAATTTTATTTGTCATGATTACGTTCTTTTTTTATAAATATCAATTGATAAAAGAAAAAGAAAGATACCTCTAAAATTTAAAATTAAATTGAGCATATTATTGAATTAATTATTAAATTTAAAAAAGAGGTATCTATTCTATAGGTTGTTTGCTCAGTTCTCCATCATCATTTATAGTTATTCTATATCGTGTACCATTAGGAGAACGAAGTATAATTCCATTATTAGATTCAGTAATTTCTATATCTGTATTCGATTGTTGATCAACTTTAGAATTTATTTTTTCTTCTTGTTCATCGAATTTCCTACGTATAATTGTGGCTATTTCTGATAATATGCTCATAAAAACTATGCTCGGTAAATTATAACCTTAAATTTTATATAAATATATGTACAGAAAAAAAGGGGCGATACCGCCCCTTATTTAGTTAAATGATATAATCTTTATTAGACTATGTTGTGATTTTACGCAACGCCACCTGCAAATACTGGGACAGCACCTAAGATTGCTTCAAAATCGTCTTTATTTCCAAATTTAGTTCTGAAATCATCTCGTTTTTTGGTTAACTCAGCTGTTGCTTGAGCTAATGCATTATTAACTGCTTCAGCATCTTCTACTAATTTGTCTTTGAATTCAACTATCGAGTTTACAGTTTCATCAGTATTTTCTATTAACAAATTAGCTGCAGTTGTTTGTGCAGACTTATCGTTTTCAATTTTTTCGATAATTTCTCCACCTTTTGCACTAACATTTGTATCAACATCAGCATAATTCTGTTTTTCTGTTGAAGAAAAAGCGTCGTGCTGTTCAAAATCTAATGCTTCATTTGCTAGTACAGCTGCATTTTGTGTGCTTTTGATTTGAGTGTTACTTCCGTTTACATATTGAGCAATTAGCTCTACAGCTGTGCCTCGAGGCATTGCTATGGGGCCTAACTCAGCTGGTGCTTCTCCGATTATGATAGTACCAGAATCTAAATCATTTTGGAATTCAGCTACAGCTGCGTCTGCTGCGTTTTTGGCTTCTTGTGCTTCCGCCATAGCTGGACCACCCAACATTGCTGATTCTATAAATGCTATCTGAGCAGCTTGTGCAGTTGCTTGTAATGCAGCTAACTGAGTATCATATTCTTCTTGTGTCATATATGAAACTTCAGTTGCACGTTCAACAGCAGGCGGTTGACCTACTACTGGCATATTTTTTAAATTTTCAATATTCATTTTTAATCCTTATTTTTTTTTAATTTTTAGTTAAATTCTTATTCTACGACTCTTTGTTGTTTTTCGCCTAAGAGTTCACCAAATAAAATGATTGACACATCCAATGAACTACCATATTCTGTTTGTAGCTCTTCTTGCGCTTTATTCTGTTCGTCGTTAAAAGCAAGAAAAGAATTATCCATTGCAGCATCTGCTTCTTGTAAATCTGCTAACGCTTCAGCAATCGAGTCAGTTCTAGCTGGGTCTTCGTTGTCTCCAAATACAGATTGTGGTGTAGCAGCGGTTATGCCTGAAGTTCCTAACAACTCAGATATTTGTTTTGAAAAAGTTTTTGTTAAGTCATCGATATCTTGTACTCTTCTAGCGTGAATTGTATCAAACTCTGCTTTTGTAGCTGTCCAATAAGCAGCTGCAGCTGCGGCATTAGCGTTATCTTCTTCATCTCTACTTGTGATAGAGCTAACAACATGCTCTTGCGCTCTTGATCCTAACGTCTCTTGGAAAGATCTTACAGCTCTTGCTAACTTTGACAGTTCATTATCAATAGGTGCATCTTGCCCTAGAACCAATACTGGATCTTCGCCTATAATAGGCATATTTTTTAAATTTTCAATATAAAAAAAAAGAGCAATACGATTGTTTAATTTTACCCTATTTTTTAGAAATTTTTCATGTAATTTTCAATGGTAATATGAGGTATTATCCATTTAATAAAGTATTGAAATAAGATGCATCTTGTTGATCAAATCCACCTTGTCTTTCCCATTTTGTAGGATCAAATGTATCAGTTGATGTATGTGCTTCTATACAATTGTAAAAACGATTATCAGGTCCAATAACATCGTTAGTAACTGAATAATATGTATTTGGTTGCCAATCTGCCATATATCTGGTAGTCTGTGGTTGTATTTGATTTGATGAAACTGACCCCACAGTATCAAATGTAATAGAATCAGAATTCAATGTTTTAATAAATAAGTCTGCATCTCCCTGATCTACTCCTCCTTGTCTTTCCCAATTATTCAAATCAATTTCAGAAGTTGATGTATGAGCAATTATACAATTATACATTCGATTGTCTGGACCGATTACATCACTTCCAATTTCATAGTAGGTATTAGGAGTCCAATCACGCATTCCCCTATCAACACCACTAGGAACTGCTTCGACTACGTCAATTGTAACACGAATTTCATCTCTAACATTGCCTAGTGAATCTTCTACAAGTGCATATTTAAATGTTAAAAAATTAATTACACCAGCTTGAAATATTCCAGTATTATTTATTATAACAAAATTTGTACTTTCATTAATATAATTTAAATTGATATCTTTTATTGGGGTACCATCTATAGAAACTGAATCACCGTTACAATAAAGCCTTACTGTTATAACTGTTCCTGGATTACGATATTCCCATTCTTTAAAATCAAATGAAATATCCGAAGTTTGATATACTACATAATCACGATCCTCATGAAATGATATATCTCCAAATTGCGTTGAGTCATAGTCCCATATATGAAACCAATCTTCTTCCATTAAAAACTAGCAGACCGTTTAGTATTTTCATCAATTTCTGCGTCTATAGAATATTCTGACAAATATGAAACCGTAGTTACATCATAGTATCTTGCAAGGTCCAGCTGATCAGCATAAAGGAATTCTTCGAATAATGGAAATCCTTCTGCGTCCCAATTGTCTGCAACGTCGTCTCTTAATATTCCTAATCTCATATCATTAATAAATATTAATTTACAGATCTTTTATGGGCATAACAGTGGTTACTTTTAGATTATCTATTGCAATGGGTGGATTAAAAGTGTTTTGATCTGCAGAGTTAATCCATGAAAAAACAAATCGTCTTTTTCTGTTTCGTAATCCTGATAAGTCTAATTGAATATATTCTTTTCTCCAATTTGGTGAAGCTTGATATTCATATACCGTATCTTTTTCAGGTTTTCTATTTCTACCTGTACCTTTAATTACCGTAATTTCTCTTTGATATTTTGAACTTCCTATAGATCTTGTATGATCAATTTCTGTACCAGCTATTGGTGTAACAATTGGATTGATTAAACTTACACGAAGAAAATCAAAACCTGGTTCTCCTAAGCATCTCCAATCAAATTCTAGATTAGCAGTTGATAATAATCTAGGAAATTTTACATCAAAATAAAAATGCGAAACTTGAGCAACACTTCCGTCATATTGATGATCTTTGCTATTGTTAGATATATAACAAGAATTAGATCCTATATATGACGTTGTGCTATTAATAATCCATTTATTTAGTGAATCATTAACAATTGTAATAGTATCTTCTAGAACACCTGGTTCAAATGTTTTGTTAAATATGATTCTTTCTTTTGTTTGGCTTGGACTATACATTTTATTATAAATATTCTAATTAGAAAATAAACCAATTACCAGAACCATCACTTATAATTGATAATGCTTCATTTGTTGAATCTAATGTTGTATCAGTAGCTGCACTGTCAATTAAATCAGATCCTTGAGCTGATAATGTTACTGTATTTCCTCCATTTATTACTTTGAAAAATATTTGTTTTCCGATATATGTTGATGAGTCTGGTAAGTTAATTGTTACTGAGTTAGCAGATGAATTTATTTTTATTAGATGATCCGTTGATAAGACTGAATATGGAGAATCTGTATCATCAATTGAAATAATTCCTGTATTTAAAGTTGATCCAGATATAGTAAGCGAGCCTGATATTGTAGTATCACCTGATATTGTAGTAGTGGTAAATAATTCTATAGTATTTGCAAGTTCCCCTAATTGAACTCTACCAGCAGCAGAGTCCATTTTTGTTACACCAAAAGTAGAATTTAAACTTGCAGTACCATTTACTTTAGCAGATATAAAAATATCCTGGGTTGGTGAGCTTATATTAAAAGAATTACCTGACCCCCCAGGTGTTTCAAAAACTCCTATTCTCATATCGGAGCCACTAACATCAAGTGAACCTGTTATAACAGCTGATCCTGAAAATGGAAATGTTTCTATACCTGTTAAATTTGAACCATCCCCTTGAAATGAACCTGAAAAATTCGGTGCTGATGCAGTGTTATAGAATATAATATCTCCTGTTGTTAACGAAGCAGATATAACATGAAGATCTGCATGTCCTATTCTAAGTTGGTTTGATTCCCCTGCTATACCTAAACTACCTGATCCAATTGTTATGTTTCCTTTGCCTGTAGTTTGTTCGTATCCTGCATTATATCCTATACCAATATTACTTTCGCCTTTTGTTAAATATAGTGCATTACGACCAATAGCAACATTGTAATCATTTTCAAATAAAGAATTTAATGCAAATGAACCTATTCCTACATTATTTGAATAAACTTGATTTGTTTGACTAACACCACGTCCATATCCTGATCTATATCCTATGAATACATTATTTTTTGAATTTCCAATGGAATGACCAGCAGCTCTACCAATTGCAACGTTATTTTCAGGCTCTATTCCGTTTACTGCTGCTCGGAATCCAGCAAAAACATTGTAATCACCTAAAGTCATGGTATTAGCTGCTTTTTTTCCAATTACAACATTAAATTGTGTATTATTACCATCTATACTCTCTCCTGCTTCTTCACCTAATATAATATCTGATGAATTAACTCTAAAAGCATTAAATGATCCTGATACTGTTAATGAGCCTGTTATTATAGCATTACCTATAAACGGAAATGGTGTACTTGATATTCCAGATAATTGGGAACCATCTCCTAAGTATGTACCAAATGATGCTGTTGAATTTGCTGATCCAGAAATACTTCCAGATGGTATTTCTACATTTCCTTCAAAATCTAATAGTATACCTTTATACGAATTACTTCCAGAAGTATGAAATATAGAAGTACCAGCATAGCCATTATTGTAATTGTATTCATTAAATCCTATGAATTTATGTGGAGTTGTAGCAAAATATCCTGAACCTTGTTTTGTATAAGCTCCAAAATAGGCATTTGTTTCAGCAGTTGTTGGAGATGCATATAATGTTACTGCTTCTGTTGATGTGAAAAAATTATCTGTCTCTACATATATTCCTGCAGCAAATAAGGGGCGATTTATTGTCATAAAAGCACTACCGCTAGATAAATTACCAGATGTTCCTCCTCTAAAGGTTAATCTATTACGTTGAGTTGAAATAAATGCAGAAGTACTAGTCCCTAAACCTAAATGAAGTTGAGCTGCAGTATCATCATCATTTTTAAAAAATGCATTTCCAGCTTCAAATTGATTTCCACTTCCTTGCAATATAATACTATTTGTAGTAGTAGAAGATTGATCTGTTACACTTTGTAATGTAGGAATTGATCCAGAATTTATTCCTGTTAGTTGGGAACCATCTCCTTGAAATGATCCAGAAAATGATCCTGATAATGATAAATTATCACTTAACTGTTTACCTTTAAATTGTCTACCCATTAACTATCCCATCTTCCATTTACAATTATTACATCATCTGCTTCTAATGCATATCCTAATGTAGCAGTATCAAATATAATTGTTTGTGTTGAACTATTACTAGGACTCCATGTATATATTACTTTATCAATATATTGTCCATTTATATAGACATCAAATTCATTTTTTGTTGCTGGCAATGCTGTTAATGGATTTGTTGCTGCTAAAGATGAAATTGTAATTGTATTACCACTAACATACGTTCCATTTTTGTCAACTAACGAAGTGAGATATGTCATTGTACCAGCGTCTATTGTTGTTGAACTGCCTCCAGAAGTTGTATTTGAAACCATTACACAATTTCCAGAAATAATTCGCTGTTGTGCATCGATTAATTGTTGTGGTACTGTTGTAGTGCTAAATATATCTTCTTCTACATCAATAACAACTGCCCACTGAATTTTCTTAATAGAATATCGTTTTTGCACTGTCGATTGTCGATATTCTTGATCTGCCATCAGTGTTCCATTTACTGTCAAAGATGTTGTAGCTCTAACTAATCTATCATCTCCAACCGTATTTATAGTTTCAAAATTAATCTGTCGTACGAACGTCCTATATTGATTGAATTCATTACCCCAAGCAAATGTTCCATACGGCATAATTTGTTCAATTAATTCATTCATTTGTGTTGTAAAATCTGTCCATATCATCATATCATATTCAACATCTACATATTCTGGTATTGGTAATACATAGATTTCATTTGATTCTGATCTTTGTTGCTTTGGTATTGGAAATAACTCATCTTCATATCGATTACGTTTATTATATTTTTTTCGATATGATAAAAAATTTCCTGGTACTGGATAATTAACATCTAGTTTACGTAATTGATCTCGTTCTACTACAGAATTTCGTTTCAATACAATAATTGGTGATTGTAGCATCCCTTTTTCATCACGCAAATATCCTAACCTCCGTACATTATCCCATTTTTCGCCATTAGCAAATATTACTGGTACTTTTATTAGTTCGTTATTGGCTTCAATCTGTGGCTGTATTTCATTATCAATAAACCATTTTATTGCATAATCAATATCATATAAAGTTCTTTTGGGTGTCTTGACAACATCATCATCTCTTCGTATTTGTTCAGCTCTATTTAAAATTTGGTCATCTCTAGGGGTAACCGTTCTTTTTAGATCTGGCTTATTAGTCTTACGATCAATATTTTTTCTTCGATATCTTGGCATTAAAATCCTTTATATGATTTATCATCTTTTGCATTACCAAATCGCATTTTTCTAATATTTGTCGGCGTTTGTCTTGTTGCATGGGTATCACATAATACAGATACACTATATCCAAATTTTTCTCCATTTGGCCAAGTTTCAGGATTCTTACCTACAAAATATTGATTTGCATCTACATTTTCAATTTCATAGTATTCATTATCCCATTTAATAATATCACCTACTTCTGGATAAAAATCAGCTGTAACTAATATATCGCGTGATATTCCAAATTGTGCTGTTCTTGTATATGTATGTCCATAATCATCCATAACAGAATTTTTATTTTCTTTGGTAATTAGTGCAGGTATTAATATTGAATCATAGTATGATTTTGAAACTGACTCTCCGTATATATTAGAATTTGATTGCTCAATTACTAATTTATAGAATTCAATTTCTGTATCAACTATTGAATTTAATAGCTCCGCATTAATCGAAGCTAAAAACTTAGCATCTCTTGATCCACCGAATAACGCCATATTACCCTATATAAATTTTTGTTGGTATTTTAGACAATACTTCGTTCATAGCATCATTTTCAGCTTGTTGTCTTGTCATCATACTCTCTTTTGTTAATTTCTCTAAAAACTCTCGTAGCTGCGTAATTAATGTATCTTTTTCAGATTGTCCTTGTGTTATTAAGTCAGATCCGTTAAGTGTAACATCTGAATTAGGAATTGGTATTGTTGAGTATTTGCTCCTTACATATCCTAATGTTTCTTTCGCTAATGCTGTTGCATATCTAAATATCCAAGATCTTCCCATATCATTGATATTAGAATATTTTTGATATGTATATGGAATATTAGATCCATCTGTGACAACGTTGTTCATTGCAGCTGTATTACCGAATAATATTGCTTCACTAGCTTTTTGATCTTCATAAATAAATTCGAACCAAACATTTTCATAGAATGGCGCAGCTGCGGTTCCTGTAGTTCCCGGTGTTGGATATAATCTTATATCGTCTCCATGTATTTCAAATGAAAAATGAGATTTACGAATTCTATCATTAAATTCAATTGTTTGTATTCTTAATAAGTCTTGATGTAATGGCATCATCATAAAATTAACAGATGGTGAAAATCCTCCAAAATCAAATGCATCTAATAGCTGTTGTGATCCTAAACCTGTACCTACAAATGGGTCAAAATATCTAATAATAGCTGGAGGAACATTGTGCAATACACGTTTAACTTCGATTGAACTAGAGTTTGATAAAGTTATTCCTAATGTTTTTTCTACAGCTTCTCTGATACTATAATTTTGTTGTCCATCTACTATATCAATTGAAGCAGAATACCATTTTAAATTACCTCCAGAATCTGCTTCAGTTCCATATGTCTTTGACAACTTAGTAACATAAGAAAGAGATGATCCAACCAATGTTCCAGTAAATGTTTCATCAGTTAAAAAGTTAGAACCAGTATTGATTCCTAATGTGCTTAGTAAATTATTGGCAATGTTAATTTGATTGATTTGATTTGAGTATTCAACAACTGAAGATTCAAATGCAGTATAAAAATTAATATCAATTAGTTCAACATCCATTATTGGATACCCTACAGTTTGTGCTGCATGTTTTGCAAAACTATCTGCATGTTGCTGAAAGAGTGTATCATTATCAAAAAATCCAAATGGCGTATCTCCTGGACTAAATGATGAGCTTCCGGGCCAAATTGGTTTGTTTACGCTATAATCCATTTAAATTCCTTTACTGTAATTTTGTTAAAGTAGATTGTATAAATTGCATCTGCTCTAATGTTTCAATTTTTCCAATTGATAATCGTTGTATAGCTTTATATGATTTTCTGGGAGGGTATGGAGTCATTATTTTAATTGTTACTAGCTCTTCTCCTTTGCCTAAATCTTTTTCTATATGAACCATTAGGACTAATCTTATCGCACGTATACGATCTAAAACATCTATTAAATTTCCTTTATAACGAATTCTTGATTGTATTGAATATTTTGTTCTAGGTGCTGCCATAGTACTTCTTTTAATATAAATATCTAAACAGTAAGAAAGGGATGACGAATCATCCCTTACTTTAATAGTTAATGCTTTGTAATTAAAAAATTAAATTAATTTCTTACAAAGTATTTAATCCATGAACATATACTTTACCATAGAATTCAGGTCTTACCATTTTCTTAGCATATCTTGTCATTACACCTTTTCTTGGAGTAAAGTTTACAGGATCATATACTAATGGAGTCATGATAAGTGGCACGTATGGAGCATAAACTGCACCTGTTTCAAGGAACTGCGCTCCTCTATATCCCATAAGGATTACGTTTTCTTTCATGTATGGGTTTTTGTATACTGTGTATCTGTTATTGATTGCACCAATTTTTTGAACACCAGCGGCAAATTCCATTTTGTTACCATCTGTGTCAGCAGCAAATCCAGGAATAGATTCAAGGACTGTTGCTACAGCAGGACTAGTTACTAAGAAATTAGCACCACCTCTGAGTGTTTTCTGATGAATTTTATTAGATACTTTTTGAAGTTTAGTTCCTAAAGTTTGGAACCACTCTCCTTGAGTGTTATAATATCCACCGCCACCAGCAGTTTTTTGTTCAAAATTGTCTACACCATTCCAGATATAG
>LULW01000312.1_pt1 | contig 16168 bp, 22 predicted proteins | sample 729531 | NCBI WGS metagenome assembly LULW01 (sample SAMN03860279, study PRJNA289734) | marine metagenome | biome: seawater column; feature: ocean; material: water; isolation source: Red Sea water column Station 108 - depth 10m | place: Saudi Arabia: Red Sea | collected 2011-10-15 | depth 10 m | reverse complement strand
GTTTATCGGTTATGACTCTTGGATATATGGAAAAGATAAGATTAGACACTTTTGCCGCAGGCCTTGTTGGGAATATTGCAAGCAGTTATGGGGTGTCTGTAAAAGGTAAGAATGGCAACCAAAAAAAACCAGTTATAGTAGATAATAAGAATACAAAAGTAGGTATCAAATGAAAAAATTTATTTCTTTACTTTTATTGCTTCCATCAGCTGCGTTTGCAGACATGACTTCGACAATTACTTCATCTGTACAGATTGATGTGCAAGCCGCTGCAACGGCAGCCGAGAAAGTTGCAAATTCTTATTCTGTTTCTGGTTCAGGGGTCGAAACTACTGACGGAACCACAGCGGGCGTTATAGGCGGACTAGGCGATGTCACAGATGGTATAAATTCTTTTACTACAATTACAGCAAGTCAGCTTACAGACGGGGAAAATTTCACATTCCAGCAATCTTATTTGGAAGGTGATTCGTCTCCCACATCTGCGGTAACAACGGGCGAAGTAGCAAATTTTTCAAATATCACTTCTACAGCGGCGGGCGTTTTATCTGATGGCGCGGCAACAATCGACAACCATGTAATCACAGTCACAGGGGGCGGCGCTGGTACTTCGATTACTGGTCAATATGTCACTACCCTTACCGTGGACTAATGAATCATGCGCAGGCTATTATTTGTATTTTTGTTTTATGCAGTGCCTAGTTATGCGCAACCCGTTACGCCCGCCTTTACAACCGGGACGATGTCTTCAACGACAAATACGACTACTTCTATCTCAGAAAGTATTGTTTCGACAGACTACTTTGGAAACTCATATGAATATTCAGTTACAGGAACAGGGATTTCTACAGATGGCGGAGTTGCACCAAATACAACAAATGTTACTAGGACGATCAATGGCGAAACACAAACTTACACAGGGTTAGACTTATCGACAGGCAACAAACCAGTATTTACACTAACCAGCCCCACAAGCGGCGCGGCCTTTCAATATTCAGAATCTTACAGGGGGCCGGGCGGCATTTCAAACATAACAAGTATCACCCGGCAAATAGAAAGCGAATCAGTAGTTACTTCTACGTCTGTCTTCTCTCAATAGCTCTAACACCCTTAGAAGCGCTTGCAAATGCTGTCAGCCAATCAAATAATGGCTCAGTGACCAATATGGCAATCCAATCGCTGACGGGCAATATGACAACAAATCAATTTGGCGGAAATATCGTTTGTCAAGGCGCAACACTTACATTTTCGCCCTTTGTTACTTTTGGCGTAAATTACCGCAAGCCTTATCGAGATTATTATACTTTGCCATACTACGACCCGACAGATGCCGATGAAGACGGCGTACCAGATAACCCCGGCAATGTCTTATTTGATGAATTATTTTATTCAGGAACAAATAAAGACAGTTACGCCATAAATACAGGATTTAGCTTAAATTTTACAGTTCCGCTTGATAGAAAATTTCAAAATCAATGTTCACAAGCGGCAACAACACAAGTGAAAATACAACAACAAATCTTAGAAAATAAAAGGCTCGATTGGGCTATCGCAAGAATTAAAGAATGTGGAAAATTAAAACAAGAGGGTATATTAATTGCAAAAAATTCGGAATTTTACAATTTATGTTCAGATATTTATTTAGAACCAAAGCCGAATCAAGTTATCCCGCATACACATGAATTAAGGTAAAGGGGGCTGATTATTCAGCCCAAGGGTCGGTTATTTTTGCAACCCTGTATTCTCCAACCATTGTTTTGATTGCCTTTTGAAATAAATCCTCTCTGCCACACCAATGAGTGTGAAAGTATCTTCCGTTAAATCCCTGTACAACACCAACATAATTTCTAGCTGTTGTTCTTGTTCTTGTTTCTCCGTTTGGGAATGTTGCGGTAATTGTTCTTGTTTTGGCCATTTTGGTTTCCTTTGTTTGGTACACTTTAATTATATCATGATTAAATTGTTTTTGCCAATAAAAAAGTTTTGTGTCTTGTTATCTTAACAATTGTAATATAATTAATTTATAGTATCTTTTTCAGGTTTCTTTTTTCTAGTAATTAATTTTTTGATAATCGGCTTAATTGCGTTTAGAATTATGGGCGAGGATGCGGCCACGAATCCGATCACGGCTGTTGAAATTATTGTCGATACTTCTGGAATATATTGTTCTTGAAATTTAACTGGTTCCCAGATAATATTACATTCTCCATTTATTAATTCAAAGGCTTTTACTTTTTCCAATTTCTGTGAATTGGCATACGAGCCAACGCGCAAGGGTTGTTTTGGATCAGGGCAAGGCGGAATCGTTATTATCTCTTTTTCTTTATCTTTTGGAATTTCTGGCGGTTTTGTTTCAGGCGGCTTTGGTGTGTCGGCTTCTGGCTTTTCTTGTCCTTCTACAATCTGCAATTGATTCGGATTATATTGCATTGGAATATAAGAAGGCATTTTTCCATTAGGGCAACTGTAGAAAGCGCCGTTTGGATCATCCTCTATTATCTGTGTATTTTTTACAGAACTATCTCTATGAGTTTTAACACATCCAAGAATATCAATTGTCGGCGGGGCTATATTTAAAACATTTGAAGGCGGTATATAAGAATTTATATTTATTGTCGAAATATCTGGAATTTTTATTTGTTTAATTTCCAACTATTTCATAGGTAAAGGAATTGAACCGCCTGTTGTTTTTGGTATTTGATTATCAAGCATTTTAGGCATCATCTGTTGTACGTTTGCCAATATTTCATTCATTACACGATTTTTTAGTTGCGGGGAGGTAACGTATTTATAACCGAAGTATGCACCGCCCAACATTGACGCGCTAATAATAAAACTTAAAATAGATAATATTTGAGAAATTTTTGCCATGAAATCAGCCCTAGCTCGTGCTTTAGTACCTGTAACAATTATAACCTTCTGCGGAATATGTGCATTGGCTCCTCTTTATGTAGGGCTGTCAATTATTTCTACCAAGGTACACCAGAAGTCTTAGTTGGTGTTTTTGATTCTGTTATCTGTGCAGCAATATCTGTTTCAATAGCTGTTACTTGATCAGAACCTATTGCAGCTTTTGCCCATGCGATAGCATCTTCTTTTGTTATATCTGCATATGCGGTAAAAGATCCGCTATCAGCTTCTGCAAGTTCTATTGAACCATATCTATAACCTTCATGTGATGTCTCACCGCTTCCCGCTTCGCTATCACTCGCAGTCCAGTGAATAGTAGTTACAACATCAGATAAACTTCCTACAGTTTTTGTTGCATCTAAACTAGCAACATCCCAAGTAACAGCCATGATAAAAAGTGTTTAGTTTTATTTTACTTTGATTCTACAGGTTGTACAACATCACTTAGTTTCTCAAGTTGTTTTAATGCCCCTTGATCTTCGATAATTGGTTGCATTAATTTATTTTTTTCTGCAACTTTTTCCTGTATTTCTCTTTCAAGTATTTGTGCTTTTGCAATGTTTAAATCAAGACGAGTTTTTGTTTCGTCATACAGTTCTTGTGGTGTTGTCATAAATTTTATTAAAGTTATCCAATAATACTAAGCTGCTTCTAATGCTGCAACTTTAGCTGATAATTCTTGTATTGCCGCTGTAAGAATTGCAATATAACCCGCCGACATTCCTCCAGTTGTTCCCATTTTCTTATTTGATTCATCATTACCAATATTATCAACAACATATTCTGGAAATATTTCTTGAACATTTTGTGCAATAAATCCAGCCTTCACACTTTCATTTTTATGTTTCCAATCAAAAGAAATTGTTTTTAATTTATTTACTTTTTCTAAAATACCAGATAATGGTTTTATATTTTTCTTATATCTTTCATCAGATAAAGTGGCCAACTGTGCATTTTCTGTACCATTACCAACAATTCCTCCCATTGGTTGCCCAAAATTATTTGCATAAAACTGCATAAATCTTGCGCTTGAACTTGTAGTTGATGAATTTTTGTTTATTACAACACCACAGCCAAAATCATTACTACTTGTATCATTTGCAGTTATAACACCTTGTCCACCACCTGATATTGCAGCAGAAGCGCAAAGTATTCCACTTGCTTCTGTGCTTGAAACACTTGTTTGACCTATAAGCAATTTTCCATCTGATCTAAGACGTACTTTTTCAGTACCACCAACATCAAATGTATATTGTCCAGCAGAATTGAATCTCATTTCTTGTGGAGATGTGCTATGAATATATTGAATTGTGCCATTATTAGCACTTCCATTATTAAAGAAAATATTTCCAGTCGCACTTCCAGTCAGAATTGTCATGCCATTACTGCCACTTGTAGCACCAATAATTAAATCATCAGCGGCAGAGTGAGCCGAACTTCCAAAAGTATTACCTATCATTGTCCGTCCCGAAGAGTCAATACGCATTTTTTCCGATTCAGTACCAATTTTAAATATTAATTCATTAGAACTATTTGAAAGTATGCCAGCCCTTTCACTTCCCTCGTTTGTTTCTCTGAATGTATATCCACCCGCAGTTCTTGCTATTCCAAAATCTTGTCTCGCACTAACCATGTCAGAGCCAATTAGAAATCTAGTACCACTTGCTGTATTTATTTGTAGTTTGTCATTTTGATGGTTATAAACTATAGCTCCCACACCAGAAGCATCAGGATCGCCAAATTTAATTCTTGCCAAACTATCATTTGCAGTTAATAAGCTCAAACCTACATTTGCACTGGCTTCTAATACTAATTCGTCAGCATCAGTAGCGGCAGTTAAAGTTCCCGCAGAACCGCTAAAAACATGAAGCAAACCCTCAGGCACATTTGTATTTATACCAACCTTATTATTACCAGCATCAACATAAAGTAAGTTTACCGCTGAACTTCCTTCAATTCTAAAATCTACATCTGCACCAGTTTGATTCACTACAAAAGCTGAATTAGAACAGCTAAATCTTTCAACACCACCTGTAGCAACATTAAACTCATTTGCTGCATCAGAAAAAATTCCGGTATCCAAGTCATCACGAAAAGCTAGTGCCGGAGCTGAATTTGAGCCATCTTCAAGAGTTAAAGTACCGTCTAATTGAAACAATTCTATCCATCCATCATTAGCAGAATTTCGTATCTTCATAACGCCCGCTGAAGTATCAGCCCACCATTGATACGCATATCGCGTTCCCGGCTGTGATGAATTTGAATTATTGCTTACGATTGCAGCAAGGGCATTGTTTAAGTCTGTACGAAATGCCGCCCCTGATTGGTTGGCTATTACATAATCATGTGTTGCCATTACTTAGTCCTTTTAATATAAGTATATGATAGTTGATAACTTAAATATAAACATATTTACCCTCCTTTACCAAACCCGACTGCCGTATATTTGAAGTTCAAATCTTTTAATCCACTACTACTCCTTGTTTCAATAACAAACTGTGTTCCTGTGATTGAAGTTATGTTAAAAAAATCTCCACTTGATGCCCCTTCAAGAGTTATTCCAATAGTTGGAAGAAATTCAGTTGTTGAACCGCCCAAAGAACCAGTACCAGTGAAAAACGGGTCTGCGAAAGTAACTGTTTTCCCAGAACCAGTTGTTGCGCATTGACTTGCTATTGCTGAATTAACTGTTTCTGTTCTTCTTTTCAAACTTGCTTCATATCCAAGTTCTGTGACATTGATATTCTGTGCAGGGTCATTTGATGTCAGTTCAACTTTAAATTTAAATCCTCTAGCTCTATATTCTCCATTCGCAAAAGTATTAAATTGTGAGAAATTTGCCCCGTATGTGCAAGAAGTTCCACTTGATATTGTTGCGCTTGCGCTTGCGGTAACTGTAAAAGAGTTTACGTTTGGTACTGTTTGAATTACATAATTACCATCAGCCGCACTTCCCGCAGTGAAATCAATAACAACTTGATCGCCGACAGCATATCCATGCGCGTTTTTTGTAATTGTAATTGTTGTTCCACTTTGTCCATAGGTGGCGGCTGTTGATGTTGTCGTGTCCAATTCCGTTGTCGCGACTAGTAGTCTGGCGTTCACATCTTCGGCAAGAGTACCGTCAAATTCAGTCCATGTGTCAATATTTGCTGTTCTTGAATCAATTAGATCATTCGGTAAAAGTCCAGAAGTTACAAATCTTCTTTTTAAAGTAAGATTAAAAATTGCACCCATTTCAATAATATTTTGAAATTCATAAGTACCGCTTGAATTAATTGGGCCGGCAAAATCAATATTTGATAAATCATCAATATTTTGCGTTATGTCGTCAAATAGTAAAGTTCCATCTAATAAAAGACCATCAAAATCTGCGTCATAAAATGTATTGACTTTGTTTCCTTGAAATGGCGGCGAATCTGTGTCTTCTCTTTCTGTAAGTATTATTTGATTAGGCTGTGGGTCTGGTTGAGTGACAATTATTCTTGCCGCATTGTTTGATCTGCGTCCACCATCGTCAATAAATTTAATACTGTAAGTTCCCGTTAAAGCGGGGACAAGAGTTTCACTAATGTTACCTGAAAGTTTTGGGATAATTTCTGTTGAATTACTAAATGTTGCTATAGCAGGGTCTACAGACGGAGTATGCCTGACGGAAATAGACCCCCCGTGAGTCACATCAATATCTGTTGCAGGGTCAAAACGTAGTCGTACAAAGAGTTCTGAAACAGGTTCAACTGTCAACCCTGTCGGGTCTTCTGGCAAGGCTGTTTTACCAACAGCGTTAAAACTTAGATCATTAGAGGTTGCAGAAAGTTGCGCGTTTATGTTGTAACTGAAAACTTGAAATTCATATACTCCAAGTTGACTATTCAATATTTCAAAATCTGGACTTGAAACTTTTGTTGAAACAAAATTTCCGTTGTTATATCGATAATTAACTTGATATTCAACAACGCCAACTATTGGTTGCCAACTTAAAACAATTTTTGAAACCGCTTGATTGTTAATTGGAACAATAGTTTCTACCGCTGAAAGGTTAGAAGGCGGGGGTTGTAGTTCATTTAAGATCGAAACATTTCTATCTGGTAAAGTTGCCCCATCTTCAATAAACGCATATTTTGTGTCTATATAAGATAATGCTGTAATTGTATAATTTATTGAATCTGTTTCTTCGACTGTAATTACTCTAAATTTTTGCGATTCAACAGTAGAATTTTGAATTAAATAAATTGTGTTTGCATTTGGGGTTTGTGAAAATGCAGCTTCGACAGTTATAACTCCGTTTGTTATATCTGATATATTCTTTGTCTCGACTGAGCCATCTGGCAAAATTAAAGATAATGTCGGGCTGTTTGTCGTTGGTAAATCTGTATTTTCAGTGTCGTCAACTGTAACAACTGTTGTTGAAGTAACGCTTTTTAATCTTCCTGATCTTCTAACACCCGCGCGAACTGGGTCATTGATTTCTATAACAGCGCCCGGCCTTACCATCAACCCGCCCTCCATTGATGTTGTAAATGTCACTAGCTCAGATTCATTTGCTTCCGAGAACGCAATTGCCTTTGCCAATCTTTGCGCTTGACCCCGCGATGTACACGCGAAACCTTTTACTTGCTTAACAACAGTTCCAATCTTTGCTGAAAGTGTAGTATTTTCAAAAACTTCATAATCTATATCTTGCGAATCCATATTGTAATAACTGACTGATATTACTGAATGTCTTTGCTTCAAACTTGAACCAGAATAATTGAATCCATCGCTTGAAATATTGGCAAGTGAGAAAAGAAACGAGGAATCTTTTTGAGAATCTTGAGCCAATAATATAGAGCCGGTTGACCATATCGGCATACAGCGCATGACACCCGCAAGTTCATTTATCAAATCAAATGCAGAACTAGAAGATTGAATATTTACGTTGCAAGAAAATCTGGCTTCCTGTCCATTAAACCCATCATCAACAAGAGTATTTGCAAATTTTGATGCGGTTACAAAAGAAAATAAATCAAGGTTTGCATCTGCAATATGTGTTCCAAATCCGTACCTCTCAGTAGTGAGAAGGTCAAGCAAAATCATTGCAGGGCAACTTGTCCAAACCGCCGCGCCCATAACACCGTTAAAAATATATCCGTCTGGGTAGACAATCCGACCAGTTGCAGAATCAACAGTGGGAGTTCCAGAACCAGAAGCGCCAGCGCCCGGAATCCTTACTTTGATACCACGAATACGGAATTTCCGGCGGGGGATTGAACTGAACTGTTGAGAATCAAGCCTTATTGCGTTATATGCTGAGTTTGCATAAGTACTTGCATCGTCAATTATTTCTGCAAAACTTGAAAATTGAAAGGCGTCTATTAGTGAAGTATCTGTTGAATCTGCCGTAACTCTTATAACTCGTATATCTACAGGAAAAGAACCTGTAATTTTTACTGAATAATCTTTTTGATATGCGTCAGCGGTTCGACCTGTGATGGTATCTTCGATTACATCGGTGTATCCGCCTGAATTATATTGAACAGCAATTTTAAGTTGAACTGTTGAACCTAACAAATCGCCATCTGTTGTTGCTTTTTGTATTTGTGGAAATGTAATCGAAACTTTAACCCGGTCAACATCTGTGTTTGTTATTTGTCTTGTAACTGGCGAAGCCGCTGTAACTGTTACGCCGACAGGTGTTATTGAAGAAGAACTTTCAATTCCATCAATTTTTGTTTGATTTGCAGTACCGAAACGTGGCGTAAAGGTAACATTTTGAAAATTAAAATCTAAATCTGCAGGGTTTGATGAATTTGCGGATGCTTTTAAAACAGGGGTATCGTTAAGAAAGACGTCTTTCAAATACGCATTTACATAGGCGGCTGAAGTGCGGTCTGTTATACCTTCCTTTGAAGCGGTTGCAGAACCCTCGATCTCTCCTTCTGATATAAGATCAAGGAAAGTTGCAAACTGTTTGCTGTGAAGCGTATCAGGGGTTCTTGTCGGTTGTCTTGGGGGCGGTGGCGAACCTCCACCACCTGAACCGCGAATAATTTTTCTTTTATCTGTCATGCCTGAACTTGCTCCGTATCAATACCGCCAGAAATAACGACTGAGCCGGTGAAGATTTCTCCATATACAATTGGGACGGGCGTTCCGGCCCGGCTTGTTTGTTGCGTACCTGAAAAGCTAAAAGACAAACGCGGGTCTTGTTCACTTGAAAATTCAGGCATTTTTGGAACTGGAAACAGCATCCCACTTACACCGCTTAGAACCATACTCGCACCTATAAGGCCAAGAGCCGCCGAACCATAAGCCCCCGCCGCATAAAGACCTGTTGCACCCATCAAACCACCTCCGCCTGCTAATCCCGCACCTGAACCGCCTGCAAAAAGACCCGCGCCCATCGGCGTGAACGATAAACCGATCAAGGCCACTCCAAGAAGCACTTTTCCGAAATTACCCCCCGAACCTGAAATAACAGGTACAAAAGATATATCTGATTTACCAATAGGATCGTGAAGCTCGTCCGCACCAATCTCTTCCTCATTAGTTATGACTTTATAATATCTATTTGCCATATGACTTTCCAGTTGCGGAAAATTATTGATTAAAAAACTTACAGCTTGCGCAACATTAGAAACATTTATATCTTCAAATTCTTTGTGACCGACTTGTTTTGCCAGTTCTCCATATAACTTAATTTTGCGAAGCATAACGTAACCTCATTCCTGTGCATTTTAACAACCAAGGGTTGTAAGGTTCTTTACAAGATAGTCTATCTCTTAAATGATGTATTACATCGCCATCTACAAAAATCGCCACATGATTCAACCCGACAGCACCAATTGACATAAATAATAAATCGTTATTTTTTAATTTTTCGTTGTTTTTTAATTCAACAAATCCTGTATCTTTTGCGCATCTTTCAAACATCGGGTCATCTTGAAATTCTTCGGGTGTTGTTGGTCTTTCCCAATCTCTTAGTTCTATATTTAATTTTTCTTTGTAATATCTGCGAACAAGCGACCAACAATCAGAAACACCCCAAACCCAAGGCAAACCAATAATATCTGGTTTATATCCTGACGGGGCATATTCGCCCCATATTTCAGTTTTAGGGTTGACAATATACCAAGGCAAGTTTGATTGCTCACAGCTTATTTTATCGGCTTCTGAAGCAACAGGCGGTGTTGTCGGGTGTGAATGTACTATTCCAATAATTTTTCCAAGAGAATCTCCCGCAACAAAATCTTCTGGATTCATTATGAAACATTGATGCGAAGTTATTGCTAAATTTTGACAAGGAAAATATTTTTCTTTCCCGCGAATATTTAACAAAAGACCGCAAGATTCTTTCGGGTCTTGTTCTTTGGCATGAAGCAGCGCGTCAGCCTTCCAAGTCATCCTGTAATCAATCCAATACTAGGAAATTCTGAGCGAGTACATTGACGTTTTGGCGCTCGAACTCCCGCCATATCAAAAACAGCCGCGAGTTCAAAAGATACAACAGTTCTATTTTCTGCCGATTTTCTATCAATAATATATATTTCTTGGGGAAATTCTGCCGTGTTGTCTGGGGTTCCGTATGGGTTTACATTGCTTGGAAAATTAGCGGCGTCAAGAAATCTTGCCTGCGTTCTTATTCTTTTAACAGTTGCGCCTGTCAAATCGTTTCCTGTTGTCGTTTGATTTACCAAAAGAAGTATTGCTGAAATGGTTCCAATTGCATTTGAAAAAGTAAGCGTTGGCCGTGGCAATTGACCTTTACCATATTGAAAACCTTCAGCTTGAACAGGAAATCTTGTATATGAATTACCTTGCCAAATTATTTCGCCATTATCTTTCAAACTTGTTCCCGCATGAAAACGATAAGTTGTTGTTGCGCCGTGTAATGAATTATCAAGTGTCAAGGTAAAAAGTTCAATTACCGCTGACGGGTTGACATTCTGTAATTCGCTTACAATTTTATCTGTACTCATGCTTCAAATACTTGTCTGAATGTAGCGCTGATTGACGCCCTATTGTTATATGGAATTGACTTCGACCAAGTTTCGCAAACAAATTTCTTTGCGCCTGACAAAGTAACAGAAACAGCTGTTGAAGTTATTGTTGCACTTGCGGCGGCTGTAACTGTAAATGTATTTGCATCAACCGCTGTTGCGACAGTATAAGAACCATCTGTTGCGCCTGATGTAAAATCAATTGTCAAAACATCGCCGATTGCAACGCCATGATTTGCAATTGTAATCGTGATTGTTGTTCCTGATTGGACGTAAGTTCCCGTTTTTGTGAAGCCTTCGCCGGGCGGTGTAAACGTAAAACTTTCTTGATCGTTTGCGCGGCTATCAAGAAACGCTTCGACAACATCAGATTCTGTTTCGCTCAATTCAAAACTTACATTGTAGACTTTCGGGTTTTGATTGCTTGCTAGTCCAAAAAATATTCTCTGTTCAAATCCATCTGCAAACCTTACTGTGCGAACAGCGGGCGCAGATTTTTTTGAAAAACCTTGATATGTGGGAGTAACAGAAGGAAAAGTTGCCATTTTAAGTTGCTAATAAACCTCCCGGCCTTTTTTGTTTTATTAATTCTGATTGTATCGCCGAAGCAAGAGCAACGCCAAGTTCTTTTCCGCGATCTTCATTTGCATTTGATTGCATACCTTCAGCGGAGACATTCACATTTATATTATTGACAATGCCACCACCTACGCCGCCGATCTGATTATTTGGAATAATAGTTCCCGCAGAACGAGGAACAAATATCTCCGGACCTCGCTCCCCTACAATTGAAGGCTTTCCAACAGGCGGCCTTCCTCCATTTGCAAACCCTAAAAATCCTCCTATTTTAGTTCCACCGAATAAACCAGTAAGCGCCATATTGATTCCAAGTCTTAACAAGGACGATGCAAGATCATTAATAATTGATTTAGCCGCTTCTCCAAGGGTTCTTGTTCCCTCTATAGCACCAACTAGAGCATCAGTAATACCTGTTCCAATATCTTCTCCGATCTGTTTAAAAGCACCATTAATTTTTTTTGCGATTTCCTCTTGTTTTGTCATTATTTCAACTTTAAATTCTTCTTCTTTGCCTGCAAGTTTCGCTTCCATCGCAGAAATATTTTTTAAAAGTGCAATTGTTTGATCGTTAAATGCTTTATCAAGAGCAAGTTGAGCATCCCTTTCTTTTTCGCCTTGTAAAATAATTGATCTTTCTTTTAATATTTCAAGTTCTCTTTCAAGACGTTTTGCTGTTCCTCGATCACTTCTGTTTGTACTAAGTTGTGATAGTTCAAATTCTTTTCTAGCTATTGCAAGTTTATTTAATGCAAATTCTGTTGTTTCTGCTGTTTCAACTATACCTTTAATATTATCGTCAAATGCTTTTGCAGCATCCGCCGCTTCTTTTGCCGCATTTTTATTGTCGATAAATTTTGCCGCTAAACTTCCTAAAACAACAATCGCCGCCCCGATACCTGTTTTTATTAATGCTATTTTTAAGGCTGAAAGAGCAATTGTCGCTTTTGTAATACCACCCGCGGCCAAGAATGAAGAAGCCGCAACTCCTTTCAAACCAGTTGAAGCCAAAGCTGAATTGATCGCGGCCACCTGAAAAGATGTCGCCAAAGTTGCCAATTGTCCAATTATTACAGGCGTTATAATTGCAACACCTTTTGCAGCAACAGCTATTGCCGTAAATATTAAAGTCACTTGACCCGCACCAGATTTTACAAAATTGGTTATTGCTTCGGTTACTTTTGTTAATGCTCTAATAACTGGTAAAACAGCGGGCGCCAATTGATCGCCAAATGCCCTTGATAAATTTTCAGCTTCATTTCCTAAATTTTTAAATACTTGTGTCGGGTCATTTTCTAACAATGCCTTCAAAGAATCCGCGCCATCAAGTTCAACTTTTTTTAAGGCTCTAATAACAACATCACTTGTTAATTTGCCCTCCGATGCAAATTTCTTGAGTTCTCCAATAGTTACGCCAAGTTCTGCCGCAATTGGTGCGAGTATTGTTGGAACCTGTTCTGCAATACTTCTAAATTCATCCCCTTGTAAACGTCCAGAACCTAAAGCCTGTGCCAATTGCCTGAAAGCGTTTGAACTCTCCATCGCTGACGCTCCCGCCAGTTTCGCCGCTGTATTAAATCCGATGAATGTTGTTCTGATGTCTTCAACACCAACGCCCAAGGGTTGCAAACGTGCAGTAATATTTGTAATTCCTTCAAGCGCTTCTGTTGCACTAAGCCCAAATAATTTTTGCGCTTCTGCCGCTATTTCCTGAGATTTTGCAAAAGTTCCTGATGCTTTCGTTAATAATCCAAGTCTGACATTTAATTTTTCAAAATTTGCTGATGTTAATATTGCCTGTCTTCCTAAAGCTGTGACCCCAACACCAAGAATTGCAGTTTTAAGACCGCCAAATGCCCTCTGAAGCCCCGATGATTGTTGTTGAACACCTTTTAACGCTCTTGTGGCCTGTGAAGCATCAACTGTAAGTTTTACATTAGCCTGTGCCACAAATCAAAAAAAGCCTTTATTATATATTACCTTCTATTTGCTCTTTGGCGATTTAATTCTCTTTTTTCTCTTTCATTCTTAACTTCATAATATGCAGCCCAATATATCAGTTCTTCTTCTGTAATCAAAGAACGTAATTCTTGAATTGTTTTGCCTAGTTCTGTTGCGAGAAAAAATTCAAAATTTATCCAATTATCTCGCGATATTATTTTTTTGCTGTATCAACATTCAATTGAATATCAAACATAAATAATTCAATTTCGTTCAATACACTTTCTGGAAGTTCTCTTTGTAAATTCGGCGCGTCTGCGGGTGCAAATGCTTTTGACCCATCTTCTAATTCTGCATTTTTACAAAGAAGATAAGTTGATATTGTCAAAGCGTCATCTGTATTTGCCGCACCTTGAGCGCGGACACGATCATCCCTTGTTAAAGGCTTAAAATATAAATCAACAATTTTTTCTCCGTTTTTATTTTTAAATTCATATTTTCTTCTGGCCGTCATCTGATCTTTATAAGATTCAGTTAACAGATCAATCGTTCTTTTGTTTGGCATTGGTTAATTCGCTGACTAATAAACTCAATGTATCAGAGCGAGCTAGTAATTGCACCACTTGTAATAAAGCTGATATTTATTATTTGAATTTCGCCAAGTGTTGCGCCATATTCTGCCGATGTAATAATTCCAGAAAATCCAATTTTAGTTGATGACGCTGCAGAATCAGGAAATAATTCAAACAATGCGTCAGCGGCATCGCCTGTTGTTAATACATCATCAATAAATGATTCATAATCAGAGTTTCCAGCGGGGTCATAGATAAGTTCTGCGGAACCTTCGCCAGAAATCAATCCACCGATAAATGTTTTTGCAGTATCGCCATTTACTGTTGTCTCCATTGTGTCCTTAGTGATAGATAAAGACCAACTTCTAACACCTGAAACGTCAGCTTCAGTTCCCGCCGCATTGTGGAACATTATTTTGCCAACATCGCCCTTAATCGCAGCCATAACAAAAAAAAGAATTATTTATAAATATATTAACTCTTTTCTGAATTTTTTACATCTTTTTGTGAGTTTTGTTGACTCTCATAATATTTACGACATTCAGGATCCCAATAGTTTGCTTCCCTTCTTCCCTTGACAGCTTCGATTGCGTCAAGCATTTCTTCTGTGATCTCTAGTTTTGCCATTTTTAAAGTTCCTCAAAAATTTCAAAGGTCATCCGCAATTGCGTTTGAAACTGACCTTCAGGGTTTGGGTTGTCTACGACCTCCGGCCCGATAGGGCTATCAAAGATTACATTAGAAACCGTTATTCTATTATACAAATCCCGCAACCTTTTACCAATTGTATAGTTATCACCTGAACCTATTCCCTGCGGTGTAAAGATATTAAAAACAACAATTCCATTAACGCGATTCTGTCCGCTTGCATTTCCGAGAGTCAAATAATTACTTTCGCCGAATGTTGTAAGGCATTGAACAAAGGTTGTCACGGCGCTACTATCAAACGACATATTATGAAAAACAACAGGGATTGCGGGGCTACTAGCAAGCTCTGTCGCGACTCTAGCTTCAATTGTTGCTCTTACTGTGTTTAAATCAATAGCGGCCATTATTTACCCCTTATTTGTTTGTAAAGGTCTTGAATTTCGTTTGCAAGTTCTTTTGCCAATAAATCAAGATGTTTTGCTTTCAAACCTTGTTTGCTCCTATATGTACCGCCCCAAGATGGCGGCAAACTTGTTCCAAACATAACAGGTTCAGCATATGGAACATTATTGTGAATATGATATTTTTTTCTAAAATTTTCTTTTCCAAGTTGATAATTTAAAGCTTTTGGCGGTCTTATAACAGTTCCTTTACCAGAAGCGCCATATTTGCCTTCTTTGGCGGGTGCGCCGCTTTCTGCGTTTTCTCCTATCTGCCAAGAAACAGCAAGCCTTCCTGTATCTACAGGGGAGCCTTCTTTGACAATACGATCTCCTGTCAAAACAGTAACCGACAACAAAGTATTAATTTGTTCTTCTGAATATTCGCCAATCTGGTCAATTCGTATCTTTCTCATGTTCTTAAATAAAGGGTGTAAGAAATATCGGTTCCGCCTGATGTTTGAGTAAGGACGCGAATAATATTATGTACAATATTTGAAATAAGAACCTTATCTTTTGTCGTAGGTTTTGTCGTGACATCCCCCGCCGATATTGTAATTTTTTTATCTTCCGCCTGAATAAGTTCATTTACTTCGCGCATATTTACATCTTCAAAGACAGCTTTGACAGTTGCATCGCTGTTCGATTCTGAAATAACGCCTGTTGTTGTATTGTAAGAACCCGCAGTAATAGTTCTTATTGTTACATCTTGTCCAAAGCCTTGAATTGAAGCAACATTTTTTATTGCTTTCTGGACGGCGCTCGCGAAGTTTGGCATTAGATTTTATAGGCAATACAAGCGCCACTACTCAAAGTGATACTTGTAAACAATCCATAAATAGTCTGACCCGCAAGAAAAGTTTCAGAATCAATTGAATTTCCTGAATAATTATGCGAAGCCGTATTGATTTGTGTATCTTCTTTAAAAAAAATACTTTTAAATCTGCCTGTGTGTGCGGCTGTGTCTGTGATTAGCTCCCCGCCAAGTGTGTAATCTGGGTCAGCGTTGTACATTGATTAACTCCTTTTGATTGAAATGTTACCCGGCCCACTTATTCGCAAGCCTGTGAAATAGCGTTCAAATAATGGCGGAACGCGATCA
>LULW01001206.1_pt1 | contig 16407 bp, 20 predicted proteins | sample 729531 | NCBI WGS metagenome assembly LULW01 (sample SAMN03860279, study PRJNA289734) | marine metagenome | biome: seawater column; feature: ocean; material: water; isolation source: Red Sea water column Station 108 - depth 10m | place: Saudi Arabia: Red Sea | collected 2011-10-15 | depth 10 m | reverse complement strand
TTTCTCGGTGACACTTCCGGGATATCTAAAACTGGCAGTTGCAAATGCAGCCTTTTTCTTCACAGACACAATACCCACTGCTTTTATGAATTTAGTGGATCGTGTCAAAATTATGGTCAATAATGTCGCTGCCACATTGATGGAAGGTGTTGCAGGTATCATTGATGATATTAATGACAGACTTGGTTTCTTTGGAGTAGAAATTGGTGGCTCAGAGGCTCTTCGTGGAGGTGCAGCAGCGTCTCGTGCTTTAAGTGCTGAACTCACGGGTCGAATTCTTGATCGAACAGCAGCATCACAGGGAAGGCTTGAAAATATGCGTCGTGACATCACATCCGAAATGGAAAGAAAGATGGAGGCGAGAGAAAGAGTCTTTGAGGCTAAACAACGAGCAGAGCGTGAGGCTGGTGCTGGAACATCGACAGTAATTGTTCAAAACAGCACAACTCCTGTGAGCAACAACTTTGCCCTTGAGTCCTCACCAAGTCCTGTGTCCGCAGATATGGAAGCGGCAGCATACGCTATGTCGGGGGGAATGGCATTCGGCGGTAATTAAAAAACCCCCGCCGAAGCGGGGGTCTTAGGGATTCCATCTCTGTCAAATGGAATCAGTCCTCGGCAGCGAGCCGTTGGAAGTAGTCAAGTGCAGACTCTTCCGAATCAGGCTGGACTTCCTCACGATCCACCTGACCACCACCAGAAACCGTATCCTCAGTTTGGGAAACTGGTGCTTCATTGACAGCAACGCTTTCGGCTGTCGTAGTCGGCTGCGAGCCACCAAGAACACTCTCAAGACGAGTCTTCAACTCATCATAAGATTTGTAGTTTGCCGGATCGACAAACTCGCTGAGAGCATACTGTTGCTCCCAGACTGCCTTCAACTTCTCTTCATCACCATCAAAGAGAGCAGAGGGGGAATCAAACTCCGACTTATCGTAGTTGGGATAACCAGCGACCTTGCGTTGACGCAAGCGGAAGTTTGCTCCTTGCCAGAAGTCGAATGGAACGATTGGTTCTTCATCGGCAAACTCTGGCTTCATTGCATCCATAATCTTCTGATGAATCTTCATCCCATAACGATAAAGGAAAACCTTACCGTTGTTTTCGGGATTGCCAGAATCATTGATGACGAGGATGTTGGACACAAAGTTCTTCTTTCTCTTATACTTCTGAGAAACAAGATCCTTGTTGGATTGCAAACCACTGTTCCAAAGTTTGCTGTTCATCTCCGAAACCGGATCTTTCTCACCAAAAGTGGTGCGAGAGTTTTCAATGAACCAGCCACCCGGACCTTGGAATGCGTGATTAAAATACAGAACCCAAGCATCCTCTTCACCCGATGCTTCGGGCAAGAAACGAATCACTGCACTTGCGGTTCCTGCGTCATCAACAGTTGGTCGCCAAAAGCGATCATCTTTGTATGACTTCTTTTCTCCATCATCCATTGACGTAAGTTTTTGGATGAGAGCATCTTTGTTTTCACTACGACGTTTAAGTTCTTCAAATGACATAACTGTTTTCTCCTGTTTTAGTTGTTGTTGTCTGTTGTCGGACAGTTGTAGTAATTGTAGTCGGGTCTAACCCTGTGTCAAGACCCATCTGAAAATAATTTTGGGGTGCGTGGAAGTAGATTTATATTTTCGGCTTCCACACGAATCTTTTCAATAATTGGCTTTGATAGATATTTTGCAGCGAGTTCTGGCTCAATGCTCATTTCATCACAAAGTAGGTTAATTGTTTCCATATATCCATTACCAGTCTTTAGAACCTTTTCTTCCACTTTTCGGGAGAAAGTCTTTTCTAAATCTTCAAACATATTCACCTCGCATACATATTATGTAGTACGGAGTATACACCTATGTCACAGTTTCAGCAAGACAATGTTCGATTAAATCCCGGTCTTTCCGGAGCAAACGTAGCGACCGATTATGTGTCCTCAAAAGATTCACACTACCAAATTGTAAAACTTGACTTTGGTGATGAGAACTCTTTTTCACAAGTTTCAAATCAAAACCCGCTTCCTGTTAATATTCAAGGAATTAATAATACCTTTGAGACTCTTCCCGTTGCCGGAAACACCGAGGGTGGTGCTATCTTGGTCACAGGAACCTTTGGATTTACAGGTACAATCACAGGGGATCAATTTAGAGTTACCATTGATGGGTTCACGACTGGTTTGACATTTGGTGTTCAAAATGTGACAGGACAAGTTATTGGAACAGCGGTCCCAAGTATCGTGACCCTTCCCGGTTTCTCTTGCGAAACTGGTATCAAGATTAAAAACTTTGCTGGTCTGACAAACAGTGGTGCAATTATTACTGTATCAAATAGTAATTACTCATCTGGTGGAGAAACGGCAAATGCGTACTTACTGCTTCCCGGCGAGGAAGTGTTTATTGAACTAGACGATATTGATCGTCTTCGATTCTCTGCACTTGTTGACCCCTTCAACCCGTCAAGAGAATTTGGAACATTTACCTATCAGGCTTCATAATGAGACAAAAGATTCGCAAGGCTGTCGCAGCACTTTCAAGAGGACAACTTTTACGAGTAGACCAAACCGTTGCATTTGATGTTAACGAACCACCCTATTTGCCAGATGCTCTTGGAGCCTGTTGCACGACAGGCGGCGCACAAGATGGAACGTTCTGTCAGTGTAGTGATAATGTTTTGGGTCGTGATTGCTGTCTTCAAGGTGGAATTCATTTTCCCGAAGCGGTGTGTGCTGATCTAACTTGTTGCGAACCCGGACCAGACTGTTTTGGTGCTTTCTGTAATAATGCACCCGGAACACCTGCACAATGTGTAGAGGGTACAAGATCAAGTCCACCGGAAGGTGACTTTATATTTCAGGGTTGTGGATCAAACTGCACAACGACATCTTGTCCAGAGCCAGAAACCATCAATCGTTGCTGCAAAAAGTGTGGTGATGGCTATGTTGATCCAAATGCCCTAAATGGAGAGTGTGAGGCATTCCAAGGAATGTCAGAAGTCTATTGCAATAATGAAAATGGTGTTTTCACAGAGAACGCCACCTGTGAAGATAGTGATGTCTGTGAGGATGCTTGTGTTGAAATTGTTTTGGGTTCTTGTTGTCATATTGATCCTGATGATGGAGAGTTGGTATGCGGCGATCAATTCACTGAAGGAGACTGTGATAAGTTAGATGGTGTGTTCAAACCGGGTGTAGAATGTGATTCACAACCTTGTGCTGAGGTACTCATTCTCTGCTGCGATGCACCATCAACCGTAGAGATGAGAACTATTTTCGATACGCTTTTCTGTATAATCACAAGTGATTGCACGAAAAAACTTGCGGAATTAGATGATTTACCAATTAGTTGTTGCTCCGAAGCATTTGATCCAAATGGTTTACCAAACAATGACTGCTCCTGTCTTTCACTGGGTTGTACGACTGCGAAACTACTTCAGTTGAGCGACCCAGATTGTAATGAACACGATTGTGGAGGCACTCAAGAGTTTGATTGTTGCCCCCCCGAAACGCAAGCGACTGTTTTTTGTGGAGAGGAACCACCGGGATTATGAGTAGCGTTAAATTTTTCAATCACTCAAGCACAGAAAACCTTTTTAATACTGGTTATGATATTAACTCAAACAAGTTATTAACTTTTAATTCAATCGGTATAAGGAATACAAGATTTCTTTTTAATAACACTTTTACATCTCGTGTCACTCCTGTGGTGTCCAAAAGATTTGACCCAAAAACTGTAAGGGGGCAAATCAACTACGGAAGTATTAAAGAAGGTTTGCCTTTAAACTTAGACATCAACTCATCTGACCTGACACAAGAAGAAAAAACAAATTCTGCACACATTTTAAAAATTATTTCAAACGCCTCTTATGGCGTTTTTGAAGCATTCAGAACCAATAACCAACAACAGTTTTTTCTTCAAGAAATTATGGACACCTACTTTAAAATTTCTGCCGACAATGAATCGAATATGAATCCTGACAGAAGTAAACTCTCCAAGTTTTTGCGTGGTGCGACCGGCAAGGAAGTGATGAGTCCCTTTACTGTGTCGAATGAATTACAACAGGCATACTTCTACTTTCCCCTGAACACAGGTGATGCTCAATTAATCGCAGGTGATCGAGTAAACTCTGCAACAATTAATCTTAAAATTCTTGCACATTATGGTGATAGAGCAAATAACTTTGAAGTTTTTCAAGGTGTGTCCCCACTGTTTGGTAAACTTGAAATTCAACCAAGAGTCTTTGAGGTAGTCCGAGTAAAGAAACCATTTGGCTATCCTCTGATTCAACGCGGTGTCAATACACCCGAGGGTCGGTATGGGAACGGAGCAAATGAGTTCTGGGAGTCTTACTACGGCACAGGATCAAAAGACGTTGATATGAGCGTGCGGTCAGAGTTTACGGTGAGCAAACCTCTCAAACCCGGAGACATTTTGAAAATTGACATTTCTGATCTTGTGCAAGACGCGATTGACAATCGTGACTCAATCATTCGTTTTGTGATTCGACCTAAGATGGCTCTTTATCAAAAGAATGGCTGTGCAACAACCACCAGAGGCAACACATCAGTGGCAAATGGTGGCTTTGGTGTGGGTAATCATTACTTTGATTTTGAGAGAGGTGGCGACAACGTGTTGAAGCAACCATCGCTGTCATTGAACATTACTCCATCACCCACATCAACTGGTCTAAGAAGAGCAAGACTCGCAAGGCAATACACAGTTCAATTATCGTCGTGAGTCATAAATTTCAATTGCACGCTTGAGTTCACGCACATAGTCAACAGGCTGCTTAACAAATACTTGATTCGCCCCGTCTTCGGACGAGATGAGAATCACGATCTGGTCAATCTCTTCACCCATCATTTCATTCCACATAATCGAGTAGGCTGTGGCTTGGCAGAAATAGTTTGTGATGTTGGATGGTGATTTACGACGAGTAGAACCCTTGAAGTCAATGATGCTCAACTTGCCATCAAACTCGGCAACACAATCCACACGACCAGCCAGTTTCAGAGTGTGACTCCAGAGTGGGACTTCCTGCGCCCGAACGTTGTCAATACGATGCAGGCTTCGCTTCATATTGGCAAACAACATTGCCTCGTTGGGAGCAAGTTCGCCGACCTCCTTATTGTTAAGATAATTCTCACAGGCAAGGTGCAAGACGTTGCCACGATCAGTCGTTCGCTTGGCTTCTTCTGGATTCTCTCTTCGCCATTTTGCAAAGAAATGTGCTTTTTCAAATCCAACCACAGTGGTGACGGACGGGTATCGCTTTTCGCCGGGAGCCAGATAAAAGCGACCCTCTTCGTCCTCGACCGTTTTCATTTCTTGTATATTTTTGGGTGGCGGGATATGTGTGAATTCTTTCATTACATTCAAATTGTAATCACGAATGAGAATCGTGTCAATCAAAAAGTTGGTATTGTATTTCTAAATCTATTTCCAGCCGGAAGGACATTAATACCGCCTCTATCACGAGAAGCCAAACCTGTCAGACCAGTGCCAATATTCCATTTTCTTGCCATCAAGGCTTCGATAATTTGTCTATTTTTTACCGTGACCGTTCCAGCATTACAAATGAATTCACAAATTTGTCCGTTGAATGGAAATCGATTATTTCTGATAGTCGCACCAATTACGACAGGACCAGTATGAGTAATATCAGTGGAATCACTCACCGATGCGACGGAGGTTCCATTATTGAAAATTTGTAGAGTGCCGTTAAGTCGATGATATTCTACAAGGGTTGTTTGACCCACGACCAACTGACCTCCGGCAGTCTGGGCAAGAGAAGATCCGCCGACACCTATGGAAAATCTATTGCTTCCATAATTGCAGTTAAATTGACTTCCAAGACTAGAACCACTATTAATTCCCTTACTAAAAAGAACCATAGAATCTGATGTCGAGTCCGTCGCAATCACAAAGGCAATGTAAAAATCGCCAGTGCCAATTCCGTCCATCAGTAACTCATCAGAATCACTGGCGTTATCTGCATTTACACTTTTACCGCTCGTATCGCCATCAAATTCTAAGGCAGTAAGACCATTGACTGTCGCAAGGCTGGGTCGTTCATCAGCATCGGTTTGTGTCAAACTTGGACCGCCGGGAACATTATTTTTCCACTCTGACATTGAGTTGCCCACGCGGATGACACCCGCATCAGCGGTGTACCAGCCGTCAAAATCACGAATGCTCATACCCGGAATAGTACGACGAGTGATTAATCGTGAACCAAGTGCCATCGCTTGATTCATTTGCTTTTTTGCTGCTGAAGGTTTCATATTAAGATGCGACGAAAGATAATGTTGAACCTGCGGCAGAGGCACATACAAAAACTTTTGACAAATCATCAATATCAATGAAAACTTCACCTTCTAACGGATATCCATTTCCGGTGGTCACACCTGCATCGCTTCCGATAAACATTTCAGCACCGCCAGTAAGTTCGGCTCTAAGTCGAACACCAGATTGCAATGGAAGTGTGTCCGAGAAGGTTGCACCAGCCAAACCGGGATTGACTACTCCAACACTGAACGATGGTTGTGATGTGACAACACCAAATTTTGCCCTTGTGTATGAGCCACCGTGAAATTCGTCATTAGCCATTTTCTTCTCCCTTTCTTAAGTTATTGAGAGTTTTGTAAACTTTTGCTTCTTTGATTGCACGAAGTTGTGACGCGGTGACATTTTGCATATCAACGTCCTCCATCGCTCGGATCTGATCAAGATTTACCCGACGCAGGTAATCCCGCTGTTGCTTTGGAGTGAGTTGTCGGCTCGACTTGTCACCACGCAATGCAGCGATTCTTTTTTGTCGCTTCTTGTAAAGATCAAAGTTGTCTTTTTCCTGTCGCTTTTGCCTTTGGGCAGCAGTTTCCCTTGGACCGGACATCGCTTGTCGAAGACCTTCACCTACGGTTTGCCTTTATTAATATCTGCTTCATCAACTTCCTCTTCTTCGTTCTTTTTCTTTTTGCCCTTGGCTTTGTAGCCGCTGGCGAAAGCAGCACGACGTTGAGCGTCACTTGCGAAACCTTCTTCAATTGAGTGATCAAACTTAAGTCCATAAGTCTTGAGCATCTTAGCCACCATTTGTCTTTGACTCTTTGCCTTGTGGGCTTTGGTGTCAAAGATAAGAGTGATGATGCCCTTTGGTTCGTTGATGTGCGCACCTTCGTAGCCATCAATCTTGCCATTTGCACTCGCGTGACCCAAAGCACGGGTGATTCTCTCAAAGTGGTTTCGGTCGCCCTTTGCCATCACTCTTGTTTCACCTGTCGCTTCGTCAAGTTGCACATCCTCAAACATCTTCGCATCCTTCTCGGCTGCGGCTTTGCTTCTGTGGGGTGGACCCTGTGGGATGTGTTTTTTCAACTTGCGGCTGAAAACCATCACCTGATAGCCTTGTCTTGTTTTTACAACTTTTGGTGCTTCCAACTTAGCGTCCTGCATTGCAGCCTCAATGTCAAGATAGTCAAAATCATCACGGCTTTCTTTGAGTGGATACTCCATCAAGTCAACTTCAAATTGACTCATAAAGCGTCGGAACTGACCTTCACTCTTGAAGGTGATTTCATAGACACGACCCTTACCACTAGGTTTTTCTGTAGCACGCTCATACAAGCCAGTTTCCTTGGCAACTCTCATATCACGCCTAGCATCGCTGGCGTTTTTGAACATAACCCGTGCCTTGGTAAATTTTTCTTCATTCACTTGATTGAGTGGATAATAGAAATCATTGTGATTATTTTGTGGTGGCTTGAAATACATCATTCGCTCCCTTCTGCGAGATAGTCATCAAGATTGTCAATTACTCTTTCTACACCCTCTTTGAAGGTGTTACGAATGGTTCCATTCTTGTCTTCAATAGCAATAGTCACACCAGAGCCGACTTCCTTTCGCATTTCGCCGATGATGGCAGGAAGCATATTTCGCATCTTGGTGCTTTCTTGCTTGATCACTTTGTCTCTCTTCATTGCGACAACGGTAAAGGGACCATCAGAATCGCTCAGACCTCTCACGATGTTTCTTGCGGTTGCTTTTGCTTCGTCAATCTCAAAATCTTCTTTTTTTGAGCCAAGACCACTCTGACGGGTCACACCTAAACCCCTTGAGTCAAGTTTTTTCTTTCTTGCCTTTACACCACTCACCTTTTTTGAGCCAAGACCACTCTGACGGTTCACACCTAAACCTCTTGAGTCTAGTTTTTTCTCTTCATCAATCTCAACGTGATCCATCATCATTCTTTCGACATCAAACTTGCCGGGGTAGTCTTTCACAATCTGATCAACGACCTTCTTGACATTACCTCTGTGTCTCTTGAGCAGATTTTGAACAAGGGTATCATCCTGTTCACCAACCTTGTAGCCTTTCGCACGCAGCATCTTGAAGACCTTTTCATTATCGCTGCCTTTGTATCTCTTCATCATCTTGCGATAGGCGGGCGTGCCTTCTTCAAGTTCCTCAGTGCCTTCATCCAGTTTATTATCATATGTTTTCATAAACTGGTTCATCACATTGTTATTTTTAAAAGTCAATCTATAAACTTTATTTCTAATTTTCTGACCACTGATAAGCATACCTCTACTTTTTGTCTCGGAGCCTACAACAGCCGCACCATCGGCATCAGTCTTGAATTCCATCTCAACCGTCACATCTTCTTGCACAGGCTGTCTGTTGAGCGGGTGATAGAATGGGCTAGTCATATTGTTCTGTGGTGGTTTAAAATACATTAGTCTTCCTTCCGAGTTGAAAGTTCATTACGAATCCAGATGAGATCCGTTTTAATTTCTGCGAGTTGAGTTTGAATCGTGGTTCGGAGAGCATCGGCATCTTTCATTCTTTGCTCAAGCATTGAATTTTTTTCCTCAAGAGATGAGATTCGGTATTCCATTTCTGCGTGATTCGCAGAGAAGTTCCAAATGAAAATTGAGATCGTCAATGCCCATCCGACAATAGTTGCAACAAATGATGGAGTGAGCCATTTCGTGTTTGTGGTAGATGTCATAATTAGAATATCTCCGTGATATTATGTAGTATTCTATTTTGTTGCTGTATACATACAATGTCAGGATTGAAGAATGAAATTGAACAAAAAACAAAACAACGCTTCTCACATTGTTCACTTGAATGAAAAGAAGTCTTTCAATTCAAATCTTGTCGAGGAAAGACCTTCTGCATTTGCTAATACAAATGATAGTGATATTGAAGCAACGGAAATCGCAGATATGCTAATTCGTCAGAATCAAATTATCAACCGTGCTTTACGCCGCACCTATCGTTCACGCATTGCAAGAAAGGCAATTTAATGTCAAAAAAAGAAGATGACGCTTTAAAGGATCTACTTGATCCTAAGTCGCTGTTAGAACAACTGCGAGAATGTGAAACAAAACAATTCAAAAGTGCCATCGATCTTTTACAAGAATGTGAAGAACGACATCGAAGAAATGAAAAGAAACTTTCAAGATTAACAATTGCTGCCTCTGCTGGCGGTGCATTGGTTGGTCAAGAAGCCGTCAATGAGATCGGTCAGATTGTTGGTGTTATTGATGGTGTCGTATCCGGCGATACCGAAGCAATCAGTGAGGCTGCTTCGGGCATTGGTCTTGATCCTGCTGCGATGGGTATGCAGGTCGGACCCAACGGTGAGATCGTCTTTCCGGGGCTAGGAGGCTTCGGTGGCGGCTTTGGTGGTGTAGGAGGGTCTGGGTCCGGTGTTGGCTCTCAGAACGCTGAGAAAGCCACTCCGTCCACGGAGGACGAAGAAGATTCTGAGGACGAAGACGAAAAAGGCGAAAAAGATAAAGAAAAAGAAGAGGAAACTGAGGAAGAGGAAGAAAAAGAAGAAGAAACAGAAGAGGAAGAAGAGTCCGAGGAGGAGGACGAGGACGAAGAGGAAGAAGAGGACGAGGAGGAAGAGCAAGAAGAGCAGCAAGAGGACGAGCAAGAACAGGAGCAAGAGCAAGATACCCCCGAGCCTGACCCGCCGTCATCCGACCAATCTGCAAGTATTCCGAGTCTCCCTGACAATACACAAGAAACGGAACTTATTGACTATTTTGAAGAGGCGGCTGCTCTTGGAGAATTGGAAGAAATGGAAGCACTCTTTGAAACACCAAACTTAATTGAAGATATTCCTGCGATTCTTAGATCACGAAGACCAGACACAAGCGAGGAAATTGTTAATATTGCTCAGCCCGCCACCCATTATCATTGATGAAGAGGTGGAAGTTGATGAAGTTATTGAAAGTGTTGAGGTTCCAGCGTCCCCAGTTGATCCATATATCCCGCCAATGGCGGGAGTTCCGATCCCTGAGCCGGGAATATTAAGTGTATTCTTTATCTTGACGTTGCTAAATCTACGTCTAAGGTATCGGCGTTCTTGAGTTGATTAAGTTGCTTAACTAAAACTTCCCACTCCTCTGGTGTCATTGAAAACTCGCCGGATGGGACGAACGGCTTGTCTGCATTCTCAACACGCGAAAGCACATATTGAATACTTCCATCTTCTGTTCTCTTGGGAACGAAGATTACTCTTTGTGTAGGTTTGACCTTAACTTCTGAGAAGTTTGGTAATTCAATCAACGGACCTGTAAAGAGCCGAATCAAACTACCTCCTAAAAAACCTATAACCACTGAACTTGCCACGCCACCTAGTTGCATAATGACTCCTAAAATTATACTGTATCGCCAACTTTCTTGGCTGCACCACGAATTTGTCTAATCATAAACTTTCGGGGTTGAATTTGTTTCTTTACATAAAGTTTCGCGTCCCCTGTGTCAGTAGGACCGTAAACAATTTTCTTTGTTTTTCGGTCAATCACATATGTCATCGCTCGCTCCTCAAGACTCAATGAGAAACTTTCCGACATCATTTGCATTGCCATCTTCAAGTCACTGGGCTTGAATTTGTGAACGTTGTCAATTCTCGCTTCGTAGTCACCGTAGCCAGAGAGATCCAAGTCATTCAATTGCTTTGCAAGTTTTTCTTTGGCTCGTTTGTCCATACGCTTGACTTGATTCTGAACATTTTCATCAAGTTGCACATCCTCACGCATCATTTTATCAATTTCTTTGCCACCGCCGGTCGTGCTGTATTTGCCCATATACTTCTTGGCTAATTTTTTTAACTTGGGTCCAATGGTTTTCAATTTACTTGTGTCAACGGCAAGATGTGATGTCTGATTGCCCTGCGACTCAAACTCCTTGGCACGAAGAGCAAGACCCTGTTTCTTTGCCTGATGACCAAATGCCATTGCATCTGATCTATTCTTAAAATTGAAATTCACAATCTCTGTTTCTTCCCTGATCGGAATCCTTTTCTTTGCCAAATAATCGTCGCCCTGCATTACATCAATCATCATTTGATGTGCAACTTTTCTTACATTGTCTTTGTGCTTGGTGAGATATTTGCTGATTTGTTTGATGTCACTATCTTTGTAAAGTTTTGTACCACCATCCTTGTCAAGAATGTCAAGCACCTCACCGACTTTCGTGCGTTTATGTTTACGCATCACCGATGCAAACTTACGCTGAATATCTTGACTTCTTTTCTTTAGTTCAGACCTACTCGGACCAGACCCAGAGAAGGAATCAGGATCATTGATAGACATTCCAAGTTCGCCATAATCCTCTCCGGGTTGCGGGAATCGGAAGTTAGTCTCATCAAGTTGCAGGTCTTCACGCAGTTGACCTTTGTATTGTTTTGCCAACTTTTCAATATCATTTCTCTCGTAGTCATTTGGGTGCATAATGACTTGAACCATCTCTTTGCGACCGCTGACATAACGATCTACCTCACTTGCAAGTTTGTCTCTCATAATACGAGATGCAAATGCACCGGCTTTCATTGGGTTGTCAAACGAGAAGGTTATTTCGCTGCCTTCGTCAAGTTGCACATTCTCGCTGAGTTCATTCATCATCTTGCGGAATCGCTCACGGGAAGCCGTTGTCTTGAACTCAAGGGTGATCTTGTCACCGTCCTCTTCACGACCGATGACCAGATTGTTCATTTGCTTCATACGCTTTCTGCCTTCGGGTGACTTATCTGCAAGGACACGTTCCATCTTTGCCGCCATCGTCGAGGTCTTGGGAAGATTCAACTTGATGCCTGTCGTTGGCTTGACACCGGGAGAGTGACCACGATAGGTGGTTCGTCGCGTGATCTCGGACAACAACGGGTGATTGAGATTTTCAAGGGCTTTTTCAAAAATCGATTTATGGTTTTCGTTCATCTGGATCTTCTCTTTCTTGATCTGGGTCGCCTGTCATTGCAGGGTAAAGTCCGGGTGTGTCTGCGTCTGGAACATCATCATCTGCCGAGTCTTCTCCGGGTGCTTCTGGATCATCTGGATTTGTACCAGTACCGGCAATATCACCACCACTACAAATTTGTGGGAAGAGTTGACACAGGAAGTCCTCCCAACTAAATCCTCTTTGTTCAAAACCACCCGGAGTATTAACATCGGTGGTTGTCATAATGTTATCAATTCCAGCCGTGTCCATTTCTTCTTCATCATATTTTTTGTTGAGGTTTCTCAATGCAGTGCGAAGAGTATTTCTTTTTTCTTCACCCAATGCACCCATACCCATCATACCTCTTGGATCAAGACCACCCATCATTCCACCACCTTGTTGTTGACCAAGTGGCTTGCCGGTTCTCGGATCAAGACCTTGCTTCTTCTGGGATGCAATTTCAAGATCCTCTCGGTTTGTCAGGACGAGTTCAAGGTCATCTGCAAATTTTTGTTTAATGTAATTTACAAGTTCATTTGCAACTTTTTCATCTTTTGTAGAGAATTCTAATTTAAAGGTTCCATCACCGGCAGAGTTGTCAATACCACCCGACATCAGACGATAGCGATTGCGAAGGTCTTTATGAATTCTCTCACCTGTTGTCTGTGGGTTTCCATTGAAGATTGCAGTGATCATATAACGAGCGACCTTTGGATCACTGATCGTTCCGATTCCTGTCTTGGACGGTTCTTTGGTTGGCTCAAGACCACCGCTCACCATCAATTTTTGCAGATTACGCATACGCTGTGTCGGTGCATCTGCCTGTTGTGGTCTGGGTTGCATACCTTTTCCGGGCATACCGACTTCTGGTCGTTGCTGTTGCTGTGGTTGCTGCTGTGGCATACCACCGCTACCCATCATTGCAGCCATTGGATTGCCACCACCCTGTTGCCGCTTAGGTGGTTCAATACCAAGTTGCTTGAATGACTGTTGAGCAAACTCTTGTGGCATCACCTGTGCCGATTGTTGAGTCTGTTGAATTCTTTGTTGTGCAGCCTTCTTGCCTGCATCATTCATCAAGAAACCGATGGACTGTGCAGTCTGTACGATTCGATCTTGATCGGCTGCATTGTTAACAATAAACTCTGCCGTGTCGTGAGTCTTGCCACGCAGAGTGATAAGACCTGCATCCATAAAAGGCTCAAGAAAGTCATTGATCATTTTCTCTTTGACTGCATCGACCTTATCGTTGATGCCACCAACGTCCATACCAGCAGGATTCAGTCCACCGACCTTGTTATCAAAGTCCGGCATTGGAGTCTGAATCCGAATGGCAACTCTTGAGTCTTTTTCAAATGCGTTGTCAAAGTTCATATCTTTATTTATGCCATACCAATCTCAGGTGGCGGTGCTTGTGATTGAGGTGTTTCCTCTGGCGGCGGAGGTGGTGAAGTCGGAAGTTCTGGAATCACATAGCCTGCATCAATGATGTTTTGCAAAATGAGATTGGTCAAGCCACCAGATTCTCCTCTTGTGTAGAAGTAGTTTTGAATAAAATTAGCAAATCCTTCTACTCCAAGTAATGAGTCAGGCATTGATTGATTGAGATCAACTCCTCTTTCATCAAGCACAACAAACATAAAATATGCAAGATACTCATCAGAATCATATTCATTGCCAAATTGGTTACTTAACACCGTAATATTTCCATCACCATTCAAATCATATTTTTGATAAAGTTCATTGTAAAGATCCGATTGTAGTCACATCATCGCCTAGCGTGTCTGGTCGATCACCATTCGGATTTCCGATATATCCAGAAAATCAATCTGGATTTGGGAAATCAAATCCGTATTGCTCATTAATTAATTCCCAATTCTCTCTCCACTCTGCTGCGTTCATAAATGGAGGAATATTTTCTCCTCCATTTTCGATACCATATTCAATAATTGTAGTAGTGAGCAGTTGACCATAGGCAATATCATTGTTTCCAATTAGACCATCACCATTGAAGTCAAAGGCTTCGAGCATCGTCTGTGTCACAAATGGAGGTCCGAGTGCATTACTGCCGCCGCCTATGTAAGCAGAGAAAAAATTACTAAAAAAATTATTAGTAGGAAAATTGCCACCACCAAAGAGTCGGAAGTTACTCATCTGTAACCACTTACCAAATTCATTTAATCCTTGACTCGACTCTTCACTTAAAAAACGTTTAAAACTTTTCATCCTAGACCTCCAATTTCGGGTTGTGGGGCTTGTGCCTGTGGGGTTTCCTCTGGTGGTGGGGGTGGTGGAGCAGGAAGTTCTGGAATCACATAGCCTGCATCAATGATTCGTTGAAGGACAATACTCAATAGATCACTCGTATCTCCCCTTGTGTAAAAATATGTTTGAACAAGATTTGCGAATCCTTCTGCACCATAGAGAGATTCGGGTAGTTGTTGTGATGTATCAAAACCCCTTGCCTCTAGAATCTCAAATATAAAATATGCAAGATAGGAATCTACGTTATAGCCTGCGTTTGGATTTGGAGGAAATCCACCATCAATTTTTCCGTTGCCATTAAAGTCGTACATTTGCAATAATTCTGCAAACATTTCTGGATACAAGTCAGCAAAAGTTGCTGTGCTACTTGTTGCGTTTGTAAACGAAGTCCAGCCATCAACGACAGCGGGTAAACGAGAAACACTCAACGAAACAGCATCATCTGGATTCCAAGTATCCGGGTAATCACCATCTGGATCATCAGGAACGCCAAAGAATCCATCTGGATTTGGGAAATCAAATCCGTATTGCTCATTAATTGATTCCCAATTTTGTCTCCATTCTGCTGCATTCATAAACGGAGGAACATTATCAAGTCCATTTTCTATACCATAATAAAAGATTGCACTTGAAATAATTTGACCATAGGCAATATCATTTTGACCAATGATTCCATCACCGTTGAAGTCAAAGTGATCGAGCATCGTCTGTGTCACATATGGAGAACCAAGCGAGAGAAGATTAAGTTGTTCTCTAAATCTCCCTAAAAATCCTTCATTATTGATATTGCCCGATTCGCCAAAAATTTGGGGATTCAACATTGTATACCACTTATCCCACTCACGCGGTCCTTGATCTTCTTCACTTAAAAAACTCTTGAAACTTTTCATCCTAGACCTCCAATTTGTGGTGGTGGGGCTTGTGATTGAGGTGTTTCTTCTGGTGGCGGAGGAGCCTGATTCTGACCATAGGTGGGATCGTAGTATTGATAATCACCTTCGGGATACACACCGTAACTTTCATAGTAAAGATCAGCAAGACTTACGTCACCGAACATTGAGAAATTATAAAATACGTCTTTCAATTCAGACGGCGATGGCATTTGATCTACTCTAACGTCCAAACCTTTTCTAAGAGAGAGAGTGTAAAGCATTTGCCATACTCCAGCGTCACCGCTAGTAGCATTTCCCAACGCATATCCTGTGATTTGACCATCTCCGTCAAGATCATACACTGCAAAGATTTGATCAATTAGTTCTTGACCATAGTATTCGATGAGTGCTTGCTTATCAAGGACTAGGTTCAAACTTCTCCAAAAATTTTGCGCGCCAGCCCATCCAAAAATTGAATTCCCCTCGGTGTTACTTGTAATTAATGAGTCAGGAACTTCAGAGTCGCTACCGGGATAGCCTGCGTAGCCATTTGGATCAGGGAAATCTTTTCCGTAAAGGACTCTGTAATATGCCCAATTTTGAAGATAATCTGCCGCAGTGATGACCGGAGGAAACTCACCAGTCTCGTTATAAATTTCAATTGCAAGTTGACCAATTTCTCGAATTAAAGCCTGATCATTATATCCAATCAGACCATCACCATTGTAGTCAAACATATCAAGCATCGCTTGTGGCAATCCGTACATTCTTTGTAAACCGAAGAATCCGCCCCCCCAAGTAGCGGATGCACCCAAACCGCCGATTCCATTGTATTCGGCGGCTCCAAATCTACCGTTTACTAACCCAAACCAAAAGTAATAGAGAACATCAAAGCCTTGTTGCTGTTCTTCCTTCAACTGTCGAACTTGATGAAGTTCTTGAAGTGAATTATCAATAAAATCTTTAAATTTCATTAATAGAAGTCCCGTGAGTTTCTTTGATTAATCATTGAAGATTTGCCACCGTCGCCATAGAAG
>LULW01000226.1_pt1 | contig 16422 bp, 16 predicted proteins | sample 729531 | NCBI WGS metagenome assembly LULW01 (sample SAMN03860279, study PRJNA289734) | marine metagenome | biome: seawater column; feature: ocean; material: water; isolation source: Red Sea water column Station 108 - depth 10m | place: Saudi Arabia: Red Sea | collected 2011-10-15 | depth 10 m | reverse complement strand
AGCACAAAAAGCATTTAGCATATGGCATAATATTGAACCAAAGATTGATCAAAAAGTGATAAAATTTTTAGAAAGTTAATTTTTGTGAGACTTAATAATAAAATTGCAATAATAACAGGGTCAGCATCTGGTTTTGGTAAAGGAATAGCAAAAAAGTTTACTGAAGAAGGTGCTAATTTAATTGCGTCCCGAAATGAAGAAAATTTATTGTCTGCTTATCAAGAGCTCAAATTTTTAAAATGTTTGGATCAAAAACATACGGATTATGAATTTGTAAAAGATAGCTCTGAGTATCATGTCTTTAGCTTAATAAATAGTTGTTTGTCTAACCAAGTTTCAAAATCTTTAGAGATTTTGGAAATTATGAAATTAAATAAAGAAAATGAGGCAGGCATAATCGCTGTCATTCACCAACAGCTAGATCGATTAGAGCAATACAAAAAGAATCCAAATTTTTTTCTAAAAGGTGTTCCAAGAGATTACCTTTCCAAGCTTAAAATAAAAGCAAAGAAGCTATCACCACCACAAATTAAAAGTTTAAGAAAAAAAATCGCAGATCTTGATAAAGACTTTAAAACTGGAAAGACAGAATTCTGGACTGAATTAAGAAAAATTATTGTAAATTTTGGGTATATCTAACCTGAAAGTTTGCTTATGAAAGCTTTAGAAATTTGAAGATATTTTTCACCAGGTAATCCTGATCCTATTTTTTTACCATCAAGTTCAATGATTGGAATGACTCCTTTGGTTGAGTTCGTAACCCAAATCTCTTCTGCTGATAGAAAAGAATCCACAGTAATTTTTGTCTCTTCGTATTCAAAAGAGGTATCTTGAATCAGCTCTAAGATTACTTTTCTTGTTACTCCAGGAAGAATATTTTCAGTTAAAGGCGGCGTTAAGATTTTATTATTGATGCAACAAAAAACGTTACTTACCGCACCCTCAGTAATGAATCCATTTTCAAAAAGAATAGTCTCAAAAACTTCCTGATTTTTAGCCTCAGATCTATAAATGACATTTGCTAATAAAGAAGTAGCCTTTATCTGACTTTTTCTCCATCTAAAATCTTCTAATAAAATTGCCTTCTCGCCAGAACTCGGAGAAAAGTCAGTTTTCAGTTCATGAGAAGATACAAATATGGTTGGTGATAAATCATTACTTGGAATATGGTCTCTTACAATGTCTGTGCCTCTAGAGATTTGGACGTAAATTACCTGGTTCAAAAATTTATTTCTGGAAATTACTTCTAGAATTGTTTCTTCAAGGTCTAATTGATCTGATAATGAATACTTTAAGGAAGATATATTTTTTTTTAATCTAGTTAAATGAGCACCAAGTTCAAAGGGTTTTTTATTTACTGCAATAATTACTTCGTAAATTGCATCTCCAAAAAGAAAACCTCTATCCAGTGGTGAGATTTTTGCTTCTTGAAGATCTAGATATTTGTCGTTTAAAAAACAAATTGACATTAATTTATTTCATCTTGCATGAAGAAACTGTAAACGTAAAACATCAAAGACTCTAAAGTTGCGATGACAATCCCTTTTCTTTGTACATTATTTACCGCAACCAAATCTACAGATTGAATGGTTTCTCCATCAACTTTGATATCTAATCTGTCTATAACTGAATCCTTCCTGACTGGTGCTTTTACACCTAAATTTTTTGATGCCTCGATTGTAAGCCTATCAAAAGTAGGTTTAGTTAATGTAACGAAGATATCCTTCTCAGGACCAAGTTCCAATTTATCTTCCATTCCGCCCCAGACATCAACTATAGATATTGGTTGGTATTTGGCGATTATTTTTTTAGTTTGATAATACTTAAAACCATAATCCAGTAATCTTCTAGTATCTTGAAGTCTCGATTTTTCAGAGGCACTATTAAGGACTATCGAAATTAGCCTCATATCTGCTCTTTTGGACGAGGCAACCAAGCAATATCCTGACGCTCTGGTATGACCTGTCTTGATACCATCTATTGAGTCATCTTGCCAGAGTAAGCTATTTCTATTTAACTGCCTTATATCGTTGTAAGTAAATTCTTTCTCGCTGTAGATTGCATATTCATCAGGAAAGTCCTTTATTAAAACTATACTTAATTTTGCTATATCTTCAGCAGTTGAATAGTGATTAACATTTGGTAAGCCCGTTGGATTGGTAAAGTGAGTATTTTTTAACTCCATTTTTTGAGCATAGTCATTCATGAGACTCGCAAAATCTTCTTGAGTTCCTGCAATATGTTCAGCTAAGGCACAAGCTGCATCATTTCCAGATTGAATAATCATGCCGCGCATCAAATCTTCTATCAAAACCTTTTTGCCTTCTTGGATGAACATTCTCGAGCCTTCCATGCGCCAACATTTTTCACTTACTGTTGTGGAGTCTTTAATATTTAAAAATCCTTGCTTCAAATAGTCAGCTACTATGTAACTTGTCATTATTTTTGTGATGCTTGCCAACCCTGTTGAGGCTTCTGGGTTTTGTTGAGCAATTATTTTATTTGTTTCAGCATCAATAAGTAAAAAACTAGAGGCAGTGATTTGCGGTAATTTGGGAATTAAAGTTTGCGAGAATGCTACGGCTGAGAATATAAAACTTATCAAGAAAATTTTTTTCATATTTTTACTCTATACGCATAGTCAATTTCTTGGCTCAGAAGAAAAACGGCCATCACATAAAAAGAGCTTCTATTATAACGTGATAAGACATATAAATTTTTATGGCCCAACCAAAATTCTTTATCTTCAAAATTTATTTGTAAGTATTTTTTATTTGGTAAATTGATCTTAGATGCCAGTTCCAAAGCATCTGGCTCTTTTAATGATAGTGATGTCTTGAAGTTTGAGTTCACATCATTTTTTGTAAGAGCTTCTGCTATAGTGGCATTTCTTTCCCAGCCATGCTTACTTAAATAATTTGCAACGCTGCCAATTGCATCAATCGGGTTTGTAACAATATTTCTTATTCCGTCGTCATCAAAATCAATTGCATAAGATCGATAAGAGCTTGGAATAAATTGACCATAGCCCATAGCTCCAGCATATGATCCTTTCATAACCAAAGGATCAAGTTTTTCTTCTCTGGTAAGAAGGAGAAAATGCTCTAATTGTTTAGTAAAAAATTTGCTTCGTCTCGGATAATCAAAGGCAAGAGTCGACAACGAATCTATTACTCTTTCCCTGCCAGTAATAGAACCATAACTGGATTCAATCCCGATGATTGCTGCAATAATTTCTTTAGGAACTCCAAATTCTTTTTCTGCTTTTTCAAACTCAGGTAAAAATCTCTGCAGAAAACTTACTCCATTGTTTATTCTTATAGGCGAAATTAATCTGGATTTGTATTGAACCCAAGAAAATTTCTTTTCTGCGGGTCTATTCATAGAATTGATTATTTTTTCTCTTTTTTCAGCACTTTTGAAAATTTCTACCAAATAAGATTTTTCAAATTTATGTTTGGAAACCATTTCATCTATGAAAGACAATGTTTCATAGCTTTTTGAATAATCCATATGGATTAGAGGCACAAAAAAAACTAAAAGCAAAAGCAAACTTATTTTTTTCAAGTCGTTCTCCTTAAAGATAAAATTATACCGATAGTAATCATATTAACCACTAATGCTGTTCCACCTTGACTTATGAATGGCAAAGGCATTCCTACTACAGGAAAGATACCAACTACCATTGAAATGTTTAATGTTATGTAGGCAGCTAAAATAATTGAAAGCGTGGCTGAAACCAATTTTGCAAATTTGGAATTACTGCTTTTAGCAACGTATAAGAGACGATGAATTAAAAAAGCATAAAGAAGAAAAAGTCCAAGAGCACCTAAAAATCCAAACTCCTCAACAATTACTGCAAAAATAAAATCGGTATGGCTTTCGGGGATAAAATCCAATTGGCTTTGACTACCTTCCATATAGCCCTTTCCAAAAAATTGCCCAGATCCGATGGCAATCTTTGATTGGGCAATATTCCATCCAGAACCTAAAGCGTCAGCTTCAGGACTAATAAAGGTATATATTCTCTCTTTTTGATAATCCATCAAGCTCATCCATAAGAGAGGAAGAGTTCCAATACCTCCTAAAAAACTATAAATAATAAATCTCCAAGGTAGACCAGATAAAATTATTGGCATTATTCCGGAGAGCAAAACTATCGCTGAGGTGCCAAAATCTGGCTGCAGGAAAACTAAAATAAAGGCTACCAATGTTGTAACCAAGACAATTATCCAGTCGGATAATTTTATCTGTGGATTTCGTGTTAAATATGCTGCTGCAGAAATAGGTAATAAAAACCTCATTAGCTCAGAAGGTTGAAATCCAATGAAACCCAAATTTATCCATCGATTGGTGGTTCCAGAATTAGGCAAAATTAAAACCAAAACCAAAAAAAAGAAACCTATCCAAACTGCATTCAAATAAAAAGGTTCCATTTTTCTAAAATTAGACATTGCTGCTGTAATCATCAGAATTACACCAAGAAAAAAGTACATTGCTTGCCTTAAAACCAAAGTGAAGGACCCACTGGCGCTGTAAATCATCGCCAACCCAAAAAGACCCAAAAGAAAAACCGTAAGAACAATAGAATAATCAAAATTTAATAAATTTCTTCTTTTATTCAATCTGATATCTACTGAAAAACTTAATGGCTTATTCTGCATCAAATCCTCCTGTGTAAAAATTTATTGCAGATTTAACAATTGGGGCTGCAACTTCGCTACCTGATTCACCGTTTTCTATGATTACCGCTACAACTAGTTTTGGATTTTCTACTGGGCCATAGCCAACGAAAAGAGCATGATCTCGTAATGCAGGATTTTCACGAATTGCATCGTATTCTTTACCCGGAAGAATACTTTTGATTTGTGCAGTACCTGTTTTACCTGCAATAACGACTGAATTGGCATCATAAACTTTATGGGCTGTTCCATTTCTCGCAGAAATCACATCAACTAGAGCTTGTTCCATTTTTTCCCAAGCTTTGTTATCAGAAAGTTGAATTTCAGCAATTTTTTTTGGTACAAAAGATTTTTCGTTTTCCGGCTGTATAAATTGAGGCTGATAGATTACTCCTTTGTTTGCTAGACCTGAATAAGCCATCGCTAATTGAAGTGGTGTGGCTAAAATATAACCTTGCCCTATTCCTAAATTTATTGTGTCGCCTTTGAACCAAAAATCTCCTTTGTAACCTAACTTCCATTTTTTATCGGGAAGAAGACCATTGGCTTCAAAGTCAGTTAGACCTGTTTTTTTACCAAATCCAAAACTGTCGAGCATTGGCCTTATCCCTGCTAAAGTTAAATCAAAAGCAATGGTATAAAAATATACATCAGAGGATTCTGCGATCGCTTTCCTCATGTCTACTCTGCCATGTCCATTCTCTTTCCAGCCCCGATAAGGCCTTGGATCTCCCTCGACATAAAATTCACCATCGTCTTTAATTGTTTTATCCCAACTGATTACTTCGTTTTCTATTGCAGCAAGACCTATGAAAGGCTTCAAGGTTGACGCAGGAGGATATTGCCCAGAAATGGCTCTATTAAAAATTGGGCTTTCTTTATTTGAAAATAAACTTTCTACCTCATCGGTATCCACAATTGAATTTAATATATTTGGATTGAATGAGGGAGAGCTAATCAAAGCTCTAACCAAGCCGGTTTTTGGCTCTAAGGCTACTAGCGCACCTCTTCTGTTTTCAAAAAGCTTAAAGAGATGGTCTTGTAATTTTTGATCAATAGTTAAGTAAATATCTTTACCGTCTTCTGCTCCTTGAGTATCTAAAATCCTTACCAATTTTCCTTTAACATCTCTTTCTTGAGTTTGAATACCAGGTTTACCTCTTAAAACGTAGTCAAACTCTTTTTCAATACCTGTTTTTCCAATTTGAGTATTTTGTAGTTCAGCTAATAGTTTGTCTCTTCTGATATCATCGGACGAAATATCTCCGACGTAACCTAACACGTGCGCCAAGGTCTCCTCATGGAGAACATACCTTTTAAGAGTAGCTTTTACTTCGATACCAGAAATTGAATCTATGTTTACTTTGGCTTTAGCAATCTGTTCTTCATTAAGAGCCTTCACCAAAGGAAAGGAGTCAAATTTCTTTACTTTTTTTACACCCCTTGAGAAGTTTTCGTCCAAAAGTTCATAAGGCACATCTAATAAATTAGACAACTTTAAAATGGTTTCAGCAGAATCTTCAATGTAGGCTGGAGTGACATAAAGATCTCGCTGGACAATATTCTCTGCTAATAAAGTCCCATTTCTATCATAGATGAAGCCTCTTACAGGACTAATGGGTTTTTGATAAATCCTATTTGACTCAGCTATTGTTTGATATTTATCTCCCTGAAATAAAGTTAAGTTTAAAACTTGAAAAAGTGATATTGAAAAAAGAAAAATAAAAGGTGATAAAAAAAATAAAGCCCTAGAATATTCTTCTCCTGTTTTGAATCTTTCTCTAGAATAATTATTCATTTCAATTCAAAGCTGGATCCCAAAGACTTTCCAAATCATACAATGCTCTTGAGTCCTTAGACATAATGTTTATTACAAAATCTCCCAAATCCAATAGGATCCATTCACTAGAATTTTGGCCCTCAACCCCACTGATTGATATCTTATTATTTTTTAAGTCTTCTAATAATTTATCTTTTATAGCCGACATGTGACGGGAAGAAGTCCCTGATGTTATGACTAAAAAGTCTGTAAAACTGTTTAATTTTGATAGATCTAAAAATATTGTATTTTGTGCTTTTATCTCCTCTAAACTATTTTGAATAATTTTTTTTGATTTTTTGGGCATTTAAATTTTATAAAGAGATTTTTTTGAGATGTATTCCAATACTTGATCATCAACCAAGTCTGTTAGGTTTTCATTGTTCTTGATTTTATGTCTAACGTCTGTTGAGGATATGTTTATCAAGTCGTTTTTTAAAATTAGGATTTTTCCATGACCAGAGAAAAAATCATCATAGTTAGTTGATATTTTACTTTTTAACTCCTTTTTAAGCCCCAAACTATCATTCAATTTTCTTTCCAAGACTAAAAGCGAACACAAAGACAAAATGTTTTCCCAATTTTTCCAAGTCGTAAAGCTATGTAAAGAATCCAAACCTATAATTAGAGATAGATGTTGTTCAGGATAAATCTCTTTCAAGTGTTTAAGCGTTTCGTAAGTATAGGATTTGGTTTTATTTTTTAATTCAATATCATTTAGCTTTATATTTTTTAACTCTTTAAAGGCGATTTCCAGCATTTTTAAACGATGCTTCTCGTCAGTTTGAATATCCTTGTTATGCGGCGATGCATAGTTTGGAATAACTTGGATTTCGTCAATAATTTTAAGATCGCTGATGTATTTTAGAGATTGCGTGTGACCTTTATGAACTGGATCAAACGCTCCGCCAAAGATACCCAATCTTTTTATCATCAATTAAGATCTAAGTTGTCCTTGACCTTTAATTACAAATTTCTGACTTGTTAAACCTTCCAATCCAACAGGCCCTCTGGCATGCAACTTATCTGTGGATATTCCCACTTCTGCTCCAAGTCCATACTCAAATCCATCTGCATAACAAGTAGGAAGATTATGCATAACCGAAGAAGAGTCTACTTCATTGAAAAAAGTTTCTACCGCCGACAAATTCTCAGAAACTATTGAGTCGGTGTGGCCAGAGCCATACATATTTATGTGGGAGATTGCTGATTGAAGATCTGTAACGACTTTCACAGAAAGAATTGGGGCAAGATACTCCGTAATCCAATCTGCATCTGAAGCAGATTTAACATCGATAATTTTTTTTGTTTTTTCACAGCCTCTTAGTTCTACACCCAACTTATCTAATTCGGCTTTGATCTCTGGTAAAACTTTTGCTGCTACTTCTTCTGAAGTTAACAAAGTCTCCATCGTACCGCAGATTCCGTAACGATATGTTTTTGCGTTTACAGATATTTCTATGGCTTTTTTTAAATCAGCATCTTTATCGATGAAGACATGACATAAACCTTCATAGTGTTTGAGCACAGGAATTTTGGCTTCATCAGAAACAACTTTTATTAAACTTTTTCCCCCTCTAGGGATTAATAAATCAATATCCCCTTCCCGCTTAATCATTTCACCTACAAGCTTTCTATCTTGATTTTTAATAAGCTGAATAGAGTATTTTGGCAATGATGCTTTATCCAAACCGTCTTGCATGCACTCCTCAATTACAGCATTAGAATTTGCTGCTTCAGATCCTCCTCTTAAGATACATGCATTACCAGACTTCAAGCACAATGCAGATGCGTCCGCTGTAACGTTTGGACGAGATTCATAAATTATCCCTATCACGCCCAGAGGAACACGCATTTTTGATACTTCGAAACCAGATGGCGAGGTGTGGGGTTGATCGGTTTGACCTACTGGATCATCTAAATTTATGACTTTATCTAATCCAGAAATCATTGAATCTATTCTTTTTTCATTCAGCTCAAGTCGATCAACAAATGAATCTTGTAAGTCTTTTTGACTAGCCAATTCCATATCTATGGTATTGGCATCTATCAGCTTTGCTTTATTCTTCAACAAAAACTCTGCTGCATATTTTAGCGCGTCATTTTTTTTTGCTTTCGAAGATCTCCTTAAATCAATCTTTGCTTCTTGAGCTTGTTTGCAGATTAAATCTAACTCTGAAAGGGATGTTTTTGCACTCATGTACTGTATTATTGCAATAATTTAATTATCTGCCTATGTTCGATTCTATCCTTTCTTTTTTAGAGACAAATCCTGATTGGGTGAATTGGACTATTTTCGCGTTGATTTTTATTGAATCCCTCTTCATTGCAGGTTTGTTTACACCAGCTACATTAATTGTTCCTGGTGTTGGAGCGCTTGCGGCAACAGTCGGAATAAGTCCTTTTGAGATAACTTTTTACGCAACTATGGGAATGGTAGCTGGAGATTCCGTCAGCTATGGCTTGGGCATATTAGTTGGAAACAAACTCTATGATTGGGTACCTGATAATTATCATGGCTATATAAAACAGGCTCAAAAGTTTATGGGCAAATATGGAGTTTTAAGTGTAGCGCTAGGAAGGTTTTTTGGTCCATTAAGATGCGTAGTGCCCTTTACAGCAGGTTCTTTGGGAATGAATAAAAGAGTTTTTTTTCCTGTGACTATTTTATCTGCGCCAATATGGACTTCATTGTATGTCTTAAGTGGCTACTTTTTGGGGGTTGCATTTATAGAATATTTTAATTATTTCTTAATTGGATTCATTCTTGTCATAACAATTTATACCGTATATAAAGATCCAATGAACTTAAGGGAGGATAAAAAAAATGACTAAAAGAGAAAGTAAAAATAAATTTTTATCTGGAAACTGGTATCCGGTAGAAGAAACATCTACAACTGAATTAAAGATTTCAGGAGAATTACCTAGAGAACTATCAGGTCTATTTCTCAGAAACGGACCTAATCCAAAAGAACCAATAAATCATGAAAATTATCATCCTTTTTTTGGCGACGGAATGATTCATGGCATAAGAGTAGAAGATGGGAAGGCTCTTTGGTATAAGAATAAATTTGTGACCTCACCTTTTGGTTTTGGTCCCAATACTCATGTGCTTAAACACGGCGAAAAAATTTATGCCTTAGTCGAGGGAGGAGTATCTCCAGTAATTATGGACTCTGAGATGAATTTTCTTGAAGAAGAGCCTTTTCCAGCAGCAGATAATAAAAGATTTACTGCCCATCCAAAAATTGATTCAGATACTGGGGAAATGCATGCCGTGAGTTACGATTTTGGGGAATACGTAAATGGATTAGGCCAAGTTCATTATGTAACTATAGGTAGCAACGGCAAACTCATCAAAGATCAAATCATTGAAACACCAAGCAGACCAATGGTTCATGATTGTGCTATTACCAAAAATTATGTTCTTATTTTTGATCTGCCTGTTACGTTTAATCTTGGTAGGAGAGACGATGACAATAATCCTATTGGTGGAGATTATCCAGTGGTCTGGAATGATAAACATACTTCCAGAGTAGGATTACAAAACAAGAAAACTGATGAAATTATCTGGATAGAGGTTAATCCAGGGTCTCTGTTTCACATAGTTAATTCGTATGAAGATGACAACGGCCAAGTTATCTTAGACTTTTGTCGATACGAAAGACTGTTTGATTTTGATAATCCTCTTCCCATGGGACAAAAACCTTTTCTCACAAGATGGATTCTAGATCCAAAAACTAAAACATGTTCCGAAGAAATGTTAGACGATAGGCCTATGGAATTTTCCAGAGTGCATCCGGATTTTGATGGCAAACAACATCGTTTTGGATACTTGCTCAATGATGGAAGACTTAACAACTATTTCAAACATGATTTTGAAAAAAGTGAAACCATCGCTCATGATTTTGGCGAAAGTTGCCAAGCTGCTGAGCCGGTTTTTATTCCTAGGAAAAATGCTAAATCAGAAGATGATGGTTTTGTTGTTGGATTTGTCTATGATAAAACAACTGACTTAAGTGATTTTGTTGTTTTGGATGCTCAGAATTTTTCAGATGCACCCCTAGCCAGAGTAACCTTGCCTCAAAGAGTACCTTTTGGATTTCACGGAAGTTGGATTAATTTAGATTAAATTCTTTCTAAAATGGCTTGATGGATACCATCAAATGAGCCATTAGATAAACAAATTAAGTGAGTATTGTCTAAATCCAAGCTAGAAAGCTTTCTTAAAAATTCTTGCGTAGTGGAACATGCTTCGATATTTTTACTTCCGCTCTCTAGAGCAGAGATTTGCTTCTTGTCTTTTGAAAAAATAAAGACTTGATCGGCTGAAGCTACGGCCTTTGGAATTTTTTTGTCATGATATCCTGAAAGCATCGTATTGGACCGCATTTCCAAAAGGCAAATTATCTTCTCACTTCCAACTTTTTTTCTTAAGCCCTCAAGAGTGTATTTAATTGCAGTCGGATGGTGTGCGAAGTCGTCGTAAACTTTGACGCTGCTTTTATCCCCAACCAGATCCATTCTTCTTGTTACTCCTTTAAACTTGGAGAGTGACTCTGCAATATCCCTTGATTTCAAGCCTAAGGATTTACAAACAAGATAACTGGCTAATCCATTTTGTAGACTATGCTCGCCAATAGACGACCAACTTATAGACGCTTTTTTCTTTTTGTCTTTAAAAATATCAAATTTAGAGGAATCTGCCTTAACTTTCTTGGCATGCCAGCCTCTGGCAAATTTAGTATTGAAAGGAAGGCTTTGACTGTAAAAACCCATTTTCATAACATTTTTAATATTGATGTTATGCTCAGGAAAAATTAACGTTGATTTGGAAGACATCAATCTCAATAGGTGATGAAATTGCTTTTTAATATCACTCAAGCTACTAAAAATATCAGCATGATCAAACTCAAGATTATTGATTAGAAGAGTTTTAGGATGATAGTGAATAAATTTTGATCTTTTATCAAAAAAAGCAGTGTCATACTCGTCAGCCTCTATGACAAAAAACTCATGAGTTCCTAATGAAGCAGTTGCATCTAAATCCTTCGCTCTTCCAGCAATTAAGTAACCACAATCTACTCCATTATCTAGAAGTACTTTTGTCACCATTGAGGATACAGAGGTTTTGCCATGAGTTCCGCTTATAGCTACCACATGTCTCTTGGCTAATAAGTATTTTGATAAAAACTCTGGGCCAGAAATGAAGTCTATACCTTTATTAAGGATTTCTTCGATCATGGGGTTACCACGCGCTATAACATTTCCCACAACAACCAAATCAACATCTTTGGGTAAATTTTTTGGATTGTATCCTTCATCAATCGTAATGCCATTTGACAGTAAGACTTGGTCCATAGGAGGATATACATTCTCGTCACAGCCAGAAACTTTAATGCCTTTTTCAGCTGCCAACTGCGCAAGTCCGCCCATAAAAGTTCCGCAAATACCTAAAACATATATTTTCATCTGATGATTATATCCTTTTCCCACACAACCTTTTTTCAGTTATATTGCCTCAATGACAAAAGTTAAAAACGCCTTCTATGCTCAATCAGGCGGAGTAACAGCTGTGATAAATGCATCTGCATGTGGTGTCATTGAAACTGTAAATAAATCAAAAAAAATTCACAAGGTGCTTGCTGGGGAGAATGGCATCCTTGGTGCTTTAAATGAAGAACTTATAGATACTTCCAAAGAAACTAAATCAAATATTGCAAAACTGAAACAAACTCCCGGTGGAGCATTTGGTTCTTGCAGATTTAAATTACAGGATCCAATAAAGCAAAAGAAAGAATATGAGAGATTGTTTGAAGTTTTTGCTGCGCATGATATTGAATATTTTTTTTATAACGGGGGAGGAGACAGTCAAGATACTACTTTTAAGGTATCTGAAATGGCAAAAAAACTAAAGTTTCCATTGAAATGTGTTGGGATACCAAAAACGGTTGATAATGATTTGCCTTATACAGACTGCTCACCTGGCTTTGGTTCAGTTGCAAAATACATTGCTACTTCAACTTTAGAAGCCGGACTTGACGTGAAAAGCATGGCTGAAACATCAACGAAAGTTTTCATTTTAGAAGTCATGGGAAGACATGCAGGATGGATTGATGCAGCATCATGTTTAGCTGCAACTAAAGCAGGTGATCCGCCTCACATTATTTTGCTTCCCGAAGTGCCTTTTGAGAAAACTAAATTTATTACTCAGGTCAAACAAACTGTTAAAGAGCAAGGCTATTGTGTCATTGTTGCTTCAGAAGGTACTCAAACAAAAAATGGGAAGTTTTTAGCAGACTCAGGGTTAACAGACGCTTTTGGTCACAAACAGCTTGGAGGAGTAGCTCCTGTTTTAGCTGGAATGATTTCAAAGATTGGATTAAAAAATCATTGGGCAGTAGCAGATTATCTTCAGCGCTCAGCAAGACACTTAGCATCAAAAACCGATCTAGATCAGGCTTATGCTGTTGGAGAACATGCGGTGAAACTAGCTATTGCTGGAAAGACAGCTCTAATGCCGATTATTAAAAGGACAAGTGATTCACCTTATAAATGGAAAATAGCAACTGCGCCTCTAAAAAATGTGGCTAACATTGAAAAAACTATGCCTAAAAAATTTATTTCTAAAAATGGTTTTGAAATTACTCAAGCAGGAAAAACATATTTAAGTCCTCTTATAAAAGGAGAGGCACCAATAAAATATGTAAATGGCCTTCCTGATATTGCTGAACTAAAAAAGATAAAAGTAAAAAAGAAACTAAGTTAACTTATTTCTTTATCTTTTTTACTATTCCAGAAAAACTAAAAACAATTTCCCCTTCACATTCAATGTAGCCTTGTCCAAAAGCAAGACTCCTTGTCTCTTTGGTAATCGTAGTAAATATTTCTACCAAGGAGCCAACCTTTGCAGGAGCTACAAATTCCGATCTAAAACTTATGGTTGCTGCATAATTTTCTTTTGATTCCATCGCAACAGAGCACAAACAGTAATCTGCAATGCTCATCAACATTCCCCCATGAGCAACTCCACCAGAATTTCCGTTTTCAGGTCTTACCCAAAAAGCCATTATCAAATCTCCTGCATCATTTCTTTTGTAAAAACCTTGGCCAATATTCGCAATATGATCTTCGGTTTGATTAAGACTTTCGTAACCTTTAGGGGTAGAAAATTTTTTTGCCGTCATGATGATGATTTTAACTCAATGTGTATAATTATCCTTTCATTATGGATTTTAAATTAACTGCAGAACAATTAGAGTTGCAAAAAGTCGCAAGAGATTTTGCTCAAAAAGAATTAACAGCACTGGCTGATGAAATGGAAGAATCAGCAAACCCTGTACCAAAGGATGTGCTGAAAAAAATTGGTGAATTGGGTTTTTTAGGAATCAATACACCAACAGAGTATGGTGGACTGGGCCTCTCTAATCTTGATGCCATTATAGTTCTTGAAGAATTTGGAAAGATATCTTCTGCAGTCGGTTGGCCAGTTTTTGAAGCAAATGCAGGTCCTGTAAAAGTCATTGAGCATTTTGGTTCAGATGCACTGAAGAAAAGAGTGATTCCCAAAGTTTGTAAAGGTGAGATGGTGGTAGCTGTAAGTATGTCAGAACCCAATGCTGGAACCGGTTTAACCGATTTAAAAACCAAAGCTGAAATCAAAGGAGACAAAATCGTAATAAATGGAACCAAACGTTGGTGTTCAGGTGCCGGTCATTCTGATGGTTATGTAGTTTATGCCCGAATGTCTGATGCTCCTGCTGCAAAAGGTATTGGTGCTGTTTTTGTTGATATCGATACACCCGGTCTGACTTTCGGAAATAGTGAAAGCTTGATGGGTTGGCGTGGAATACCTTCAGCAGACATCTACTTCGATAACGTAGAGGTTCCAATTGATAATTTATTAGTTGAGCCTGAAGATGGGTTCAAAAAATTAATGGAAACCTTTGATTTAGAAAGATGTGGGAATGCAACAATGGCTCTATCTCAAGCAACCGCGCAGTCTTCAATGCTGCCAATGGTTTGCCAGATATATTGGAATCAAGTACAGCAAAATGTTTTGCCAATGAAATCTCAAGAGAGGTCACAACGAACGCGATGCAGCTTATGGGTGGTTACGGATTCAACAAAGAATACAAAATGGAAAGACGTGTCAGAGATTCTTTTGGTTGGGGAATTGCTGGCGGAACAATTGATGTTCAAAAAGTAAATATTGCTTCAGCAATGATTGGCAGACGTTTCAATCAAAGAGCCAAGTAGTTTAGTCCGCTCGATATTCACTAATAATTTCTTCCAAACTGCTGACAAATTCTTTTTTTTCTTCTTCAGTTAAAAAATTCCCGACAGGAATTTTTTCTCCCTTGGAAGATATGACAATTTTAATTGGATACCAATGGTGAGAAGGTTTTTCAACAAAAACATATGACCATTCCCTGATGAATTCCGAAACTGAATCCGGTCTAAAACGACCCTTTTCAATTGTTAATTTTTCTTTAGTGAGTGTTATGACTTCCTTTTTAGAACTTTTATTAAAAACAACATATAAAGCTGTTCCTACGATTAAAATTTCCAAGCCAGCAAAGGGAAGAATAATCGGGGCTCCATAAAAAAAGAAAGTTATGCCGATAATGGATATCGGAAAGGAAATCAGCGCTAAAAATAACAAACTGCCCTGCCAAGAAATTGAACTATTTGGCATCAAAGATAATCTATATCCATTATCAATTTGTTCAGTTATAACCATTAACAAAATACCTTTTTATGAAAAAAACTGTTCAGATTATGATATTTTCAATAATCAATAGCTAAAAATGACAAAGATTAATTCTATAAATAGAACTTCCTTGATGCCGAATTATGCTCCAGCAGCATTTATCCCTGTAAGAGGTAAAAAGTCAGTCCTGTGGGACGAACAAGGTAAAGACTACATCGACTTTGGTGGTGGTATTGCCGTTACTTGTCTTGGTCATTCTCATCCACAACTAAATAAAGTTCTTAAAGAACAATCAACAAAGCTTTGGCATGTAAGTAATTATTTGTACAACAAACCAGCTTTAGAGCTAAGCAGAATGCTTGCTGATAAAACATTTGCCGACAAAGTATTTTTTTCCAATTCTGGAAATGAAGCAAATGAAGCGGCAATTAAATTAGCCAGAAAATATTATTTTGACCAAGGCAAACCAGAAAAACATGAAATCATTGTTTTTACGAATGCTTTTCATGGCAGATCAATGTTGAATATAACTGCCGGCGATTCGAAATTCCAAAAAACAGGTTTTGGTCCTCTTCTGCAAGGATTCAAGAGAGCAAAATTTAACGATCTTAACTCCGTCAAAAAAACTATTTCCAAAAAAACCGCCGCTATTTTTGTGGAACCAATTTTGGGAGAGTCAGGAATAATCAGAGCAGAAAATCCTTTCTTAGAGGGTCTTAGAAAATTAGCTAATGAAAAAGACTGTCTATTGATATTTGATGAGGTACAAAGTGGTATAGGTAGAACAGGAACTTTAATGGCCTATATGGGTTATGGTGTTAAGCCAGATATTTCCACTCTGGCAAAAGGCCTTGGTGGAGGAATACCAATTGGGGCAACTTTAACGACCAGCAAAATTGCTAAAGCTTTTCAACCAGGCACTCATGGCAGTACCTTTGGAGGAAATCCCCTTGCCTGCGAAGTTGCTAAGAAAGTTGTAGAAATAGTCTCTTCTCAAAAAGTTTTAAAAGGTGTTATGAAAAAAACATTCATCTTTCATGAAAAATTAAACAAATTATCTGAAAAGTTTGATTTATTTGAAGATGTAAGATCAGCCGGCCTATGGATCTGTTGCGACTTTAAAAAAATAAAAGCAAAAAACTTTATTGATGCCTGCTATAAAAAAGGATTGATATTAGTCCAAGCTGCTGGAGAAAAAACAATTAGAA
>LULW01000458.1_pt1 | contig 16465 bp, 27 predicted proteins | sample 729531 | NCBI WGS metagenome assembly LULW01 (sample SAMN03860279, study PRJNA289734) | marine metagenome | biome: seawater column; feature: ocean; material: water; isolation source: Red Sea water column Station 108 - depth 10m | place: Saudi Arabia: Red Sea | collected 2011-10-15 | depth 10 m | reverse complement strand
CGTGAGCAACTGTTGCTTGCATTGCGAGATGCGTTAGCACCCAAAGCTGACACTCAGCCAACACAACTTGCCAAGGTTGCCTAATGGCAAAGCAAGTGCAACCAACATACATAGGTAGGTATCATGTCCGCAGTTCATGGCCTGCCTATGTGCAAGAGCGAGACACAACGCCTGTCATCTATCGTAGTGGTATTCTACCAACGTGGAAAGCTGACTACGAAAGAAAACAACTTGACAATGATAATGAGAAAGCATTATCAATACTTAACGAAATATTAAACGGAGTTTAACCAATGAAATTTATAGCCAACTTAGGAATACTACTCGTATCAACTGCCTATCTTTTTGTGGCAGTACACCTTGTGAACATGATGGAAAGCACCAAGGTTGCTGACTTAGGATACAACTATGTTGATGTTTACCTATTCATCTTTGCTTGCATCTTCTTTGCTTTCAGCACATTCGGTTTTATGTTTGTGGCATTGCAAAGTGATAAAGCTTAAAGTGTATCATGATAAAAATACTTGATACTTTAGTGAAAGTATTTTATATCATAAGATACACATTAACCAAGTCCGATGTAGGACTACAACAATTTGGAGATTAAAATGAGAATTGAACATATCGCAGAAAACTTAGTTCGTGTTGTACAAGTTTCCCCTATCAGTGGGAACATCAACACAATGGAATTGCCTATTCGTCAAGGGCAAATCGAGTATTGGCAAGCGAGTGGTGAGCTTGTGCAAAACGTGTTCCCACATCTCAACGCTGATGAGCGTGAGTTCCTCATGACAGGCATTACGCCTGAAGAATGGTCAACAGCTTTTGGAAAGGAGTAGTCCTATGTCGGACTTCACAGTAAAACAAGCATGGGAAGAAGTGGGCGGATTGTCCAAGCCTTCCAAGATGCCGAGCTATGGATACTCATTGAGTGCCTACAAATGTATCATTGGTGCAAAGCTACGCAAGGTGAAAGGCTCTACATGCGGTGGCTGCTATGCACTCAAGGGTAGGTATGTATTCCCCAACGTGCAAGATGCACTTGACCGAAGACTTGAGAAAGTCAATCGCAATCCCAAGTGGGTTGACGCTATGGTGTTTCTCATACTGTGGTATTGCATCAAAACCAAAGTCTTTAGATGGCACGATAGCGGTGATATCCAAAGTCTCAAGCACTTGCGTATGATTGTGCAAGTGGCGGAGAAAACATCACACATCAAGCATTGGTTGCCTACACGAGAAGTTGGCATGGTGAAAGAATACCTTGAAAAGTATGGTGACTTTCCTAGCAATCTTGTGGTGCGGATTAGTGCCACTATGGTCAATGGCATGCCACACAAGTTTCACAAGCACAGTAGCACAGTTGCTACAAGTGCAGACTTGTCGCTTGGCCACCTATGCCCAGCACCCACACAAGGCAACAAGTGTGGCGATTGTCGTGCATGTTGGGATACCAATGTATCCAACGTAACTTATTTAGAACACTAACGAAAGGAAAATGATATGACATTAAACGAAATATTAGCAATACAAAAAGTATTAACCAACAGAAATTTACCTAGCGATATACTCGACTATGCAGAGCAACAGCGTGTGAGCGAAAGCACAGGCAAAACGCAAGTGATAGGTGAGTGTGATATCGTACATGTATTGAGGATACTATTGAAGGAGAACCGAAATGCGAAAAATAAATCTAATAAATCCAGTCGCAAAGGCTTTGTTCCAATCACGTCCACGAAAGCAAGTCGTGTTGCCACGTAAGGGCAAGAAAGCAAAGTACAACCGTAAACAAGAAAAGGAGCGTACCAATGCGGAAGCAAGAAGTATTGACATTTCAAAAGATTAGGATTAAACCTAAGATTAAGAAACAGTATAAAGATGCGGAGAAGAAAGCTAATCGCAGAGCCAAACTAAAATTGAGGGAAAGGAATTATGCGAGAACTTATTAACAGAAAAGTACGAGTGTATTGGAACTTACACAAGAAGTGTTGGTCTATTCAAGATACCAAAACCAATCGTGTTATAGACCATACATTCGCACTCAATCTTGTTGACGCTAAATTTGTCGTGCAACAAGGTGGCAAAGAGCGTGTGCGTAGAGAAGGTAGAAAAAACGTACATGCTTTTGTGGTGGGTACTGTCGATGAAGAACAACCTATGGTTGGGTCACACAATGGCGCAGTCAAGGTGACATACAACCCATACAGAGATGATACATTTGTAGACGTACACTGTGAGAATCACACACCTGTCACAAATGCATCCATAGTAACGCTAGGTGCATACGGTGGTATACCATCTGTGTGGGCGTTAACTAAACAACCCAAGTCCGATGACGGACTACAACAACCAACGAAAGGAGACTAACTATGTCTATTCAAACAATTAAATTTCACAAGCGTTCAACTGGTAAAACAGGTCAAGTGTTGGCATCTGCGGAAGTAGAGTACAAGCTTGCACGAGTAGAGAGACTTTTCAAAGTGTATCATGGTGTACCACTTGGCAGATACAAGCTTTACAATCTTGCGTTGGAGCATGCAAGAGAGTCCAAAGAGGATGTGGGTGGATACCTACAGTACACAACACAAGCCATTGTGGGTGTAATCTTGGACAAGATGCACAAAGAGTTGAGTGCCAACATTCGAAAGAAAGAAAAGGAATTGTCTGTCGAGATAGGCACACTACAGATTGACAACCTACGTGAACTTGCAAGGCAAGGGCGTGGCAAAGCTAAGAAGTCTGCCTAATGCATTGGGATGTAGGCATACAGATAGGTGAGGAGCATGGCCAAATTACCGTGCAACCTCACCAAGTGAAAGAGGGTGAATGGAAGTCTGCGGTTGAACTTGCGTTAGAAATGGCGCAAGCAACCCACCCAAATGAGAAGATTGAATTTCTATATGTAAAGGAGTGGCAAGAATGAATTGTAAACAAGGTATAAAGGTATTAAGTTTGTTTGACGGTATGAGTTGTACACAGATTGCACTTAATAGGTTAGGCTTAGACGTTGATGCCTATTATGCAAGTGAGGTGGACAAGTATGCTATCAAAGTTACGCAAGCGAACTGGCCAGACACGGTGCAGCTAGGTGACGTGCGTGGTGTTACACGTGAGAGTGTCGGCACAGACGTTGACCTTATTGTGGCTGGTAGTCCGTGCCAAGATTTATCTTTTGCTGGTAAGGGCAAAGGCTTGATTGAGGGTGAGCGTTCCAACCTATTCTTTGAGTTCGTCCGTATTCTTGACGAGTTCAAGCCAAAGTATTTCTTCTTGGAGAATGTTCGCATGAAACAAGAGTACCAAGACATCATCACTGACATGCTTGGTGTACCACCTATTGCTATCAACAGTTCTCTAGTGTCGGCACAAAGTCGTAACCGTTTGTATTGGACAAACATTCCGCAGAGTGGGATGCCAACTGACAAGGGTATTGTGTTGAAAGATATCCTAGAGGACTTACCCTTTGAGGAGATACCCAACTATCTCAACAACACATGGTGTGGCAGAAAGCGTGGGGATATGGTGAAGTCTGTTGATGACCCAAAGGCTGCATGCCTTACTGCATCTATGTACAAAGGGCAGATACCTACGTTTGTCAAAACACCTTATATATTTAGAACACCCATTCATGTTGGTGATGCTACCAATATCAATGGCTATGATATCATCAAACGTGTTTACCACGAAGATGGTAAGTCACCAACGTTAACCACTATGCAAGGTGGACATCGTGAACCAAAGGTTGCTATCACTGGTGGTGCGATACGTGGCAGATACAAAGTCAATGGTGTGCGACAAGACCACAAGCACAGTGTGGCTGGTATGACTACGCAACAGCTAGAGCTACGTCTTGACGAAAAGACTAACTGTCTGACCACAGTGCAGAAAGATAATGTGGCAGTCGATGCTACGCATTGGTTGTATAGAAAGCTGACACCCAAAGAGTGTGAGCGTTTACAAACTGTGCCTGACGACTACACAAACCATGTGTCCAAGACGCAACGATACAAGATGCTTGGCAACGGTATGACTGTTGATGTCTTGTGTCACCTTATGAAAGGAGTATAACTAATGAATAGATTTATTGTTGACTATGACCCCCAAACCATAGCGGAATCGTTATGTGACCAACACATAGTCAAGATGCCACTAGAGGAAGCACAGATGTTGTGTACAACCTTGTGGCATCACAACCCACAGTATGCAGAGGAGCATGACTTGTACAAGCCTGTACATCAGAAGCACCCATGCACATTATGGGCAATGCATAGCCGTAGCAACTACGAGTTTGCCTACAGTTTGTACTGTGCCATGTTAGGTGAATACCACCACCGATATGGTAAATGGCATGGTGCAGGTAAGCATAGTATTGCTTTGTCTAAAGGTGGGCAGTTCCTACCTGAATTTGGATTGACTAAACACCCACAGTGTTTTAGTGGGCATGACGATTGTAAGACAGACGAGTTCTTTCCTATTGTTGCCTATCGTGCTTTCTACAAAGTAGATAAGTTAAGGTTTGCTAGGTACAATAAAGGTAGACCTATGCCAAGGTGGATGCAATGATTGTTGAAGCCTTGATGTGTCTTGCGATGAATATATATCACGAAGCACGTGACCAACCTTTGCTTGGGCAGATTGCTGTTGCAGAGGTGGTGATAAATAGAGTCAATGACCCACGCTATCCCAATACGGTATGTGAAGTAGTGCGTGAAGGACCTACGTATAAATACTCACCCGGATTGCCTGTGCGTCATAAGTGTCAGTTTAGTTGGTGGTGTGACGGTAAGTCAGACAAACCTCGTAACGAAGAAGCATGGATGAAAGCTATAGATGTAGCAGATTTAGTGCTTACAGATAAGGTAGGTATAAATGTAGTGGGTAAAAGTACGCACTATCATGCTTACTATGTGCGCCCAGCTTGGGCAAAAACCAAAAGAAAAGTGGTGCGTATTGAAGACCACATCTTTTACATATGGGAATAGGAGGTGTATAAATGAAAAAATTATTTATGAAGATACCAAACTTTTACCAATCTCATTGGTTATTACGAGTGCCTTTGGCTATCGTATTTATACAACAAGGTTGGTGGAAAATGCCTATCAATATGGCAGATGCAGAATCCTATGGGTTGTCCTACCTCACATGGTGGGTTGTAACCTATGGCGAGTTTCTTTCGGGTATAGGATTATTGGTAGGCGGATTTCTTACCGTTGCATGGATGTACGACATGCCTAATTCGGTAGGAGATATAATCACAAGATTTAGTGGTATAACAATGTGTTGTATCATGACAGGTGTAATATGGATAGGCGACCCCGAAAGTATATTGGATGTATTGTTCTATGACAATCTACATGTGCTTTTATGGATGGGTGGTTTATATTTTGCTTTGAGAGGTAACAGAATATGAGTAATGAACCGTATCATAATGAAGGATTTGGGTGGGCATTTCTATGGATTTGTATTATGTTCTTAGTCTTGCCAACCATCATCGTGTTATCAATAGATGACGGATGGGAAAAATATGCAAATATGCGTGGCTTTGGTGGTGACTGTTGGGAAAACAGTAAACACGAAAAGGTATGTAAAGATAATAATACATGCAAGTTTGGACGCAACTTCTGTATAGAAGAAGTGTACCGATGGAGAGCCGAATGAATAATGAAGGCTTGAATTTAATAGCACTTATGCTAATATGTATCATAGGCACACTATGCTTGAACGCATTGGTGTGGTCACTAACCAACTGAAAGGAGAATAACCCATGCAAAATTTAGATAGACAGATAATAAAATCTTTGAGAAATAAAATCCAAGACACACTGACAGCTAACACCATAGATGGTTTTGAAACAACTGTCGGTAACGCAAGCTATACGGACACAGAGGTTACGTTCAAGGTTAACTTGCGTTTGCTTGGAGCAAAGTCACAGTCTGAAAAAGACTTGGAAACATTTGCAATGTTTGACGACTTAGACATTGACAAGATTGCTAACATAAATGGCAAGACATTTAAGTTGTCAGGATACAGACGAAAGGCAAGGACTAAGCCATATCTCATGAAAGATGTGGCCAGTGGTAATGAATACATTACAACTGAAGACACAGCCAAGCGTTACTTTAAAAAGGAGAACCAACAATGAAAGCATTTTTAATTGACCCAAAAAATCAATCTATCACAGAGGTAGATTATGATAACTCTGACTATAAAAACATCTACAAACTTATTGATTGTGCTACATTTACAACAGTAGACATCAACAAAGAGGGTGACTGCATCTATGTAGATGACGAAGGACTTTTGTATATTGACATTAAATATATGTTTACCTTGGATGGTAATCGTAATACCAGTTATGCTGGTAAAGGTTTAGTGTTAGGCACAGATTCTGATGGGGAAAGTTGTGAACCAATCATCACACTTAATGAACTCAAAGAGCGAGTGACAGAGTTTTGGGAGTTTGCCTAATGGCACTCCCTAGATTTGTGCAATCACGAACCAATCGTGATGGCTCTAAGTCTTATCGTTTTAACCCAGCGCAACGACTTGTTGACGAGGGTATTGTAGAACGAGTAGAACTAGGCACGGACTTGCGTACTGCAAAGGCGCAAGCTCGTGACCTTAACAAAACCATTGACGATTGGCGAGAGAAACAAGCAGAGATAATTGTTATTCACAAGAGCAGCACGTTGGAATTATTAGTGCAGTCGTACTATAAATCTAATGATTTCAATATTTTACGAGAAGAAACTAAACAAGATTATAGGTACTTTTTGTCTGTCTTATTGCATGACTTGGGGCATAGACCATTTCAATCTGTGTCCACAAAGCAGGCCAAGCATGTGTACGAAGAGTGGGTGAAGCGTGGTATACAGTTTGCAAACCACGTATGTACCTGTGCGTCACGTGTGTATAGGTATGCGTTGGACATGGAGTACGCAACAGTCAATCCTTTTGCGACAGTTAGACGCAAGACACCCAAACAAAGGAAGATAGTGTGGCAAGAAAGTGACATGAAAACTTTTCTTGACACATGCTACAGTGAATTTGCCTACAGAAACATAGGTTTGATTGTGCATATGGCATACGAATGGTGTCAAAGGTTGGGTGATATATAAGAGACAGGAATTATATCCTCTGGTGATGCAAAAATCGATCAGCAGAGAAACAATATTAGAGATGTTGCAACAACAACACAATGACTTTGGTTTTCAAAGGTACGTAGCACCTCGTCCAAAGCCTGTAGAGGGGGTGTATCACCCTTACAGTATGGAGAGACTATCCAAGGCAGGAAGGGCTGTCATGCGTCAATGTGGGCTGTCTGACGAGCTACGGCTGATGGACTTACGAAGAACTGGTACGACTGAAATGGTTGAAGCTGGTGTCAGCATTGGACAAATCATGTCGGTTACAGGACACAGCAATCCACAGTCGGTAAAACCTTATATGAAAAATCCATTTACAAGTGCAAATTATGCATTGACGACACGAAAGATGCATGATATAAGCACTTACAAGTGCCACAGAGGAGAGTGATATATGTACATAGATATATATAACATTATAAGTGATTTAGATATACAGAATGGTAATACCAAAAGAATGGATTGCCCTAACTGTGGCGGTGTAAAAACATTTACAGTTACTAACAACATGGGTTCTCTTGTATGGAATTGTTATAAGGCTTCATGTAATGTAAAAGGTGGCCAACGTGTACACTTATCTGTAGATGACATACGTGCAGGATTTTCTGGGGCGGAAGAATTTGCACAAGATAAATTTAATTTGCCCGATTATGTCGTGCCACATACATTTGACGTGGCAGAATGGGCAATGGAGTTATACGGACTTGACGCACAAGAGTTAGGACTTTTGTATGACGTTAAGGAGAACCGTGCCGTGTTTCCAATTCTTCATGAGGGAGAAACTGTCGATGCCACAGGTCGTGCGCTCGGAAAAAGACTTCCAAAATGGAAGAAGTATGGAAATAGTGGCTTGCCATATACCGTAGGTTGTGGTAATGTCGCTGTAGTTGTCGAGGACTGCGTAAGTGCTGCAGTTGTAGGTGGTGATGTTTGGTCTGGGGTTGCCGTGTTGGGAACATCATTATCTGATTCACACAAGAAGTATTTATCGCAGTTCTCTACAGCTATTATTGCATTAGACCCTGATGCTTTACCAAAGACTCTATCAATAGCGAAGGAGCTACGAGGATATGTGAATAATGTTCGTGTTCTGAAGTTGATAGATGATTTAAAGTATCGTAACCCAACAGATTTAGAAAACCTAACCAACATAGGAGTGTAACATATGGAGCTATCCCTTATCAGAAGTCTGATGGATAAATCATTCTACGATGACCATCGTGGAGCGAGGTGTCCTGATAGACTTTTCAGTAAGGATGTTCGCAAGATAAAGCAGTCGATTGACTCTGCTATGGACAAGTATGAACGTACTGTCTCACCAGATGAAGTCGAAGCTTTATTTATGTCGGACAATCCAACGCTGACAACTGCACAGAAACAAAGCTACAGTAGTTTGTTCTTGCAGATAAAGAAAGAATCACCGATGGGTGGTGATATCGCACAAGAAGTGTTGTCAAAGCTATTCCAACAAGTTGTTGGGGAAGATGTAGCCAATATAGGTTTTGATATGGTGAATGGCACAGCCACCACGATGGAGAAACTTAGACTGTTACTAGAACAGTATGGTGATGACTTTACACCCAATCTAAATATTCAATGGGAAGATATTAGTATCGAAACATTGATGGCGAAAGCAGAGCTTGAAGCAAAGTGGGCATTTAATATTGCACCCATTACACGCAAGATTGAAGGAGTGTCAGGTGGCCAACTGATAGAAGTAGGCGCACGTCCAAACACAGGTAAGACTTCCTTTCATGCAAGCATTATCGCATCGCCTAATGGCTTTGCATCGCAAGGTGCAAGGTGTATTGTTCTTTGTAATGAAGAACCACCGCATCGTGTAGGTGCAAGATACCTAACCGCAGCCACAGGCATGTCGGCACGAGAAGTTCGTAATGATATGCAGAAAGCTAAAGCAATGTATGAGCCTGTCAAACGCAACATATTGTTGAAAGAAGCAGGTGGCAGAGACATGGCATGGGTAGAGTCAGTATGTAAAACATACAAGCCTGACATACTTGTGCTTGACATGGGCGACAAGTTTGCAAGGCAAGCTGGGTTTGCTAGACCAGATGAAGCACTCAAAGCAAATGCTATTCATGCAAGAATGATTGCGAAAGAATATGATTGCGCTGTGTTCTACATGTCACAGTTATCGGCTGAAGCAGAAGGACGAACTGTATTGAATCAATCCATGATGGAAGGTTCACGTACAGGTAAGGCAGCAGAAGCTGACCTTATGTTTCTTATTGCCAAGTCACCGTCTGTCGAGGGTCAAGAGGAAGAGAGTCCACTTAGACATGTCAACATTGTGAAAAACAAGTTGAATGGTTGGCACGGTATGGTAAACTGTGAACTTAATTATTTAACAGCGAGGTACGAAGGATGAAGTTAGTTCTTGATGTAGAAAATAGTGTTACCAAAAGAGATGGTAAACTTCACCTTGACCCTTTTGAATCCACTAATTCTTTAGTAATGGTGGGTATGCTGACTGATAACAATGAAGAAAAGCTTGTGACGTTTGACCATGCAGATAAACCTATGTCTGACAATGCACGTTTTGATGTGCAAGATTGGTTGAACAAAGCAACTATTCTAATATGTCATAATGCACCACACGATTTGATGTGGCTATGGGAGTCTGGGTTTAAGTATGATGGCCCTGTCTTTGACACGATGCTTGTCGAATATGTATTGCAACGTGGACAGAAGCAACCGCTATCATTGGAAGCGTGTGCAGAACGATACGAGTGTGATACAAAAAAGCAAGACACGTTAAAGCAATACTTTGATAAAGGTTACAGTGTTCGTGATATTCCTTGGGATGAACTGTCATCTTATCTGTCGGCTGACTTGCATGCAACAAAGCAGTTGTCTGACAAACTGTGGACTAAATTAAATACTGAAGCGTACAGTAAACTCATGAGTACAGTTACACTTACCAATCAAGTATGTGTATCACTCGCACGTATATATCAGCGTGGGTTTGCTGTAGACAAAGATGCTTTAGAATCAGTGCGTCAAGAGTTTGAGCAAGAGCGTAAGCAACTTGAGATTGATTTACAAAAGCATGTGCGTGAGTTGATGGGTGATACACCTATAAATCTAAACAGTCCAGAGCAGTTAGGTTGGGTTGTTTATTCTCGTAAGGTTAAAGACAAAGAGTATTGGGGCAACACCATTGACCCATACATGTCTGAACACGACTTCCGTAGTTTAATTCACGGATGCACAGATGTATTACGTAAGACATATGCATCCCAATGTTCAACGTGCAAAGGCACAGGAAAGATATGGAGAACCAAGAAAGATGGAACACCTTTTGCAAGACCCAATATTTGTAAGATATGTGACGGTGCTGGCTATAGCTTTGTTAATACTTCTGATGTTGCGGGTCTTAAATTTAAGCCGCCCAATGGTAAGTGGGCTAGTGCAAATGGTTTTAGCACAAGCAAACAGAATCTTCAGACGTTAGAGAATGTTGCACGTTCTAAAGGTATGAAGGACGCAGAGGACTTTCTGTTTAAGGTGCGAAGACTATCGGCTGTAGAAACTTATCTATCATCATTCGTTGATGGTATAGCTACACATACTAAGTCTGATGGCATGTTACATGTCAGATTACTACAACACAGAACATCGACTGGTAGACTTTCGGGTGCAGACCCAAACATGCAGAACATGCCTAGAGGTGGTACGTTTCCTGTGAAGAAAGTATTTGTATCACGATGGGAAGGTGGGTATGTGTTGGAAGCTGACTTTGCACAGTTAGAGTTCAGAGCTGCTGCATTTTTATCACAAGACAAAACAGCTATGGATGAAGTAGCTACAGGTTTTGATGTGCATTCTTATACCGCACAAGTTATATCAGATGCAGGCCAGCCAACAGATAGACAAACTGCAAAGGCACACACGTTTGCACCTTTATATGGAGCAACTGGATTTGGTAGAACAAAAGCTGAAGCAACTTATTACCAACACTTCAACAAGAAGTATGGTGGTATATCCAAGTGGCACAGCAAGTTAGCAAAGGAAGCTATCAATGAGGGTATCATTACGACACCATCAGGTAGGCAGTATGCATTCCCAGATGTAGAACGCAAAGCGAGTGGTAAAGTGTCGCACTTCACCCAAATAAAGAACTATCCAGTGCAAGGTTTTGCTACCGCAGATATTGTGCCTATCGCTTTGTTATACATAGAGAAACGATTAGATACCATGAAGTCTTGTATTGTAAATACTGTTCATGATTCTATCGTTATTGACGTGCATCCCGAAGAGAAGAATCAAGTTATTTTTCTTATAAATCAAACCAATAAAGCGTTACCTAATTTAATACTTGAGAGGTGGGGAATTGATTTCAATGTACCTCTATTATTAGAAGCAAAAATAGGTTCTAATTGGCTTGACACAAAAGATGTTGCGTGATATAACATACACTCATTCACTTTAAAAAACTCACAGAAAGGAGTACACATATATGACAACACAAGTAACAACAATTGATACGAATAACTATTCCGTTATGGCAAAGGCTATGGGAATAGCATCGGAAGGTGGTGGAGAGAAATCGAAGTCAAGCAATCTTGCACGACTACGCATTAATCACTCACCTATTATGGGCGAAACAGAAGTAAAAGGTAAGAAGGTAAACATGGAAGTTGTTTCAGGCGGTACATATAAGCTTGAGATACCTGACGGTCCTACTTACTTTGCACCTTCAGTTAACATACGTCCATATCTACAACGCTTCATGTACAAGCGTTTCATCAAGGGCATGGGTGATAAACCTAATCGCTATGTCAAAACTGTCATGGCTGATAATCTTAATGTAGATTTGAAAGATAATGATGGTGGATTTAATTGTGGTAAACCTGCAGGTTATATCCAAGACTTTAAAGCACTACCTGAGAAGACACAGAACTTGATAAAGGAGATAAAACGTGTTCGTGTTATTCTAGGTACGGTTGAATTAGTCCAACCTCTTGATGATAAAGGTCATGATGTTTCTGTTGATACGAAACCATTTATATGGGAGATTGAGAACAGAGATGCGTTTAAAGATGTTGGTGTGGTATTTACCAAGCTTAACAAAATGAAACGTCTACCTGTTCAACATTTGATTACGGCAAATACAGAGGAGCGTAAGTTACCTAATGGTAATAGTTTCTACTTGCCTACCGTATCACTTGACCTATCAAATACTCTTGACTTGACTGACACTGAACAGAATACGTTTGGTGACTTCATGGCATGGGTACAAAACTACAACGAATATATCATCAACTCTTGGTCTGAGAAAGTTCAGAAGCAAGGTGAAGACATTGATGGTATTAGTGATATCGTTGACTTTGATGAGGTGGAAGTAGCATGACCAATCACCCTGCTGAACTGGCGTTGCATCAATATATGCAAGATGCCGTTTCAGGTAAGACTACTATATCTGAAGCGACTGTAAAACAAGTTGCGAGTGACGTTGCAGATGCACTTAAACGTCAGTTTGGTGGGGGTAATGCACGTGATGAATTTAGATTACGCATGTCCAATATAGGTAGGCCATCGTGTCAACTTTGGTTTGAACGTAATCATAAAGACAAAGCATTACCTCGACCTACTACATTCGTAATGAACATGATGCTTGGAGACATTGTTGAAGCTGTCTTCAAGGGATTGTTAAAAGAAGCAGGAGTAAAGTATGAAGAACCTAAGACTGTTAGTTTACAGTTGGATGATGCAACCATTGACGGAACATATGATATTGTTATTGACGATGCTGTTGATGATATCAAGTCTGCATCTAATTGGTCTTATATCCACAAGTTTGAATCTTTTGATGCGTTAAAAGAAAGCGATACTTTTGGGTATGTAGGTCAACTTGCTGGGTACGCAAAAGCTTCTGGCAAAAAAGCTGGTGGTTGGTGGGTAGTCAACAAAGCAAATGGTGACTTCAAATATGTTCGTGCTGAAGGTATTGACATAGACAAAGAGATACACCATATGCAAGATAATGTGCAGAAAATTTATCAAGATGAACTAGAGCGTTGCTTTGAGCCTGAGATTGAAACATTCAATGGCAAAGAGACTGGCAATCTAGTGCTAAATAAAAACTGCACATTTTGTTCGTATAGGTATGAGTGCTGGCCAGATATGCAAGAACTACCTGCCGTTCTGTCCAAAGCAAAACAGCCTAAGATAAAGTCATACATCAAAATAGGAAAGGAGTATTTAAATGACTGAAACATATGATGAACTACAAACAGAAATTCGTGAGCTAGAACAAACTCTAGCCATGAAAAAGAAAGAGTATCGTGAACTCAAGACCGCAGGTCTGAGGGCAGCTATGGATGCTCGCAACGAAGCTGAAAAAGCTGTCAGAGATGAACTACGAAATCTAGGTTATAGTGGTTACGCTTGGACGAATCGTTTCACTTTGTAATGTTAAGTCCTCATAGAAAGTTCCGTTATGCACGGAAGATGGGGTATCGCAGTGGGCTAGAGTATTCCGTATCTCAAGCACTTGAATTTCAGAACGTTAAGTTTCAATACGAGTGCATGAAGATTGAGTGGGAAGACCTAGCCTACCGCACCTATACACCTGACTTTGTATTAAACAATGGAATTATTATAGAAACAAAAGGTATGTTTACAGCTGCGGACAGACGCAAGCACCTAGCAATTAAGAAACAACACCCAAAGCTAGACATACGTTTCGTTTTCGAAAACAGTAAACGTAAACTACGTAAGGGTGCAAAGTCTACCTATGCCCAATGGTGTATGAAATATGACTTTGATTATTATGATAGAATTATACCAGAAGAATGGATAAAGGAGAAAGGCAGAAAGAAATATCCAAAGTTAATAAAGTTTAGAGGTAACAAAATAAAAAGGAGATAACATATGAAAATCACTGACTTTGATGTCAACGACTTTAATATTAAAGTAAGACCAATGCAATATGAAGACGGTACTTGGACAGGAGAGATTGATGTAACTGTTATCGCCAGTCCAGACAACGACATGTTTGATGAAGACTACGATGAAGTCATGCACTTCTGTAAGATGATTGCATCAACTGTTCCGTTAATGGAAACCAATAAAGAACTACGAGAACTTGTACATAGATACGTCAAAAAATTTGTTGACCCAGATACAAATTTAGAGTTTCCTTCTGATGAAGAACGTGTTAAAAAGGATGGTAACATCATACGTATAGACTTTAAACAGAAAAGAAATGGGAGATTGCAATGAGAGTAAAAGAATTAATTGAATTTGATGGAGACTATGATATTATGCAAGAACAAATGAAGAAGAAAGATATGGTGAACAGTCCACCACATTATAATAAAGCTGGCATCGAATGTATTGATGCTATTCGTGCCGCCACAGATAGTGGATATGAATATTATTTACAAGGTAATATTATGAAGTATGTATGGCGGTATCGTTATAAGAATGGTAAAGAAGATTTGGAAAAGGCACGATGGTATTTAGATAAGCTTATCTCTGAGGTCAGTGATGAGAACAGTAGTTAAGATATATCTAACGATACATGTAGACCCAGAAGAATATCCAACCCCTGCCGATGGGGATATTGCTTCTGATGTCGAAGATGCCATGAATGAATTTATACACGACATTGATGGTATGAAGATTAAAACACTTAACGTAATACAGGAGACAGATTAATGAACAACATGCTACCCACAGACTACCAACAATTTATCGCTTTGTCTCGTTATGCACGATGGAAAGAAGATGAACAGAGAAGAGAAACTTGGACAGAAACAGTCACAAGATACTTTGACTATATGTCAACACACCTAAAAGAAAAATATAATTATGTCCTAGACAAAGAACTAAAAGATGAATTAGAAAATTCTGTTCTTAACTTACAGACTATGCCAAGTATGAGAGCTTTGATGACCGCAGGTCCTGCCTTGCATCGTTGTCATGTTGCTGGGTACAATTGTTCCTACATACCTGTAGATAGTCCACGTGCATTTGACGAAACAATGTATGTGTTGATGTGTGGTACTGGTGTTGGTTTCTCTGTAGAAAGACACAACGTAAATAAACTACCTATTGTGAACGAACACTTTGAAAAGAGTAGTACAGTTATTAAGGTAGCAGATAGTCGCCCCGGATGGGCAAGAGCATTCAGAGAATTGATTGCTATGTTATATGCTGGACAAATACCAAAGTGGGATGTATCAGAGGTACGTCCTGCAGGAGCTAGACTCAAAACATTTGGTGGTAGGGCAAGTGGTCCTGCACCGTTAGAAGATTTGTTTGCCTTTTGTATAGACAAGTTTAAGAAGTCAGCAGGCAGACGATTACATCCTATTGAGTGTCATGATATTATGTGTAAGGTTGGAGAAGTTGTTGTAGTGGGCGGTGTAAGAAGGTCAGCCTTGATATCCTTGTCTAATTTAAATGATGACCAAATGCGACACGCTAAGTCAGGACAATGGTGGGAAGGTGAATCACAACGTGCCTTGGCAAACAATAGTGTAGCGTACAAATCCAAGCCAGAGATGGCTACATTCATGCGTGAATGGGTATCCCTATATGAAAGTAAATCAGGTGAGCGTGGTATCTTTAATAGACAGTCAGCAACTAAACAAGCATCACTGAATGGTAGAAGAGATACAGAGCATGACTTTGGTTGTAACCCATGTAGTGAAATAATTCTGCGCCCCTATCAGTTTTGTAATCTTACAGAGGTTGTAGCACGAGAGTATGACACACAAGAAACTCTTAAACAAAAGGTAAGACTTGCGACAATACTTGGCACATTTCAAGCAACACTTACTGACTTTAAATATCTACGTAAGATATGGAAAGATAATACAGAAGAAGAAAGATTACTTGGTGTATCATTAACTGGTATTCAAGATTGTCCATTGTTGAATGATATCAGTGGCAACATAGCTACATTCTTACGTGAATTAAAACAGATTGCTATTGATACCAACAAAGACTTTGCAGACCTTATTGGCATACCACAATCTACGGCTGTTACAACAGTTAAGCCAAGCGGTACAGTAAGTCAGCTAGTAGATAGTGCAAGTGGTATTCATGCAAGGCATAGCGATTATTACGTTAGAACTGTACGTGGAGATAACAAAGACCCTCTCACACAGTTTATGAAAGACGTAGGTATTCCTGCAGAGCCTGACGTTATGAAACCTGATAGCACAACTGTGTTTAGTTTTCCTATGAAATCACCATCAGGTGCTGTCACTAGAACTGAGATGACTGCCATAGAACAACTAGACTATTGGTTGTTGTTTCAAAGACATTGGTGTGAGCATAAACCA